>Ga0209890_10000992_pt1 | contig 13040 bp, 7 predicted proteins | sample OrgsoiDNA2013049_FD_185799 | JGI IMG/M metagenome (GOLD analysis project Ga0209890, IMG submission 185799) | Permafrost soil microbial communities from the Arctic, to analyse light accelerated degradation of dissolved organic matter (DOM) -... | ecosystem: Environmental > Terrestrial > Soil >...
TTCTGTTTCTGTGCACCGGGAACTCGGCGCGTTCGATCATGGCCGAAGCCATAACGAATCAGAAAGGCCCGCCGAACTTCACCGCGTACAGCGCTGGCAGCCATCCCTCGGGCGCCGTTCGACCCGAGGCGCTGCGGCAACTCGATGCGGTTCACCTCCCGACGCTTGGCCTGCGCAGTAAGAGCTGGGAAGAGTTCGCCAAGCCTGACGCTCCCCGGCTTGATTTCGTTTTCACCGTTTGTGACAACGCAGCGAACGAAGTCTGCCCGGTGTGGCCGGGCCAGCCGATGACCGCCCATTGGGGCATCCCCGATCCCGCCGCGGTGCAGGGAACGAAGGAGCAAGTAGAGAAAGCCTTCCGCGAAGCTTTCTTTCTGCTGGATCGACGAATCAGCCTCTTCCTGAGCCTCCCGCTCTCGACCCTCGACCGGTTCTCGCTCAAGAGGGAAATCGACCACATCGGCCGGCAATGATCTTTAACCTTTGCGTTCGCTGCTGCGAATGAGGCTCGGAACAAATGAACACCAACGTAGTATCCCGTCTCAGCTTCTTGGATCGTTTCCTCACGCTATGGATCTTCATCGCCATGCTGATTGGCGTCGGAGCGGGCTGGGCGCTGCCCGGAATCGTGCCCTTCCTGAATCGCTTCAGCGTGGGCACAACGTCGATTCCTATTGCCGTTGGCCTCATTCTGATGATGTATCCGCCGCTGGCCAAAGTCCGCTATGAAGAACTAGGCGAGGTATTCCGTAACAAGAAAATCCTCGGCCTCTCGCTGCTCCAGAACTGGGTGATCGGCCCGCTGCTGATGTTTGCCTTGGCCATCATTTTCTTGCGCGGTTACCCCGAATACATGGCCGGCCTCATCATGATCGGGCTGGCGCGCTGCATCGCCATGGTCATCGTGTGGAACGAACTGGCGAAAGGCGACACCGAATATGCGGCCGGCCTGGTGGCCTTCAACTCCGTTTTCCAGGTGCTGTTCTACTCGGTGTATGCGTGGGTGTTTGTCACCAAGTTGCCGCAGTGGTTTGGATTGCACGGTTCGGTCGTGAATGTTTCGATTCGTGACATTGCACGCAGCGTCTTCATTTATCTCGGGATCCCCTTTCTGGCTGGGATGATCACGCGCTTCGTGTTGGTGCGTGTGCGCGGGAAGCAGTGGTATGAGCAAAGCTTTATCCCGCGCATTAGTCCCATCACGCTGATCGCACTGCTGTTCACCATTGTCGTGATGTTCTCGTTGAAAGGCGGATATATCGTGCGGCTGCCTTTTGACGTAGTACGCATTGCGGTTCCGCTGCTGATTTACTTCGTGGTGATGTTCCTGGTGTCGTTCTATATGGGACGCAAGCTGGGAGCGGACTATTCGAAGACGGCGACCTTGTCGTTTACGGCGGCCAGCAACAATTTTGAACTTGCGATCGCCGTCGCTGTGTCGGTGTTTGGCATCAACTCGGGCGCAGCCTTCGCGGCGGTCATCGGACCACTCGTCGAAGTTCCGGCGCTCATTGGCCTGGTGAGCGTCTCCCTGTATTTTCAGCGTCGCTACTTCAAGCAGGACGGCGCAAATCCACAGGCCATGCCCATATTCGAGCCTTCGGGAAAGGCGTGAAGTCGCGTCGCCGCCCGCTGAGCGGCGGTCACGTGGTCTGACCGCGCCTCCAAAAAATCAAAACTTCCACGCTTTTCCAACCCCTCGTTACCATTTACAATCCAACAGGTTCCGGCAGCCACTTCGAATCCCGACGGGGCAGTGCGGAATCTAACGGGAGCAAGGACCAAGGAGCCGGATGGCCACAACAAAGACCGACCCCAAGCTGGCCCTGACGGCCAACGGCACAAAGAAGAGCAAGCTTTATGAGGGCCTAACCCGCGAGCAACTCATCCAAGCCTATCGCCTCATCTACACCTCCCGGCGGATTGACGACCGCGAAATCCTGCTCAAACGCCAGCAGAAAATCTACTTCCAGATGTCCGGGGCCGGACACGAAGGCATTGGTGTCGCCGCCGGTCTCGCGCTCAAAGCCGGATACGACTGGTTTTATCCTTACTACCGCGATCGCGCACTGTGCCTGGCGCTCGGCGTCAAGCCCTACGACATGTTCCTGCAGGGCGTGGGTGCGGCCGACGATCCCAGCTCTGGTGGGCGCCAGATGCCCTCGCACTGGAGCTATCCCGCGCTCCACATCGTGACCCAGTCCTCCCCTACGGGCTCGCAAATTCTGCAGGCCGTAGGCTGCGCCGAAGGCGGGCGCTATTTCGCGCGCCATCCCAAGGCCGCGGACCTTCCCGCTTCCGGTTCCGCCGACTACCGCCAGTTTAAGAACGTTACCTTCCAGGGCGATGAAGTCACTTACGTTTCTCTCGGGGACGGCACCTCGAGCGAGGGCGAATTCTGGGAGGCCATGAATGCCGCCGCGCTCGGCAAGCTCCCTGTGATTTTCTGCGTGGAAGACAACGGCTACGCGATCTCGGTGCCCGTCGAGGTGCAGACCGCCGGCGGCAGTATTTCGCGTCTAGTCTCCGGATTCCCCAACTTCCATTTCGAAGAAGTCGACGGCACTGATCCTGTGGCGAGCTACGCGGCGTTCAGTCGTGCCACGCGTTACTGCCGCGAAGGACACGGCCCTGCTTTTGTTCACGCCCATGTGATCCGTCCCTACTCGCACTCGCTGTCGGACGATGAGCGCTTGTATCGTCCCGACGCCGAACGCGAACGCGATGCCCAGCGCGATCCGGTCACGCGCACGCAGATGTTTCTTCTGCGCGAGGGCATTCTCGACGAAAAGGGAATCAACCAGCTCGAGAAGGAAGTGGAAGCCGAGTTGCAGATCGCGGTGGACCGAGCGCTCGAAGCGCTTCCGCCCGCTCCCGAAAGCATCATGAACTTCGTGTATTCGCCTGACCTCGATCCCGCGTCCTTGGCATTCGACACGCAGGCGGTGGTTCCGGAACTCCCAGCCGACGGCAAGAAGCCAGCCGGCAAAACCATGGCGGACCTGATCACCACGACCTTGCGCGACGAAATGAAGCGCGACGAGCGCATCGTGATCTTCGGCGAGGACGTCGCGGACTGCAGCCGCGAAGAGTACCTGAAGCGCAAGCTGGTAAAAGGCAAGGGCGGCGTTTTCAAGCTCACGTTCGGTCTGCAGAATGAATTCGGCAACGACCGTGTCTTCAACACTCCGCTGGCCGAGGCAGCCATCGTGGGACGCGCCACTGGCATGGCGACCCGCGGTCTCAAGCCAGTCGTCGAGATTCAATTCTTCGACTACATCTGGCCCGCGATGATGCAGATTCGCGACGAGCTCAGCGTGATCCGCTGGCGCTCAAACAATGGATTCTCCTGCCCAGTCGTGATTCGCGTTGCCATCGGCGGATACCTTACCGGCGGTGCCATCTACCACTCGCAGTGTGGCGAGAGCGTCTTTACGCACATTCCCGGTCTGCGCGTGGTCTTTCCATCGAACTCGCAAGACGCCGCGGGCCTGCTGCGCACCGCCATCCGCTGCGACGATCCCGTACTGTTTCTCGAGCACAAGCGTCTCTATCGCGAGTCCTTCGGCCGCGCCGCCTATCCCGGCCCGGACTACATGATTCCGTTCGGCAAAGCGAAGATTGTCCATCCCGGTACCGACCTGACGGTGATCACCTACGGCGCAGTCGTGCCCCGCGCGTTGCAGGCCGCTCAGAAACTAGAGCGCGAGCAAGGCGTGAAAGTCGAACTGATCGACTTGCGCTGCCTGAATCCATTTGATTGGGATACCATCGCTGCGTCGGTCTCCAAGACGAATCGCGCGCTCGTCGCCTACGAAGACACGCTGAGCTGGGGCTACGGCGCTGAGATCGCCGCCCGCATCGCCGACCAGCTCTTCGACCAACTCGACGCCCCCGTCCGCCGCGTCGCCGCGAAAGACGTGTTCGTCGCCTACCAGCCAATTCTGGAAGATGCGATCCTTCCCCAGCCGAACGATCTATTTCTAGCAATGAAGGAACTAGCGGAGTACTGACAGGGAGGATCTCGCGGGAGCGGGTCTACTCCGTCTCTCCAATCCAGGCCCCAAACGCCTCCACCGAAATCTCGTTGAGGCTCACTCGTTCCGGCGCCCCAAACGAAGAGAGCAGCGTCTTTGCCGACCGAGCTTCCACACCTTTCGCCGCGAGATTCAACTTTACCTTCTGCGCCACTCCGCTCATGTTCAACACCACAACCACATTCTGTCCCTTGTAACTGCGCGCGTAGGCGAGCACGTTCGAGTCGTTCTCGTTCAGCGCAACGTATTTTCCGTCGAGCAAGGCTTTGTTCGTGTGCCGGAGGGTCAGCAGTTGGCGGTAGTAGTTCAAAATCGACTTCGAATCGCTCTTCTCGCTGGAAACGTTATAGGTCTTGTAGCGCTCGTCCACGGGCAGCCACGGCGCCGTCACGGCGAATCCCGCGTTGGCCTCGGCGCTCCACTGCATGGGAGTGCGCTCGCCGTCGCGTCCCTTATCTTTCGGCCAGCCCACTCGTCCCCTCGAATCCTTCACATCCTCAGGTCGCTTGGGATCGTTGTTTTCCATCCCGATCTCTTCGCCGTAGTACATGACAGCCGTGCCGCGCAGCGTCAAATACAGCGAGGCCATCAGCTTCGCGATCTGATCGTTGTGCACGCCATCGCCGTAGCGGTCGTACACGCGCTGAATGTCGTGATTGCTCAGAACATAAACCGGCCATCCGCCTGAACCATCCACCCAGTCGATCTGTTTGCGGAAGTCCGGCGGCGAAAGCTTGTTCACCATGGTGAACATGAAGTCCATCGGCATGGTGACTTCGTCGCTGTGCTTGCCGTAATAGCGCTTCAACTGGTCGATATCGTTGGTCCAGGTTTCGCCGATCAGCACCGCGTTATGTTCGTCGGCCACTTTCCGCAGGCGTTGCAGCACGCCATGCAATTCGGGCTGGTTCTTGTCGTTGATTTCGTGTTCCACGGGATCGCCAAACGCGTTCTTCTCGTTGCCCACCACCGGATTGTCCTGGAATCGAGAGTCGACAAACATGACATCGACCGCGTCCAAACGGAAGCCTGCAATGCCGCGTTCGTACCACCAGCGAGTCACGTCGAACATGTTCTTTTCCACTTCCGGATTGCGCCAGTTCAGGTTGGGCTGAGGCGGATAGAAATAATGGTAGTACCACTCTCCGGACGCAGCGTCGTGCTTCCACGCCGAGCCCCCAAAATTTGAGGTCCAGTTGTTTGGAGGCTGTTCTGCCCCAGCGCCTTTGCCCTCGCGCCAGATGTACCAATCCCGCTTCGGATTGGTTCGCGAGGACATCGCCTCCTGAAACCACTTGTTCTGATCCGAGGTGTAGGTCAAAACAAAATCGAGCAGCACGCGGATATCGCGCTGCTTTCCCTGAGCCACCAACGCGTCCATGTCCTTAAGCGTGCCGTAATCGGGGTTTACGTTGTAGTAGTCGGAGACGTCGTAGCCCCAATCCACTTCGGGCGACGGAAACATGGGCGCAATCCAGATCGCGTCCACGCCCAGCCAACGCAAATAGTCGAGCTTCGATGTGATGCCCGGGATGTCGCCGACGCCATCGTTGTTGCTGTCGGCAAAGCTGCGCGGGTAGATTTCATAGAACACCGCGTGTTGCCACCAGGCATGGCCCTCGTCGTCGACGGGTTTATTGACCGCTGGGTCGACCCGGTGATCGGGGGATTGGTTCTGCGCCCAACCACTCGCAGCCGGTAAAACCAATGCCAGGACGACAGGAGCAAGGCGCAACCAGCACTTCCGCATGCATTTCTCCCCTTCGACTCTCGTAGAGACGCCGATTGCTACATTTTAGTCGGATTATTCGCCCGAATAGACTTTGGTAGATCCCTCCGCCCAGCGCGCCGCCGATCAGCGGGGCTACCCAGAACATCCACAACTGCTGCAGCGCCCGGCCCCCACTCACCGCCGGATTCAAATGACATCCAGAGATGTGGCCGATGGCAAAAGCCATCGTCAGAACGGTGAGCCCGAAGGCCAGGGCGACCCCGGCGTTTCCGATGCCGACATTGGGAACACCGGCGGCGAGCACGGCTGCGCCGCATCGCCAAACACCCGCCAAATGTTCCCAAAAAGGACCTCCTCAAAGTTTTAGGGTTGGGAATTTAGTTCACCCTGCGAGGCCGATTTCCTTCGAGCCCAGAAGGGTAGCACAAGAAAATTGGAATCAGAAGGATTCCTGTAGCGCCGCCGTCGCTTCGACTAAAGAGGAGACCTTCCACCGGTTACGAACGCTTTCCCCGCAAGCCGATCTTAATTGTCCGTTCCTCCAGAGAATGCTAGGCTGCGAAGAAGTGGGTTCTGCGTACGCCAATCCGTTGAAATCAACCCCATCCGTGCCCAGTCGGGTGGCGCAGTGGCTGCAATCGGCCTCGGCAGAAGTCTGGGGAAAATTCCTGCTCGCACTGGTTGGCCTTGGGCTGGCCTTCGGAACCGCCCTTTTCTCCACCGTGTCGCGCGACGCCGGCAACGTTTGGGCCACCGTGATTCTGGCTTCGACTTCGCTGCTGCTGGCCACTCTGGTCGGGCTGGTTACAGTGCCCTACCTGGCGCGGCGGGTGGCCGTCGAACGCTTGCGCGAGTCCTTCGACTACGACGTGACCCGCGCCGGCATCGTGTACGTGGTGGTGACGCTGGCAATCGGTATTGCTGCGCTCAACACTGGCAACAATCTTCTCTACATCGTCGTTGCGGCCATGCTGGCCGCAATCCTGGTATCCGGAGTCGTTTCCGCGTGGGTTTTGCGTTGGCTGGAACTCGATGTCCGGCTTCCCGAGCACGTCTTCGCCGGGCGCCCCGTGCTGGGACGCATCGTGTTGCATAACCCGCGACGATACTTGCCTTCGTTTTCCATCCGCGTTGTTTCCACGCGCAAAAAGCGGAAGAAGCCAGCCAAGCAGTGGCAGTGGGAAGCCACCACCTTCGCATTCCCCTTTAATCGGCCCTCGCCGCAGCAGTGGCTGCGCTTGCCGGATCGGCGACTGCGCCGAGTAACCGTGGTTCCACCGCCTCCCGGAATCTTTCAGGGGATGGCTTACTTCGCCTTTCTTCCTCCGCAAGCTGAAGCGTCTGCGGATCTCGAACTAAGATTCGATCACCGCGGCCGTTATCGCGAGGACAGCTTCGGCCTGGCTACGCGTTTTCCCTTCGCTTTCCTCACCAAGACGCGGCACGTGTCTTTGCCCAGGGAAGTGCTGGTCTATCCCCGCATCGAGCCCACAGACGAGGTTTTCGAGATTCTGCCGCTGGTGCGCGGCGAGTGGGAGAGTTTTGTCCGCGGCCGCGGCTCCGACCTGTACCGCATTCGCGAATACATGCCCGAAGACTCCGCCCGCCACGTCGATTGGAAGGCGACCGCCAAGTCGGGTTCGCTGAAGGTCCGCGAGTTTGCCCGCGAAGACGAGCGCAAACTGTGCATCGCCTTCGATAATCCTGAGCCGGGGATGATTTCTGAGCGAGCCTACGAAAAGTCAGTCGATCTGGCGGCGTCGCTCGCCTGGCACTTTTCGACCCAGGAGGCGCAGGTCTCTTTTACGGTTCCCGGACGTCCCCGCACCCGCGACCTCCACGAATTTCTAGCATGGCTGTCCGTCATCGAACCCGGCTCGAACGGGGCTCAGAAGGATGCTCCGCCTACAGATGCGCTGCGGGAAATGAATCTTGGCGGCACGGATGACTACAACATCGTGATCACCGCCCGGCAGCGCGGAAGCTTGCCTGCGGCTCTGTGGAACTCTTCGTATTTTGTGTTTACAGGCGACCAGGCCCCGCCAAGAACGATTCCACTCTAGTAATTCTGTAAGCCATAGAAAAGGGAATACCCTACTTCTCGTCGCGCCTTGACCCTACCCTCCGCATTCTTCAAGGCTGCGCAGCTATTCTCCCTCCGTCGCTATCCGGTCTCGATTTTTTCCGTACCAACCTTTTTCGCTTTCTTTCCATCTCCTATCCGGCATATACTCACGCCCCGGTAGATGCTTTTGGACAGCTCGGAACTCTGTGGCCCGGGAGGTGTCAAATGCGTATCTGCGACCTGATCAAGGATCAGGACACACATCAGGCTGAACTAGGCCATACCGTGCTCGAAACCGTTCGAGTCATGGTGGAGCACAATATCGGTGCCGTCCCCGTCCTGCACAACGGCCAACTGGTCGGAATCTTTTCCGAACGCGATCTCATGAAGCGCGTCGTCGCTGAAGGCCGTGACCCCCGCAGCACCTGCATGGCAGAGGTCATGACCGACGACCCCCTCACCATCAACATGAACGAAGACCTGGAAAACTGCATGGCCCTGATGCGGCGCCACAGTTTCCGCCACCTTCCCGTGTGCCACGAAGGACAACTGGTGGGCATGGTGTCGCTGCGCGACATCCTGTTGCACGATTTGAACGAGAAGGATGACGAGGTGCGCATGATGCGCGCCTACATTCACTCCATGCCAGACGCCTAAACCGTTCCTCCGAAGTTTCTCGGCTGATGCACTCTCCCGCTGGCTTCGCAGCGGTGTGCCCGGTCAGATCCACGGGTTTGTCTGCCCTCCGGAAGCTTTTCCGCTTCTTAATCGGGGAGTGCCCTCTCTAGCACGAAGGTAACCTTGTGGTGCTGGTACCCACCGCGGTAACGTTACGTTCGATTACCTCAGTGCATTGAACATCGGGTTGGGAACCGCTAACGTTGGTCTACCAATCTGCACAGGTAGTCTTGCCGGCGAACGAGAGAGATGAGCGAAAAATTCAAGATTCTCTATTACGCGCTCTGGGTCGCGCATCCCATCCTTCAGATCGGGATCGCCACGCTCATGTTCAGCCGGGGCCTGCACCGCAAATTCAAGTTCTTCTTCGGATACATTCTGGTTCAACTCGTCACTTTTTCAGTTGTTTTCCCGGCCTACTGGCACAGCTATTCCGCCGCGTTCTACCTGTATTGGGTTTGCGACGCGCTGAGCGTGGCCTTCGGCTTTGCCGTAATTCACGAAATCTTCGTGGATGTTTTCCGCGCGTTCCATACTCTGCGCGATCTGGGAACCGTACTTTTCAAATGGGCGGGCCTGGTTATGCTGCTCGTGGCCGGAGTCGTCTCGGTCTCAACGAACTCTTCGCAAGTGGCGCCGTGGATGCAGGCCATCATCACCTCGCAACGATGCGTGCGCATGATTCAGGTCGGGATGGTTCTGTTCCTGCTTTTCTTCGCCCACTATGTTGGCGTCAGCCGTCGCCAGCACAGCTTCGGGATTGCTCTGGGCTTTGGCGCTTTCGCCGTGATCGAACTGGTGCTGATCTCTTCCTGGATCGGCAAACACCTGGGTGATTCCATGGTCTTGGGCGTGCTCAACATGACCGCTTATAACGGCACTCTGATGGTATGGCTCGGCTATGTTGCCGTGAAGAGTCCATCGCGCGATGTTTCATTGTCGCTCCTGCAACCTCAACGTTGGGAGCAGAGTCTCTCCGATATTCACCACCCTCTTCCCGCCGACTCGCTCATCCCAATGTTTGAAGGCATGGTCGACCGCGCTCTTTCCCGCACACAACAGGATCTACCCCTCGCCCAACAGAATCGGAGCGCTGCTCCGAATGCCCGCGGAGCGGCAGCCGGAACCGGCAGTTTCACCATTCCTGCCGTGCACGTAAGTTCCAAGCCCTAGATTTTGGGAGCGCCTTACGGGCCTTATGTGGCTCGCTCGCCTTCGGACACTTTCCCCGCCAGTTAATGTTCCGTCCTTGTTGTTCCGAAATCGTAAACGCTACGCAAAGAAGTGCACCGTGGCCTGCGCTGCCCACATTGTCAAAGAAACACTTTATGGATTGACGCTCAAGGTGATGTAACAAAGGGACGTTATAGTATCTATCAAGTGGGGGTGTGGTAGGCTCGCGGCGGTAGGTGGGTTCGGCAGGATGCAAATTGTTGCACTCAGCCTTGACACATGCCCTATAATGCGGCTCCGCGGAATAATCCCCTTAGGGGAAATGCTACGCGGATATAGGAGACGAACCCATGAAACGAGCAATCAGGATTTCGATCCTGATGTTAGGACTAGTGGGCACATTCGTTGCAGCTGCCGTCCAACAGGTTCCCGCCCAGGACGGCGGCCCAATTCTACTGTGCCCACCCAGCCAAAAGAACTGCGATAGAGGAATACCACCGCAGTAGAACCCGGGGCAGCTAGTAACGCAAGTCACCAAAGTAACCTGTAACTGCTACTTGGGCCGAACACTGGGCTCGCAATCTTTGGGCTGTCGGGACTCATACTAACCCGACAGCCCCACTTTTTTGCCTTGCAGGATTTGAGGCGGGAAGGGCAACCTAAGGGTTGACGTCGGGCCTTTAAGATTTCCTGGCTGCGGCTTCCAGGGCTGTCCGCAATCCTGCCGCATCAAAAACCGGGGGCTGGCAGGCCGACCCTGAGCACACCACGGCGAACGATTTTCCCCCGCCCAACGCGGGAAGCTTCGAAATCGTCTCTGCCAATTCCGCCGGAAGATTCTCGGCTACTACCTGATTTCTCTCCAACCGCAGTACCGTCTTACTGAAAGCAAAGGGCGCGACTGCTTGCGCATGCAGCGTCTCCGCCGTTTCTGGATCTCCGTCTTCGGCAATCACGACAACCTGCATCGGACTCTCCAACAGATGGACGACGGCAATCCCGTACGTTGCTGCGAAGATTCCAAACTGCTCCGCCACGCCCGCAAAAGTTTCGAGGGTCTGCTCCGCCTTGTCGCGATAGCCGGCGTCGCCGGTGTAATGATGCAGTCGGGCCAGCGCGATCGCCGCCATGGGATTCCCGGCCGGAGTGGGCGAGTCCTGCAGCGGTTTGCGCCGCGTTGCCAGCACTCCCAGGCTCTGGCCGTCGGCCGCAGGTTCGCTGTCGAAAAATCCTCCCGAGGTCGCGTCGTAGAACCGGGCAATCATCGCATCCGTGATCGCCTTCGCAAACTTGAAGTAACTGAGGTCGGCGGTTGCTTCGTAGGCATCCATACAGGACAGCGCCGTGAAAGCATAATCCTCCAGAAGTCCCGTCACGTCGCGGTGGGAAGCCGCCGGATCGGAATAAGACACCACGTGCAGGAGCAGACCTGCGGCTGTAGAGCGGACAAAGTTGCCTGCGTTTTCCTTGTTGCCCGACGCTGGTCTCCACGCCTCCCCCAGAACGCGATCCAACGAGCGCAACGCAAACCGCCGCGCGTCCGTGAGCCCAAGCACTTTGGCCGCCTCCAGATAAGCTGAAACGCACAGGCTGTTCCATCCCACATACACCGTCTTATCCACGTATGGGGTCGGCCGTTGCAGCCGTGCCGCATACATCTTTCTCTTGGCCGCGGCCAATAGCACATGCACTCGCTCCGTCGGCAAGTTCATCTGTTGCGCGATCTCCTCCACCGAAGCCCGCACATACAGCACATTCTTCGCTGGATTGTGATGCATCTCCCCGACCTCGTTGATGTCATAGTGCAGCGCCGCTACCTGCGCCTCCTCGACCGTCAAAACGGTGCGAGCTTCGTCGAGAGTCCAGGTGAAGTAGTCGCCATCGTCGTCCATGGAAATGTCGGCATCCTGCGACGCATAGAATCCTCCCCGCTCCCGATCGCTGAGCCACTCATCCATCCAGCGAATGATGTCCTTCGCTACGTCCGCAAAGAACTCTTCTCCCGTAGCCTGAAACCCATGCACATAGTTCTTCAGCAATTCGGAGTTGTCGTAGCACATCTTTTCGAAGTGCGGCACCACCCAGCGCTCGTCTACCGAGTAACGGTGAAACCCGCCCGCCAGTTGGTCATACACCCCACCCTGAGCCATGTGATCGAGGGTAGTGACAATCAGGCTGCGTAACGATTCGTCGGCATCGGTGCCATTCGTGTGGGAACGGCCGCTTTCGACCGTTCGGGGGAGCGAAGCTCCGCCGGTGTGCGCATACCGCTCGATCAGCAAATCCAGCGCCGACGGGTGCGGAAACTTCGGCGCCTGCCCAAACCCCCCATGCTGCGGATCAAACATCCGAAACGCGGCTGTTTGTATCGCCTTAATCAGGCTCGCCGAAATCCGCCCATCTTTTCCCGCAAAGGATTCCGACTGCGCAATCGCACTCTCTACCATCTTCGCCTGCTCCACCACGTCGTCATTCTTTTCCCTGTACGCGGCGGCAATGCTCAACAGCACGCGCCGAAAACTAGGACGTCCATACCCATCGCTCGGCGGAAAATAAGTTCCGCCATAAAACGGCTTCCCGTCCGGCGTAAGAAATGCGGTCAAAGGCCACCCACCCTGCCCGCTCACCGCCTGCACCGCCGCCTGATACCGGCTGTCAATGTCCGGACGCTCATCCCGATCCACCTTCACCGCGATAAAGTGCTCATTCACAATCGCCGCAATCTCCGGATCGTCATACGACTCCCGATCCATCACATGGCACCAGTGACACCACACCGCCCCAATGTCGAGCAGCATGGGCTTGTTCGCCTGCTGCGCCGCCGCAAACGCCTCCGGCCCCCACTCATGCCACTGGATCGGCTGGTGCATGGCAGACCGCAGATAGGCGGACGAAGCGCGGGCGAGAGAGTTGAGGGCGGTGGTGGTCATGGAACCAGTCTAAATGTTTGCATCGCGCACCCCTAGAGTTGCCATCCTGAGCGGGCTGGAAGTGCGCGGAGCGCGCTTCTTTCGCAGTCGAAGGACCGCTCGAAACGCTTGTACCCGTCACGAAATCAGACAGGGGGTTCTCTCCAGTGCTGTAGAGGTGCGTGGGTCCGCACTTAAAGAGAACTCCCGGAAACAGCGCGGTGTTGCATGCCTGAAAGGGATCCTTCGACTGCGTAACCACTGCGCTTCGCAGAGTTGCTCCTAGGCTCAGGATGACAGCTTGAGAAAAAGATGATACATCCTCTTTATTCCTCGCGGCATCTTGCAATAAATAAAAGGGCCATCAGTCTCAGGTACTCCAGAGGAAACTGATATGAAAGCGAAAGCGGAGAAGGTCGTCTTTGGCGTCATAGTTGGACTAATGT
>Ga0209890_10000993_pt1 | contig 13032 bp, 10 predicted proteins | sample OrgsoiDNA2013049_FD_185799 | JGI IMG/M metagenome (GOLD analysis project Ga0209890, IMG submission 185799) | Permafrost soil microbial communities from the Arctic, to analyse light accelerated degradation of dissolved organic matter (DOM) -... | ecosystem: Environmental > Terrestrial > Soil >...
CGGCCGCGAAGCCGTGCTCGGCGCCATCGTCGGCATCATCGGCGGCCGGCTGGTGGTGCTCTCGCTTAATCGGGTGGCGCTGCCGCAGGGCCTGCACGCACCGTTTGTGGCGACCGCGGCCCTGGTGATTTTCGGCGCGGCGCAGATCGGGCACGCCTCGGGATTTCTCGCGGTCTATCTCGCCGGCATCATCATCGGCAACCGGCCGACCCGGGCGCATAATTCGGTGGTGACGTTTCTCGACGCCGCGACCTGGCTGGCGCAGATCGTGATGTTCGTGCTGCTTGGCCTGCTGGTCTCGCCGCAGCGGCTGGTTGTCAGCATCATCCCGGCGGTGATCGTGGCGCTGGTATTGATGCTGGTAGCGCGGCCGCTCGCGGTGTTTCTTTGTCTGGCGCCGTTTCGCTTCAGCTGGCGGGAGAAAGTTTTCATTGCCTGGACCGGCCTGCGCGGCGCGGTCGCGATCTTTCTGGCCTCGATCCCGATGCTGGTCGGACTATCGAAAGCCTACCTTTATTTCGACGTCGCCTTTGTCGTCGTGATCATCTCGCTGCTGCTGCAGGGCTGGACACTGGCCGCGGCGGCCCGGCGGCTGCATGTGGCGCTGCCGCGCGCGGAGCGCGGACCGCGGCGTGTCGAACTCGATCTGCCCGGCCAGCTCGAGCAGCAGCTGGTCGGTTATTCCGTCCGTCCGAAAAGTCTATATTTCCGTCGCGGCCTCGTTCCATCCTGGTCGAAGCCGACGCTGGTCATTCGCGACCAGCATATTCTCTCGCCCGCCGAGGCCGATCCGATCGCGCCCGGCGATTATATTTATCTGCTGGCGCCGCCCGAGAAGGCCGAAGCGCTGGATCGCTTTTTCGTCGATATGCAGCCGAGTTCGGCGCCCGATCCGCATCTGCTCGGAGATTTTGTCGTTTCCGGCGAGATCACGCTCGGCGACATTGCGAAGATCTACGGCGTCGCTACCGACGCCGACCATGCCGGGCTGACGCTGGCCGACTATTTCGACGTGCATCTCGATCATGCGCCGAAGGAAGGCGCGACGCTTGAGCTCGACACCATCGGTCTGGTGGCGCGCAGCATCAGCGGCGGCCGGGTCAATGTCGTCGGCCTTCGCCTGCCTGAAGAGGAGGAAGGCGTCGTGCCGTTGACGCGCATGGCGTCGTTCCGGCGCAAGTTGTCGGAGATGTGGTCGTCGGTTGCGGGGATTTAGGCATGGCGCCGTAAACACGAGCAACGTTTTTGGTTCCACGGCGCTCCACGTTTTCCACGCCCTGTTGCCAAAACGAGACAGTTGCGATGCAACCGTGTGCTAGCCTTCGTCCAGTTCGAACCGCACGGATCGTGCGATCTCATGGTTTTCGCCACGGGGCTCGCGGGGGATCACGGAATGAACCGACGCTTTCGGCCGCTGACTTGTTTTAGCTTCGCCATGCTCGTCGCGTTCTCCAACGATGCGCTAGCGCTCGCCCGTCACAAGCAAGTTCAGCATACCGGGAAGGCGGATGCGGCGGCCAAAAGCCATCACCGCGACGCCGCGCTCAAGAAGGGCAAGCATGCGGCGCATGTCGAGGCGGCGCCGCACAAGAACAAGCCGACACCGACACCGTCTATCGAAAAACCCTCTCAGACTACGGAGGCCGCCCCGCTGACCGGCGACCTCGCCGCGGTCAGGCAGGCGATCGATCTGGTGCGCAAGGGCAAGACCGGCGAAGCGACGGCCATCGAAAAAGCCATTGGCGATCCGGCTGCGCAAAAGCTCGTCGAATGGCTCATCCTGCGTCATCCAGACAGTGACGCGAGTTTCGGCCGCTACGCGGCTTTCATTGCCGACAACCCGAACTGGCCGAGCATGGGCCCGCTGCGCCGGCGGGCGGAGGCGCGATTGTGGCAGGAGCGCAGCGATGCCACGACGGTGCGCAGCTTCACGGGCGGTCAGCCGGCGACCGGCAGGGGCCGGTTTGCGCTCGCGCGGGTTCTGCTTGCCGAGGGCGACCGTGACGGCGCCGAAGGCCAGGTTCGCGAGGCCTGGCGTTCGGAGGAGCTGTCGGAACGCGTTGAAGCCGACGCGCTCGACGCGTTCCGCGAGTTGCTCACGCGCGACGACCATCGGGCACGCATGGACAAGCGCATCGGCGCAAAGGATTTTTCTGGAGCGATGCGCGCCGCCCATCGGCTCGGAGGCGACGACGTCGCGATCGTGAAAGCTTGCGCGGCGGTCACCGGCAGCTCGGACAAGGCGCTCGGGCTGCTCGACGACGTTCAAGGCGAGGCCCGACAGGATTTGGGCTACACGCTGTGCCGCATTCACTGGATGATGGGTCACAACAAGTTGGCCGACGCCACGCGTTTGATGCTGGCGGCGGCGTCAAAATCCATGTCGCTGCAGGACACCGACGAATGGTGGCGCGAGCGGCGGGTTATCGCCCGCAAGCTGCTCGATCTGCATGAGTTCCAGACCGCTTATCAAGTCGTGAGCAACGCAGCACTCCCGGCCAATGAAAATTACCGGGCGGAATTCCATTTCCTGCCCGGCTGGATCGCGCTGCGCTACCTCGACAATCCAGCGACGGCGCGTGAACATTTCGGCCATATCGATGACGGGGCGGTTAATCCGATCGTGCTCGCAAGGGCGAACTACTGGCGGGGTCGTGCCGCCGAGGCCGCCGGCAACAACGACCAGATGCGCGCCGACTACGCGGCTGCCGCCCGCCATGGCACCGCCTACTACGGACAGTTGGCGCGCGCCAAACTCGGCCTTGACAGAATTGAACTGCGGCCGCCGCTGCAGCCCGATCCGAGTGGCGGCCCGGCGCTTTCCGACGAACTGGTGCGCGCCGCTGACATGCTCTATGCGCTTGGCGAGCGCGACGTGGTCCTGAATTTCGTGTCGGATTTCGCGGAACAGAGTGCCGACGTCGCGGCATTGGGTGCGCTTGGCGAATTGACCGCGCGCCGGAACGATGCGCGCGCCATGCTGCAGATCGGCAAGACGGCGCTCGCCCGCGGCCTGGCGCTGGATCTTTACGCCTTTCCGACCATCGGGGTGCCGCAGCACAGCCAGGTCGGTCCTGAAATCGACCGCAGTGTGGTCTATTCGGTGGCCCGCACCGAAAGTGCCTTCGATCAGCGCGACGCGTCGCCGGCCAAGGCGGTCGGCCTGATGCAGGTCACCCCCGCGGCCGGACGCGACACAGCCAAACGGTTCGGCGTCACCTACGATTGGGACAAGATGGTTTCCGATCCCGTCTACAACACCCAGATGGGCGCGGCCGAACTCGGCGCGCTGTTACGCGAGTATCGCGGTTGCCACATCATGACCTTCGCCGGCTATAATGCCGGTCGAGGCCGCGTGCAGCAATGGATCAAACAATACGGCGATCCGCGCGATCCCGGCGTCGATGCGGTGGATTGGGTGGAGCGCATTCCGTTTGCCGAGACGCGAAACTACGTCCAGCGCGTGATGGAGAATTTGCAGGTCTATCGTGTCCGCTTTGACACCGGCACCCAGGTGATGTCGAAGCTCGATCAGCATCGCGAGACCACACAGGAAGCCAGCACCACATCGCTTTCGTCGATGCAACCGTCGTTTTCCGAATGGTGATCCGGTCACGGCCACGACCATTCGGCACGTCATTCGCTCCCCGAGCCCCTGCAGCGGCTCCAGGCGGTCATGCCTGAAAACGTCTGAGGGGAGCGAATCGTCGGCCAGTCTCGCCGGTAGCCGGCTCACCTGGTGGGCCACGGAGTGGCATTGGGACTTCGCGACGGGTGATTGACAATAAACAAGCGTTACGTTCGCCACGTACCGCGCAGGAGGCCTGGTCGTCGCTGGCGGGGCTTTGGGGCGTTATGTCCGCAGTTGAGGAATACGCGGACTACCTTATAGTCTGGCCGCAGGTCGATTTACGTTCTCGCGGTGGAATCGCAGGGGAGATACATCCATGCCAGGCTCGCTCGATGATCAACTTGGCTTTGCACCTGACTACGATTCTCCGGTTCCCTATATGCAGCGGACCCGCGACTACTACGCCGCGATCGGCTACACGACGCCTTATCGCTGGGCGCACCATGTCGAAGCGCCGTTCCAGGCGCTGAAAAAGCCCCTGGCGCAATCGCGCGTGACGATCATCACGACCGCCGCCCCTTATGATCCAGCGAAGGGCGATCAGGGCCCCGGTGCTGCGTATAACGGTGGCGCCAAGTTCTACAAGGTCTATGACGGCGACACCTCGAAGTCGCATGACTTGCGCATCTCGCATATCGGCTACGACCGCAAGCACACCACGGCAACCGACAGCGGCACCTGGTTTCCGCTGGCCTTGCTGCTGAAGGCTGCAGCGTCGGGGCGCATCGGCGAGGTCGCGCCGCGCTTCTTCGGCGCGCCGACCAATCGCAGCCACCGGGTAACCATCGACGTCGATGCCCCGGAAATCCTCGCCCGCTGCCTTGCCGACAAGGTCGATGCCGCCGTGCTGGTACCGAACTGCCCGGTTTGCCACCAGACTTCCAGCCTGGTTGCCCGCCACCTCGAAGCAGGCGGCATTTCGACCGTGGTGATGGGATGCGCCAAGGACATCGTCGAGCACGCGGCCGTGCCGCGCTTCCTGTTCAACGACTTCCCGTTGGGCAATTCTGCCGGCAGGCCGCATGATATCGAGTCGCAGGCGCTGACACTTGAACTGGCGCTGGGCCTGCTGGAGCAGGCCTCCGGCGCGCGCACCACGATGCAGTCGCCGCTGCGCTGGAGCGAGGATGCCTCCTGGAAGCTCGACTACAACAACATCGCTCAGATGAGCCCGGAAGAACTGGCGCGGCGCAGAAGCGAATTCGACAAGCAAAAAGAGATCGCGCGCGGCAACAGAGCCGCCTGACGCGCTATCAACGAACAAGAATTGCGCCATCAAGAACAAGAAGCAAGAACAAGAAGAATCCCGTCAGGAGGACGTCTGTGACCCGACCGTTCGAAGGCGTGAAGATAGTTGACTTCACGCAGGTGCTGGCTGGCCCCTATGCGAGCTACCAGCTCGCGTTGCTCGGCGCCGACGTCATCAAGGTGGAGCGGCGCGAAGGCGAGGACATGCGCCGCACCCCTCTCAGCCGCGAGTGGGCTGATCGCGGCCTCGCTCCGGGCTGGCAGGCGATCAACGGCAACAAACGCAGCCTGACGCTCGACCTCTCGAGGCCGGAGGCGATCACCATCGTCAAGCAACTCGCCGCAAGTGCGGACGTGGTGATGGAAAATTTCCGCCCCGGCGTGATGGACAAGCTCGGAATCGGCTACGCCGCGCTCTCGGCGATCAATCCGAGGCTGATCTATTGTGCGATCTCGGGCTTCGGCCAGACCGGCCCCGAACGATCAGGCGCCGGCTACGACGGCAAGATCCAGGCGATGTCGGGCATCATGGCGATCACGGGTCACGAAGAGACCGGGCCGACGCGCGCCGGCTTCGCGGTCTGCGACGTGCTGTCCGGCGCCACCGCCGCGTTCGGCGTATCAAGTGCGCTGTTCCAGCGCACCCACACCGGCAAGGGACAGATGGTCGACGTCTCCATGCTCGAGGCGACGCTGGCGTTTCTGTCGGGACAGGTGGCGGATTACACCGTGGCCGGCCATCGTCAGCAACTTTCCGGCAATCAGGCGGTGAGCCGCAGGCCGACCGCCAATTTGTTCAAGGCCGGCGAGGGCTATCTGTTGCTCGCCGTGAACAGCGAGAAGCAATATCGATCGCTGATGGCAGCGCTTGGCCGCGCCGACACGCTGGAAGACCCGCGCTTCGCCGATTGGTTCGCGCGGCAGGAGAATGAGCCGGCGCTGCGAGCCATCATCGAGGAAGCGCTTGCGAAGAAAGATCCGCGCGAGTGGGAGAAGATCCTCGATGCGGCGGGCGCGCCCTGCGCCAGCATCTGGAAGATCGAGGAGGTGATCGATCATCCGCAGATATCGGCGCGCCGCGCCGTTCAGGAGATTGACACGCCTTATGGCCGCCTGCGCTTCGCCGGCAGCGGCTTCCAGCTCGCCCATGGCGGCGGCAGGCTCGATTCCATGGCGCCCGAACTCAGCGCCCACACGGACGAGGTGCTGAACTCGCTCGGCTACGGCGCAGATGCGATCGCGGACATGCGCGCGCGTGACATCGTCTGAGCCGCGGCGGCGCCCGGACATGACGCGGCCGTCCTGTCGGTGCGCTGTGAGGCTTGGCGGCCTTGCAGATATCAGGCCGGCGAAACCGGAGCCGGAGCCGACAACACCTTGACTCCACCGAATGCGGTCACTTGCCCATGGCGGAGCATCACGATCTGCGTTGCGAGCTGGCGCATCTCGGCGGCGTCGTGGCTGACATAGACCATCGGCACATTGGCCTCGTCGCGCAGCCGCACCAGATAAGGCAGGATCTCTATTTTGCGGCCCTCATCCAGCGATCCCAGCGGCTCATCGAGCAGCAGCAATCGCGGTTTTGACAACAGCGCCCGCCCGAGCGCGACACGCTGGCGCTCGCCGCCGGAGAGCTGACCGGGGCGGCGATCGAGCAGCCTGCCGATATCGAGCAGGTCGGTGACGCGCGCGCGCTGCGCGGGATCGTCGGGAAGCCGGTTCATCCGCCGCCCGTAGTCGAGATTTTGCCGCACGTCGAGATGCGGAAACAGCCGCGCATCCTGGAACACATAGCCGATCCGTCGGCGATGCGCCGGGATATGGACGCGCGCTGCGGTATCGTCCAGCGTCTCGTCGTCGATGATAATGCTGCCGCGATCGGGCCGCAGCAATCCGGCGATCATGTTGATCAGCGAGGTCTTGCCGGCGCCCGAGGCACCGAACAGCCCGGTGACCCGGCCTTCACTGGTGAATGTGGCCTGAAGGGTGAATTCGCCGAGTTGCTTGGTCACGTCAACGCGCAGCATGATCAATTCCCGTGCAGGCGCTTGGTGGCGCGCCGCGCGAACCATTCGGACGCGATCAGGGCGCTCATCGCAATGACGATCGAGACGACCACCAGCCGTAGCGCCGCGGTATCGCCGTCCGGGGTCTGGATCAGCGAATAGATCGCCGAGGAAATGGTCTGGGTCTCGCCGGGAATGTTCGACACGAAGGTAATGGTCGCGCCGAATTCGCCGATCGCCTTGGCAAAGCCGAGCACCATGCCGGCCAGCACCCCCGGCAGCGCCAGCGGCAGGGTGATGGTCGCAAATACCCGCCAGGGCGCCGCGCCCAGCGTGCCCGCCGCCTGCTCCAGCCTTCGGTCCACCGCCTCGATCGACAATCTTATCGGCCGCACCAGCAGCGGAAATGACATCACGCCGCAGGCCAGCGCCGCACCGGTCCAGCGAAACGCGAATACGATGCCGAGATGGTCGGCGAGCCAGGCGCCGACCAGGCCGCGCCGCCCCAATGTCAGCAGCAGCAGATAGCCGGTGACCACCGGCGGCAGCACCAATGGCAGGTGGATCAGCGCGTCGACCACCGACCTGCCGCGGAAATCGCGCCGCGCCAGCAGCCACGCCACGGCAATTCCAAACGGCGTGGCGATCAGCGTCGCAACCGTGGCCACCCGCAGCGACAGCAGGATCGCCGTCCATTCGGTCGGCGAGATGTCAAACACGACTGTCAGGTCGTCGGGCTGACCAGGAACTTGAAACCGTACTTCTCAAGGATGGTCTTTGCCGCCGCCGAACGCAGGAAGGCGAGATAGTCGGCGGCTTCGGCCTTCGCGGTGGTCGTCGCCGCGACCGGATAGATGATCGGGGGGTGGGAATCCGCCGGGAAGGTTCCGACGATTTTCACGCCGGGTTCGATCCTGGCGTCGGTCGAATAGACGATCCCAAGCGCGGCTTCGCCGCGCGCCACCAGCGTCAGCGCGGCGCGCACGCTCTCCGCCATCGCGAATTTCGGCTCCGCCGCCTGCCATGCGCCGAGTTTTTCCAGCGCCGCCTTGGCGTATTTGCCGACCGGGACCGCCGTCACGTCGCCGGTGGCGATCTTGCCGTCGCCGGCGAGTTTTGCGAGGTCGAAACCCGGCGCGATCGTTACATTGTCGATTTTGGAATCCTTCGGTGCGATCAGCACGATGCTGTTGCCGAGCAGATTGACGCGCGTCGGCTCGTTGATGTTCTTTTTGCCGACCGCATAGTCCATCCAGTCGGTGTCCGCGGACACGAAAATATCCGCCGGCGCGCCCTGTTCGATCTGTTTGGCGAGCGCTGAACTGGCGGCGTAGCTTGCAACGATCTTGACGCCGGTTTTCGCCGTATAGGCGGCGTCGACGTCGTCAAGCGCGTTCTTCATCGAGGCCGCGGCGAACACCGTGAGGCTCTTGTCCTGCGCAAGCGCAGGTGAGAGGACCGATCCAAACAGGATGGTGAAACATATGAAAATTCCGGCGAGACGATGCATTGGGAGCGCTCCGGGCCCGTTCACGGCGCTATGCGCGCGCAAATCAAGCGTTGGTTGGGTCTGGATGCGACAGGCGGAAACGCCGTTCCGGCAATCCTACAGGACTTACGGTCCATCGGGATATCGCTTGTCCAAAACAATAACAGGATGAGGGGTTTGGTAAAAGGTTCCCCAGCGCGCGATCAAAGGACGCATGACCTTATCGCCAAACCGCACATGCTTTGGCGGATCATGCGCTATTCGGACGGCAGGATCGCAATCGACACCGAATCCTCCTTGGTTCCGCTGATCTGGAGCACCAACGGGCTGGCGCCGATCTCGTACTTCATGGTCTTGCGGATGCCGTCGCAATCGGTGGCGCCGCTGAAGGCCTTCGGCTTCAGGAAATGTCCGTCCTGCACTACATCGACCCAGCCGCCAGCGGACAGGCTGATGGTGTAGATGCCGGCCTTCGGCGCGGCTTTGATGCTGGTAAACCCCGCAAACGTGCCTTCCTTGGGCGCGCGTTCCGGCGGCGAGGGCAGGTTGGCGTCGGCCGGCGCGCGTAAGCCAAGCGTAACTCCCGTTGACGGCAGGGCGGCAAGTTCACCGCCCGAAGCAAGTTTCACCCGATCCGGCGCGGTCAGCGCCGCGCGCTCGCGGTCGATCGGCCATTTGAATTTGTCGCAGCCGCTCGGCTCTTCCGCCGGCCAGGCGGAAGCGCTCCCGAGCCATAGCAACCCAATCAGCAAAGGCAGCCGCATGATCAATCCACCGCGATCATGACGTCGGAGGCCTTGATCACCACGGTAACGGCACCCTTGGCCTTGACGCCCAATTCATCGACCGCCTCGTTGGTGATCGAGGACGTCACGATCTGGCCGTTGCCGATATCGACGCGGACATGTGAAGTGGTCGCGCCCTTCTTCACTTCGACGACGGTGCCTTTGATCTGGTTGCGTGCACTGATGCGCATGATGAATTCTCACAGGATTGAGCCAGCCACCGAGGCCGCGCGATCGCGTCGCGCATCCGCTGGCGTGCTTTGAAAAAAATCTCGTCGGGCGGACGCCCAGCGAGGAGCGGCGGGCTTACGGCGCCGCGTCAGCGGACATTAGCGTACTTCCATGCCGAATGAAATCGCCTTGCGGCGCGCCGGTTGGCGTAGACCAGACCGCGCCGTCGTGATCCTGACCGCCTTCAATCTCTGGCTTCGCCGCGCAGCATCGCCTTGGCGCCATCGGTGTTTTCAAAGGCGACGCTAACTCGATCGCCTTCAAATGTCAGCGTCCACACCTGGGTTTCGCTGTGTCCCAGAATTCGGCGCTCGATGGCAAAAGCACGATCGTTCATCCAGCGCCCTTTGACCGCATTGATCCCGTAAGACTCCGGAGGACCTGTGCGAAACGTGCCGTCGAGCCCGATCGGACCGGTGAATGTTTCCAGCGGCTTGTCCAGGCTGTTGGTGGTCGTCGTGATTTCCCATGAGGGATTCGCATCAACGAGGTTCACGGAAAACGTCTTCACTTTCAGGCGATTGTCGCTGAACTGGTAGGTCTTCCCCGATATCGACTTGGCCAGCTCGGGGGCCTGGCCAACAGGGGACGGCTTTTCCGTCGCAGCCTGATGAATCGACGCCGCAAGCAGCGACTGCGCGACGGTGTCCGGAGGCAATGGCTTGTCAGACCTGACCGAGTTGGAGATGTCGTCGACCAGCCGGGAAACCGAGTAAAACTCGTCGTCGCGCAAAATGCCGGTCATGGCGGCGACGACATCCAGCTTGGGAAGCACAAGAATCAGTTGCGAATGACGGCCGCGTGCCATGTAGGCTCCCTTTTCGGGCAGCGACCACCACAGGTTTGCATAGTGGAATCCGAAGGTCGCCGAAACCTTGCCTTCTTTCGCCCTGTCGACCCAGGACGATGGGATTATCTGCTTTCCTTCCCAGGTCCCGTTGTGAAGGTAGAGGTAGCCGATGCGCGCCATGTCGTGAGGCGCCAGCGAAAGCCCGGCTTCGCCATCAGTGACGCCCTGGGCGTCAACGCGGCCCCACTTCGCGCTGGTGATGCCAAGCGGCTCGAACAGTTCCTTCGTGGCGAAATCGAAGGCGCTCTGTCCGGTCTTCTTGGTGATCAGGGCCGACAGGACGTAGGGATTGCCGCTGTTGTAGTAGAACTGGCTGCCGGGCGTGTTCGACATCGGCTGGCTCAGCACGAATTCGGTACGGTCCGGGCTCTGATACATCCGCATGATGGTCTCGTCCGGCGTATAGGCCTTTTCCTTCCAGTCGATTCCCGAGGTCATGTCGAGCAGACTTTGAACCGTCATGGCCTTTTTGTTATAGTCGAGGTTCGCGATATTCTTGTCGGAGAACAGATCCACGACCGGATGGTCGACGCTGTCGAGCAAGCCGTGTTGCAGTTCGATGGCGGTCAATGTGCTGACGACGCTCTTGGTGACGGACCTCAGATCGTGGCTGATGCCGGCGACATAGGGCGCGTAATAGGCTTCAGCCACGATCTTTCCGTGCCGGACGATCATCAGGCTGTCCTGTTTGTACGTGCCCACGGCTTCGACAAGCCGGGCAAGGCTGGCCGAATCCATGCCCTGCTCCTCGGGGGTGGAACCCTGCCACGATTTGGTGGGCCAGGGGGTTTCCGAAGAATCCTGGCCCTCCGTCGCGCCGGCGGACCCATCGCATCCAAAAAAACAGACCGCCCCTGTGAGCAGTGCGGCCATGGTCACTGTTCTGAGATGCATGTCGGCATTCTCCGGTGGGGGGTTCTGGACGTTGAACTTGAAAGACGGGATTGGCCCAGGTTGCACAAAATATGAACCATTTTGCACAGGGCGTCACCCGGGGCCGAACCAGCCGGATAAATATTTTCTTCGGAAATCCGCGTGGCGTCCGATCGCGCCAACGGGCGATCAGGTTCGGTTCGCAGCGAGCGGCCTTGGCTATTGCTTGGCGTCCGGCGCCGCCAGGACCCCGCGGCAGGCGGCCGGCATTTGCGCCAGCGTCATCGGCGGCTTCGGCTTCGACGGTTCCGTCGACGGCTTCGGATGGAGCACCGAATCCTTGAACCAGTAGGCGAGATCGCTCTTGCTGCAGCCGTCGCCGTCCGCCGGCTCGGGTTGGCTCTCGCATTCGCCCGAACCGGCGGGGCATTTGATGCGGATATGGAAATGATAGTCGTGGCCGTACATCGGCCGCACCTTGGAAAGCCAGCTGCGATCGCCCTTGGCTTCGCGGCACAGCGCTTTCTTGATCGCGGCGTTGACGAAGATGCGTTGCACTCCCGGCTCAAGCGCCGCGTCCCGGATCACCGTGAGATGGTTCGGCGTCCAGGCGTGCGGATCGATGTCGAGACGGTCGGAACGCACCATCATGACCGCGGACATTTCCTCGCGCTCGTTGCGCGACAATTGCCGGTTCGGCATCGGCGTCAGCCAGACATCGGCATCCAGGCCCACCTGGTGGCTGGCATGCCCGGTGAACATCGGACCTCCGCGCGGCTGCGACATGTCGCCGACCAGTATCCCCGGCCAGCCGGCATCCTTGTGCACTTTGGCTGATAGCCGCTCCAGCAGCGCGACCATGTCGGGATGCGCAAAATTGCGATTGCGCGACAGCCGCATCACCTGCCAGGTCCCGCCATCGATCGGCAGCGCTTGCGCGCCGGCGATGCAGCCCTTGGCGTAGAAGCCGACCACACGGGTCGGCATCGCCGCCGGCAGCACCTTGCGGCCGAACAGCTCCTTTGCGCCGAGTTTCGGATCGCCGGGATTGGCCAGCGGCGGCAGCGGTTTCGGATCGACATTGCCTTTGTCCTGCGCGCGCACGCCGGTGGCACTGGCAATAGCGGCGGAGAGCAGGAGGGGGACGAGAATCAGGCGAAGGTTCATTGGATCACTCTATACCGCAACCCTAGCACGGAATCAGCAAGCGGCGATGAGATGAGCCAATCGCAATTGCTTGATCTTGCGCTGGCTCTCTCACGAACGGTCGGCCCTCACGCGTTACGCTCGATTGCGACGACATGCGTGCGCTCATGATCCAGCTCGTTTGCGCGACGGATTCCGCCGCGATGGTTGCGTTACGCTGCATCCTCTGCCTGCGGCGCTGATTGCATTGGTCGATCGCAACAGGCGCGCCGCGCAATCGAGATTTCAAAAGCGCGTGGCGCCACCGGCACCGGCCTTAACGCTTCGCTAACCCTGTCAATCATTGACAAGATTTTGTGCGTCAATGAGAACTTCGCGCATTGATTGTGCAATTGGAACGTTCGAAGACGATTTTGCCTTCCGATGCGCGCATGAGACCGGATCGCACGCTGTAACACCGCCGTTGTGCACGCTGATGTCCGCGGGTCCGCCTCTTAAGCAGGCAATCGGAACTGGAATCGCTGCGGTGAAGCCTGGCGGCCGAATTCGTTTGACGGCAAACAGATACCTTTTTTGAGACAGTTGTCGGAGAAAGGGGCCAAGCGCAGGAAGCGAACAGGACGCAGCAATGCCGAAAATCCGGCCGACGACCGCAAGGAAAATTAAGCATGCGGTGACTAGCATTACAGTTGCTTTTTTGTTTTGAAGTGCGCGCGCTGGGCGGCGGCCTGGTGAGCTCTACGCCAGAGTGACCATGCGATGATATGTGCGGG
>Ga0209890_10000994_pt1 | contig 13022 bp, 9 predicted proteins | sample OrgsoiDNA2013049_FD_185799 | JGI IMG/M metagenome (GOLD analysis project Ga0209890, IMG submission 185799) | Permafrost soil microbial communities from the Arctic, to analyse light accelerated degradation of dissolved organic matter (DOM) -... | ecosystem: Environmental > Terrestrial > Soil >...
TGCTCCTGTTCCAGCATCGCCAGGTTGGTGGCGGCGCAGGCTGTTTCCTGCTGGCTGAGCGTGAACTCCTGCTGGGCCGCCGCGAGATCGGCAGCCGCTGAGTCCAGCACTTGCTGATGACCATCGCGTTCTTCCTCAAGCGCGGTGAGTCGAGTTTGAGCCTGCGCCAGTTCTGCTTCCGCGGATGCCATGCGAGCGATCAATTCCGCGCAACGCTCTTCGTTGGTGCGGGTGCGCGCCTTCCCGCGATCGCCTTCGATGGCGATCTGGTTGAGCCGTTCGCGATTTTGCCGCGTCTCCGTCTCGATCGCGTAGCCGCGCTGCGTGCGCTCGGAGTGCTCGGCTTCCGATTGCTGCACGCTCTCGCTCTGCTGGCGAATTTCCTCGCCCAGTTGATGGATCTGGGTATCGAGAGTCACGCTTTCCTGATCCATTTGGGTGAACTTGCTGGCGAGCACCACCCGCAGCTTGGCGCGCATCTCCTCGCGCAGCTTGGCATAGCGTTCGGCCTTGCTGGCCTGGCGCTTCAGCGAGTTCATCTGCCGCGTGACTTCTTCGAAAATATCGTTCACGCGGTGCAGATTCGTTTTGGCGTCTTCGAGGCGTGCCTCCGCGAGACGCTTCTTCGTCTTGAATTTCGTGATGCCAGCCGCTTCTTCTATGATGGCGCGGCGGTCGGTCGGTCGGCTGCTCAGAATCTGACCGATGCGTCCCTGCTCGATGAGCGCGTATGACTCCGGCCCCAGACCCGTGCCCATGAACAGTTCCTGGATGTCGCGCAACCGGCACAGTTTTCCATTCAGCAGGTATTCGCTGTCGCCACTGCGGAACAAACGGCGCGTTACCGAAATTTCTCCCGCGTGGTTTTGCTGCGGATTGAATTTGCGCCGCCGGATTTTCAGAACTACCTGTGGCCCAAGCACCGCCGCTGCGCCGTCGTTAGCCGGAGCTTCGTGCATGGGTGATTCCTTAGCCGACGCCTCGGCCGCAGCCTCGCCCTCAATCTCTTCGGTCTTTCCGGGTTGGGCTTCCTCGACGGCCCGCTCAGTTTCTGCGGCGGCCTGGGCGCGGATCTCCGCTTCATCCCAGTTTTCTTCGGAGTCAATTCCCGCCGCAGGAAGGTCGTCTTGAATCTCGATCTCGGTGGGCGCGTTCGTATCCGGGCCACCATAAATTTCCGGGTCAATCAACGTCAGGCACACTTCCGCCATGCCGGTCGGGTTGCGGTCGCGCGTGCCGGAGAAGATCACGTCTTCCATGCGCGACCCGCGCAGCGACTTTGCCGACTGCTCACCGAGCACCCAGGAAATCGCATCGGCGATGTTCGACTTGCCGCAACCGTTCGGGCCGATGATGGCGGCGATGCCTTCGCCATGGAATTTCAGTTCGGTGCGATCGCAGAACGACTTGAATCCCAGGATTTGCAGCTTCTTGAGTTTGAGCAAAGTGACTCCTTAATGCTTATGCGGACACTGTGGTCCGCGGCCTCGGTTGGCGCTGGCTGGAGTGCGCTGCAAATTGCGGGGAACTGGCGGTTAACTTCTTCTGTTAACTTCCGAGGTTCCTCGCTGGTCGAATCGTTGGATGCCGTCCCATGAACTAGGAACGTCACCCACGCTTTTGACCAACTCTAACGGCGAATACGGGCACGGGTCAAGTAATAAAACACCACATATTGTGGTACCAGTCCAAGCACCGCCTTTAGTTGCACAGACACTGCAGCAATAACGCGTAAGTTGTTGGTGAGGAATAAGAAGGCGGGAGGTCGCGAGAGCATAGACACTGTAGCGCCGGCGGGGAAGAGATTCAAGGGCCGGAAGGGCCGATGCGCGGCTGGACCGACGAGGCGCCCACCGCTCCACCGAACCTAAGGGAGCGCCAAGTCGAGAGTATCGGCTAGATCGAGTTTGGGGTCTTCCGTGGGCGGTTGGGAGCAGCGATCGCGCAGGGGGCCGTTGAACATTTTCTTGCCATTCCACACGATGCTGAAGTCGCCCGGCCTAAGCAGCAGTTCCGGCCGTAGATGCAGCCGAATGCTCTTGACGTCGTGGCTGTGGATTTCAATGGTGTTGTCGGCCTTGACGCGAGCTTCCACGTGGGATTTGCCGGGCCTGCCGTCCAGAATCTCGAACCAGTAGCCGCGGGCGGCGAGGGCATCGGAGAGGCTGACCTCAACCTCGCGCGGGAACGGATTGCGCAGCTTGCCCTTGAAAAAGGCGAGGGTCAAGCCGTCATCGGATTGCAGGGTAATGTCGTGCGCGCGGTTGGGCAGGATCTTGAGCTCGGGCTTAATCGCCGGACCGAGTTCAGTTAGCGCGGCGTGCGTGGTCGTGGAGCAATCTGGCGTGATGCGCGGATCATTCTCTCCGTGGACGAATAACAGCGGGAGATTCTTGAGATTCGGCAACCCCGCTTTGACTTGGTCGTTGCACTGGCCTGCGCCCATCAGCGAAACGACGGCGGCGAAGCGCTGCGGCCAGAGCGTGGCGAAGTAGAGCGCGCCGGTTCCTCCATTGCTGAAGCCGGTGAGGTAGATACGATCGCGGTCGACGCTGTAGCGTTGCAAAACGTCGTTCAAGACTGTGTCGAAGCGGCGGGCGACCTCCGGCTTCCACCAGTATTCGGCGGCCTGGGGATAGAGGACGAGGTAATCGGTTCCAGCGACGATGTCCTCGGCGGTATTCACGGCATCGATGGCGAATCCGGCGCCACCGCTCAGATAAACGAGGAGCGGAGCGGGGCGGTCTTCGTGGTAGGTGAGCGGAACGCGCAGCAGGTACGGGATCTCTGGACTTTCTTTGGAACTTTCTTTGGAACTCTCTTTTGTTGTCGGCGCCACTGCGGGTGCGGTGCCAAACTTCGCCGGTCGCAGTTTCGCGGGAAGCGCTCGGTGGCATTCGTCCGCTTGCGGGTTTACGGAGTTAGAGGGTGGATCGGCCAGCAGCTTCACTTTGCCGCTTCCACTTTGCCGCAGCTTGCTAAGCATGCTGGGTGGCACTTCAAACTTTCGCCGCGACGCGATGGCTAGGGCCAGCGCCTGCGACGTCGGGTCGTCGGACGTGAGAACCGGGAAGAGTTGTTCGGCGGAGATCGGCACTCCGGGTGTGAGCAGGATCGCCTGCAGCGCGCCTTGGCGCGTATCGGCCGAGGCGAGCCAGGTTTCGAGAGGCTCGCCGCGCCGCTTCGATTCCAGTTCCATTCGCGCCGTTTCGTGCAGATTGCTGTCGAAGTCCGTGTAGCTTTCATCCAGAGCCACCTGCTCGAGCACGCCGGATTCCGGCGACCACCAGTAACTCAGCTTAAGCGATCCGTTGGGCAACGCGCCTTCGACGTGGTGGCACAGTTTGCCGTGAATGGATTCATCATCTACCCACCTAAGATCAAGCCCCAGCACGGTGCTGCCCCGCCAAGTTTCTCCCTTGGTCAACGGGATGGGTGGAAGATTCATGACTTCATGAAAGGAGTCGAGAAGGCGGATGTAGGTTTCGCGCGCAACTTCCCAGGAGTAGCGTGGTTCTCCGCTGGGTGAGATTTCCATGGCTTCGGAAAAGCGGGAGGGCCGCTTCTGCAGGCGCTTCTCGAAATCGACCCGCTCGTGAGCGAGTCTGTCTTTCCCCTTGGAGCGGTATTCGGTCAGTTCCGTAGCTTCACGATTGCGCTGGAACCCGAGACTGATGCGTTCTGCGTTCCCCCCAACGACCAGCACGTGAGTATGAAAGCGCGCTTCGACTTGGGATTGTTCTTCGTTGCTTTGAGTTCGCCGCTGGAATGTGTAGCGGTAAGTCAGGTGATCGCCGGGACGGAGATCGTAGCGCCAGGCGGGAGTCTGGGCGGGCGCCGCGCAAGCGAGAGCAAGAATCGCAACAACGGCAACAGATCCCGGGCGTGGGCGAGGGCTACGCAATCATTTCTTGCGCTCAACGAGAAAGTGAGCGAGGTCCATCAGGTTCGACGCAGCAGAACCGTATTCGTTAAGTTCCCCGCAGGCCTGACTGACCAGGGCGTCGGCCTTGTGGATCGACTCCTCGATTCCAAATAACGCTGGATAGGTTGCCTTCTCCGCCGCGGCGTCCTTGCCCGCGGTCTTTCCCAGTTGCTCGGAGGTCTGGGTCAGGTCGAGCACATCGTCCACGATTTGAAATGCCAGACCGATCGACTGCCCGTAGGTTCGGAGCCGCCCGATGTCTCCCACCGTTCCTCCGGCGTACATTCCTCCGCTGACCACGCTGGCCGTGATCAACGCGGCGGTCTTCGAGCGGTGGATGTATTCCAGCGTGGCGAGGTCGGGCTTCTTATGCTCGGCTTCGAGGTCGACGACCTGGCCGCCAATCATGCCGTCGATGGTGCCGGTGGCGTGGGCGATTTCCCGGATGATCGCGACACGCGCCTCGGCTGGGCAGGGGATCTGCGCCAGCACTTCATACGCTTGCGTCTGCAGGGCGTCCCCGGCAAGGATGGCGATGGCCTCGCCGAAGGCCTTGTGGCAAGTCGGACGTCCGCGCCGCAGGTCGTCGTTATCGAGCGCGGGCAGATCGTCGTGGATCAGAGAATAAGTGTGGAGCATTTCGAGCGCCGCGCCCACCTGCTCGATGCCGGCGGGTAGCGACCCGGCGACCGATGCCGCTCCGATCATGCGGCCCGCCTCCATGCAGAGGATCGGGCGCAGGCGCTTCCCGCCGGCAAATACGCTGTGCCGCATGGCCTGATGGATGGAGGTTGGATGCTGGGTGGCTGGGGGCAAGAGTCGATCGAGGGCGGCGTCGGCGGCTTCGCGTCCTTGCTCCAGAACTTGTTTCAGCATGGCATCGCAGTATAACAAGCGGGCATCGCTGAGATGAAAGCTGGAACAAAAAAAAGACGCCCGAAGGCGTCCCTTTTCAAACAGTAAACAACGGATCAGGCGGCGGCATGGCGTGTGCGCCGGTGCAACAACGAGCGCACTACCTCATCATTGCGCGGCTCACATATGTCGGACGCGCCTAGACTCATCGCCTCGGCCCATAGTTTGTCGTCCGCCAGTCGGTGCGTGCCGACAATGCAAAGGCTGGGAAACTCATTGTGCAAGCGCTCAACTTCCCCCGGTCCCGAAGTCTCCAGATCCAGCACCACCGCTTCGGCGCGATTGCGGGAAACCGCAGGGCGCACTTCTTCGTAGCTGCGGGCCAAATAAACAGATTCAAAGTGTTGGGAAAGACTAACCGCCAGAATTTGAGCAGTTCCGGGGTCATTCTGATAAAGAACTACACGGAGTGGTTCCATAGACATCCCCCTGACTTTCACCGCGTTTCGCGGCGGCCTTGGCTGCGACAGCAAACGGCTAGCACAGGCGTTGTCAATTTCCGATCCGAGCGCAACAGCGTTACTTGCGCAACGCTTTCTCGGCCGGGGGCTCGAACGGTTCAGTTTGCAGTTTTCCGTTCTGTTTTAACAGAATCTCTACTTTCCCTTCCGCTTCCTCCAGTTGCTTCCGGCAGGCGGCGGAAAGTTGCATGCCTTCTTCAAAAAGCGTCAGAGACTTTTCCAGAGGAACCTCGCCTTTTTCCAGTTCCTGAACGATCTTCTCCAGCCGCTCGAGGCAATCTTCAAACTTTACCAATCCAATTTACTCCTACACTCTATTGTAATGCCGTGTTTGATCTGAAATGTCCAGCTAAATTGTCTAATATTGTAAATTTCTTGTGCACAGGGTGTTTCAAAACTGCACAGAAGCCGGTCGTTTCGATCCCAGAGCCTCCAAAACATCCACAGCGGAGGTGTATCGGCCCTGGGGAGCGCTGATTTGGGCACCCTGCACCCGCTCGCGGACCGCCGCCAGCATTTCGCGAGCGATGGCCACGCCTTCCTCGCGAGCCGCTTCCGGACTTGCTGCCCTGGTCATGCGGTTCAGGATCTCATCGGGCACGGAAACCCGCAGCTCGTTCTTCATGAATTCGGCGTTGCGGGCGCTTACCAGCGGCCAGATTCCGGCAATGACGGGAATTCGGCAGTGCTCGATCCGCTTCAGGAAGTTCTCCAGCAAACTGAGGTCGAACACCGGCTGCGTCACCACATATTCCGCACCCGCTTCTACCTTGTATTCAAACCGTTTGATCTCTTCGTCCAGGTTGGGCAACCCGGGATTTGCGCCCACCCCAATGACGAAACTCGTCCCGGCGCCGATCGGGTTCCCGCCCAGGTCTAATCCCCGGTTCAGGTTGTGGACGATATTCACCAGCCCGATCGAATCCACGTCAAACACTGCCGTGGCATCGGGATAGTTCCCCATCTTCGGGGGGTCCCCCGTGATGCAGATCAGGTTGCGGATTCCGGTAGCCGCCGCCCCCAGCAGGTCGGACTGAATGCCGAGCACGTTGCGGTCGCGGCAGGTGTAGTGCAGGATCGCTTCGATGCCAACCGCCTGCTGCATCAGCAGCGACAACGCCTGGTTGCTCATGCGCGCCGAGGCCCGCGGGCTGTCCGGGATGTTTACCGCGTCCACGCCGACCGATTTGACGAACTTCGCGCCCTCGATCTCTTTCCGGATGTCGATGCCCTTGGGCGGCACGATTTCGACCATGGTTACAAATTCCCCGGCGGCAATCTTTGCGCCGAGGCGCGAGCGTTCCGCCATGGGAATGCTCGCCGGAGCCGACGGCGCTACGCCCGAATGAATCGCCTCCGTAACCGCGGTCTTGCCGCGCGCTTCGCCCACTCGCAAAGCCGATTTCATGGCGCGGATGTGATCGGGCGTGGTTCCGCAGCACCCGCCGATGAGCTGTACGCCGGACGCCACGAATTTTCGCGTGTAGCTTGCCATGTATTCCGGCGAACAGAGATAGATATTCCGTCCTTCAACCGAGCGCGGCATGCCGGCGTTCGGTTGCGCGGCCAGAGGCAGGGAAGTGACTGCTCGTACCCGCTCGATCGCATCCAGCATCGCAACCGGGCCTACACTGCAGTTGATGCCGAGCACATCGACATTCCATTCCGTGAGCCGTGCGGCAAAGGCCTCGGGGTCGGAGCCATCGAGGCAGTTTCCGTCTTCGTCAATCGTGACCTGGGCGACGATGGGAATCTTCGCATTCACTTCGCGGCAAGCCAGCACCGCCTGATGCAACTCTTCTAGGTAGCCGAAGGTCTCAAGCATCAGCAGATCCACGCCGCCTTCGACGAGGGCTGCGGCCTGTTCGCGAAACGCCGTCCGGGCCTCCTCAAACGAAGTCTTGCCCAGCGGCTCAATGCGAACGCCCAGCGGCCCGATCGATCCGGCCACCCACACATCGAAACTCTTAGCCGCTTCCCGAGCCACGTGAGCACCCGCGATATTGATATCGCGCACGCGATCCGCCAGGCTGTGCCGCGCAAGGCGAAAGCTGTTCGCTCCGAAAGTATTGGTTTCGACAATCTCGGCCCCGGCCTGCAGATAATCGTGGTGGACCGCGCGGATCAGTTCCGGCTGCGACAAGTTCAGCTCGTCATAGCAGCGGTTGATGAAGATGCCCTTGGCATAGAGAAGCGTTCCCATGGCTCCATCGCAGAGCACGGGCGATTGCTTTAGACGTTCAATAAATTTCTGCGCCATCTTCTTGAGAATACAGGAAGGGGCGAGGTGTCCGCACCTGGTGCGGATATGCTCTGCGGCCTTTCCCGTTCTCCGAGAATGGGGTATTCTGTCAGCACCTAATAAGGTGTTTAAGACAGGAGCGGCTTGCCATGCTTGATCTCACCAAAGACATTCAATCGCTGACGACTTTCCGCCGGCAGTCCGGCGACTTCTTGAAACAGCTCAAAAAAACAAAGCGGCCCGTGGTGCTCACGGTGAATGGCAAAGCAGCGGCCATCGTGCAGGACGTAGGAGCCTATCAGCGGTTGCTCGACATTGCGGCCACCGCCGATGAAGAGGAAGCAATCCGTCAGGGTCTGGAGGATGTGAAAGAAGGAAGGGCACGGCCCGCGAGGGAGTTCTTCGCAGAGTTTGAAGCCAAGCATGGTATATCTCGTTAATACGACTCTCCATGCTGAGCGCGACCTTGCCCGCCTCTACCGGCAAGTCAACGCTGACTCTTCGGATACGGCCATGGAATGGTATCTGGGGATCAAAGAGGCAATTCTGAGTCTGGAACAGCAGCCGAACCGCTGCCCGATAACGCCTAAGAAGGACAAGTTGAGGCACTTGCTCTACGGCCACAAGCCTCATATTTATCGCGTGATCTATCGCGTCCTCGAAAAACAGAAGCTAGTTGAAGTGCTCCATGTCCGCCACGGCGCCCGGCGGAGGCTGAAGCCATCCGATCTGGTATAGGCTTCGATTGCAATACGCCCCGAGGAGATCATGGCGACCAACACCCCGAATCCCCCAACCCGCCCAATGCGTCTTCTCTCCATTGACGGCGGTGGCCTGAAAGGCCTAATCCCCGCCGAATCTCTGATCGCCATCGAAACCCAGCTCGACGCCCTCACCGGCCAATCGCTTCCGCTCTCGGACCGGTTCGACCTGATCGGAGGCACCAGCACCGGAGCCATCCTCGCCGTCGGACTCGCTCTCGGCCTGAAGGCGGCCGACCTTCGGGACTTCTACCTCAAATTTGGCAAGCAGATCTTCACCAAGGTCTTCTTGCCCAGGCGTTTCTGGCACAGCTATCCCAGCGGTCCGCTGGAACAGCAACTGAAAGGTGTCTTCGGGGAAGACACCCCGCTCGGAAGCTCGAAGCTGCGCACCAACATCCTCATCGTCTCCAAGAACGTTACCCTGGGGACAACCTGGTTCTTCACCAACAACCCGAAAGGAAAATATTTCGCCAACAACCGCGGACTGCCGCTGTGGCAGATCGTGCGCGCCAGCAGCGCCGCTCCGACCTACTTTCCGCCGCGGACGATTTCCGTCCCCAACAACGCAGGCCAGCCAGAGGATTATGAATTCATCGACGGCGGCGTCAGCAGCTACAACAATCCTTCGATGCAGGTTTTTCTCGAAGCCACCGACCCAAAATATCAATTCGGATGGCCCACCGGCGCCAGCAAACTCTTGTTGATGTCGCTCGGTACGGGATTCGATACGATCACCGTTCCCGCCGGCAAGGCTGCAGGCTACAACCTCCTCGACTGGGCGCGATACGCGATCAAGGAACTGATGGACGATGCCAACCTGCAGCAGAATGTGCTGATGCACCTGATTAGCCAACCGCCGGCTGGCAAGGCTCCGGCTCCAACCGCGGAAGCAAACGCCGCCCGAGCCACCGGGGTGCCGACCGCCGATGCGCTCGATTTCATCCGCCCCAGCGCCGGGGGTAGCAAGGCTCTGACTTACCAGCGAATCACGGTCAGCCTGACGCGCGAGCGCCTCGAGGGGCTCAACCTCGGCGACATCGACCCGACAAAGGTAGGCGAAATGGATGCCGCCGATCAGATTGCCAACTTCCAGCGGATCGGACAGGCGATCGCGAACGAGCAGGTCAAAATGGATCTGTTGAAGCAGTTCTTCGTCTGAAACTTTTGCGGACGACGGGCGTCTCGCTCGTCCAACAGCATGGCGGCCGGGCGGGAACGTGCGCTCTCTACCAGCCAACTCAAACCACAACTTCTTCCTTTGCTATAATCCTTGTTCTTGCATCCAAGTGATTATCCGGCATGAGGTTGGAGTCCCAGGTTTGAAAAGAGCCCTGATTCTGTTGTTTTCCGTGCTGCCCGCCAGTCTGATCCTGCTGAGCTGCGGCGCCAGCACTCCCTCCAGCAGCGGGGGGGGCAGCGGCCTCAAATACCGCGCTTTCGTGACCAATGCCGTCGGCTCGGGTAGCGGATCCGCGGGAGTGTTTGTCGTCAACGCGGCAACGGATGTGCGTGGGGCCGTAGCCCCGATTGCCGCCGGCAACACTCCGGGAATGATGGTGCTGACGCCCAACCGGGGCCAGACCCTGGTGTTCAGCGGCACCGGAACGCAGTTCACCGACAACCAGTTCACCATTATTAACAACACCAGCGAATCCGCTGCTGCTCACGTGACTTTGCCCGGCCCCACCGAGAGCTTCGTCGTTTCCCCGGATGGCTCCGCCGCCTATGTCGCCGTGCCCACCGCGCCGGTGGTGGGGCAGTCTCCCGGATTGGTGAAGGTCATCTCGCTGAACACTGGCTCGTTCACTGGAGAGGTCGACATCCCCTCGGTTCGCTTTCTTTCTATCGACCACAGTGGCAACCGAATTCTTGGCTTCAGTGATAACTCCGATTCGGTAGCCGTGATCACGCCCTCGAATATCGGAATCGGCAATGCGGTGACTTCCATCGGCGGTCCCGGAGTTTTCGACCGTCCGGTGGCGGCCTTCTTCAGCAGCGACGACAACACCGCCTTCGTGGTGAGCTGCGGCGCCGAGTGTGGCGGAACCCAGGCCAGCGTGCAGCAGTTTAGTCTACTCACTAACTCTCTCGTCGCTTCGGTTCCAGCCTGCATTCCCATACCCGGCTCAAATCCGCCCGTGTGTGCCGGCCCGGCTGCTGGAAGCACAGCTCTTGTAAGCGGCTCGACGATGTATCTGGCGGGTACGCCCTATTTCGCAGGGGGAGGAGGGCCGTCGCTGAAATGTCCCTCGGGAACTACACAGGCGGAGTTTTGCGGCCTGCTCACGGTCTTCGACCTCAGCACCATGACCGTCACCAATACCGCTCCGATCATCATCACCGACGGATATCACAACCGCATCGCGCTAGGCGCCAACGGAAGGCTTTTCGTTGGGGCGAGCACTTGCGCGGAGATCACTCCCCCCATCCCGCCTCCGCAAGGGGCCGAGACCCGTGGTTGCCTTTCCATCTACAACACGCAGACCGGAGCCGTCGTAATACCCCCTGCTAACGGGGAAGTGACCGGCATCGAGCCCATCGCCAAACGCACGGTGGTGTATGTGGCCCAGGGCGGAACACTCCGTATCTACGACACCGCGACCGATGCTTTGGAGCACAACCCGAACAATCCAAATAACCCCGGTCAGATCTTCGGCCTCATCGGCGAGTTCTTCGACGTCAAAACCGTCGATTTCTAGGCAAGCCAAAAGCCAATAGCTAATGGCTAATAGCTAATAGCCAACCACCTATCGCGGCTCCAGCGTCATCTCATGCGCTCGTTGCCGTTCCACCGCCGCCTGCGAAAATGGAAACGCGAACGTCGAGCCTCCGTACCACGCCGCCCACTGATCCATGTAGTACGGACTGAGGAATATCCCGCTCTCTCCCGTCACCACGTTCAGCGTGCTTTCGTCAAAGTTCGCAAAGTTCCACGTCAGCCGTTCGGAGGGCCCAAACCCGCGGCCCACCGCCTTCACCGTGAACCCGCTCCCGCTCAGCGGATCCAATCCCGGCCCCGTGAAGCGCCCAATCACCGGCAGCTGGCTGAGCACAAGATGATCGATTTCAACCGGATAATTCTTTCCCCATTTCCATTGACCGAGGTCGGAAGGAACTTCCGAAGAAACTTGTGCGGCGTTTCCGGAAGCAGTCCCCGTCTGCTTCACCACATTCTCAACCGCAGCCGTCAGCAGGCTCCCATAGTCGGAGTATCCCGGCGGCAGCCAGCGTGCCGGTTGCTTGGTGAGCACATTTTCCAGCCAGACCGACGACATAGCCCAGTGATAACTCTTCCAACTCAGTGCGCCTGGAGGCGACTTAGCCGCCGCCGCACCCAGCTTCGGCTCCAGCAGCAACCGCGCTAGTTCCTGGCGCGCTTTCGTCTCAATCGTCGGCCCCGCTGAATTTGCCGACATGCGCCCATCCCAGTCCCGCAGAATGTCCGCCGCCCGCTTCGCCCGATCGGAAGCGCTCGCCGCGTGATCGACCGCGTACACAAACTTGTCGGCGCAGAACCGGTCGTAAGTGGACGACACATCCATCTGCAGCGCCAGCATATCCGCGGGCGCAAACTTCTTTCCCGACTCCAGCACACGGTAAATGCGATCCGTCCGCCACGGTGCATCCCATTCCGTGCTGATCGAATACTTGTAGCCATCCGGAGCGATGCGCCCGTTGGCGGTCGCCAGAATCCCCCCCGGCGGATCATAAACATGCGGCATCTCGTCGAAAGGAATCCAGCCCTTCCATTCGTGCGCATCATCGGAGCCGCTCACCGGCAGGCTGCCATCGCCCGCCACCCGGATCGGCACTCGGCCCGTCGCCTGATAACCAATGTGACCATCCACATCGCCATACATCACGTTTTGTCCGGGCGCGCCAAAAGTCGAGAACGCTTTCCGGAACTCATCCCAATTCCGCGCCGTGTTCACGTCGAAGAACATCAGTCCCATGCCGTCCTGCAACGTCCAGCGCAAAGCGATTTTGCGTGTCTCGCCTGGAAGCAATTCGGAAACGATCGGTCCATGCCGCGTGGTCACCACGTCGAGCGTTACATCCGGCTTGCCTTTGACGTGAATCGTCTCCTGCCGGTGCTCGGCATCACGCCAGCCCGCCGGAGTCTTGTACTGCCCTAGTGCATTGAACTCTTCGATGAAGTCGTCTTCCACCGTCGGCCCAACGTTGGTGAATCCCCAGCCGATGCGCTGGTTGTGGCCGACAATCACGAACGGAACTCCCGGCAGCGTAACGCCGGCCACGTCGAATTCGCCGCTCTTGGTTTTCAGATGGGCCTCAAACCACAGGTTCGGCATCTGATGGTCAAGGTGCATATCATTCGACAGCAGCGGTTTCCCCGAAACCGTACGCTGACCGGCAACCACCCAGTTGTTCGACCCCGGCCGGAACGAATCAGTTTCGTCCAGCGGTTTTGGGTAGGGCACGGGTTTACAACTCGCGGAAAAATTCGCGAATGTCCGAACCACCGTGGAAGAGCGGCCCTTCAGGGCCGCGTATGCCAGTGAAATCAACGCGGGCTTTAGCCCCTGAGGGACGTGGCTTGCGATTGGAACGAAACCAGACCCCGAAGCCAGCGCGGAAATCAGCCGGCTGTTCCCCCCCTCCGGTTCAACCTCTTCGTCGTCATCGTCATCTTCATCGCCGCTGTTGGCCGCTGGTTCGTCTTCCAAACGCCGCACATCGCTCGGCGGACGATC
>Ga0209890_10000995_pt1 | contig 12999 bp, 13 predicted proteins | sample OrgsoiDNA2013049_FD_185799 | JGI IMG/M metagenome (GOLD analysis project Ga0209890, IMG submission 185799) | Permafrost soil microbial communities from the Arctic, to analyse light accelerated degradation of dissolved organic matter (DOM) -... | ecosystem: Environmental > Terrestrial > Soil >...
TCGAAAGACACGATTGTTAGTGCCCACTGGAAGCATGTTCTCCTCGTTCCTGCTGCCCGATGAACGGGACGGTAGAGCGCGGCCCACCCGGAAAATCAGCGAAACAGGATTCGGACCACCGCGACACACGTCAAGATGGCTATTGCTGAACCGAGGGCATAGGCAATCAGGCGACGCCACCGAAGTCGGAGAGCGCGCCGATTCTCCAGCGCCGACATCAACCTCTCGAACTCGGCCTCCGCCTTCTCAGCGGTAGTCGGTGCTTCCACGCTGGGAACGAGAGTGAGCTTGACTCGCCGGCCTCCTGCCGGGTCCGTCGACTCGAAGTAGTGCATTTCTTCCCAGTCCTTGTCCATCCGACGTCTCGTCTGTTCAATTCCCGCGGACCCATGGAGTGATCGCGAAGGGTCCTCTACCCACCGTCAATGTCCCGAGCGTCGGGAATCTCACGAACGCGGGTGCTTCCGCCCTCACGGCGGGGAATCCCATGATTTCGTCGGGCCACCCACCTGCGAAGCCTTCTGCTCGATCCACGGGAGAGAACGGTCGAGACGAGTTGCAGCGTGTTCAATCTCCCCGAGAACCGCTATCGAGAAGAGATGGCAGCAAGGGCGCCAGATCGTCGGTTCCATCTTTTGGCTAGTATTCGATGAAGAAGTCGTTGTCAGAGTCTGTCTTGTACAAGCCGAGGAATGGCGAGTAGGTCTGAACATGGACCCAACGATCGGCCGGGGAGAACTCCATGATGCGGAGGTATCCGCCCCCGCCCTGCGGAAGCATCTGGTAGTTGGCCAATACTTGAACGACCGTCGTGCCGTCCGGCCGCACGCTCAGCAGGCGTCCGACGCCGCGATTGACGACATGTCCGCAGAAGACGAATTGAATATTGCTGTTCCCTACGATCAGCTTCTGCCAGATCTCCTCGCCGTCATTCACGTCGCCGGGCGCCATATCGATCGGGTAGCTGTGGGGGTTCCACCTCTGCGCGCGCCCACTCTTGTGATCGTACCGGGTGTCGTCCTCGTAGAGGTATGCGTGAGTCACGACGATCGCGGGCGTGTTTGGATGCTTTTTCGCGATGGCGTCTGCCCAAGCGAGGACGACGTCTCGCGGGCCAAACTCGAGGGAGAGAACGAGCCATTGCCCGCCGGCAGGAACGTCGAACAGCTCGTAATTATTCTCGATGTGGTTCGGTTCGAACGTGCCCTTGAACCATGGGTGGATAGCGAAGGTCGAAATCGGAAAGTAGGCGTCGATGAGCGTGGCCCGGTTGGTCGACCAGCCGCTGCCCAGATAGTCGTGATTCCCCGCTGACAGGACGTAAGGAACGACGGCGTCAAGCTGATGCAAACTCGACGCTGCAAGTCCCCACTGCGCGTCCACGTCGTTATCAACAATGTCCCCCTCGTGAAGAACAAAAGCGAGGTTGGTCACGCGGCTCTGGGCGGAGATCCAACTCGTCTGCGCGTCGAAAATGGCTGGATACTTGGCAGCGTAGAACTGAGTGTCCGGCATCGCGACGACCACAAACGACGTCGCGGATCCTTTCGTGCCGAGCGCTGTGCGCGCGGCGACAGGGCCGCCGTCCATCGTGAAACCAACGTCTGTCGGAACGGAGAAGTCCGTAGCAGACGGCACCCCGCATGAGGTGACGCCGATGAACAGTGCAGCAACGGTAGCAGCGACCAGCAGCCGCATTTCTAAGGCCCCTTCACGATAGGATAGATATTGAGTCCTCGTCGTAGCGGGCTAGGTCAGAAGCAGTCCACGATCTGACGGTGTCTCCGCTGTCAGTGACCGCAGTCGCTGTGGGAGAGCGGACACGACGCGACGGTTGCCTCGCCGGCCTTCTCCTTCCATGTCCGTGCCTCCAGACGCTGAACTGGTCGAGATCCCGCGCCGCTGCAGCTGTTCGATCGCCGCCTCCTGCATCCATCCGCTCGCCGCCACCACGGCCACGGAACCAGTCGGCGACACGTCGCGAACTTGTGCCGATAGACCGAAGCGCCAGAACGTGATCATGAGCACTGCAACTTGAGAGTTTTCCAAAGCGTCATTCCTAGTGAGTGCCCCTTCGTTCGGTTTTCTGTCGGCGTTTACGGAGAAGATCGATGCAGCGGGCACTCACTCGACGAAAGGGGCCAACACTATGTCGCATGCTTAAGGTTTAAGGGTCGTTTCGGTGGTCGCTGTATTCTCATTCGCAGTCATCGCCTGTGGAGGCAGCTCGTCCACGGGTCTGGCGGACGCCGGTACAGGAACGGGCGGCCATGCGGGTCAGACAGGAACAGGAAACCCGCACGGGCACGGAGTCATCTGGCGCCGGCGCGGGCAATTTTAGTGATTCTGCCCCTTGCCGGTGGAAGGAAGCAACCATCCGAGCTCCGTTGCACTCCCTCGTGAATGCCGGTACCTACGCCGAGACGACGGGGGCGGTGGCGCGGGAGACGCGAAAGATGGCACCGGTGATGGAGGTGATGGCGAGACAGCAACGGGCAGCGAGGACTAGGGGTCATCAGGAAGCGTCAAACACGGAGCCATCTCGAGTCTGACATCTCGGGCCGTATTCTCCGCCGTCTGGCAGGAAGACGATGTATGGCTCCCAAACGCCTCCCGCTGCTCGGCACTTCATCTCCTGAGCGCACTCACGCGCCGAGATCGGGTTGGCGTCCGGGCGACCGCACAGGCAAGGATCTGGATTTGAGGCAGAGCAAGCGTTTTGGCCATCGACGGCGCCTCCGTCGGTGATTTGGCGCGCGCCACCTCCACCGGTCGCTCCATCGGGCTCGTCCCCGGCGCCTCCAAGACCGCCGCCACCGGACTGGCCGCCGCTGCTGGCTGTTCCCCCGCCGCCACCTTGCCCAGCCACGCCTCCCCTTCCGGCGACACCGCCGCCGTTGCCGCCACCACCTCGGGCTGCAGCGCCTCCGCCCGTGCCGGCCGCTGCCGCTCCACCAGTCGCGCCACCGCCCGCACCGCCAATTCCACCTCCGCCCGAAGAGCCGCTACACCCGGTCGAGGCGAGTGCGAGGCCAAGCGCACAAAGGAGGATCTTTGGCCGCAGGAGACCGATGCTTACGCGAACGCGGACTTTCTGGCAATCCGGGCTACGTGGGAGATCCGTTGCCAGGCTTCGCTCAACGAACGGGGGCAAGATCCTCGCGAAGCGCCTCGATCGTCCTTCCACCGGCGCCTGGATGCCCGCTCAAGTAGAGATCGAGAAGTTTGCCGAACTGCTTTGCCTGAGCCGGCGTGAGCGTTTGGCGAGCGGAGGGCGGAGTTGGGTTGGCACGGGCTGCTGCTGCGCCCTCCTCATCATCCTTCGGGACCGACTGCTTCCGGCCCGATTCCTCGGCTTTCTTGGTTTCCGCCCGGATCTCCTTTTGAAGATCCTTTTCCCGTTTCTCTTCACATCCTCGCGGTTCGCATTCACCAGGGCAGCCGCAGGTCGCCCTCTTTCCGCAGAAGCAAGCGCCAGTCGTGTCGCGGTAGCACCCGCAGCGGTTTCGCTCCTCGTCCGAGGCGGCCGCCGCCCGCGGCAAAACTGTCGCAAAAATGGCAGCGATGGCGAACGATCGCACGGCGGCATGGCGGCGGATCTGGAGCGGCAAGAGGCGTTTGACTAGCCATTCAACGAACGGCCGTCCTGGCGATATCCGACTCATGGGTGATCGACGATGATGTTCACGAAGGTCTTGGCCCACTGGGCGATGTGGTTGGAGGTCGTGATGTCCTGGAACGGAAGGCAGAAGGCGGTGAAGCTGGGATCGGCCCCCCCGGGGCCCAGCACCACGCCAACCATCCAGATGAGAGTCCCTTTCGTGTTCTCGCCCGTGTTGGCAGGCGCGGGCGGCGACCGCAGGCCGTACTGTCGGGTCGACGAGAAGGTGAACCAGAGGACCTGGCGCATCTCGTCCAGTTGCTCGATGAAAGGCGCCCACTTAGGGAACGAGTTCGTGAGCGCCGTGGCTCCGTTGTCGCCGACCCCGGGGCTATTGGCGTTGGTCAAGGCCACGGGCGTCGCTCCGCTTAGCGATGTCAGGAAGATCGTCGCCGTCATGTCGGTGTCGGCGTCACAGGACTTGTCGGGCGCCGCCCCCGTCTTCGGCGTTCCGCTGGTGCAGGTCGATTCGTCGTAGATGAGCAGGTTTCCGTCGGGCGCGATGGCGGGGTAGTAGCGGTTCTTTCCGAGCTGCGACGGCACCAGCGTTTGCGGCTGACCCCAGGCGCCGCCGGTCTGCTGGATGAAATCGATGCCGCCGGTCGCGGGCCGCTGGTCGGTCGTGGGGGCAGTCGAGTCGGCCGAGGTGAAGGCGATGCTGTTAGGCCCTGATGTGTTCTTAGACCAGTCAGGGTGGTCAGCGCGCAATCCGCCGAGGTCGAGGGTCTGGGTGACGGCTCCCGTGTTGCCGTCGAAGAGCATCAGGTTCACGGGTCCCTTGCGGTTGGGATTGGCGTCACCGTAGATCCCGACGAACTGGTTGCCGTCGCTGCTCCAGGACTCGAACTGGCTCTTTTGCGTCAGCGGAAACGGCTGTTGCGCCATACCCGTCGACACGTTCCATAGCAGCAGGCGACCGTCGTTCTGTCCGCCGGCGCTGGCCACCAGCTTCGTGCCGTCGGACGAGAGCGCATGGCACCCGACGCAGGTGGTTCCGTCCGTGTTGGTAGGCGTCAGGTACTGCGCCGCCGTCTTGGTGCTGCCGCCGAAGTCCCAGCGCATAATCGCGGTCTTGCCGCTGGTGGTCCAGTAGTAGAGGGCGCCCATGATGTCGTCCTTGGGGAACTGGAGATGAAAGGTCTGGCTGTTTCCGACCGAGGTGCCGGTGTCGTCGGTCCCGCGGATGAACAACTGGACCTGTCCTTGGCCCGCATTGGACTGCGCGACACTCGCCCACAGCCCCGGATCGGGAAGATAGATGCACCCGTTGATCCCGGTCGGCGCCGTGCAACGGATGTAGCTTTTGACGCTGGAAATCTTACCGAGGAGGTCGACCTCGAAGATCGTGTTGTTGGCCCCTGGCGTGAAGTGAATCTCGATTCCCGAGACGTTCGGAGGGAACAGCACCCCGTCGTTCGGATAGATGAGCTGAGGCGCCCGGCTGGCGTCATTCGTAGTCGTCGTGAACAGGCCGGGCGCGCTGGTGGGAACGCTGGAGGCCATTCCCGGATCGGGCCCGACGAAGGTGTAGTTGACGGTGAGGGTCGCGGTAGCAGTCACCGTTCCGGACGTGGCGGTGACGGCCACGACCCCGCCCGCCGTTCCCGTCGTGACCGCAAAGCCCCCGGAACTAACAGTCACGACCCCGGTGGGGCTCGTCGAGTAGGAAACCTGGCTCGTCATATCCTGCTGGTGTCCGTTGACGGTCCCCATGACCTTGTACTGCTGCATTTGCGCGGGCCCGCCACCGGTGATGGTCAAGCTCGCGGTTGGTGGGCTGATGGTGAGAGCGGTCAGGCCCGGCGGTGCTGCGGAGCCGCCGGTTCCGCCCGTGCTTCCCGTCGTCGCCCCCAACCCGGTCGACGCCGCGTTGGGACTGAAGGAGCATCCCACCGCGCACAGGAGCGCTCCCACGAACACGGCCACGGGGCGTCGCGGGGAGGCAGCCCTAACCCGCTCAATCGTCTGAGTCTTCATCGCGTACCGCCCCTTCGCGACCAATGCGCGTCCGTATGCAGATAGCAAGGTACGGACCACCCTCGCGAGTCACTCAAGCGGCGTCGGAATCACTGACTTTCCCTGGTGTCGCCGCAAGGTACGGCGGCGGGCGCGAATGCGTCGCCGCACTTTGCCTGGACGAACTTCTAATTCGGGCCGTCCGCGACGGGCAGTGAGATGACGAAACGCGCGCCTTTCTCCTCGGGTCCGGCGAAGCAGGAGATCGTTCCGCCGTGGGCGCGGACGATCTCCCGAGCGATGTAGAGACCGATGCCCGATCCCCGGGCTCCTTGATCTCCTCCGGGGCGATGGTGCTCCACCCGGAAGAACTTCTCGAAGACGCGCTCGCGAAACTCCGGATCGACTCCTGGTCCCGAGTCGCTGACCTCGATGTCGAGGCGCGGCTCACCGGCGACATCGTCCCTCTGCGCCACGATCTCGATTCGCCCGCCGACGGGGGTGTACTTGATAGCGTTCGTGAGGACGTTGGAGAGCACGACCGACAGTCGGGCGGCGTCCCCCCAGACGCTTCCAGGAACGTCCGGGGCTCTCTTCGTTGTGACGACGATCCCTCCCTCGATGCAGACCGGCTCGACGGCACGCACGGCCTCTGAGACCAAACTCTGGACGTCAACCTTGGCTCGCTGGAGGCGGAGTTGCCCCGCCTCGATCTGTGTCAAGTCGAGGAACTTGGCGACGATGTTGGAGAGCTGCTCGACGCCGAAGAGCGCCGTGGCGACGAGCGCGCGCTCGTGCTCGGCAAACTGCTCGGCACGCTCCTTCAGCATGAGGAGAGTCATCTTAAGCGTCGTCAACGGCGTCCGGAGCTCGTGAGAGGCCACGGCGACCAGCTCCATGCGCATCTCGTCCAGACGAACAATTTCGGTCAGATCGGAGAGCACCAGGACAGCGCCGTTCTTGTTGGCGGATCCCCTTCGAATCGGGACGATTCGCGGTAGCAGGCGCCTCTCTTCCTTGTCGATTCTCATGGCGATCATGTCCGAGAAATCGACCGATCGAACACGCGCCAGCTCACCCCGGAGTGAAGCCTCAATGGCTGCCTTCGTCGCGCTCGGAAGCAACAGATCCTGAAAGCGCGTCTTCGGTGTGGCTACGCCATCGATGATCTCGATCGCCCGCGGGTTCGCGGAGGACACTGCGCCTCCTGATTCGATCACGAGGACGGCGTCCGGCAAAGCCGCCAAGGCAGCCTGCAGGGTCTCCTTGGCTTGGATCACCTCACCGATGTTGGCGCGCCGAAAGGTAGCCAGGTCGTCGGCCATCCGGTTGAAGCCTTCCGCCAGACGTCCGATCTCGTCGTGATGATCGATCCAGACCTTGAAGTCGAACTCGCCACGGCGCATGGCTTCGACGGCGTCGGTGAGCTGTCGTATCGGAGTAATGACGACGCGCGCGAGATAGATCGCGACGACAATCGACAGCAAGAGTGCCGCCAGACTCACGCCAAGCAGCAACTGGGTCGAGCTCGTGGCCCAGTCCCGCGCCCATGTTGCTACGTTCTCTGTGGACCGAAAGTACGCCTCGCGTACGTCGGCGACCGCGCTGACTGCTCGACGAAGCAGTGGGTTCACCTCAAGTTCGTAGATGACGCGGGCCTCCTCTGGACGGCGGGCGGCAAGGAGCCTGTCACCGGCGACGTCGTAGCCCGCTATGTCGGCCTTCAAATGGGACGCCATCCCTCTCCTGTCCGACAGCGCCAGCAGTCCCTGGAAACCTTTCAGCGCCTCACTCACGGTGTGGCGCGCGTTCTCCAGGGCATGTCGCCCCCGGTCCTTGTCGAGCGCGGTCTGCAGGAGCGCGTCGTCCGCTCGTTCAAGCGCGTTGATGAGCGCACCGGTCACTGCGGTCGACTGCTCTCCATCTTGGACGGTGCGGTCGACGACATCCCGGACGCGAGAGAACGCCCAAGCACTGTAGAGGCTGGTGGTGCCACTGATGATAGCCAGGAAGGCCCCACCGACCAGAAAGCGGGTCCGCAGACTGAGCGCGTTCTTCATACGAGCCCGTAGCGCTTACGCTTGCGTTGGAGAGTCGTGCTGTCGATCCCGAGCGTCCGGGCAGCAGCCTCGAGAGTCGGAGCACGGGCGATGATCCGCGCGATGTGCTCTCTCTCCATCGCCTCCAGCGTGACGTCCGCGCCGAGCGCGACCTCCCGACTCGATGAGGGCGCACCCTCTGTTTCTAGGAAGCCGGGGATACCCAGATCATCGGGTTCGATGCGGGCGCCCGGGCAGAGAATGAGGGCCCGCTCGACGGCGTTTCTGAGCTCGCGCAGATTTCCGGGCCAGCTGTAAGACCCTATGGCGCGCTCGGCGGCCTCCGAGAAGGAGACCTCGGGTCGGTGCTGTCGGACGCGCGCGCCGTTCAGATAGTGCTTGGCCAGCGCCAGAAGATCCTCTCGTCGCTCTCGAAGCGCCGGCAGGATCAGCGTGACGACGTTCAAACGGTAAAAGAGATCCTCTCGAAAGCGTCCTGCCTTCAGATCCTCTTCGAGCGACCGGTTCGTGGCCGCGACTATCCGAACGTCCGCATGTCGCTCCTTCGGCTCCCCGACGCGCTCGTACGAGCGATCATTGAGGAATCTCAGGAGCCGCGCCTGCGCCTCCAACGAGAGATCGCCGACCTCGTCGAGGAACAGAAGACCACCCTTCGCCTCCTGAACCTTTCCTTCCGCGTCGCCGACGGCGCCAGTGAACGCGCCTCTCTTATGGCCGAACAACGTGCTGTTCATCAGCTCGGGCGAGAGGGACGGGCAGCTCACGGAGACGAACGGCGCGCGGGCACGCGAGCTGTGTTGCCAGAGCCACCGAGCCATGACGTTCTTGCCAGTGCCGCTCTCGCCGCGAAGGAGCACTGGAATGTCGGTTGATGAAACGCGGCGCGCCTGGGCCATCACCATCTGAAACTGAGGGCTCGCGGTCTCGAAGAAGTCGTCGTCCGTTCCTGCCTCCTGCAGTCGGACCTTGGCCTCTGCCAACTGCTGCTTGGTGCGAGTTGCTTCCAGCGCGCGGCGGGCCGCATGGCGGACCTGATCGGGGGTGAAGGGCTTCGGAAGGTAGTCGAAGGCGCCGCGTTTCATCGCATCGACGGCGCTCTCGAAGGTAGCCAGCGCGGTGATGACGACTATCGAAGCGCTGGGCTGCCGCCTTCGGATATCGGCGATGGCGTCCAGCCCGGAGTCCTGACCCAGCCAGACGTCGACCAGTACGAGGTCGAACGAGCCGCGTTCGAGTGCCTCCAGTGCGGCGGCCGCACTCCCCACACCGAGAACCCGCGCCCCGTCAGCCTCCAAGCACAGACGAAGCGACTGACGAACGCCTGGATCATCGTCTACCACCAGGGCCGACCAGCTCTCGGTTTCCACCACCACCGAGAATACCCACTCTGACCCGATTCCGAAGTCTGCCTTAGTGCCCGTCCAGGCAAAATGCCGCACCAGAACCTGGGCCGGCCAAGCAGTTCGCGGGGACGACGCTCCCTGAACGCCGCCAGGTCGGATCGCTCATGACGATCAGGTAGTCGGTCCTCGGTCGGCCTCCGCGGCGCCAGCATCGACGGCCGTGATCACCGCGACGGGGACCGACGCGCGCACATCGTCTGATCGACATGACTACTTCAGGAATCTCTCGCTCGTAGTCCAGACACCCGCATCCTCACTGTATGGCGCGAAAAGCGTCAACCGCCTCGCGTCGGGGAGGCCGCTGTGGGTCGAACCGCTGACAGTGTGAACCTCAAGGGTCTTCATGAACCCATTTACGACGAAAAGGAACACGTGGACTGGCAAGCCGTCGGCGTCTAAGCATTCGCCTTCGGTCGGGATGGTCCATCTGACGGGTGCGGGAGCAGCAGCGCCGCAATCGAATTCGAGACACCCGTCGTCGTCGAAATCTCGGACCGTCGCGACCGCGAGCTGCGCGCGCAACTCGTCGCGGCCAGGAAACCGTGGTTCGAGCATCCACTCGAGAACCCTCCTCTCGTGCTCGGTCAGAGAACGAAATGAGTCAGCCACGGCAGTCCCCTTCCACCCCTGACCGAAAGTCGCGCGGGGTTGACGAGTTGCGGTGCCGGGTCCTACCCTGACGTTGATGGCGCCGAGTCAGTGGTGACAGGTTTTCGACACCGCGCGCCGGGTTTGGCCCAGAGCGCAGCGATGTCCGCGCACGTATCCGCGCGCGATGTGCGTTGGCACGCGACGTGAAGTCCAAGGCGACCATGAGCTTCATCGGGAGGATAGAGGGCCTGGCGATGATGGGCGTCGCGGTCGTCGTGATCGTCGTGGCGGGGTGTGGACCGATGGGCGGAGAGTCCGAGGACATCGACGACCTTTCGAACAAGTCGCTCAAGATAGCGCACGATAGCGTCGCCTCGAGTGGCCTCACGGTCGCCTTCGACTACGACGATCAGTCGCAGTGCAGCGTACTCAACAGCGACGCATTCGCGCGCCTGAATGGTCGATCGGTGGCCCTGTTCCTCGGACACTACGAATACATTCCGCCGATGGGAGACGACGGCGGTTTCAACTGCACGCACCCATCGGTAACCCTCGACGAGATCCCCGCCGATCTCCTGCCCCCCTGGAAGATCGAGATCGGAGATTCGACTCAGGTCGTGTCGGCCACCTTCGGGCCCGGGACGCCGAACACCTTCGACGTGGGGCCGCTGGAGAACGTGACGCTCAGCTCTTCGCAGGACAAGTTGGACGTCCCGATCACCCGCCACCCTGGCGACACCACGCCCGCCTACGCGGCTGTCACCTCGACGGCGTCCGACGGTCAGTCCTCCATCCGCAGGGGCGACGTCTACCAGCCCTACATTCGGGTCCTAAACCCCATCAATCCCGGATGGCCGGCGGGACCGGTCAGCATTCAGGTCGTCGTCTACTACTACCCGCCCGACGCGCTGCTTGGTTGCCAGAACGCGGCCTGCACTGTGGTGAACCCGGACTATTGGGGGGCCTCTTGCGACGCGCTGCCGGCTGCAGGTGCCTCCGGCTGTAGCAGCCTCAACACCATTTCGACGACGACGGCTCTCACGCTTGAGCTCAGTTGCGCTTCGTCGACCGGGATCTGTTCGTAACGGTTTAGGGTCACCTTTTCAAGATCTCGCTTGAACAGAAGAATAATTCGGACACCTACGAAGTCGTCGAGATCCACAACGTGCTCGAGTGCCATTGTCTTCCGTTCGAGCTTCTCGAACAGAGACTCGAGTTTTTTGACCCGACTCTCCAGAGGCACTCCGAGACTTATCTGATGGTCGCGGAGCAGGCGTTCGATCTGTTCGACCAGCGCCGCTCGCAGGCGATCCGCGCGCGGCGCAGCCAGCTGGTACTCTGTGCGGAGGCCATTTTGCCTTAGGTTTCCTCACGTCCGATGCCCTTGATCGAGGCTCAGCGGACGATCAGGAAGCATCAACATACGGCCATTGTCGCACGCCCCAGGCGACCGCCTGGACTGGTCCGGTACTTACGAACCTCAGCTTGCGCCCCGTCCGAGGGTCGTAGTCGCCTGGGTACATCAGGCGCCGACCGATCTCGGCCTGCCATGCGTCGCAGGTAACGAATCTCTGCGCCGGGTTCCTTGGCGACCGCGGCACGATATGCATCGCCGCGGGCTTTCTCGCCGACTGCAGCCTCTTTGGAATTCGCCTTAGCGAGCAAATCGACCTTGGGCCCGTAGACCTCGATTTTGACCCGCTCGGGACGGCTTTTGAAGAATGCCTCTGCGAGCCCCGCCTTCACGATCTCGAATTCGTGCGGCGTCAACTGGAAAACTCCGATGCTCCGGCCCAGGAGCATCCCCAGAGCGTAGAACGTCTTGTCCTCTTCGGTCACAAGCGCAATCTGCGGAGGCGCGGCGTCCACGGTCGGTTTCGTTGCCGTGAGAGGACCGGATGCTGGGAGAGAGGCGGCCCCGGGCGTGGCGCAGCCTCCAGTCGCGAAGACGACGGCGCCAAAGGCAGCGAGCCACGCCATAGATCTGGACACAGCTCCTCTTAACCGGTGGGGCTGCCCGGGCACGAGCGCAGCGTCCGCGGCTGACAACCGGAGGCCGATGCCCGATGATGGGGACATGCGGCGACGTGCGGCGGTCCTTGGGTCGTCCCTGGCGTGTGCGGCTCTGGTGCTCCTGGCGGCCGATCCGGCCATGGCAGCGAAGGCGGTGGTGATCCGATCGGGAGCGGACGTCCACTCCGCCCCCTTCGCGGTGGCGCCCGCGATTGGCCACCTCGATCTCGACGCGACCCTGACCGCCGACGATCAGGCGAAGGACGGCTGGCGGCGGGTGCGGCTACCGAGCGGCGTCTATGGTTTCGTCGCCGACGATGCGCTCCGTATCGAGGCGCCGTCCTCCCCCGCCGTGACGCCCGCGCAGCCGCCGGCGGCCGCGCCCCCTCCCGACGCGATCCCGGCGAGGGTCAAGGTGTTGGAGCTGACAGTGCGGGCAGCACCCGATGCGTCGGCACCCGTCCTGAGCGTTCTCTCGACGGGTACGCTCCTCACTGTCTCTCCGAGCGCGACCGACGGGTGGCGGCGGACCCGCCTCCCCGACGGCCGCGCCGCCTACGTGGCGGACGCCGGCCTCGACTTCGGACCAGCGCCCCAGGCCGTCTCGCCCGCGGGCGGGGCACCCGTTCAGCCGCTCAGCGCGCCGCCCCGAGCGACGCCGCACGCCAAGATCTACGTCACCAGCCTCGATCACCTGTCAAACCTGGTGGCCAGCGACAAGTTGGTCGGCGACATGGTCGAGAGCCTGGTCACGCGGCGCCAGGCGGCGATCGCGACCTTCAGTGTCGGCGTCGCCGGCTCGCTGCTGCTGGAATCGCTGGGCCTCTTCGTCTACACCAGCCAGGACTGCGTCGGAGGGGGCAATGGACTCGGCCCGCCGCTCTGCACCAAGCGGTTCAACACGCCGCTCGTGTGGGCCGGAATCGGCGTCCTGTCCGTTTCCGCCATCGTCGGGTTGGTGCTGATGCCCAAGCGCAGCGACCTCCTAGATGTCGTCAACGCCTGGAACCCCCGCCACCTCGACGACCAGTTCACGGTCGAGACCGTCACCACCTCGCCCGCCAGCGGAGCGCTGTTCTGACCGTCGGGATCGGCCGAGGAGATTCGGGGGGTGATCGATGCATTCGAATAGGCAATCCGTCCAGGCGCTGCAAGAGATAGCCAACTTCGAGACCGTCCCCGGCGACCCTCGCTTTTGCGTTCGCCGCTCCGAAGTAGTCAAACACGTTGCGCTGGCCCTCGACATCCGGGTCGTCAACAACGACGTCTTCGGCGAAGTAGAACGAGGCGCCGTCGCTCTCGGCTGGGAACCGGT
>Ga0209890_10000997_pt1 | contig 12984 bp, 10 predicted proteins | sample OrgsoiDNA2013049_FD_185799 | JGI IMG/M metagenome (GOLD analysis project Ga0209890, IMG submission 185799) | Permafrost soil microbial communities from the Arctic, to analyse light accelerated degradation of dissolved organic matter (DOM) -... | ecosystem: Environmental > Terrestrial > Soil >...
CCGCTGAACGCGACCGCGCCTCGTCACGCCGCACGAACAAGTCGGGGCTCTAGACTAGGGGTCGAGTGCCTGCCGAAGCTCGGCGCGCACAAGCGCCTGCGCAAGGGCCGCGTCCTGCGTCTCGACGAGGCAGCGCAAGACGCCCAGCGCCAGCGGACTTTGTTCGAGACTCAGCGCCGCGCGCGCGCAGGCGAGTGCCTGCTCCCGATCATCCCGTGCCCAGGCCTGCAAGGCGCGCACGACCAGGCTTGCCGCCTGCGCTTCCGCCCGGCGCGCGTTGGGTGCGCGATGTGGTGCACGCACCGGCGGAGTTGCAGCGAGCACTCGCGCATCTCACCGATCGGGTGGTGGTCGTCGCCGACATCGCAGCCGCAGTTTCGCTGCTGCGCGCGCTGCCCGACGTCCGCGTTGTTACTCGCGACGGCGACGCATTGGGAAACCACTGGGCGCACGGCGGCTCGGCCAGCACGCCGAGTCTCCTCGAAGTGCAGGCGGCGCTCGATGCGGCTCGCCGGGGTCTGGTCGACGCCGCTCATCGTGGCGAGCGATTGCGGTTCCGTATCACCGGAGTTGAGGCAGAGCTCGCCGATGCTTCGGCCCGTGCCGACGCGGCGCTCGCCCAGTTGCATGAGTCGGACGCCGAGATGGCGGCGGTCGCTGAGCAGCTTGGCCACCTCGGATCGGCAGCCCGGGCGGCATTGGCAGAGGCCGACCGGATGGCCGGGTCGATCGCGCAGGCCAGGGAAGCCGGCGACCGCGACCGGGCGGCCCTCACCGATCTCGAAGCCCGGTTGGTCGCGGCGCGAGAAGCGCCAGATTCCGAGCCTTCGACCGACGAACGCGACCGGCTTGCGATCGTTGCGTCATCGGCCCGAGCGGCTGAGACCGAAGCCAAACTCGTGGTGGGCACAGCCGAAGAACGCGTTCGGGCAATTGCGGCACGGGCTGCTCAACTCGACGCTGCTGCGGAAGCTGAACGCGATGCGCGCGAGCGAGCCGTACTACGCCGCACCCGTCGCGAACGCGAAGCAATCGTCGCCGCGGCGGTAGCGTTTGGTGTGGCCGCCGTGCTCGAACGGCTCGAAATTTCGTTGTCCGCCGCAGGGCATGAGCGCGAAGCTGCCGAGCACACCCGTACGGTGCGCGACGGCGAGTTGCTCGCGTTGCGCGCGCGGCAGCGCGAGTTGTCGGCCGAGATCGAGCAGCTCACCGACGTCGTCCATCGTGATGAACTCGCCCGAGCCGAGCAACGGTTGCGCATCGAGCAACTTGAACAGCGAGCGATGGAAGAGTTCGGCGTCGAAAGCGATGCGTTGGCCGACGAGTACGGGCCGACCGCGTTGGTGCCGGTGTTTCCAGAACCGGATGCGTCGCCCGATGCGCCACTGCCCGAGTCAGTGCCCTACGTGCGCGCGGAGCAGGAGAAGCGGGCTCGGACGGCCGAACGCGCGTTGGCCTTGCTTGGCCGAGTGAATCCATTGGCGCTGGAAGAGTTCTCGGCACTCGAAGAACGGCATCGTTTCTTGAGTGAGCAGCTCGACGATCTGAAGCGCAGTCGCAAGGACCTGATGGAAATCGTGCGCGAGGTCGACGATCGCGTGCAGCAGGTGTTTGCGGCCGCGTTCGAAGACACTGCGCGTGAGTTCGAGGGCGTCTTCGCTCGGCTGTTCCCCGGCGGCGAGGGCAAGCTCGTGCTGACTGACCCGGGCGACATGCTGCTCACCGGCGTTGATGTCGAAGCGCGGCCGCCAGGCAAGAAGGTGAAGCGGCTGTCGTTGTTGTCTGGTGGCGAACGGTCGTTGACGGCGTTGGCATTGTTGGTTGCCATTTTCAAAGCCCGACCGAGTCCGTTCTATGTGATGGACGAGGTGGAGGCCGCGCTCGACGACACGAACCTGCGGCGTCTGCTCGGCATCTTCGAAGAGCTGCGCGAGGCGAGTCAGCTGGTCATCATCACGCATCAGAAGCCAACGATGGAGATCGCCGACGCGCTCTATGGCGTATCGATGCGAGGCGATGGCGTGACAACGGTGATCAGCCAACGCCTGCGCGAAGCGGCCCCTGCGTAAGTCGTCGGGCTAGTTCGTGACGAGCACGCCGTGCGCTTCATGGATGTCGAGCGCGAACGGCGCGCTGACCCGCGGGATAGGTCCGCCGGGAATCACCGCGGCCGGGCCACCCGCCATCGAGAATGTTCCGGCCCAGTTGGTGGTCAGCGCAACCGTGACGTGACCCGACCGCAGGTAGGTATGGCTCAGAGTGGTGACGGGATAAGGGCCGCCGGGGTCTGTGGTTGTCAGTGTTGTTCCGTCGCCAAAGTCCCACGTCCATGAGGCGCGCACGTCGAGCGTGACCGGAATGCCGAGGAGCGTTTCGGTGAAGACTTGCTCGGCCGGTGTGTTGGTCGCGAACAGCGCAGGCAGGTTGACGATGGCGCCGTTGCCCGGTTGATGCGTCGGCAACGCGGTCGTCAGTAGTTGGGAGAATCGATCGACCGCAGCCTGTTGTACTTGTGCGGGTGTGATGCCGGTGGCGGATCGGCATTCGGTGACGCCGACCAGCGCGTCGACGGCCGGCGGTTGATGGATGAGCTCGGTTTCTAGGGTGAACCCGACCGGGCACTGCGCCGCTACGGCTCCGCAATTGGGCGTGACTGCTGGGTTGCACACGGTCACCCAGGTGTAGGTGCAGTTCGCGCAGCCCGGACCGGTGGGAGTGCCGCCGCCGCCAGCTTGGCCGCCGCCATGCTCGCTGCCCGATCCCTCGACAGTTCCGTCGCCCTGGTTGCCTTGAACGCCTGAGCCACCATTGAGATCAATGCCCTGTCCGGTGGCTGGAGGGGGCGCCTGTGCGGCGTGGGCGATTGGGGCCGCGAGAACTGCGCAGCAAAGAATAGCAAGTCCGCACGCCAAGAAAACTCTTAGTCTCACGACGCGGCCTGAGTGAGCAGAGTGTTTTGTTGGACGACCCAATGGTCGCCAACCTTGAGAACAAACAAGACTGAATGCCCGTTGGGAAATGGCTTGGCCGTGTCAACTTGCACTCCAGCCGCGTTGAGAACCCGACCCGCAGATAGCGAATAATGAACCTCCGCGTTCGCACCGGCTCCCACGAAACTTACAACGTCGATCGACCGGACGGTAAAGGAAGCGTCGACGAATCGTTCGTGGTTTGCGTAGGTTTGGCTGATCGTCTTGACCAGAGATCGGCATCCGCAAGACGGAGCCGTTAGCGCGTTGATCGCTGCAACGTCGCCGGTTTCAAGTGCTGTGTTGAAGTCGTCGTAGAACTGCTGTGCTGCGGCGCGGACGCTGGCTTCGATGTCTTGCGACGACAGTGCAGTTGGCGGCGCTGCAGTTGGCGGTGAATTGGGGGGGCTTGTCGGCGTCCCGGCATTTGAGGCATTTGTTGATTCGGCCGGAATCACAAGAATCGGTGCGCTTGTCGACGCGGCTTCGACAGTTGCAGAAGAACTCGCGGTCACGAGTGCCAACGACGGACTCAAAACAGAGCCGGTGAGTTTGCTGGGGTGGCTGGTGCTCGCAGTACACGCAGACAAACTGAATGCAGCCAGCATCACAAAACAGAGATTCCCCCGTTGGAATGCCATCGGGCGAGACTACGGCAGCTCATCTACGTCACCAAGGTGTCCACAGGGTGAAGAATTCGGCCGGCGGACGATGCCTGCGCTCCCGAGCGCGGAGCGTCCGATGGGAGACTGGCTTCTGTGCAACCTCTCATCGAGATCATCGTGGCTGTCGTCGTGCTCGTCGGAGTCGGCGGCGGCTTCCTGCTGCGAAGGTCGAGTCGCCGGCCGCCGCAAGATCTCGCTCCACGTAGGCCTGAGACGACCGAGACGGCTGAGGTCGTCGATTCGACCATCGCCGAACCGCCGCTAACTGCTGAGCCCGTTGCTGAGGCAGTCGAGACCGAAACTCCCGAGCCTGCGGCCGGTCGCCTCTTCCGGCTGCGCGCGCGCCTGGCCCGGTCGGAGTCGACGTTCGGCAAGGGCTTGCTGGCGCTGCTCTCCCGCGACACCCTCGACGACGAGACCTGGCAAGAAGTCGAAGATCTTTTACTCACGGCCGACGTCGGTTTGGCCGCCACGAACGAACTCGTGAGCTCGTTGAAGACGAAGGCCAAGGTGCTGGGGTCTCGTTCGGCCGCAGACGCGCGAGCCTTGCTGCGGGCGGGCCTCCTCGATCTCGTCGATCCCGAACTCGACAGAGCAGTGGTAACCCAGCGAAGCTCGGGCGGAGGCCCGGCCGTGCTGCTGGTCGTCGGCGTCAACGGCACCGGAAAGACCACGACCTGCGGCAAAATCGCGCGGTTGCTGGTTGCGGAGGGTCGAACGGTCGTGCTCGGTGCTGCAGATACATTCCGGGCGGCAGCGGCTGACCAACTTCAAACGTGGGGGAGCCGAGTCGGCGCCGAGACAGTGAGAGGACCCGAAGGCGGGGATCCGGCGTCCGTCGCGTTCGAGGCCGTGAAGCGGGCGACCGACATCGGTGCCGACGCGGTATTGATTGACACGGCCGGCCGCCTGCATACGAAGTCGGACCTGATGGATGAGCTCGGCAAGGTCAAGCGAGTGATCGAAAAGCAGACGCCGGTCGACGAGGTTCTGCTGGTGCTCGACGCGACCACCGGTCAGAACGGTCTTGTCCAGGCCAGAGTCTTTGCGGAGGTCGTGGTGATCACCGGCGTCGTCCTCACCAAGCTTGACGGCACTGCGAAGGGCGGCATCGTCATCGCCGTGCAGCGCGAACTCGGCGTCCCGGTGAAGCTCATCGGTCTCGGCGAGGGCGCCGACGACCTCGCCCCGTTCGAGGCTGAGGCATTCGTTGACGCCCTGCTCGGAAGCTGACCTACGCGTCCCTGCGTAGCCGCGAGTACCAGCCAAATCTGTTACACGTACGTAACGTCAGCGCGGCTGATTTCACCGGCGCGAAACATGTCAGTCCCTTGCTCGAAATCAGCTACAGCCACCTTTCTCCCGTCAGGCGACAACGGTGTCGGTGTAGTCGCAGTCCAAACGAACGACGGGAGTGAGATGAAACTGGATAGCGGCAACACCGCGTGGATGATGGCGGCCACGGCGCTCGTGTTGCTCATGACCCCAGGTCTTGCCTTCTTCTACGGAGGCATGGTTCGGAGCAAGAACGTCCTCGCAATGTTGATGCAGAACTTTGTGTGTATGGGCATCGTGAGCGTGCTGTGGGTCATCGACCTCTTCAGCCTCGCGTTCGGCCCCGACAAACTTCATGGATTCATCGGTAATCCGGCCACCCATGTGGGGCTGAAGACTGGCACGGACCTGTTCGTTGCGGGCGTACCGACGGCGGTCATCGCGACCTTCCAGATCACCTTCGCGATCATCACGGCGGCACTCATCACCGGCGCAACCGCTGACCGGCTTCGCTTCGGCCCGTTCGTGCTGTTCGTCAGTGTGTGGTCGGTCCTCGTCTACGCGCCGATCGCCCACTGGGTGTGGGGCGGCGGGTTGCTGGCTCAGTTCCACTCGGTCCGCGACTCGACCGGCGCAATCACAAAGTTGGGTATCGAGGACTTCGCCGGCGGAACGGTCGTGCACATCAACGCCGGTATCGCTGGCCTGGCGCTAACGCTGGTCTTGGGCAAGCGCATCGGTTGGCCGAAGGAGCGCATGCGGCCGCACAACGTGCCGTACGTCATGCTCGGAGCCGGCTTGCTGTGGTTCGGCTGGCTCGGGTTCAACGCAGGTAGCGAGCTCGCATCTGACTCAACTGCCGGCATCGCATTGGTCAACTCTGTCGTCGCCACCGCGGCGGCGATGTTGACCTGGCTCATCGTCGAGAAGATTCGCGACGGGCACAGCACCGGTCTTGGTGCGGCCTCGGGTCTCGTCGCCGGCCTTGTCGCGATTACGCCGGCCAGTGGTTACGTGACACCGATGGGCGCCATCTGGATCGGCGCCGCGGCTGGTGCGGTCTGCGCCCTGGCAGTTGCGATCAAGTTCAAGTTTGGCTTCGACGACTCGCTCGATGTCGTCGCGGTGCACCTCGTCGGCGGAATCCTCGGCGCTTTGTCGATCGGCTTCTTCGGTCAGGACGCGGTGAACTCCTTCGGTCGCGACGGTCTCTTCTACGGAGGCGGCCTTGGCCAGCTCGGTCGGCAGTTCGTCGGAGTCGGTGTTGTTCTGGGCTACTCCTTCGTGGTGACGTTCCTCATTGCCAAGGTCATCGACATCACCTGGGGCCTCCGGGTCTCGCGTGACGTCGAACTCGAGGGTCTCGACATCAACCTGCATGCCGAGTCGGCGTACGACACAGGCGGTGCCGCGTCACACACGTCCACTTCCGGCACACTCGCTTCGGCAAGTGAGAAGGTGAGCTCATGAAGCTGATCACCGCAATCGTGAAGCCGTTCAAACTCGATGACGTAAAGGCGGCACTCGAGACCTTCGGCGTCACCGGTATGACGGTCAGCGAGGCCAACGGTTACGGTCGCCAGCGCGGACACACCGAGGTCTATCGCGGTGCTGAGTACGAGGTTGACCTCGTACCGAAGGTGCGCATTGAGGTGCTGGTCGACGATGACGACGCAGAGGACGTGATCGACGTCATCGTGAAGTCAGCGCAGACCGGCAAGATCGGTGACGGCAAGGTCTGGGCCGTTCCGGTCGAGAACGTTGTGCGGGTCCGTACCGGCGAGCGCGGCACCAGCGCGCTCTAAGCCCACAGGGGTTGCTCCATCGGGCAGAGGCGGCGCGTGCTCCACGCGCCGCCTCTGTTTCGGAGAAGAATAGGTAAGGGCGAGGAGAAACCCTGCGGACCGGCGAGGAGGGACCATGGTAAGCGGCCTCGCCTCAACCGGATCCGGTCTCGACCTCGGGGCCGCCCGGGCCGATCGCACGGCCAAAGCAGATGCATGGCTGCGCGACCTCCTTGGTGATGCGGACGGCGTAGCGCTGGTCGCCGTTGGTGGCTACGGGCGCGGTGAAATGGGCCCGGGCAGCGACCTTGATGTCTTGATGCTGCATGACGGTCGCCCCGACGTCGTGCAGATCGCCGACCAGGTCTGGTACCCCATCTGGGACGCCGGCTGGAAACTCGACCACTCCGTGCGAACGGTCGCCGAGGCCGTTGCGATCGCGAATTCCGACATGAAAGCGGCGCTTGGCATGCTGCACGCGCGGCACATCGCCGGCGTACCCGATCTCACTGCCCGTCTGCGTGAGCACGCGTTCGGCCAGTGGCGAGCGCGCGCCTCGAAGCGATTGCCGCAGCTGCATGAAATGGTGCGCGAGCGGGCCGAACGCCTCGGCGAAGTGGCGTTTCTGCTGGAGCCTGACCTCAAGGAAGCCCGCGGTGGGTTGCGCGACGTGCACGCACTCGAAGCGATCGCTGCAGCCTGGGTTGCCGCCGGCCCCGGACCGGCTGTGCGGGCCGCGTATCGCCGGCTGATCGACGTCCGCGACACGTTGCAAGACGTTTCTGGTCGACCAACGACCCGCATGGTCGCGCAAGAACAAGAAGCGATCGCGCACACACTCGGTATGGCCGACGCCGACGAGTTGCTGCGCGCGGTCAGCGAAGCCGCCCGCACGGTCTCGTACGCGAGCGACGTCACCTGGCGTTCGGTCGAGGGCACTCTGCGCCGCCGGCCGAAAGCCGAACGCAAGCCTGTCGCCGAGGGTGTCGTCGAGCAGGACGGCGAAGTTGTGCTCGCCCGGGGAATCGATCCGGCCACTGACCCGACGCTGGTTATACGAGCTGCCGCTGCGGCCGCACAAGTCGGATTGCCACTCTCGCCACCGACGGTTGAACTGCTTGCGGCAAAGTCACCGCCGATGCCGATTCCGTGGCCGGCTGCTGCCCGTGAAGCATTCGTGTCTCTCTTGGGCGCAGGGCGCGCGGCGCTCGTCGTGTTCGAGGCTCTTGACCAGGCCGGGCTCATGACCCGGTTGATACCCGAATGGGAGTCGGTTCGCTATCGCCGCCAGCACAACCCGATGCACCGCTACACCGTTGACCGCCACCTCGTCGAAACGGCGATTGAGGCCGCAGCCTTGACGCGAACAGTGGCGCGGCCCGACCTGCTCCTGCTTGGTGCGCTGTTCCACGACATCGGCAAGGGGGCAGACGGCGATCACTCCATTGCTGGCGCCGCGATCGTGCCCAATATCGCTGCCCGCATCGGCTTGAACGATCGCGATACGGCAGCACTCGTCGCCATGGTGCGTCATCACCTCCTCCTCATGCAGACAGCGACTCGTCGCGATCTCGATGACCCCGCGACGGTCGCAACAGTTGCGCAAGCTGCCGGCACGCCGCAGGTGCTCGAGTTGTTGCACGCACTGACCGAAGCTGACGCGCGCGCTACCGGTATGCCGATGTGGGACGACTGGCGGGCGCGTCTCGTCGCCGATCTCGTGCGTCGCGCCGCGGCGTCCCTCGCCGGCGAGCCAATCCCACAGCCGGAGGTCGTCCTGCCGCCGGCAATTGTGAAGCTGGCCGAACGCGGCGAACTCGTGGTGGTCTCCGAAAGTTCGGCCGGTAGCAGCACGGTGACCGTGATCGCCCCCGACCAACCTGGCCTGCTCTGGCGCTCAGCCGGGGTGCTCGCGTTGCATCGCCTCGGTGTGCGGGCGGCGACGGCGACCTCTGTCGGCCCGACGGCGGTCACCATTTTCGAAGTCGAACCGACGTATTTCGCCGATGTCGAACCCGCCCGGATTCAAGATGACATGCGGCGGGCTATCGAAGGCGGCCTCGATGTTGCCCAGAAGTTGGCCCGGCGAGAGGCATCGGCGGCGACTCGCAAGTCGATTGCGTTGCCTCCTGCGCGGGTGATGCTTCCCGGAGGCGCCTCCGATCAGTCGACGGTGATCGAAGTGCGCGCACATGACCGCCCAGGCCTGCTGTTCACGGTGACCAAGGTGCTGGCCGCTGAAGGCCTCGACGTGCGAGCCGCCCGGGTCGAAACGCTCGGGGCGGAGGTCGTCGACGCGTTCTACGTGACCGACCGTGGCGGCCGGGTACTGGCGCCAGATCGGGCGGAGTCAGTGCGCAGTGCCGTCGAAGAAGCACTGTCGGTCGCACCGCCGCGTAGCTGACGGCGTGCTGCGACGCTTGCGCGCCGCTGATATCGGGGGCTTCCGACGGCAGTCGGTAGGCTGACTTCGTGTTCGACACCCTGTCTGATCGGCTCGAAGCCGTCTTCAAGACCCTGCGTGGCAAAGGCAGGTTGTCCGACGCTGATATCGATGCCACCGCTCGCGAGATCCGCATCGCGCTCCTCGAAGCCGACGTCGCGCTGCCCGTCGTCAAAGACTTCATCGACGCGGTCAAGGCGCGTTCGCGCGAAGCCGTGGTGTCGCAGGCGCTCAACCCGGCCCAGCAGGTCATCTCCATCGTCAATGACGAGCTGGTGCGCATTCTCGGCGGCGAAACACGGCGACTGAGATACGCGAAGAATCCGCCGACCGTCATCATGCTCGCCGGCCTGCAGGGCTCAGGCAAAACCACGCTCGCGGGCAAGCTAGCGAAGTGGCTGTCGGCGCAAGGGCACGCACCGTTGCTCGTCGCGGCCGACCTACAGCGCCCGAACGCTGTCCAGCAACTGCAGGTGCTGGGCGAGCGCGCGAGAGTTCCGGTGTTCGCGCCCGAACCAGGTAGTGGTGTCGGTGATCCGGTGGCGGTGTCACGCGCTGCGATCGAGCACGCTAAGAGACTCAATCACGACATCGTCGTGGTCGACACCGCCGGCCGACTCGGCGTCGACGCCGACATGATGCAGCAGGCCATCAACATTCGTGACGCCGTCAACCCCAACGAGATTTTGTTCGTCGTTGATGCGATGGTCGGTCAAGACGCCGTCAATACGGCGGAAGCGTTTCTTGACGGCGTCGGCTTTGATGGTGTCGTCCTCACCAAGCTCGATGGTGACGCGCGCGGCGGTGCCGCGTTGTCGGTTGCATCGGTGACTGGCCGACAGATCATGTTCGCCAGCACCGGCGAAAAGCTCGAAGACTTCGACGTATTCCATCCCGAGCGCATGGCCTCGCGCATCCTCGGTATGGGCGACATCTTGACGTTGATCGAGCAGTCGCAAACGGCCTTCGATGCCGGCGAGGCCGAAGAGACCGCGCGTAAGTTGACCGAAGGCGAGCTGACGCTCGAAGACTTCCTCGACCAGATGATGACGATCAAAAAGATGGGCCCGATCGGCAATGTGCTCGGCATGATCCCGGGCATGGGCCAGCTGAAGGAACAGATCGCACAAGTCGACGACAAAGACATCGACCGCATCGCCGCAATCATCAGGTCGATGACGCCACTCGAACGTGACGATCCGAAAATCATCAACGGATCGCGGCGGGTGCGCATCGCCAACGGCTCGGGCGTCTCGGTCGCCGAGGTAAACAGCTTGGTCGATCGATTCTTTGAAGCCCGCAAGATGATGAAACAGATGGCCGGGGGCATGGGTCTGCCGGGCATGAAGCGGGCGTTGAAGTCGGCGAAAAAAAGTAAGGGCGGTAAGGGCGGCAAGGGTGGGAGACCCGGCGGGCGACCCGGTGGGCCAAGCACAGTGCCGCGCGCGTTGCCCAGTGGTGGTGCGCTGCCCGGTCAACAGATGCCGGGGCAACTGCCGCCCGGCATGACGATGCCCGATCTGTCGAAGCTGAGATTTCCGCCAATGGGCGGGCCGGGTGGCCTGGGCGGGCTCGGTGGCGGTCAGGGAAACCAGGGCCCAACCGGCCCGAGACCTCGCTGACGATGTCGGCGCTCGCTGTTCGAGCGGTCATTCTGCCGGACGCCGAACAGCGCACGTTCTTTGTCATCGACGGCCGCATCACGTTCGACCAACCCACTCATCTCGATATCGAGACATTCGCGTCGAGTGGCTATGTGCTGCCAGGTTTGGTCGACGCGCATTGCCATGTCGGGCTGGCGGCCGCCGGCGGCGTGTCGCTGGGAATTGCGCGCCAGCAGGCGATCACGGATCGCGACGCGGGTGCGTTGCTCCTGCGCGACGCCGGAGTGCCGCACACACATTACGAGCTCGACGATGCCGACGATTTGCCACGCATGGTGCATGCCGGCAGCCACCTCGCGCGTACTCGCCGGTACATCCGTAACTACGCAGTGGAGATAGAGCCCGGCCAGTTGGCGGAGTACGCCGAAGCGCAGGCTCGACGACCTGGCGGTCACGGGCCGCCGTGGGTGAAGATCGTCGGCGATTGGATCGATCGCGAGGTAGGTGACATCACCCCGTGCTGGCCCGCCGACGTGCTCCGCGACGCGGTTGCGCGCGCACACGCCGCGGGCGCCCGAGTGGCCACCCATGTCTTCGGGGAAGAGGCATTGCCAGACCTCATTGCCGCGCGTGTCGACTCAATCGAGCACGGCACAGGTATCGACGACGCGGTGCTCGATGCGGTCGCGGCCGGCGGTATCGCGGTGGTGCCGACGCTCGTGATGGTGGCCGAGTTCGACAAATTTGCTGACCAGGCAGCGAAATACCCGGCATACGCCGACCGCATGCGACGCCTTCAGCGCACCGCCGCCGGCCGGGTCGCCGATGCGCGTGACGCGGGAGTTCCGATCTACGTCGGGACCGATGCCGGTGGGCACCTTCCGCACGGGCTCGTGGTCGACGAGATGCTGGCGCTCGGCGCGGCTGGGTTGTCGAATCTCGAGGTACTCGCGGCCGGATCGTGGAAGGCGCGTGAGTGGCTCGGCCTGCCCGGCCTTGTCGAGGGGGCGCCCGCCGATTTCGTGGCCTACGACGGCGACCCCCGACTCGACCTTGGCGAATTGCGCAGACCCCGGCACATCGTCGTCCGCGGAACTGTCATTCGCTAGCCGAGCTGTACGACGTTGCCTTCGATGGCGGCCAGCACCGATACCGGCGCGTCGGCGAACGCGGCAACAATGGCGTCAAGTTCGTCGTCGGTGCGGTCGGGTGCATGGTGGAAGAGCAGCAGCGCGCGTGCGCCGGCCTCGACTGCGAGCCCCACGGCGTACTCGATCGCCGCATGACCAAGGTAGGCGACGTCGGGAAACTGGGCGGCGAGGAACTGCGCGTCGTGCACGAGAACGTCGACGTCGCGCGCGAGCGCAACTGCCGCGTCGTGGTAGGCGCCGAGACCGTCGGGCCCTGGTCCGGCGACAAGTGGCTGATGGTCGCTGAGGTAGGCGATCGTGCCGGTCCCGTCAGTGACGCGGAAGCCAAATGTGCGTCCACCCTTGTGCGGGATCTCGCGGACCTCGACGTCGAAGCCCTCGCGCTGTTGCGGGCCCTCTTCGAGCGACGTGAATGTCCAGCCGGCACCGAGCTCTGTCGGGCCGACGGGGAAGTGCGGAGGCGACAAACCGCGGCCAAGGGTGCCGACGGGATCATCATCGACGGCGGGTAGCAGGACGTCGACGCGATGGCCGTTGCGCGCGCCACCTGTGAAGAAGGGCAGACCGTGCACGTGATCCCAATGCAGATGGCTGAGCAGAATCGTGCCTCGGAAGGGCGCGTCGCCGAGCAGGTTTGTGACGCGGCGAAGTCCGGTGCCCGCATCAATCACCAAGGTCGGTGGTGCGCCGTCATGAGCGAGGGCCACGCTCGATGTGTGGCCGCCGTAGCGGACGAAGTCGGGTCCCGGCGCCGGTGTCGAGCCGCGCACGCCGCAGAAGTGAACCTGCACTAGTCGCCCTGCTCGGGGACGCGACCCGGAGTGCGGGCAAGACGAACGGCGGCGAGCGTCTTCAGGGAGACGCTCGGGGGTACCGCCGCGCCGGCGAGCAGGTAGCTGTAGCCGTTGGCGCCGGTGCCCAGGTGCTCGGAAAGCGGGACGTAGATGACCGTGCTCGCGCCGTAGACCGCAGAGTCAAGCCCGCAGAAGAGCACGAGCACCAGCGCGACGCGCTGACGACCTAGTGCCTTGATGCCGACGAGCCACTGCTTGAAGGCGTTCTCGCCCGGGGCGGCGTCGCCGGTGGCTCGAAC
>Ga0209890_10000998_pt1 | contig 12980 bp, 9 predicted proteins | sample OrgsoiDNA2013049_FD_185799 | JGI IMG/M metagenome (GOLD analysis project Ga0209890, IMG submission 185799) | Permafrost soil microbial communities from the Arctic, to analyse light accelerated degradation of dissolved organic matter (DOM) -... | ecosystem: Environmental > Terrestrial > Soil >...
GGAACCAAACTACTATAGCAAGTCGCTGCAAACATCGTCAACCCGTGTTTTTGCATCCCATGGACGAACGACCTGGAAGCCGATTGCAAGCTGGCTGAAATTGTTGTAGCGGCTCGGTTTGGAAGCAGGGCAGCGAATTTTCCTTGGGCGTCATCCGGAGCGAAGCCGGTTTTCAGGCGGAGCGAAGGATCTCGCGAGGACTAAACGCGGATTGAGCCCCGACTTGACCTGCGCACCGCTTGCTGATTCCGCCTCCAGCCTCTACACTACAAGTTTTCCAATTCATTCGATGGCTGGTCCTGCGTAATTTCGCCACGTGCGATTGAGGCAAGGCTTAAAGAGGGGTGCATGGGTAGGTTGCGTTCGAACGGTTTGCGGTTGGCGGTTGCAATCCTTTCTCTATGGAGCTTCAGCGGCTGCGGCGGCGGCACTAAGGCTGGCCCTCCCATCTTCCCGGGTAGAGTCACCCTGCTCCCCGGCGGCAACTCCTCTCTCGTTCTGGGGGGAACTCTCAACTTCACCACCACGGTGCAAACCTCTTCCGGCACCAATATCGCCACTCCCGTCACCTTTTCGTCCACCGATACCTCAGTCTTAACTCTCGCACCCAATGGCGTTGCGTGCGCCGGACACTGGGACGTCGCTTTTACCGCCTGCACCCCCGGTGGCACGGGCGTAGTCCAAGTGACCGCCACGGCTCTCGGCACCACCAGCGGGCCGACTTGGGTGTTCGTGCATCCCCCAATCGACAACATTACGGTCACCGGTGTCCTGCTCGACAACGTCCCGGTTCAGGAGCCTTGCCTCTCCCAGAGTCAGTCCATGACCGTCGAGGCCCACGCCTTCAGCCACGGTTCCGACATCACGTCCGCAGTCGGTCCGTTTACCTTTTCCGCGAATAACCCAACCGTCGTGAACCTGGTCCCAGTCCTTAATACGGCCTACAATTTCGCCACCAATCAGGCTACGGCAACTGCCCTCAATCCCGGGATCACTCAGATCTACGCCTCGGCCGCCGGCGTTTCCAGTTCATCGTTCCAGCAAGCGCAGTATCAGAATTCGCAAGGAACCACGTCTCCGGCTCTGGATTTCTATTCGACCTGCCCCATCCAGAGCATCGCACTGCAGGTCGGCAGCGGATCCCAGCAATCCGGTCAAATCAGCTTCGCCATCAATAAAGGTACGTCGCAAACCGTCACCGCCGTCCTGATCGACTTGATGGGCTTTAGCTCTTTGCCCAACACCAACGGCCAACTCGTCCTCAGCAAGATCCCTCTGACTTGGACTTCGTCCCAACCCGCTGTTCTAACTACCCCCGCAGGATGCCTGGAATCTTGCGCCATCTCCACCCCCTTGGCAGGCTCAGGAACTGTGACCGCCTCCTGTTCCCCGCCAACTTGTAACATCGGATTTCCAGTCGTCCCCTTATCTCTTTCGACCCAGGCCTTAGTCGACTCTTGCACGCAATTCTTTGGCATCAACTGTCAGCAACTCATCCCTGTGCCCGTCTACGCCTCGCCTCTTCCTGCGAGCCTTGGGCCGCTCCCCGGCAGTGGGGCCATCTCAGGAATCGTGACCGGTTCCACCACCGCCGCGACCGTGCTCGCCACCAGCACGGGATGTGAGCATGAACCGCCCTCCACCTGCAATTCGTCCATCTACAGCCTCTCTACCTCCAAGGCCGCGACCGGCTCCGAGAATCCCTTCCCCGTCGCCCCCAACTCCCTGCTTTACGATCTCACGGGCGACAAGGTTTTCATGGGCAGCGACTTCGGAGCGCAGCTGATCAATCCCGCGAATTTTGGCACTGCCAACCCTGCCTTCACCTCTCTGGGCACGGTCACCGGAACGGTACTCGCGAGCTCCAACAACGGTACCGTTGGCGTCTTTTCCGACACACTTCACATTCCGAACCAGGTCTATGTCGTCAATGCCGCCAATACCACCACCCTGTCGGCAAGCGCACTGAATATCACCGGCGCCACGGCAGCCGCGTTTTCCCCGGATGCTTTGAAGACCTTTATCGCCGGCGTAGACAGCGCAAGCTCAGTCCCGGACTTCCTGTATGTCTACTCTTCCTTAACCGCCTTGCAGGGACCGATTGCCCTCACCGGGCCCGCCAAGTCGATTGCTTTTTCGCCCAACGGCGCGTTCGCCTTCGTAGCGGAGGCATCCACGACTACCGGCTCAAACAATGCGACTCTTGCCGCCTACGCGGTCTGCAACAATCAGTTTGCCACCAGCATTCCGCTGCCTGCTGATCCCCTTGTGATGAAAGTCTTGCCCGAATGGCACATCGATGGCTCGGACTCCAGCGGCATTCCGATTCCGGATGGCGTTCATGTCTTCGTGCTCGACGCCACCGGCTTCGACGTCATCACTGCCACCATTGCTCTGCCAACTGCCGGAACGCTCTGTCCTCAGGCCTTAAGCTTTAACCCCGTCGTGCAACGCGTCGAACTGAACCAGGGCACTCTGCAGCCCTTGAACTTCTTCACATCCTCCGACGCCTCGCTCCTCTACGTCGCGTCCTCCAGCAATGCCAGCATCCTCGTCTACGATTTCGGCACCGGCGCGGTAACCGGCATCGAACTCCAGGGGAACGCCACTCCGCTTAGCGCCGATATTTCCGTCGATGACGGCGTAATTGCGATCGCGGGCAGCGATGGCATGCTGCACGAAGTCAATACCGGCCTCGGCGGCGCCGACCAGGTCCCACTCTCTTTCCCTAACTTGCCGAACTTTCTGAATCCGTTCTGCAGCTTCACCCCGACCGCCGGCCCCTGCACCTTGAACTTAGTGGCTGTAAAACCCTAAGGGGGATCGCAGTTCGGTCGTATCACTTTAAGATGAAGAACGAACGGCAAGGATTGCCGTCGGCATTAGGTTGGCGGTGTACTAACGAAGGAAAAAGCCCCTGGAGAGGGACTGAGAACTAGCTACTGCTCTTCGGTTCGATCTCTTTCCCCACACTGTCGAGCACCCCATTCACAAAGTGCACCGACTCCGGACTCGAGAACTTCCGTGCAATCTCCAGCGCTTCGTTAATGACGACCGCCCGCGGCGTCTCCGGATAAGCCATCAACTCCGCGACAGCCGCGCGCAGCAGATTACGATCCACCGCCGCCATGCGCTCCATGCGCCAATGCTCGGCATGCTTCTCAATCAGCCCGTCAATCTCAGCATTGCGATCGGTCGCCACGCGAAACAGATCGTCGGCAAATCCCCGCACTTCCGCGCTCGCCGTCCCATGCTCAGCCCAGAACGTCCGCCGCACCTGCTCGGCATCCTGTTTGCCCATGTCCGACTGGAACAACATCTGCAGCGCCAGTTCCCGAGATTTTCGGCGAGTCCCCATAAGTTGTGGCTAGTGATGAGTGGCCAGTGGTCAGTCTATTGTAGAGGCTAGTTTACTGTAGGAAGTTTATTTGCGCCGCTTCGTCTTCTTTGCGGCTTTGTCATTCCGACGACTCGCGGAGCGAGGAGGAGGAATCTGCGTTGGTCCGACGTCCGAGGTCCGAGGTCCGACGCCTGCCTTCCGGAAGCCGGAAGCCGAACGCCGGATGCCGCTCGTCAACGACGCCATCTCCACCGCTGCCAGCGCCGCCTCAAACCCCTTGTTCCCCATCTTCAACCCAGCCCGATCAATCGCCTGCTCCAATGTCTCGCAAGTCAACACGCCAAACGCATGCGGCACTCCCGTTTCCTGCGCCGACTGCCCAATCCCCCGCGTGACCTCGTTCACGATCACGTCATAATGCGCCGTATCCCCACGCAGCAAACATCCAATGCAAATGATCGCGTTATACTTGCCAGTCAAAGCCAAAGTCCGCGCCGCCAGCGGGATTTCAAACGCCCCCGGCACCCGCGCAATCTCGATATCTTTGCGCGCCGCGCCCGACCGCAGCAGCCCATCGCAAGCGCTCAGCAGCAGCCGCTCCGTGATGAACGCATTAAACCGCGCCACCACAATGGCAAACCGCTTGCCGGTGGCGTCGAGCGACCCTTCTAATGCGCGGAATTTAGGCTCAGCCGGATGTTCTACTTTCAATTGATCTGTGATCTCCGTGGTGCAGCAGATAATCCTCTGCGTCCCCTGTGTCCTCTGTGTTGAAAGCCTTTGACCTACTTCCCCTTAAACACCGCCGCCCGCTTCTCCAAAAACGCCGTAGTCCCTTCCTTCTTATCCTCCGTAGCGCAGCACACGCCAAACAGCACCGCCTCCAGGTAGAGCCCCTCAGCCAAAGTCATCTCCATCCCTTTATTGACGGCCTCCATCGCATACTGCACGGCCAGCGGAGCATTCGCAATAATCTTCGCCGCAATCGACTCCGCCCGCGGAATCAGATCGGCGAGAGCGGTCACTTCATTCACCAGCCCAATGCGATGCGCCTCCTGCGCCGTAATCATCTCGCCCGCCAGCACCATCTGCATGGCCAGCCCCTTGCCCACCAGCCGCGGCAGCCGCTGCGATCCCCCATATCCCGGGATAATCCCCAGCTTCACCTCCGGCTGCCCCAGCTTCGCATTCTCGCTGGCCAGCCGCATGGTGCAAGCCATCGCAATCTCGCATCCCCCGCCGAGCGCAAATCCATTGAGACAGGCAATCACCGGCTTCCCCAGATTCTCAATCAGGTTCAGCACCGACTGCCCGCGATGCGTATATTCCTTCCCCGAAACCGCATCGTGCTTCGCCAGTTCGCTGATGTCAGCCCCCGCAATAAACGCCTTCTCGCCGGACCCAGTAAAGATGACGACGCGAATCGCCTTGTCATTCTTGATGTCGTGAAACGCCCCCCGCAACTCCTCCATGGTCGCCATGTTGAGCGCGTTCAGCACCTTCGGCCGGTTGACGGTGACGTAAGCAATCGAGTTTTTCTTTTCGAGAAGTATGTTTTCGTAGTTCATAAGAGCTCTTTACCATGGAGGCACGGAGTCACCGAGAAAAGAGAGTTCAAAAGTTTTCTCTGTGCCTCTGTGTCTCCGTGGTGAATTCGCCTTTCAATCTGTGTGTATCCGTGGAATCCGTGGTTAGGGCTTCTGCGCCCGCGGCTCCTGCGGTCCGCATAATCATAAGACCCGCACCCCAGCTTGCAATGCGCCCAACCAACCTATCAAACATTGCCTGCACAGCACTAGTGACGCGCGCAGCATACTGCCGAACCCCGTGCTATTGCGGGAGAATCCCAGTCAGCAATTTACGAATTCCGGACGCTTTCGCGCGACAACGGATTATCTATTGACTGCAAGAAAACTTGGCCTCAGAATCCCTTCTGCAACGATTCTTTCGACGGTCGCTGTTTCGCATCCCCCCGCGAAAAGCCATCGACTTGGGCCCGCTCTCTCCCCCGCACCTAAAATCTGGCAACACTCATGGAGGAACTATGAAAAGGGCCAATGAGCTCACAATCTGGGCGTGTATCCTTCTCGTTCTCGCGCCCCTCGCGGTGGCACAGAACCAACATGCATTTGTCTGGAGCAACTCCACCGGCATGACCGATGTCGGCACCCTCGGCGGAAATTCCAGCTATGCTTTGCAGATCAATGACAGTGGCGAAGTGGCCGGCTGGTCCTACCTCGCCGACAACGTTACCACTCACGCTTTCACTTGGACTCCTTCCGGTGGCATGGTCGATATCGATGCCTCCGACGGCTGTTGCAGCCAGGCTCAGGCGATTAACTCCCTTGGCGAGGTCGCAGGAGATATCGCCCTCGGCGCCGTTCAAAGTCCGTTTTTCTGGTCGCCATCAGGCGGTCTAGTGAGCTTGGGATACTTCACTGGGGACCCCAGAAACTACGGGCTCGGCATTAATGGTCACAGCCAGGTTACCGGGCAGGTCTACTACGGAGAAATCGTGCAGGCCTTCATCTGGTCCCCCACCTCGCGTCTCACTCCCCTCGGTCATTTGCCCGGCGGACTTCATAGCGTTGGCACTGCGATCAACAATCACGCTTCGATCGTCGGGACGGCCAGTCTTCCAGGCGGTAGCTTTACGGGATTCATCTGGAACCATTCCCTCGGCATGCACGACATCGGAATCTTGTCCGGAGGCACTTACACCGCGGGCGAAGCCATCAACGACAGCGATCAAGTCGCGGGCTGGGGGTTCACAAATTCCAGCCGCACCACAATGTCCGCATTTTATTGGGCCAAACCTTCCGGCCGTCACCTCCTCCGCACCCTCGGCGGCGACCAGACCTTCGCCTGGGGCATCAACCAGCAAGGCAATATTGCTGGCCACTCCAATCTAACCGGAGACACCGCCGTTCACGCCACCTTCTGGAACTCATATACCAGTGTCCCGACCGACCTGGGCACACTCCCGGGCGGCACCAACAGTTATGCGCGCGGCCTCAACGACGTAGGGCAAGTCGTCGGCTACGCTGACGTCCCTTAGTGTTTCAAAGAGTGCTCAAACCAGCATCGCTCCTCCGCTTTGTTGCGCTGGTGGTGTCAAAAACGAAAGGGCCATCCTCATCTTGGGGATGACCCTTGTCGTCGTTCTTCGCTTGTGAACTATTCTCAGATCCGTGTCGACCCGCGCAAAATCCGTGGCGAAAGAATTTATAGTTTGTTCGCCTTCGGACTATTCGGGTCCGCATAATCATAAAACCCGCGCCCCGACTTCCGCCCGTACCACCCCGCCATCACCATCCGCTTCAGCAGCGGAGGCGACGCAAACCGCCGCTCCTTGAACTCGTCATACATCACATGCGTAATGTAATAAGTTGTATCGAGCCCCACGAAATCCAGCAGCGTGAACGGCCCCATCGGATACCCGCAGCCCAGCTTCATCGCGTTATCGATATCCTCAATCGACCCCACGCCCTCTTCATACGCGCGGATCGCATCGAGCAGATACGGCACCAGCAGCCGGTTCACAATGAATCCCGTCTTGTCCGAAGTCCGCACCGGAACCTTGCCCAGCTTCTTCCCGAACTCGTAAGCCGATTCGTAAACGTCGTCGGCAGTAGCGATCGTCCGCACCACTTCCACCAGCTTCATCAACGGCACCGGATTGAAAAAGTGCAACCCAATAAACCGCTCCGGCCGCTTCACCGAAGTCAGCAGTTCCGTCACCGAAATCGAAGAAGTATTCGAAGCAAAAATCGCGTCCTTCTTCACAATGCCATCGAGCGACGCATACATCTTCTTCTTCTCGTCCACATTCTCGATGATGGCTTCGATCACGATGTCGCAATCGCTGAGGTCAGACTTGGAAGTTGTGCCCCGAAGCCGCGCCCGAATGGCAGTCTTCTGTTCGGCCGTGATGCCGCCCTTCTCGACCGGACGCTCGGCAAATTTCGCCAGAGATTTCTCAATCCCCGCAAACCCCTTGTCGAGAAACTTCTGGTCGACCTCGAGCACCGTGACGTCAAATCCAGCCGTCGCGCAAACCTGCGCAATCCCAGACCCCATCAACCCGCAACCGAGAACACCAACCTTCTTAATCTCCATAGGATTCCCTATCTCAAGCACGAGGGACGCTAAGGTTCACGAAGTCCTTCGTGTACCTTCGTGTCCTTCGTGGTTCATGATTTCGCGTCCTAGTTCATACTCTCCACCACCATCGCAATCCCCTGCCCCCCGCCAATGCAAGCCGTCGCCAGCCCATACTTCTTCTTCCGCCGCCGCAACTCATACAGCAGGGTAATCACCAGTCGCGTCCCCGTCGCGCCCAGCGGATGCCCTAGCGCAATCGCCCCGCCATTCACATTTACCTTCTCGCGATCTAATCCCAACTCTTTCTCCACCGCCAGATACTGCGCCGCAAACGCCTCATTCACTTCAATCAGATCGATGTAATCCAGCGACAGTCCAGCCTTCTGCAGCGCAATCTTCGAAGCCGGAACCGGACCGCGCCCCATCAACTTCGGCTCCACGCCAGCAATCCCCCACCCGCAAATCCGTCCCAGAAGCTTAACCCCGCGCTTCAGCGCCTGCTCCAAAGACATCACCACCACGGCCGCGCCGCCATCCACAATCCCGCTTGCGTTCCCCGCGGTAACAGTTCCATTCTTCCCAAATGCTGGGCGAAGCTTCGCCAGCCCTTCCATCGTGGTCTGCGGACGCCGGTGATCATCCTCCGTCAGCGACTCCCCCGTCGCCTCGCCCTTATGATTCCGCAACGCCACCGGCACCAGTTCTTCCTGAATGCGCCCTTCTTTATAGGCCGCATCCGCCAACTGCTGCGACCGCAACGCAAACTCATCCTGCATCTGCCGAGTGATGCCCTGTTCCGAACCGTACAACTCCGCCGTATTCGCCATGTACGATCCGCAATACGTATCGAGCAACGCGACCATCAGCGAATCTTCCAGCTTCCCGCCGGGCGCCAGCGTAAATCCATCGCGCCCGCGAATTACAAACGGAGCCTGCGACATCGCCTCCATCCCGCCCGCTAACACAATCTTCGCCTCGTCCGTCTGGATCATCTGCGCCGCCGACACAATCGACTGCATCCCCGATCCACACAACCGGTTCACCGTCAGCGCCGGAGTCTCAATCGGAATCCCCGCCCGCAATCCCACGTGCCGCGCTCCATACAGCGCGTCCCCCGAAGTCTGCTGCGCGTTGCCGAACACCACATGATCGAATTCCTTGGCATCGATCCCCGCCCGCTCGATCGCGCCCTTGGCTGCAACCGCGCCCAACTCCTGCGCCGTAAAGTCTTTTAATTTGCCGCAATAGCGGCCAAAGGGCGTACGTGCCCCACTCACAATGGCAATGTCACCTGGCTTCAACATGATTTCCCCGGCAGAACGTTCACCCAGAACCGACTAGGAGTCGGTCAGCCAAACTCGTTAGTGTAGCAGCGGCCAGCCAGATTCTCCACCCCACTCCCAGTCCTCCAAATCGCGTTTATACTCGATCCTTGGAGGATTCATGACTGTCAGCGAACTACTATTGCTTGAACTCGATGAAGAAATGAAAAAGACGCGCATCACCCTGGAGCGCGTTCCCGCCGACAAGAAGGACTTCGCCCCTCATCCCAAATCCATGCCGCTCGGCAAGTTGGCGCCTCACGTTGCGCAACTCGCCGGCTTCGGCATCACGATTCTGACTACGCCCGAGTACGACTTTTCCACGGGCAGCATCAAACCGTTGCCCTTTGAGTCTTCCGCCCAGCTCGTGAAGGCGTTCGATGAGGAATCGGCAAAGGTGCGCGCGGCCCTGCAAGCCACGCCGGACAGCGCATGGACGGAAAACTGGAAACTCAGTTTTCAGGGCAAAACAATTTTCAAGGGATCCCGATTTCTGGCCTACCGCGAGATGTTTATGAATCATCTCGTACATCACCGCGCTCAACTGGGCGTATATCTGCGCTTGAACGAAAAACCGGTGCCCGCTACCTACGGCCCGTCCGCGGATGACAAAATGGGATTTTAGGTCGCTGGGATAAGTAGTTTTGGGAAAGGTCGACGGATTCTTTGGAAGGATTTGAAGCAAGGATCTGAGCGCCGGAGCCGGCCCTGCCGCGATTCTTACGCCACCGCGCCAGCGGCCAGAGCCGGTCCCAGCGCCACCACTTTCCCAATACCCTGCGCCATCGCCTGCCCCAGCGCATGCTCGGCGCGATTGATCACTTCTGTAACTACGTCCACCGGATCGTATTCCGTGCGGATGACCGCCTCCGCCAGCCCCGCGGAAAACTGTGCCGTCGCTCCCTGGCCGGAATCATCTTTGGCCGCGAACCTTACCTCGCCAACAATCTTGCGCAGCTTCTCAATCGCCAGCATGCCCTCTTTTTCCGCCGTCTCGCCCAGCAGGATCGCAATCGTCGTCGTATCGTAACGAAACGCCAGATCGTTCGACCGGATATTCGCCGCGATCACCTGCCCAGATTTCTGCATCACCGACCGCACGTCCGCTTCGCCATATTCCTTGATCATCGCCGCGCTCTTGCCAAACTGCAGCAACAGCACCGACAGCGCCGACGCATTCTGAATTGCCCGTTTGCTTTCCGCCAGTAGCAGATCAATATAGGAAGCGCGTTTTAGCAGCCCCGATTTCTCGTCCGTCACCGACAGATTTTTCACCAGCCGCCGCAGCCCCGCGTTGTTCAGCGCGATCACCATCTGGTCGGCCAGAGTCTTCAACACAACCATATCTCCCTGCTGCCACACCCGCGCCCGGTTGTGCACCAGCACCAGCATGCCCACAATTTCTTCCCCGTCACTGAGCGGAATGGCCAACACCGACGCCGCCCCCAGGTCCGTCACCGCCTTGTGCGCGGCCTGCAGTGCCGCCGCCTTCGGCGCATCCTCGATTGCTAACGGCTCATGCCCATCGACTGCCTTGTAAAGACATCCCACCAGCTCCGCAATCGCCGGCGTGCCCGCCTTCTTGGTTCCCTCACTGCAAAACTCTTCCACGGCCGTCGGAGACGACCCCGCTTTCCCCATCGCCGCAAAGCACCGCGTCGCTTCCCAATGCGTTCCAATCTCTCGCATCGCCGTGCTGAGCACCGCCGGGGCCGTTCCCTGGTGATACAACTTGCGCGAAATTTCGGCCACCCGCGTGAAGCTGCGAACATCCGTCGCCGGATCCGGCACAGCCGCAGGTACGGTCGCTGCCGCCGCCACTGGAGTCACCGCCACCGGAACCGCCACCGGAGGCAAAGCCGCCGACCCCGCATACCGCGGCGTCACCCCCGCCGACAAATAAAGCCGTTGCAAATCCTCGTTCCGCTCCTCTTCGCGCGGAAACAACTCCTGTATTCTCTGCAGCCGCTCGACCGCCTTGTTGCGCATGCCATACTGCACCAGAATTTCCGCCTGCAGCATCAGATCCTGCAGCGTCGACGCACCCAGCGTCGGCCCTTCCGCATGCACCGGCTCTTCCGGCGCCTTGCTGGCGGAAGAAAATCTCGACGCGATTGCCCGGAAGCGTCCGTCCTCCACCTTTCCCTTGAGCATATCCAGACGCTTCAAGTGTCCCGGTTCATAAGGGTCCACTTCCGCAGCCCGGTCCAGGCACTCTGCCGCCTTGGCGTAGTCACCCGTGCTGCAATACAGATCAAACAATTTCAGCAGTGTCTGGCAGTAGTCATTCTCGCGATTGGACGCGTTGTAAAGTTCGCTAAGAAACTCCAGGATCTGCGGCGATGCCCGGTGCGCCGCCGTGATGTCTTCCATGATGGCAATAAACTGCCGGCGCTCGCCCCGGCGGCGCTGGAACTGTTCCAGCTTGCGCGCCAGCCCGACGGCCTCGTCATCCTGCTCGCTATCCAGCAAATTCCCCACCAGCGCAATCACCTGTTGCACCCGCGCCGGATTCAGTTCAAACAGCGCCCACACCAGCGGCTCCGCCTCCGCATGCCGTCCCGCAGCCACCAGCGCGTCGGCATACGTTTCGCGCAACGCCGGCGTCACCTGTCCGGAATTCATCTGGGGTTCGAGAATGAAGATGGCCGCGCCCACTTGCCCTTGCGCCAGCAGGCTCTTCCCGTAGGCCAGCGCGATGCCCTGATCCGAGGCATCCTCCTGGTAAGCGCGCTCGTACCACTGTGACGCATCCCCACCCTCGGCCGCTGCCAGCTGCGCGATCCGCTGAAACGACGATGCCGCCGCTCTCCGATTTCCCAACTCCGACGCCAGTTCCGCCACCCGCAGCAAGTTCGCCTGCGTCGGCTCCAGCGCCACCACCCGATCCAGGACCTCAGCCGTTTCCTGCTTCTTCCCTAATTTCCCGAGATCCAGCAGTGCCGCTTCGTACGTTCCCACCGCCAGCTTCTTGTTGGACCCTTCCAGCAACTGCCCAAACCGGTATTTTTGCTGCCACGTCGGACTTCCATGCCGCGCCAGCTTCTTGTAAGTCAGGCTGGCCCGCGTCGCATCCCCGGTCCCTACCTGCCGCTCAAACAAGTCGCCCAGCAGCCGCACCGCGTCCGCGTTGCGGCTCAACGACAGGCACAAATCCGCCGCCAGTTGCCGCACCACATCGTTGTCGGTATCGTCCCGCAGAACCAGCAGATACTCTTCCAGAGCCTCCGCCGTCTTGCCTTTTTGCAAGAGCTTCTCCGCGCGCTCCACGCGCTTCGCCAGCTCAGCTCGGTCCAGTCGTTTTGTGATCTCAGGCATGCGGAATTAGGCGGAGTAAACCCTGCTCCGATTCTAGGAGCCGTCCCCAGCAGCAGCAATGCGGTAACGCCCCCTCCCGATTACGAAGGTCACAGGGGATTCTTCGATCGTTCACCAAAGATTTGGCATCCCGAACGGGAACCCACAAAAAGCTCTTTCATTCCTCACGAAGTGAGGAACCTGCTTTTTGTCCGCAGCACCACCCCGGGTGGCCCACCCTCAGCCGCGCCTTTTGCGGCTTAGGATGGGGCTTCCCAACCCTCGCCAACTTGGGCATCCCACAAAAATTTGATAAGGTGCTCCATGCCGTCGGACACCCCCATCCACGAAGAAGGCCTCCGCCACCAGCTCTCCGCCGGACAAATGGCCATGGTCGCCGTCGGAGGCTCCATCGGCACCGGACTCCTGCTCGGCTCCGGCGCGGCCATGGAAGTCGCCGGCCCCGCCGCCATCCTCAGCTTCATCGCCGCCGCCTTCATTAACTGGACCGTCGCCATGGCGCTCGGCGAACTCGCCTGCGCGCACCCCGCCGCCGGCAGTTTCGGCGTCTACGGCGACCTCTACCTCAATCCCTTTGCCGGATTCATCGCCCGCGCCGGATACTGGATCGGCCTAGCCCTCGCCATCGGCGCTGAAATGATCGCCGCCGCCACCTACATGTCGACATGGTTCCCCGGCGTGCGTTCTTATTTGTGGATCTTAGTTTTCGCCGCGCTCCTCCTCGTGATCAACCTGCGCAGCGTCGGCTCTTACGGCCGCGTCGAGTTCTGGCTCTCCATGATCAAGCTCACCACCATCGTCGCCTTCATCGTCATCGGCGCAACCTTGCTGTTCAGCGGCCGCGTCACCCCGCAATACAACGCGCAAGGCGGATTCTTCCCCAAAGGCCTCTGGTC
>Ga0209890_10000999_pt1 | contig 12976 bp, 6 predicted proteins | sample OrgsoiDNA2013049_FD_185799 | JGI IMG/M metagenome (GOLD analysis project Ga0209890, IMG submission 185799) | Permafrost soil microbial communities from the Arctic, to analyse light accelerated degradation of dissolved organic matter (DOM) -... | ecosystem: Environmental > Terrestrial > Soil >...
CTGCGGCAGTTCGAGGATCCGGACTTCTACGACAAGCTGACACGGGCTCGGCGTGAGGCCTCGACGCGACCGTTGTCGCTGATTCAGAGCAACTTCCAGGTGCTCCGTAACGCGCTGACTCTGGCGGGGTACGCGGCATTGCTGATTCGCTTCTCCCCTTGGATGGCGCTGGCAGTGCTGGTGGCGACAGTGCCGGCGTTCATCGCCGAGGCACGCTTTTCGGGAGCGGCGTTCCGGCTGCGCAACTGGCGCTCGCCCGACTCGCGGCGGCTCACCTACCTCGAGTACGTGCTCGCCAACGACGAACACGCCAAGGAGGTAAAGCTTTTCGGCCTCGGGCCGCTGCTGCTCGATCGCTATCGCCGGCTGGCCGAGTCGTTCTTCGCCGACGATCGGCGGCTGGCGATCGGGCGCGCCGGCTGGGGCTACGCGCTCTCGCTGCTCAGCACCGCCGTCTTTTATGGCTCCTATGCGCTGATCGTCGCCGAGACGGTGCGCGGTCGGCTGTCGCTCGGTGACATGACGCTGGCGCTGGTGGCGTTCCGTCAGGGGCAGCAGAGCTTCCAGGCGGTGCTGTCAGCGCTGGGCGGGATGTACGAGGACACGCTCTACATGTCGAACCTGTTCGAATACTTCGCAATCCCGACCGACGCGCCGAAGGCGCTCGGGCCGCTGGCGGTGGTGCGCGCGGAGGAGGGGATTCGCTTCGAAGGGGTCGGCTTTCGCTATCCCGGCGGCACCGAACGGTGGGCGCTGCGTGACGTGAACCTCTTCATCCCCAAGGGAGAGAGCCTGGCATTGGTCGGAGAGAACGGCGCCGGCAAGACGACGTTCATCAAGCTGCTGGCGAACCTGTATCAGCCGACCGAAGGGAGCGTGCTGCTCGACGGGCGCGATCTGCGGACCTGGGACGAGGTGGAGTTGCGTCGACGCATCGGCGTCATCTTTCAAGACTTCAACGAGTACCAGCTGGCGTTGCGGGAGAACGTCGCCTTCGGCAGCGTCGAGCACGTTGGCGACGATCTGCGCGTCGGACGCGCGGTCGAGCGCGGCGGCGCGAAGGAGCTGGCGGCGGGATTGTCCGCGGGACTCGAGACGCAGCTCGGACGCTGGTTCTCGGGTGGTGTGGAGCTGTCGGGCGGGCAGTGGCAGAAGGTGGCGCTCGCGCGCGCGTTCATGCGCGACGAGGCCGACATTCTGATCCTCGATGAGCCGACCGCGGCGCTCGACGCCGAGGCGGAGCACGCCGTGTTCCAGCGCTTTCGCGCGCTCGCCGTTGGGCGGACGACGATCCTGATCTCGCATCGCTTCCCGACCGTGCGGATGGCAGATCGGATCCTGGTGCTGGAAGCGGGTCGCGTGGTCGAGGATGGCACACACGCCGCGCTGGTCGCCGCGGGCCGTCGTTACGCGCGGATGTTCCAGCTGCAGGCCTCCGGGTACCTTTAGCGTCCTCGCCCTTCGGTGGCGGTTAGTGACTAGCCGCGTAAGTTTTCTGCGTGATAGTCCATTGCGCGATACCGCTCCCAAACGTACTGTTCAGATCTAACTTATGCTGGGTCGGTTCAACATCCCTGCCGCCGCGCTGGTGTTCGTCGGCGCGGCCGCCCTCGGTTGCGCCGGGCGTGGCTATCCGAGCTCCGAGACGGGCGGGACGGGCAGCGGTGCGGGCACCGGCAGCAGCACGGGCACCGGCGGTGGGGGGGGCCTCGACACCGCCTCGCTGCTTCAGGCAGACGTCCGCCGGCTGACGAACGCCGAGTACGACGCGTCGGTGCAGGCGCTGCTGGGCACCAAGCTGACGCCGGCCGCGTCGGCCTTCTCCGCCGATTCCAAGCAGAGCGGCTACACGTTGAACGAGGGGCAGGTGGTCGCCTCGCAGATGGCCAAGGATCTCGACACCGCCGCCATCGCGTTGGTGACGGAGGCGCGCGGGAACGGCAAGCTGGCGGCGCTCTCCCCCTGCGCGGATCCGGTCAAGCAGGGAGCGACCTGCGCCGCAACCTTCGTGAACACGTTCGGCGCGCAGGTCTATCGCCGTCCGGTCACGGCGGCGGAAGCGGCCAACCTGGCGACGGTGTATCAGGCGGCGGTGACCGGCGACACCGGGACCTCGCCGTACAACGACGGCATCGATCTGATGGCCCGGACGATGCTGGAGTCGCCCGGCTTTCTCTACGTCACCGAGCTCGGTCCCGGCGCACCGTCGGCCGATCCGAGCCTCACGCTGACCCCCTATGAGCTGGCCAGCACGATGTCCTATCTGTTGACCGCCGGCCCGCCCGATCAGACGCTCCTGCAGGCTGCTGCCTCCGGCGGTCTCGCGTCGCCCGACGATCTCGAGGCGCAGGCCCGGCGGCTGCTCGCCAGCTCGGGCTCGCCGGCACGACTGGTGCGCCTGGTGCGCGAGTGGCTCGGGATCGACGCCATCGGGCAGATCGCCAAAGACGCGAACTGGTATCCAGACTACGCCTCGCTGAATGCGGCGGCAGTCATGGACGACGAAACCACCAGCTTCATCAACGAGGTGCTGCAAAAGAAGACCGGGACGGTCAACGAGCTTCTGAGCGCCAGCTGGACGGTCATCAATCCGACCGCGTCGATCACGGCGAGCACGATCTCGACCTACTACTCGAAGTTCTACGGCGTGACCGGCGGCTCCGGCGAGACGTCGCTGGCCGGCGCCAAGGGCGGGGCCCGCGTCGGCATCCTGAACCAGGGCGCCTTCTCGGCGGTCTATGCCCATGCCAGCACGTCGGCGCCGGTGTTACGCGGCGTGGCGGTCATGCGGCGGATCACCTGCATTCCGGTGCCCGATCCTTCGACGCTCAAAATCACCGTCCCGCCGCCCCCGCCGCCCGATTCGAGCAATCCGGAGACGACCCGGGCGCTGTTCAACGTGCACGGGACGACCTCGGGCTGCGCCAGCTGCCACGACAGCATCGACGCCTTCGGGTTCACCTTCGAGGGCTACGACGCCATGGGCGAGTACCGGACGATCGACGCCGATTCCAAGGGCGCCGTGCACCTCGGCACCGAGAAGGTGGCGTCGTCCCGCTCGCAGGCGATCGGCGGCTACGAGTACCTGCCGATCGATACCACCACGACGGTGAAGGGCACGAGCACCGATCTCGATCAGGCCTACGCCAGCAGCAACGCGCTGGCGACGGTGCTGGCCAGCAGCCCCACCGTGGCGAGCTGCGCGCCGATGCAGCTGTTCCGTGGATCGACCGGGCGCAGCGACGCGACCGGCGCGCTGACCGCCAGCGAGACGGCGTTCCAGTCGATCTGGAGTCAGCTCAGCGCCGACAAGCAGGGGAACATCGCGGAGATCCTGATCGCCTACCTCAGAAGTCCGCTGTTCTCGCAACGGAGGACGATGTGAAGAAGCGCAGTGCCAGCCGACGCTCGTTCCTGCGCGCCGTCGGCGCCGGCGCGGTGGCGTTGCCGTTCTACCGGCTCCTCGAGGATCATTTCGCCAAGGCTTACGGCGAGACGCTCCCCCTGCGGTTCATCGGCATCTACCACCCGCATGGCATCGCCGGCGAGCTCTTCGCCCTGCAGTACGCCGGCAACTTCCCCGCTGGCGCGCCGTCGGGGGTGACGGACACCGTGACCACCGCGGGGGGGGTGGCCAGCTCGACGAGCTTCAACCTCACCTATGCCAACTGCGCCCTGCAGCCCTTCGACGACGCGGCGACCTACGGCAAGAGCTACAAGAGCAAGGTCACCATCATCGAGGGGATCGATCACCTCTCGAACGCCAACGGGCACGATTCGGCTGGGACGATCTTCACCGGCAGCACCATCGACGCTTCGGCGCTGAAGCCGGCCAACTCGTCGATCGATCAGTTCTTGGCCGTCGAAAATGGCCTGGGGGCCGCGACGCCGATCACCAGCATTCAGCTGGGCGTCGGGGACAACGGCACGCAGTCGGGCACGACGCTCTCCTACAGCAAGGGGGGGATCGCGCTCCCCAAGATCCCCGACCCGGTCCAGGCCTACACGGCGCTGTTCGGAAACTTCGCGGCGCCCAACGACGCCGCGGCGCAGGCGGCGCTCATGCGGCAGCAGCAGCTCGGCACGGCTGTGGCGACCTCTGCTTACAGCGACGTGCAGAGCCTGTATGGAAAGCTCGCCGCTCCCGAACAGCAGAAGCTGCAAGCCCACCTGGACGCGCTCAGCGATCTGAAGAAGGGGTTCGCGGCCACCAGTCTCATGGGATCGAACTGCGCCGTGCCGGCCAAGCCGAGCTCGAGCAACTTTCCCCAGCTCCTCCGTTATCAGGGCGGCGAGCCCTACTTCGACGCCATCACCAAGGCGCACATCGGCCTTTTGGCGCAGGCCTTCGCCTGCGACATCACCCGGTTCGCCACGCTGTTCATGGCCGATCTCTCCTACGCCGCGAACCCGCTCATGTTGCCGACCGACAACCACGGCTCGGTCGCCCATCCCTACAATGGCTCCCCGGTCGGGTCGGACGGCTCGCCGGTGGGGAACGGCGACCCGACCACCTGGGCGCTGCTCGCCAAGTTCAACAGGTACTGCTACGGCAACATCGCCACGCTGATGAAGCAGCTCGACGCGATGGGCGTCCTCGACAACACGCTCATCTACGCCTCGAGCGACATGGGCAATCCCGCGCGGCACAGCACGCGCAACGTTCCGACGGTGCTGGCCGGCGGCGCCAACGGCCTCATCACGATGGGCCGCCGTCTGAAGATGACGCCCGACTGCCCGAGCACCAACCTCTGGTGCGGCCCGACGGACGGCGTCACCCCGACCGACTACACGCCGATCACCAACAACCATCTGTTGGTCTCGATCGCGAACATGTTTGGCGTCGAGGTGAACAGCTTCGGAACGCAGCCGAACAAGTCGGATATCACCGGCCCGCTGCCGGGTCTCTAGGCTCCCTGACCTTGCACGCGAGCTGATCGGTGAAGGTGCGGCGCTTCGCGGTGCGCGCCGCCCGTTCCCGCGACGCCGATCATTGACCGACAATTGACCGGTGGGAAACAGGGGCGGCCCTACCGTCGGCGTGGAGGAAAACATGAACGCCATCGAGTTGAAACGCCGTCTGGTTTTGGTCCTGGTCTGTGGAGCGGGGTGTATCGGGGTCTGGTCGGCCAGGGCGGCCTTCGCCGCTGATCTCCCCGGCGGGGCGGCGCCGGAAGCGTCGGCTGTGGCGTCCCCCATGCCCGAGGTCGCACCGGCGCCTCCACCGGCTCCGCCGTACTCGCTCCCCTGGCAGCTGCGTCCGATCGCCGCGGCCACGGCCATCCGCTCCGACAGCTCAGTCGCCTTCTATGACACGAACGGCGCCAGCGGAAACACGGTCGCCACGCTGCTGGCGGGCAGCTACCAGCTGACCCCGCGCCTGGCGCCGCTGGTCCGCTTGGGTTTCGTACAGAACGATGCCCCGGGGACGGCGCCTGGCGGATCGTCGTTCGTGAATCCGATCGTCGGGCTCACCTACGCGCGCCGGGTGGCCAGCGTCCGTTGGGCGCTCTTTGCCGGCGGTACGATCCCCGTCGGTGGCGGCAGCGGCGACCACCCCGAAGCGGGCATCGCGGCGGCCAACACCGCTGGCCTGCAGGCGCGGTCGGGAATGGACAACTCGATGTTCGCGGTCAACTACTTCACCGGAATCGTGGGAGCCGATGCCGCCTACGTCGATCGCAAGTTGACCGTGCAAATCGAGGCGACGCTGTTTCAGCTGCTGCGTGTCCACGGCGATGACGCAGGGGCCGGGAGCACCGATGCGGCGCGCACCAACTCGACGATGGGGATCCACGTCGGCTACTTCGTTCTCCCCGTGCTGTCGTTCGGCGCCGAGTTCCGCTATCAGCGCTGGCTGACCACGCCGACCAAGCTGAACAGCACCGGCGTCAAGGTCGACATCCCCGACGCCAACAAGGACACGACCACCGTGGCGATCGGCCCGCGGGCGCACTTCGCGATCGGCAAGGGGATGTGGCTGCGCCCAGGGATCTCGTACTCGCGCGCGCTCGACCAGCCGCTCTCCACCTCCTCCTACAACATGGTGCAGGTCGACCTGCCGGTGATTTTCTAGATCGGGACCTGGGCCGGGGTGGCGAAGAGGCTGCGGCGTTCGACCAGCTTGCGGATGAAGATGTCGGCGTAGTCGTCGGGGACGGTTCGGACGATCGAGGGGCGGTCTGCCAGGCGGCGCACCAGCGCCTCGAACCGGGGCGCCGCCGGGAGGACCCGCACGCCCAACTCGTTCTCGACGACAGCGAAGCGCAGCGCCGACGACGCCAGCGCCAGGTGCGCCAGGCCGAACCCCTCGGGCGCGATCACGCCGCCGGCGATCGCCTCTTCGTAGCGGCTGGTGATCGCCGCCAGCCCTTCGACGGCGGCCGCCTGCTCCTCCGGCGACGGCGCGATGAAGAGCCGGTACTGTGCGTTCGAGAGATCGTTGGCTACTTCGACCCACGCCCGCTGGCGCGCGCGTTCGAACGGATCGGTCCCCAGCAGCGACGGCGGGTGCGTCTCGTCGAGGAACTCGATGATCGCTTGCGACTCGAACAGCGGCTGGCCGTCGACCAGCAGCACCGGCACCTTGCCGCGCGGCGAGATGGCCAGGAACCAATCGGGTTTGGCCTTGAGGTCGATGTACCGCCGCTCGAAGGGGACGCCCTTTTCGTGCATCATCGCTGCTGCGCGGTGCACGTAGGGGCAGAGCGTGTGGCTCACCAGCTCCAGCTTCATGACGGCCAGTATGACCCAGGCGGCGAATCGAGCTCGGCATCTGGTCGTTCTACTGCTGGTGGTGATTGCGCTCGGCTTCGTGGCCTGCGGTCGGCAAGGCGCCGGCGCGGCCGGTGGCGTCGACGTCTTGACCCACCACAACGATGGCGCGCGCTCGGGTGCGACGCTCGTCGAGACCGCCCTCAAGCCTCGGCTCGTCGCGGGCGGTGCCTTTGGACGCCTCTTCGAACGCAACGTCGACGGCGGCGTCGTCGCGCAGCCGCTCGTCCTGCACGGCGTGCCGACGGCTGGCCACGGTCTTCGCGATCTGCTGCTCGTGGCGACCGAGACCAACTGGGTCTATGCCTTCGACCTCGATGACGCCAGCTCCGACCCGGCCACCCCGGCTGTCGCTCAGCGGCAGCTGCAACCGAGCGGGCGGGTCAGCCCCGCGATCTGCGGCGAGACGCCCTCTCAGCGGGTCGGCATCACCGGCACGCCGGTCATCGACGCCGCCACGCGCACGCTCTACGCCGTCGCGCGCAACGCTGCCGACCACCAGTACTATCTGCACGCGCTCGATCTGACCGCCAACCTCGGTGATCGCCGCCCGCCGATCCGGATCACGCCGGTCTACCGGAGCTCGCCGCAACGAGGCGACGTCAGGTTCAGCGCCGACTGCCAGCGCAACCGTCCGGCGCTTCTCCTCTTGAATGGAGTCGTCTACGTCGCCTTCGGCAGTCTGGCCTGCGACCGCGACTGTCCAGATGGTTCCCCCTATCGTGGCTGGATCGCCGGCTATCGCGCGGCCGATCTGGCCGAGGTGGCGGTCTTCTCGACCGGCGCCGATGGCGGGCACGCCGGGATCTGGCAGGGGGGAAGTGGTCCGGTAGGCGTGGGCGATCGGATCTACGTCATGACCGGCAACGGCCCCGGCGCGCTGGGTGACGCGTTCGTCGCGCTTCAGGTCTCCGACTCGCCGCCGGGGCTGACGCTGGCGGCGGCGCACCAGCCGCCCAATCACGACACGCTCGATCGCACCGACAGCGATCTCGGCTCCGGAGGTCCTCTCTGGCTGCCGCCCGGCCTGATCGTCGGCGGCGGCAAGGAGGGGCGCTACGAGGTGCTCGACGCACGCACGCTCGCACTCGCCCAAAATAGAGCCACCCAGGCCGCCCAGCCGACGTCCGGCCAAGCCGAGGGATTCCAGGCGTTCGTGAACTCCTATCACGCCGATCCGCGCGCGCCCGCCTGCGCGACGCAGCCGCGCTCGACCTTCCCCACGAACTGCGACACCGGCGCCGTTCCCGGTTGTTACGTCGCTCCGGCGCGCTACCAAGACGGCGAGGACTGCGGCCCCAACGTCAACGGCGGCGCCGTCTTCTGGCCCGCCGCTGGACCTGGTTACGGGCTCGTCTACCAGATGGCGGGGCGCGATTTTCTCAAGGCGTTCCGGTACGACACCGCGACCCACCACCTCGACGAGACGCCGTTCCTCACTTCGTCCGTCCGGGCGGTCGAGGGGATGTCGGGCGGATTCAGCTCGCTCTCCGCCGACGGCGCGCACGACGCCATCCTCTGGACGTCGTATCCGCTCGGCGACGGGCAGTGGCAGAACGTGCCGGGGCGGCTGGCGGCATTCGACGCGACGACCCTCGGCGAGCTCTGGCACGACGACGGCGGCTACCTGTTCGCCAAGTTCACGCCACCGACGATCGCCGGCGGACGCGTCATCCGGGCGACGCTCTCGGGCAAGGTCGTGGTCTACGGTCTCCGCTCGGACGCCATGCCTCGGTCGTTCGTCGGCCGCGGGTTCGATCGCCTGGCGGCGCTGTTCCGGCCACGCCCCTTCGCGCCCCCCGCGCCGGTCGGGCGCGCCGCCGTCGATGAGAAGTATCGGCTGTCAGGCAGCGAGAGCGGCTTTTTGGGGAGACCGGTGTTCGACGCGCGGCCGGTCCAGGACGCTGTCAGCGGATGGTACCGGGACTTTCAGGGCATCATCATCGGCGACGTTCCGTCGACGGTGGCGGTGCGGCACTACGTGCGCACGCCGTCACCCGCGCCGGCGCACCCTTGGCTCGGGTTGGGGACGCCGTTCGGATCGTCGATCTACTGGTCGCAACCTACAGGCGCGCACATCGTGACCGGCGAGATTCGTGACTGCTGGCTCGGCCACGGCGGCCCGACCGGTCCGCTCGGCTATCCGGTCGCCGATGAAGAGCCGGCGTCTGGCGGTGGGCGTGTCTGCCGGTTCGCGGGCGGCACGATCACCTGGTCGGCGGCGTCGGGCGCCATCGTGCAAGTCGGCGCACCTCTGCAGTAGAGATCGCGAAACTGGGGGCGAGCCGCGGCGGACCCCGCCGGACACCCAGCTTCACGATGGGTAAGTCGCGCGCCCCCCGAAGCCCGTTCTTGTTGACCGTCTCCGCCCTCTGGCTGGCCGTCTTGCTGGCCGCCTGTGCGGGGGTCAAACAGAAGGCGACCGGCACCGACGCCGCCGTAGGGACCGGCACCGGAGGCGCGGGTCCTGGAACCTCGGGGAGCGGCGGTTCGGGGGCGACGGGTTCGGGCGGCTCTGGCACGACGGGCGGCTCGAACGGAACCGACGGCGGCGCATCGGACGCCGCGTGCGTCCCGACCGTCACCGCTTGCATGCAGCCCGGTGGCACCTACTGCGGAAAGATCGGCAACGGCTGTCCGGGTGGGTCGATCGATTGCGGCGCCTGCCAGACCGGTTACACCTGCACCAACGGGATTTGCATCGGTGGTACGAGCTGCCCGGCGATCGCCTGCGGCAACTACTGCGGCAGCATCGGCGACGGCTGCGGGCGCACGCTGACCTGCGGCAGCTGCTCGTCGAGCAACCAGTGCAACTCGGGGATCTGCGCCTCGCCGGGCTGCGTCCCGCTGACGTGCAACCCGGCCACCGGCACGCTCTACTGCGGAAAGATCGGCGATGGTTGCGGCGGCACGCTCGATTGCGGCAACTGTCCTGGCGGCATGGCCTGCGGCTCGGGCGGCGTCGCCAGCCTCTGCGTCGATCCGAACTGTACGCCGGTCACCTGCACGCCGATGGGCGGCCAATACTGCGGGACGATCGGCAACGGCTGCGGCGGCGTGCTCAACTGCGGCAGCTGCAGCAACGGCATGACCTGCGGCGCCGGCGGAACCGCCAACGTCTGCCCCGGTTCGACGACCGGCGGCGGGTGCACGGGGCTCCAGTGCCAGGTCGCGACCTGCACCGGCACGGCGACCACCTCGCTCTCCGGGAAGGTCTACGACCCGGCCGGCAAGGTGCCGCTCTACAACGTCACCGTCTATATTCCGAACGCGGCGCTCGACGCCATCCCGGAGGGCGTCTCCTGCGACAAGTGCAGCGCGCAGGTCTCGGGTCATCCCGTCGCCGCCGGCCTGACCGACGCGACGGGCGCGTTCCACCTGACCGGCGTCCCGTCGGGAACCAACATCCCGCTGGTCATGCAGGTCGGCAAGTGGCGGCGACAGGTCACCATCCCCACCATCACCTCCTGCGTCGACAACCCGATCACCGACGTCAACCTGACGAGGCTGCCCAAGACGCAATCCGAGGGGCACATGCCCAAAATCGCCCTCACCACCGGCGGATCCGACGCCGTCGAGTGCTTCCTGCGCGAGATCGGCATCGCCGACAGCGAGTTCACCACCGACGCCGGCAAGGGGCGCGTGAACCTCTACGTGGGCGGCGACAAGGCGATGGGGAAGGGGCAGGGCACCGGCAGCTTCTCGGCCGCGCTCGGCGGCGCGACCTTCCCGGACGCGCAGACGCTCTGGTCAAACACCACCAAGCTGCTCGGCTACGACATCCTCATGCACTCCTGCGAGGGGGGGCAGTACCCCGACGCCAAGAAGCCCTACATCGCCAACATCAAGAAATACGCCGATTCGGGCGGTCGACTCTTCAACTCCCACCTGCACTTCTACTGGCTGCGCAGCGGCCCGACGCCCTGGCCGACGACCGCCAGCTACCTCGGCACGCTGAGTGATTTCCCCGATCCGCCCATGTCCATCCCCGCGACCATCGACACCACCTTCCCCAAGGGCGCCGCTTTCGGATCGTGGTTGACGAGCACCGGCGCAACGACCACGCCCGGGTCGATCGCGCTCTACGGCAGCCAGCACTCAGTAGAATCGACCGCGCAGCCCACGGCGCAACAGTGGCTCTACATTCCGGCCGGTGCGGTCTCCGGCGTGCCGAAGCGGTCAGTCCAGTACCTGACCATCAATACGCCGGTTGAGGCGACCGCCGACAACCAGTGTGGCCGCGTCGTCATGACCGACATCCACGTCAAGAACGCGCCGCCGCCCGGGGGCGGCAGTGGGGACGATTCGGATCCCAAGTATCAGTTCCCAAATGGGTGCAAGGCGACGGGCCTCTCCGGGCAGGCCAAGGCGATGGAGTTCCTGTTCTTCGATCTGTCGGCCTGCATCCAGCCCGATACGACCACGCCCGAGCCGCCGGTGGTGCCGCCTCCCGGCGCGCCGAGCTCCCCGCCGACGCCCACGACGACGCCGCCGCCCGTTCCGCCGCCGCCGCCGCCGCCGCCGCCGATCGTCATCGACAAGCCCTGATGATGTTATAGGGGGGGCATGCGCGAGGCGCGTCCCCCGCTCGGTCGGTGTTTGTCGGCTCATTTCATCGTTGTGACCGTTTGTTGCGCGGCTGCCGTTTGCGGCGCAGCAGGGGGCGTTCGAGCTGCTGATTTGCCGGCGCCCCTGCCGTCCGCCGCGCCTGCGACAGCGAATGCTCCGGCGACGGTGGCTGCGCCCGCAACCGCGCAGGCTCCCGCAACCGCGAAGGCCCTGCAACGTTACAGTCTCACCGTGCGCGGCGGCGTCAGTTTGGGCGCCTACGAAGGCGGCATCAATTGGGCATTGCTGCGCGTGCTCGAGGGCGATCCGAGCGCGTCGCTGACCACCGTCACCGGCGCCTCGGCCGGCAACATCAACGCGTTCTTGAGCGCCGTCGAGTGGTGCCAGAACCCGGCGCGCTCGGCCGCGGAGTCACCGCGCGACAACCTGTTCTGGAAGGCCTGGATCCCGGTGGGGATTCACGGCCTGTTTCCCCGCGGGCAGCGCCAAGGGTACGCGGCCGGCGATGGTCTGTTCGCGCGCGGGGCGTTCGCCCCGGCCGAGGCGACGCTCCGTCACGCGCTCGACGACGGGACGCGATTTCCGGCCGGCTGTCCGCTGACGGTCGGGGTGACGGTGACGCGCATTCGTCCCGCGGACATCGTGATCAAGTCGGCCGACGCGCAGTCCGGCAGCGACGGGATTCACATCCCGACCCAGCGGTTCGTCTCGACGTTCGGCCTCCGGACGGGGCCCGCGGGGTTGCGGTTCAAGCAGCTCGACGCGCATGACCACGAGATCGGCGAGTACCTGACGCTGCCGACGAAAGATGGCGACGGCCTGGTGACGGACGATCAGGTCCTCGACATAATCCGCGCCTCGAGCGCGTTCCCTGTCGCGTTCGGGCCTCAGGTGATCCGCCACTGCCCCGAGGACGGCCCCGGCCCCGGCCACGGCCGCGCCGGCTGCGCGCCGCTCGCCGACCAGTTCATCGACGGTGGCGTGTTCGACAACGTTCCGCTCGGGCTGGCGGTCAGCCTGACCGGGCAGATCCTCGGCCCCGACGACGCCGAGCAGGTGCACTACATCTACGTCGATCCCGACCACGCGCGGTCGTACAGCAAGGCACCGACGCCGCGCCCCGAGCGTCCGGAGACGAGGCGCGTCGGCTTCTCGACCACGTTCGATTTCATCTCGACCTTCATCTCCGTCTCGGAGCAGTACGAGCTGCAGACGGTCGCGCGCTACCTCTACAAACCGACCGACGGGCGATCGCCGAACGGCGAGAAGCTGCCGCCGGCGACGCCGCTCCCCCGGCTGAGCTCGCGGTTTCATCCGCTGATGGGCTCGTACCTGGCTCACTTCGGCGCGTTCTTCGCCGAGCCGTTCCGCGAGCACGACTTCTACGTCGGCGTCTACGACGGCCTCATGAACGCCGCCCGCGAGCAGTGGAAGATCAACGCCGCCGATCGCCAGCTGAGCGAGGACGAGGCGGGGCACCTCCTCGGCAGCGTGCGCGCCTTTCATGACCGTCTGGGGCTCTCTGCGCCGCGGGCCGCCGCCGCGTCGTACATGGTCCGCCGCCTGCTCGACGCGGAGCTCGCGCAGGCGGTCTCTCCGGAGGTCGGCGTGCGCCTGCGGCAGCAGCCCGACG
>Ga0209890_10001001_pt1 | contig 12966 bp, 10 predicted proteins | sample OrgsoiDNA2013049_FD_185799 | JGI IMG/M metagenome (GOLD analysis project Ga0209890, IMG submission 185799) | Permafrost soil microbial communities from the Arctic, to analyse light accelerated degradation of dissolved organic matter (DOM) -... | ecosystem: Environmental > Terrestrial > Soil >...
GTTTTACCGGGACGAACGCATCTTTCAGGTAGCTGAACGGCTGGGGATAGAGCTCGTCCACCTACCCCCCCCTAGCGCAGAAAAAATCAGTAATCCATCGCACGGGAGTTGACAGATTCATTTCCGCAGCTAACTCTAGAAAGACATGCTGCGGTTGATGTTGATGTTGCTGGCCGTCATGGTTGGCGCTCAGACCGCGGGGGCTTCCGGCAGCGCCCCGAAATCAAGCTCGTCCAAAATCCGAGCGTCCAAGGCGGCCGGCTCCAAGTCCGCCGGCCTCAGCCGAGCCGAGCGCAACCTGATCAAACACCGCGGTAAGCGCGTGGGCCGCATGGTCGGCTGGCCGGTCCCCGAGAAAGACCTGTTGCCCGAGCCGCCTGCGCGCCCGTCGGGCAAATTGCACATCTACTCTCTAAGCTACAAGGACGACGCCGAGGTCAACATCTACAACTCGGATGGCTCGTTCAATCTCCAGGCCCTGGCCGAGATCAACCATATCTTCAAGTGCCGACGGAGCGGGCTTGAGCACGATATCGACACGCGGCTGATCACGATCCTTGCCCAGATTTACGATCACTACGGCGGCAGGCGTATCGAGCTACTCTCGGGCTATCGGTTCCAACGCCGGACCACCAGCAATCACTTCCACGGCGCTGCGGCCGATATTCGCATCGCCGGTATCGATCCGCGCCAGATTCGCGCCTACGCTGAATCGCTTGATGCTGGTGGCATGGGCGTCGGGTGGTATCCGAAGGTCGGCTTCATTCACGTGGACGTTCGCGAGCCTCCGAGTTACCGCTGGATCGACAACTCGAAGTCGAACCCCGATGCTCGCGATCGGAAGCCACCCCGCGGGTTCAAGCGCAGAGATCCTCAGAGCTGAAGCTCGGAAGCGGCCTGCACCTTCGCGCAGCCAGCCGGCCAGAGTTACTGCGTCAGCGACCTTTCTTGATCTCTGCGTCCGGCTTTCGTAGCTTGGGGCGGGCAGGGCCGTCGCCTTGCGAACCATCATGTCCGCAAAACAGCTCGATCTGATCGAAGAAAATCCGAAAACGCCAGCCGCTTCGCCCAAGCCAGGCAAGGGCGGTGGGGGACGAGGAAAGGGGTCGGATGGTGATGGTGGCGGTGGCTCCGGCCCGACGGTGCCGACGGACGCGTCGCTCATCGACGAAGCCCAGCGTCGCTACCTGAACTACGCAGTCAGCGTCATCACTTCGCGTGCTTTGCCCGACGTACGCGACGGCCTCAAGCCGGTGCAGCGGCGAATCCTGTACGCCATGCACAGCGACTTGCACCTCTACCCCGACGCCAGGTTCCGCAAGAGCGCCACCATCGTGGGCACGGTCATCGGCAAGTATCATCCGCACGGCGATTCGGCTTGTTACGAGGCCATGGTGCGCATGGCGCAGGATTTTTCGCTGCGCTACCGACTCGTTGACGGGCACGGCAACTTCGGCTCGCTCGACGGCGACGGGCCGGCCGCCTACCGCTACACTGAAGCGCGCATGGCGCCGCTGGCCATGGAGCTGCTGGACGAGATCAAAGAAGGTACGGTCGATTTCCGTCCCAACTACGACGGCACCACCGAAGAGCCCATCGTGCTGCCGGCGCGCGTGCCGCAGCTGCTAGCCAACGGTTGCTCGGGCATCGCGGTCGGCATGGCGACGAACATTCCGCCGCACAATCTGTCCGAGGTTTGCCAGGCCGCCATCGCGCTTCTCGATAATCGCAAGCTCGAATGCAAGGATCTGCTCAGGTACATCAAAGGCCCGGATTTTCCGACGGGCGGTTTGTGCACGAACTCGAAGAAGGAGCTGCGCGAGATTTACGAGACCGGGCAAGGCCCCATCCACTTGCGCGGCGAATGGAAGACCGAAGAGACTAAAAAGGGCTCGCCGCTCATCATCCTGACCTCGATTCCGTACAACGTCAGCAAGGCGGATCTCGTCGAGAAAATCGCCGAGGTCATCATCAACAAGAAGCTGCCCATGCTGGTCGACGTGCGCGACGAATCGACCGCCGAGGTTCGCATCGTGCTCGAGCTCAAGCAGGGCGCCGATCCCGCGCTGGTGATGGCGTACCTGTACAAGCACACGCCCATCGAGCTGTCGTTCCACGTGAATATGACTTGCCTGGTGCCCACGCAAAACCGCGAGGTGGCGGGGCCGATGCGCCTCAACCTGTGCTCGATCTTGAGTGAGTTCCTCGACTTTCGCGAGGAAGTTGTCCGGCGTCGCTTCGAGTTCGAGTTGGCAGAGCTGCGGCGGCGTATCCACATTTTGGAAGGCTTCGCGATCGTGTTCGATGCGCTGGACGAAGCGATTCGCATAATCCGCAAGTCCGACGGCAAAGCGGACGCGGCCGGCAAGATCATCAAGCGCTTCGGCCTCGACGAAGAACAGACCGACGCGATCTTGGAACTGAAGCTGTACAAGCTCGCGCGGCTGGAGATTCAGGTCATTCTCGACGAGCTGGCCGCCAAGCAGGCGCGCGCCAAGGAGATCGAGACCATCCTAAAGGACAAGCGCAAGCTGTGGGGAGTCATCCGCGGCGAATTGCGCGAGATCGCGGAGAAGTTCACCGACAAGCGGCGCACCAAGATTGGCGGCGGCGGTGGTGAGGATATCGAATTCCAGGCCGAGGACTTTATCGTCGACGAAGAGGTTACCGTGATTCTCTCGCGCGACGGCTGGCTCAAGCGCGTAAAGGAGATCAAGGACCTCTCCACGACCCGCGTGCGTGAAGGCGACGCTGTCCTGACTGCCCTGCGCGGCTCGACCAAAGAGTTCATGGCTATCTTCTCCAATTTCGGAAGCTGCTACGTCCTGCGCATCAACGACGTGCCCGCGTCCACGGGCTACGGCGAGCCGGTGCAGAAGCTATTCAACTTCCGCGACGGCGAGCGCGTGATCGCGGCCTACGTGGTGACGGGCACCGGGCCTTCGGTGCTTCCTGCGGGCGGCCAGATCATCGCCGTGACCAAGCATGGTTTCGGCTTTCGCTTGAACCCCGATCCTCACCGCGAGATTTCCACGCGCGCCGGCCGCCGCTACGCCAAGCTCGAGGAGGGCGACGAAGTGGTGAACGTGTTGCCTTTCAAGCCGAAGGAGGTGATCTGCATGGTCACGGCGCAGACCCGCACGCTTATGTGCAAGGCCGACGAAGCGGCCGAGCTGGCCAACCCCGGCAAGGGCGTCACCATGATCAAGGTGGAGGACGACGATGCCGTGGTGGGCTTCGCGGTCGGCGATCGCTACGGCGACGAGCTTCTCATCGCCGAGCTGGACAACGGCAAGAAGGTTTCCATGGGCCCCGGCCACGACCAGGTCACCTCGCGCGGAGGCAAGGGTCACACCCTGGCCCGCAAGGCGAAGGTCGTTCGGGTGCTCTATCCCGAATCCGAACCGGATCCCAAGCAGGTGAACTGAGATGGCCTCCGACAAGTCCTATACCGCTGAACACATCCAAGTCCTGCAGGGCTTAGAGCCTGTGCGGCGCCGGCCCGGCATGTACATCGGTGGCACCGATACCAAGGGCTACCACCACCTGCTGTGGGAAATCGTCGACAACTCGGTGGACGAGGTCATCAACGGCTACGCCACGCACATCGAAGTGACCCTGCACAAGGATCACCAGTCGATGACGATCGTCGACAACGGCCGAGGTATTCCCGTCGATACCAAGAAGGAATTTGGCAAGTCCGCGCTCGAGCTGGTGCTGACCACGCTCCACGCGGGCGGCAAGTTTTCGTCGGGCCAATACCAATACTCGGGCGGTTTGCACGGCGTGGGCGCGTCGGTCGTGAACGCCCTATCCGAAGAGATGATCGTGCGCGTTCGTCGCGATGGCTTCGAATGGGAACAGTCCTATGCCCGCGGCGAGGCTGTCTCGAAGCTCGTCAAGAAGGGGACGGCGCGCGGCACAGGCACCACCACCTTCTTCCGGCCTGACCACCAGATCTTCGGCAAGCAGGAGTTTTCCGCGGACACCATCCGGTTCCGGCTGGACAGTAAGACCTTCCTGCACAAAGGCCTCAAGATCACCTTTCGCGACGAGGCGGCGGGCACCTCGGATGTGCTGCAACACGAGGGCGGCATCTCCGACTTCCTGGCTAAGATCATCGCCGACCGAGGCAAGGCAACCACGACGCCGCAGGCGTTCTACTTCAGTCGCGAAGAAGGCGGGCGCATCGAATCGGCCTTGCAGTGGACCGAATCGCACGAAGAAACTCTGCGCACTTACGTGAACGGTATTCCGACCACGCAGGGCGGAACCCACGAGCAAGGCTTTCGCGCTGCCGTGGTGAAGGCCATGCGCTCGTTCATGGACGACGCGGGCCTGACGCCGAAGAACCTCAGCATCACCGCCGAGGATATTCGCGAAGGCATGGTCGGCGTTCTGTCGATCTACCTTCAAGAGCCGCAGTTCCAGGGGCAAACCAAGGAGCGCCTGGGCAATCCCGAGGCGCAGGCGCTGGTCGACAACGCCATCCGCCCGGCGCTCGAAAACTTCCTGCACCACAACCGCACGGCGGGAGCGACGATCGTCGAGCGCATCGTGCTCGCCGCCAAGGCCCGCGAGGCTTCGCGGGCGGCGTCGCAGGCGGTTTCACGCAAGACTGCTATTTCACACCGGTTGAATTTGCCGGGCAAGCTAGCCGACTGCTCGTCCACCGATCCCGTGAAAAGCGAGCTGTTCATTGTCGAAGGCGATTCCGCAGGCGGCTCGGCCAAGCAAGGGCGCGAGCGGCGCTGGCAGGCGATTCTTCCTTTGCGCGGAAAAGTGCTGAACACCGAGCAAGCGTCGCTGCAAAAGGTGCTCTCGAACAAAGAGCTTCAAGACGTGGTGTCGGCTCTTGGCTGCGGCGTCGGCGAGCAGTTCAACGTCGAGCGGCTGCGCTACCACAAGATCATCTTCCTGATGGACGCCGATTCGGATGGCCACCACATCGCGACGCTGCTCTTGACGTTCTTCTACCGTCACCTTCGCCCGCTTATCGAACAAGGACATGTGTATCTGGCCCAGCCGCCGCTCTTTCGTATCGACCACGGCAAGGAAACTTTCTGGGCGCTTGACGAAGGGGACCGCGAGCGCATCGTGAAGGCACTGCCTAAGAACGCTCACCCGGACATCATGCGCTTCAAAGGCTTAGGCGAAATGCAACCCGAAGAGCTCAAACGCACGACGCTTGATCCAAGCTCGCGCCGGCTTTTGCGGGTGAAGGTCGATAACATCGAAGAGGCCGACCGCATTCTCACGGATCTGATGGGCAAAGACGTGGAGGCGCGTTTCAACTTCATCATGGAGCGCGCTGCCCAGGCCGACCTAGACTTGTAGGCTTGTAGCTATCGCCGTCCGCGCCCGCCGACGTGCATCCCGGCTCCGCCTCGCGGTGCCGAGAAACTGCGGGGCGCAATGCCACCGCTCGGAGCAGCTCGGGGCGCCATCCCCGGCGCGCCGATACCGCGCGGACCGGCGGGCGCTGCACGCATGGGACCGCCGGCTCCATGCCAGGCTGTCCCGTAGTGCAGCGGCCGCGGAACGGAGACGATCCGCGGCGCGACGGCATGACCCCGGAAGAACGCCCCATGGGCGTAGTAGTGCGGGTAGTGGGCGCGATAGTAGTAGTGGTAGTACGGCCAGTAGGTCCAGAAGAACGGATCGTACGGTCCTTCCCAGTAGAACCACGGCCCAACGGTGACGAACAGTGGCGACCACGGCCGCCAGAAGTGGCGATGCGGCCCGATCATGAAGCACCAGCCGCCGCCGTAAGTGTCCAGGACGGGGTGGGCGCCGTAGTAGTTGTAGGTCTCGCCAGCGTAGCCGAAGTCAGTTGGGTCGCCGATGAAGTAGTAGCAACCGTTCTCTAGGTTGAAGAGGCGCAGGTCGAAGGGCGGATAGGGATGGACGTGGCGTCCGCTTGTCGCATCCCAGGTCACGCCGGGTACCACCTGGCTGTCGACCGGGTGTGGTCCTTCGAAGCAGTAGCCGCCACCCTGTGCTTGAACAGGTGGCCGGTCAACGAAGGGTGGGATGGGCGGCGGCGGACCTTCGGGCTCGGCGGCGGCTTGGACAGCTGGACTTGCTTGCGCCGTAGCATAGCTTTCCGATGCGCCAGCTGACTGTGCGTGGACGGCCGCACCTTCCATCGAGAGCGCGAAAACCATCGATGTGATGCTTGCAGCGAAACGCGACATCGGAATCTCCTAATGGTGGTGCAGCAAGACCGGCGCCAAGCCTGGCGCGCGAAAATGCAGTTCTTTATAGGCCTCGCTTCGCCCTAGGCAGCGGATTGTGGCGCAAAGTCCCGTCGACGTGTGAATAGGTTTCACGCTCGGTTCGCCCGCGCCGGCGACTTGCTATTGCGGCTTTGCAAGGGTAGGAGAATCCACCATGTCGATCGAAACCCAGCTTCAGGATTTGCTCAAAGAGGCCATGCGTAACAAGGATTCGCGGACGGCGGACTGTGTTCGCATGATCAAGACCAAGCACATGGAACGTCGGACAGCCGCCGGGTTCAAAGGGGAGCTGGACGATGCCCTTTGGCTGGACGTTATCGGCGCCTACCAGAAGCAGCTGCGCAAGGCCCGCGAGGAGTACGCCGGCCTCGGTGCGCGCGGCGCCGAAAGCCTGCCCCAGCTGGATTTCGAAATCGAGCTGTGCGGTCGTTTCTTGCCCAAGATGGCCGGCGAGGACGAAGTGCGGACCGTCGTGAAGGAGACTATCGCGCGCATGGCGGTTAGCGACGCCAAGCAGGGCGGCAAGGTCCAAGGCGACATCATGAAGTCCTACAAGGGCAAGTTCGACCCGGCGATGGTCAGGCGCCTCATCGAGGCCGAGCTGGCGCGATGATTTTGATGGGAACCCTGGGCGGGTTCCCAAACCGGCATCTTACGGGGGCTTGGTTCGCTTTCGCTCACAAGCCCCCGGTCCCCCCTCGCTTCGCCCAGCAAAGCTGGGCTACGCTCGCCTTCCAGAGCTCGGCGGCTCCCCACGCGGTGCCTACCCGACGCCGGCGATGCGCAGAGCGGTCAGGATCATGCGCGTCGCTGGCGACTGGTTGAGTGTGTAAAAGTGAATGCCGGGCGCGCCGCCCGTCAGAAGGCCGATGCACTGGGCGGTGGCTTGCGCGATTCCGAGCTGCATGGTGGCTGCGCTGTCGTCGCGCCGCCGCTCGAGCTCGGCGCGCAGCAGTGGCGGCACCGTGGCTCCGCACATGCGTGTAATGCGCTCGATTTGCGCAGCATCGGTAATGGGCATAATGCCCGGAACGATCGGCACCGTGATACCGGCTCTTCGGGCGCGGCTGACGAAGTCGAAGTAGTACCGGTTGTCGAAGAACAGCTGCGTGACGATGAAGTCCGCCCCGGCGCGAACTTTCGTCACCAGGTGTCGCATGTCGCGGTCGAGGTCACGGCACTGCGGGTGGCCTTCCGGATAACCCGCAGCGGCCAGGCATAGGCGGTTGCCGTGGCGTTGCCGAATGAAGGCTACCAAGTCCGAGGCGTGCTCGAAGCCGTCGACCGAGGGCACGAAGTCCTCGGTGCCCGCCGGCGGATCGCCGCGCAGCGGAATCATGTTTTCGATACCGGCCTCCACCAAGTGATCGACCAGGGCTGCAAGTTGGTCTCGGCTCGCCGCCACGGCCGTCAGGTGGGCCATAGCGCGCATGCCTTCTTCCTGCTGAATACGGCGCACCAGCTCCACCGTGCGGTCGCGCGTCGATCCGCCGGCGCCGTAGGTGACCGAGACGAAATCCGGCTGCAGTTCTTTGAGGTCGTGGATGGTGCGCGCCAGATTGACGGCGCCAGCTTCGGTCTTGGGCGGGAAGAACTCGAAGGAGAACAGTCGCTTGCCCGAAGTAAAGAGATCGGAAATCTTCATGGTCGAGTCCTAGCGCGCTCGGGCTCGACGGACAAACGCTAGCTTCGTATTCGCCGCTCGGCTCTTCTCATCTCTGGCTCGATTCCCGTTGGACCTGTAATCTCGCTGCTCCGGTCAGCCCAGGGGAAAACATGGTCACCACCTCGTCCACGCTCGCCCGTCGTTTCGGTTGCTCTCGCGCTCATGCTTCGCTGGTTGCCTGTGCAACCGCACTGCTCGCCGCCTGCGGAAGCGCGCAGAACCAAGGTCCGGTTTCCACCGCGCCGCTAGTGTCCGCTTCGGTCCGCGCGGCCGGCGTGCCGGCACCCGACATCGAGCAACTGCTCTCGCAAATGAGCGTGGCCGAGAAGGTCGGTCAAATGACTCAGGCGTCGCGCACGGCTTTGCAGGGTGCCGAAGTGCGCGAGTCCTTCCTCGGCTCCGTGCTCAACGGCGGCGACGATCTCGTCAATCCGAACACGCCGCAAAACTGGGCTGACACGGTCGACCGTCTGCAAATGCAGGCGCTCTCCACCCACCTTGGGATTCCGTTGGTCTACGGTATCGACGCCGTTCACGGCCATGCCGGCTTGCGAGGCGCGACGGTTTTCCCGCACAACATCGGGCTCGGCGCCACTCGCAAACCCGAGCTTGCAGAAAAAGTCGGCCAGATCGCCGCGCAAGAGATCTCCGCCACCGGGATCAAGTGGACCTTCGCTCCGTGCATCGCCGTGCCGCGGGATGAGCGTTGGGGCCGCACTTACGAGGGCTTTGGCGAGACGCCGGAGCTGGCGAGCATGTTCGCGCCCGCCCTGGTGCGCGGCCTGCAGGGCGATAAGCTCGGCGGGACAGACTCGGTCATTGCCTGCGCCAAGCACTACGTCGGCGACGGCGCGACCGACAAGGGCATCGATCAGGGCGACGCCAAGATTTCCGAACAAGAGCTGCGCGCCATTCACTTGCCGGGTTACATCGCCGCGGTCAAAGCCGGTGTCGGCAGCATCATGGCCTCGTACTCGGCGTGGAACGGGCAGCGGCTGCACGGTCAAAAGCATCTGCTCACCGACGTGCTCAAGGGCGAGCTGGGATTCCAGGGCTTCGTGGTGTCCGACTGGGAAGGCATCGACCAGATGGGCACGAGCTACAAAGAAAACGTCGAAAACGCCATCAATGCCGGCGTGGACATGGCCATGGCGGGCAACGGCTATAGCAAGTTCATCCGGACGCTGAAGTCGCTGGTTGCCTCGGGCCGCGTTCCCATGTCCCGAATCGACGATGCCGTTCGCCGCATTCTGCGCGTAAAGGCCGCCGCCGGTATGTGGGAGCACCCGATGCCCGATACGCATCTAGCGGCGCAGATCGGCTCGCCCGAGCACCGGGCCGTGGCGCGCGATGCCGTTCGACAGAGCGTGGTCTTGCTCAAAAACGACAAGAACGTCCTGCCCCTCAAGAAGAACGTGAAGGTGCATGTCATGGGCTCGAAGGCCAACGACATGGGCTCGCAGTGTGGCGGCTGGACCGTGGGCTGGCAGGGACATACTGGCGCGGTCACGCCCGGTACCACCATTCAGAGAGGCATCGAGCACGCCGTGAAATCGCGCTCCCAGGTGACCACGGGCAGCAGCCCGTCGCAAGCCGACGTCGTCGTCGTGGTCGTCGGCGAGACGCCCTACGCCGAGATGGCGGGCGACCGCAAGGATTTGGGACTCAGCAGCGCCGACCGCAGCTCCATCGCGAGTGCTCGCAAGTCCGGCAAACCGGTCGTCACCGTCCTCATCACGGGCCGGCCGCTTATTGTTGAAGACGTGTTGCCGCTGACCGATGCGCTGGTCGTTGCGTGGTTGCCAGGCACCGAAGGCGAGGGCGTCTCCGATGTTCTGTTCGGCGATTACAAGCCGACCGGCAAGCTCCCGCATTCGTGGCCGCGATCGATGGACCAGATCCCCATCAACCAGGGCGACACCAACTACAATCCGCTGTTCCCGTACGGCTTCGGCCTGAGTTACTAGCTTCGCAGCCGCCTTTCTCTTGCTCGGCACCTGAACATTCGGATAGTATTCCGGCATGTCAGCAACCCAGGTGATTCTCGCCGTGCTTGCCGCGTGCGGCACGCTGGTCGTCGGGTTTGCCGTCGGATGGATGTGGGCGGCGGCGCGTGAACGGCAGCGCGCGGAAGAAAAGCCGCGCGCCCTTGAGGCCGAGCTGCGCCAGATCGAGCCCAAGCTACGCGAGGCCGAGGCCACGGCGCGGGCAGCGCAGGCAACCGCCGACGAACTGCGGCGTTCGTTGGGCGTTGCGGAGGATCGGGCGCGCGAGCTTGCAGGCGAGCTGGCGCAGACGCAGCGGGCTCGCGCCATCGCCGAGACGCAGACGATTGAGCTCCGCCGCAACCTCGACGAGCAAAAGGAGCTGCTGGCCCGCGCCGAGGAAAAGCTGGGCGATACGTTCCGCGCCCTGGCGGCGCAAGCGTTAGCCGCGAACAACGAGGGCTTCCTGACGCTGGCCGCGGAAAAACTGGGCGCGGATCGCAAGCAAAGCGACGAAGCCCTGGCCGCGCGCCAGACTGCCATCGATGGCTTACTCAAGCCGGTCAAGGAATCGCTCGACCGCGTGGACTCGAAGATTCAAGAGCTAGAGCGCGAACGGGGCCAGGCCTACGGCCGCCTGACCGAGCTCGTGCGCAACCTCACCGAGACGCAGAGCAAGCTGTCGACTGAGACGGGCAACCTGGTACGAGCTCTGCGCGCACCGGCGGTGCGTGGTCGCTGGGGTGAGATTCAACTGGCGCGCGTGGTCGAGCTGGCCGGCATGGTCGAGCACTGCGACTTCGTTCAGCAAGAAACGCTGGAGGCGGACGGCGGCCGTTTGCGCCCCGACATGATTGTGAAGTTGCCGGGCGGCCGGCACGTCGTCGTAGACGCCAAAGTGCCGCTCGAAGCCTACCTGGATGCGCTGGACGCCACCGACGAGGAATCGCGACGCAGTCATATTGCTCGGCATGCGGGGCAGATCCGCAGTCACGTCCTCAAGTTGTCGGCGAAGAGCTATTGGTCGGAGTTGCCGTGCACGCCGGAATTCGTGGTGATGTTTTTGCCAAGCGAGGCGATGTACAGCGCGGCGTTGCAGGAAATGCCGTCGCTTATCGAGGACGGCGTCGGCAAACGCGTGCTCATCGCTACGCCGACCACGCTGATTGCGCTGCTCCAGGCGGTACACTTCGGCTGGCGGCAGGAGCTGCTTGCGGAAAATGCGCAAGCCATCAGTCAGCAAGGTAAAGAGCTGCATCTTCGGCTGGCCACGATGGTGGAGCACTGGTCAAAAGTCGGCATTGCTCTCGACCGCGCGACCGATAGTTACAACAAGGCCGTAAGCTCGTACGAAAGCCGGGTTTCGCCAGCGATCCGCCGGCTCGATGAGCTGGGGGCAGCAAGCGACAAGTGCGTCCCCGATTTGAAGCCGGTGGAAAGCCGCCCGCGAGGCCTCGCTTGGGATGAGGACGGCCGGGCGATGGTTCCTACGATTTCGTCGAAGGCGTGACCTTGAACGACTACCGTCGGCCGAGCCCCTGCGCGGTCCAGACGACGTAATCGCCGGGGCGGAAGGGCAGCTGGTCTTGGTAGACGAACGTTCGCAGGCTGCCGTCGTCGAAACGGACGAAGATCTCGAAGGTGTAGCCGACGTAGCTGCCCTGGCTGGTTTGCGCGCCAATCATGGCGCCCTCGGCTGCGCCCACGAACGTGCCGAATCCGCGGCCTCCGAGGGCTGTGCCGAGGACGCCGCCGATAATCGCGCCTGCCGCGGCTCCTGCGCCAGGATCGCCTCGGTCGCGGTGGACGGTTTGCCGCACATTTTCGACGCGACCGTAAAGCACCCAGTTGCCCGCGGGAGGCTGATTCCATTGCTCTGCCGAAGTCGTGGCGCAAGCCGGAACCAAGCCAGCCAGCAGAACGATTCCGAGAACCGAGCTCTTGAGTTTCATCGGTACACCTTCATTTCCGGTGTTGCATTGGGCGTGCCCGACGTCGCAGTCGTTAAGCAAGGCGAAGGGCACAATTCCCATCCCGTCTACCCCAAATGGGGCCTCACGGCATCTGCTGCCGCGTCGCGCGTGTGAGTGTCCTTCACGCCCGTGACAAAGACACAACGTTGAAAAGTTCCGGCTTTCCGCTTAGAGATGCGGCACGATGAGGTTTTCGAAGGAGATCCGAACCATGCATTCGTGGAAGCTCGCACGGCTTGGAGCTACCGTCGTCGCTCTGGCGTATCTGGCGACCGCTTGTGCAACCAAGGCACAGTCGGGGGCGCTGCTCGGCGCTGGTGCGGGTGGCCTGGCGGGCGCAGGTATCGGAGCGCTGGCGGGCGGCAAGAAGGGCGCGGTGATCGGTGGCGCAGTGGGCGCGGCCGCAGGGGCAGGTACCGGGGCGCTGGTCGGCCATTACATGGACAAGCAGGAAAAGGCGCTCAAGGAAGTGAAGGGCGCGAAAGTCGAACGGCAGGGTGACCAACTTGTCGTCAAGTTCAACTCGGCCATCTTGTTCGACACCGGAAGATCGAAGCTCAAACCGGCCTCGACGAGGGATCTGACTGAGTTCGCGAAGGTACTCAAAGAATACAAAGACACCGATTTGGTCATCGAGGGACACACGGACAACAAGGGCAAGAAGGCGACGAACAAGAAGCTGTCGCTTGCGCGCGCCACCTCGGTCATCGCCTTGCTCGGATCGCAGGGCGTAGCGCGAAGTCGTATGACTGCGCAGGGCTACGCCGACGATCGGCCCGTAGCTCCCAACACCAGCGAAGCTGGTCGCGCGCAGAACCGTCGCGTGCAAATTCAGATCACCGCCAACCAGCGGCTTCAGCAGCAGGCTGCGGCTCAGCGCTAGTAGTGGATCGGCTGCTTTCGCTCAATGTCTCTGCATCACAAAAGCGACCTTCAGCGAGTGGCGCGCCGGGCGCTTCGCGATCGTGGCCTGCTGGATTCGTTCGACGACGCCTGCCTCGCGCAGCTTGAAACCATTGTCGGCCCGGCGAGCGAATCGGGCCCTGACATTCGCGATCTTCGCGGCTTGCCCTGGTGCTCAATCGACAACGACGAGTCTAGGG
>Ga0209890_10001002_pt1 | contig 12962 bp, 9 predicted proteins | sample OrgsoiDNA2013049_FD_185799 | JGI IMG/M metagenome (GOLD analysis project Ga0209890, IMG submission 185799) | Permafrost soil microbial communities from the Arctic, to analyse light accelerated degradation of dissolved organic matter (DOM) -... | ecosystem: Environmental > Terrestrial > Soil >...
GTTGCCTCACTTGCGCCAACTGCACCATGGTCTGTCCCACCTGCTTCTGCACCACCGTGGACGATGTCAGCGATGTCACGGGCACGCATGCCGAGCGCTGGCGCAAATGGGACTCCTGTTTCACGCAGAATTTTTCCTACATTCACGGCGGCAGTGTTCGCAGCTCCGCCAAGTCGCGGTACCGGCAGTGGATGACCCACAAGCTGGCCTCCTGGATGGACCAGTTTGGCAGTTCGGGCTGCGTGGGCTGCGGTCGTTGCATCACCTGGTGCCCGGTGGGCATTGATATCACCGAGGAGGTTCGCGCCATACGGGAATCGCCGGCCTCTTCCTCTTCCAATTCCAAGGAGAGCAGCCATGGAAACCCTTGAGCGCATCATCGCCGATCACCCCTTCTTCGCCGGCCTCGAGTCGTATTACACAAACCTGCTGACCGGCTGCGCCTCCAACGTGCGCTTTGACGCGGGCACCTACATCTTCAAGGAGGGCGAGGAAGCCAACGAGTTCTACCTGATCCGGTCCGGCAAAGTGGCCTTGGAGATTTTTGCGCCCCAACGCAAGCCGATCATGCTCGCGACCGTGGACGAGGGGGAGGTTCTGGGTTGGTCCTGGTTGCTGCCGCCCTACCAGTGGAAGCTGCACGCGCACGCCGTCGGGACCGTGCGGGCCATTGCCCTTGACGGCAAGTGTTTGCGTACGAAGTGCGAGCAAAACCACGATCTCGGGTATGAGATATTGAAACGCTTTGCCCAGATTATGGAGCAGCGGTTAGAGGCGACGCGTTTCCAGTTGCTCGACGTTTACGCGGTTGGACGATGACGATGGCTACCGTGACCACGACCGAAGCGATCACCGATCCCATGCTCCCGCAGCCGTATTCCGTGCGGCAAGTGGTCAAGGAGACTGCTGATACTTTTACCCTGACGTTGGAACCGTCGAACGGAGCAGGCGCGAACCGGTTCCAGCCGGGACAGTTCAGCATGCTATGGGTGTTTGGCGTCGGCGAGTTGCCAATTTCTATCAGCGGCGACCCGGCTGAGCGCGACCGCCTCGTGTACACCGTGCGCTCCGTCGGTCAAGCCACCCACGCGCTAGTGAGTCGCGAAGTGGGCGACGCGGTTGGCGTCCGCGGTCCGTTTGGGACGGGCTGGCCGGTTGAGAAAGCCGAGGGCCGTGATGTCCTTGTCATCGCGGGTGGAATCGGCTTGGCCCCGCTTCGCCCGGTGATCTACGAAGTTCTACATAACCGCGAGAAGTATGGACGGCTGGTGATTCTTTACGGTGCGCGCAGTCCCCGCGATCTGCTCTATCGCAAGGAGCTGGCCGCCTGGGCCCGGCAACGCGAGACCCAGGTGCTCGTGACGGTTGACTATGGCGGGTTGAGCTGGCGCGGCCATGTGGGCGTGGTGACGACCCTGTTCAAGTATGCGCGGCTGCAACCTGAGCGTTCGCTGGCCTTCGCCTGCGGACCCGAGATCATGATGCGGTTTGTAGCCCGCGATCTGGAGACTCGCGGATTCGCCCGCGAGAATGTTTACCTTTCCATGGAACGCAACATGAAGTGCGGGGTCGGTTTCTGCGGACACTGCCAGTATGGCCCGCACTTCATTTGCAAAGACGGCCCCATCTTTCGTTATGACCAGATGCGGCCGCTACTGGAGAAGTATGAGCTCTAAAGTCAGGCGGAAGCCGCGCATCGCAGTCTTCAAGTTTGCTTCCTGCGACGGTTGTCAGTTGAGTTTGCTCGACGCTGAAGATGAGCTGCTCGGCGTGGCGGCTGCCCTCGACATTGCGTATTTTCCCGAGGCCTCCAGTGCCATGGGCAAGGGGCCGTATGACATCGGACTGGTGGAAGGATCCATCACCACTCACCACGATGCCGAGCGCATCCAGGAAGTTCGGCGGCAGTGCAAGACGCTAATCACCATTGGGGCTTGCGCCACTGCCGGTGGCATACAGGCACTGCGAAACTGGAAGGATGTGGATGAATTTGTTCGCATCGTGTACGCCACCCCAAAATACATCAACACCCTGAAACTCTCCACACCCCTCGCCGAACATGTGCCCGTGGATTTCGAGCTGCGCGGCTGCCCCATCAACAAATACCAGCTTGTCGAGCTGATCACGGCCACGCTGGCCGGACGCAAACCGAATGTCCCGACCTATAGTGTTTGCCTGGAGTGCAAGCGTAAGAGCAACGTCTGCATTGCGGTGGCGCAAGGCATCGCCTGCCTGGGACCGGTTACCCACGCCGGTTGCGGCGCGCTGTGCCCGAGCTTTGACCGGGGGTGTTACGGCTGTTTCGGTCCCATGGAGAGCCCCAATACGGGGTCGCTCAGCAATCAGTTACGTATTCTAGGCCAGGACAATGCGGAGATCACACGCGCCTTCCGTAGCTTCAATGCCTGGGCCTGGCAGTTCCGCAAGGCAAGCGAGGAGAGTGAGCGGACGTGAGCAAGCAACCGATTAGAACGATCAAGGTTGACGTTTTAGCCCGCGTCGAGGGCGAAGGCGCTCTTTACATTAAGCTCAAGGGCGATCAGGTTCAGGACGTAAAGCTAAAGATCTACGAACCTCCTCGCTTTTTTGAGGCCTTTCTCCGCGGCAGGCACTTCTCGGAAGTCCCCGACATTGTGGCCCGCATCTGCGGCATCTGCCCGGTCGCCTATCAGATGAGCGCAGTGCACGCGATGGAAGACGCGTTCGGCGTAAAGGTTGACGGGCAACTGCGGGAACTGCGGCGGCTCCTCTACTGTGGAGAGTGGATCGAGAGTCATACCCTCCATGTCTACATGTTGCATGCGCCCGATTTTCTTGGCTATCAGGACGCGATCCAATTGGCCAAAGACCATCCCGCCGTGGTCCAGCGCGCCCTGCAATTGAAAAAAGTCGGAAACCAGATCGTCACTCTATTGGGGGGGAGAGAAATCCATCCCATTAACGTTCGCGTCGGAGGCTTCTACAAATTGCCGTCCCGGAGTGACTTCGCTGCCCTGGCGGAACGCCTGAAATGGGCCCGGGACGCAGCCCTTGAAACCGTGCGCTTTGTGGCCGGCCTGCCTTTTCCCGACTTCGAGCGGGATTACATTTTTGTCGCGCTGCGTCATCCTGATGAATATCCGTTCAACGATGGCCGCCTCGTCTCCAATCGCGGGCTCGATATTCCCATCAGCGAGTACGACGCCAACTTCTCTGAGGAACATGTTCAGCACTCGAATGCCTTGCACTCCGTGCTCAAGCCGCACGGCGCGTACTTTGTTGGGCCGCTCGCCCGCTACAGCCTGAACTTTGACCGGCTCTCTCCCTTGGCGCAGGAAGCAGCGCGGGAAGCGGGGCTCGCGCCGGTTTGCCGGAACCCCTTCAAGAGCATCATCGTGCGCAGCGTGGAAATTCTTTACGCCTGCGATGAAGCTCTGCGGATTATCGCGCAGTACGACCCGCCGGAGAAACCCGCTGTCGACATTCATCCGCACGCCGCCACCGGTTATGGCTGCACCGAAGCACCCCGAGGCATTTTGTATCATCGCTACCGCCTTGACGAGAAGGGTACCGTCCTCGAGGCACAAATCGTTCCTCCGACCTCACAAAACCAGAAAACCATCGAGCAGGATCTGGGGCAGTTTGTGCCCAAGTTCCTGCACCTCCCGGAAGCCGAACTCCGCTGGCAATGCGAGCAGGCGGTGCGAAACTACGATCCCTGCATCTCCTGCGCGACCCATTTCCTGCGCCTGGAAATCGAGCGAGGCTAAAGTGCCATCCTTTGTCGATTCGGAATCCGCAGGTGCACCCAAGGAGAATGCCGCGCCGCAAAAGCCCAACATTCCAGTGCCGCGACCGCGTGCTGGTTACTGCGATCGACCCAACCTCGCCAGTGGAGCGCCGGGCGTCCCCGCCCGGCCACGATAATGTTGCGCCCGGCAGGACGGGCGAAACGCCCGTCCCTCCATCGTAGAAATCATCACGCGTTCACCCTACTAGTGATCGGAATAGGCAATGCCTATCGCAGCGACGATGCCGCCGGACTGATAGCAGCGCGACAAATCGCGAGACGAATCAAAGACAAAGCGTCCGAGCATTGTGCGGTCATTGAACACACGGGGGAAGGCGCCGCGCTGATGGAATTGTGGAAGGGCGCTGACCGAGTCATTGTGATTGACGCTATGCGGTCCGGCGCCGCGCCAGGAAATATAAGTCGCTTCGATGCTACCCGCCGCCCGCTGCCCGCAACCATGCATCGGGATTCTACTCACGCCTTCAGCCTCCCAGAGGCAGTTGAGCTGAGCCGCACTCTGCAACAATTGCCCCGTCAATTGATCGTCTATGGAGTTGAAGCGCAGAACTTCGAACCTGGAACTAATCTTTCCGCAGCCCTCGAATTGGCGATGCAAACCCTCGTGCAGCGTGTGCTGCAAGAAGTTTCGCGGAAAGTCCCTTGATTCACGAGACGCCGAAAAGCGCTCTTGGGGGCTCTACGTCTCGGCGGTAAACCAGTCTGAAATCGCGCAAATCAGGAACAGCAACTCCCGGCGGTCAGGAGTGGACCATTTTCTCCAGCGCGGCTTTGTTGCGGATGATCAGGGTCGCGCCTTTTAATTGCACGAGTTGTTTCTTTTTAAACTGCGAGAACAAGCGGCTGACGGTTTCACGCGTCGTGCCAATGAGTTCGGCGATTTCCTCATGCGTCAGCGTCAGCTTCACCTGCAACGGATCGCCATTGCCCGGTGTCTTGGCCCATCCCAGCAGTAATTGTGCGAATCTCTCTGCCGGGGAGTTGCTGAGTCCCAGCGTGCGGATCCCTTCGTACGCCGAGTAATAATTGCGGCTTAGCTGCTCCGCCACTCGCAGTGCCACTTCTCCATATTCACGCAAGAAGTGCAGCAAGGCGTCCCGAGTAATGAAATTTGCCTGGCCCGGCTCGATCATCTCGGCGCTCACTTCATAGGGCCGATTGGAAATCGTCGCGCTGAGCCCAAGAACGTCTCCCGCTTCCGAGATTTGGGTAATGACGGTTTTGCCCTCAGCCGATGACGTCGAAAGCTTCGCTTTCCCTGTGCACAGCACGAATACGCCACGCGGTTGCTGTCCCTCGATAAACAGCATCGCGGATTTTGGGTAGACCGCGGTGGACTTGATCTCATTCAACCTCTGCACCGCAGCCACCGGCAGATTGCAGAACAGGTGCTCCTCCCGCATCGGGCAGGTGAGGCAGTTGTCGAGGATGTTCAGCCCGTAGGGAGCTCGCATGGGACACAGCTATCCGCGCAAATTGTATCACTGAACCCCCTGTGATCAGGATCACAAATAGCCGTGACTTCAAACATGGTCTCCAGAACCCAGTACGAGGAAAATCTAAACGCACATGGGTGTGGAGGCGGTGCCAATGGGAAGTGGAAACCACGAGCACCGTAAATGTCGAACTCTCTCACTGAGGCCTTGATGGTCCTCTGACTTTGAAATGCGGAAACCAAGGAGGGTGATAACACCATGGAAGAAGTACATCGGTTTCGAGTGGTTGCCTGGTGGGCCTCTGGCCGTACTGGCATTGCAAAGTCCAGTTCCGCTCCCAATGCGATCCACTTCACTTCGCCACCTGCTTTTGGCGGTTTGGACGGCAGGTGGACACCGGAGGACTTGTTGCTCTGCGCGGTCGCCAGTTGCTATACGACCACTTTTCAGACACTCGCGGAATACTCGAAGTTTGAGTACACCGACCTGCAGGTGGAAGTGGAAGGCGATATCAGAAGGGCGGACGTAGGTTACAACTTCAGCGAGATTCTCATTCACGCCAACCTGACGATTCCACAAGCAGACGAACAGGCACGGGCCGTCAAACTCTTGCACAAGGCCGAGGGGCTGTGCCTGGTGTCTCGCGCGCTCTCGGTCAAACGGAGATTTGAACCACGCGTGCTGGTGGGTAAAACACGAGTGGAAAACAGCCATGCTTTGGCAGTTTCTGACAAAGATTCCGGCAAAGAGGAGGGTTACCGATGAAGCACGCAACCGCAATGGTTGTGGTGCTTGCCAGAGCTGCTCGCGTGACTTGGTCATCACGGAGAAGATGAACACCTGGATGCGCTGATCTTCTCCAGCAGGAACATTTCTCTGGAGGTGTTTTGTGCACACAGTCGAAACAGGGAGGCGGATCGCCCTCAACAACATCTTATTTGCCACCGACTTTTCACCGTGCTCGAATGCAGCCCTCCCCTATGCGTTGGCCGTCGCACGCCGGTTTGCAGCGACGTTGCATGCGGCTTACGTGAAGCCGAACGAGGCCGAGATCTTCTTTGCATCGCCGGAAAGCTGGACGAGGGTGGCTGAGGATGAAGACAAGAGCGTACGCGCGTATATCGTTGAGCTTGAGAAGCAGTTCCAGGGGCTCCCCCACGACGTGCTGACGCCGAGGGGCAACGTCGCGGATGCACTCGCCCAGATCATCGAAGAAACTCAAATTGATTTGCTCGTGCTCGGCACTCACGGCCGCTCGGGCGTGAGCAAACTATTCATGGGGTCTATCGCCGAGGAAATTTTCCGGCGCGCCGCTTGTCCGGTCCTAAGCGTAGGACCGCATGTATCCTCCAAACTGGACGGGGTGATTCAATTTCAGCATATTGTGTTCGCAACAGATTTTAGTGAAGTCTCCTTGGCCGCGTTACCCTATGCCGTCTCTCTAGCCGAGGAAGACCAGGCACAACTGGCATTGCTCCACGTGGTCGAGCAGCCCGCCGCGGGCATCGCGGACCTGAAGGGAGTCAAGGCGTCGCTGATGCTCCGTCTCGGAGAACTCGTGCCACCTGATGCTCAGCCCTGGTGTCGTGCGGAATGCTTGCTCGAGTTAAGCCGTCAGTTCGCCCCGCCGGCGGAGCGAATTCTGGAAGTCGCGGCAGAGCAACGAGCGGACTTGATCGTTCTCGGTGCGCACCACGTGCATGGGCCCCTCGGGCTGGTCACACACCTGGCAAGCACCACGGCCCAGATCTTGACTCAGGCTCTGTGCCCGGTACTTACCGTACGTGGTGGAGCGAGTTAGCACCAGTGCCGCGATCGCGCGATGAGCTGTTAAGCCCCGGTGGTCGCTCTTCCACGGCAGATCGCGTTTTTCCGCAGCCGGTGAGGGCATGCCCGGTTACGAAATCCCCCTCGCGCACAAGCACTGCCAAACATTCACCGATAGTCTATCCTCGAAGTAGCGGGTCTCGCTGCGGCAAGATTGAGGGATGAGGAGTTTTTATGAGCTCGACCGAGGCTGGTATCGTGGGGCACTCGCCGAATAACAATCAGGACAAACAGACAGCACCCGAGAGATATGGACTGGACGCGATGTTCGCTCCCAGTTCGGTGGCCGTCATCGGTGCGACTGACCGTCCCGCCACGGTAGGCCGGACTGTTCTTGAGAACCTGTTGCACGGCAGATTTCAGGGAAAAGTTTATGCCGTCAATGCCAAGCATCCGGAAGTGCTGGGGCTCAAAGCTTACGCGAACATCCGCGACCTCCCTGGGCCCGTGGATTTGGCCGTAATTGCCACCCCGGCAGCGACCGTCCCGCAGCTTATTGGAGAGTGCGTGGATGCCGGCACCAAGTCCGCCGTTGTGATTTCGGCTGGATTCCGGGAGCTTGGCGCGGAGGGCGCTGCCCTCGAACAGCAGATTCAAGAGCAGTTGCAGCGCGGCTCCATGCGCTTGATTGGCCCCAATTGCCTGGGCATTATGAACCCGGCGATCGGGCTCAATGCCACCTTCGCTAAAGATGCGCCAAAGGTGGGCAACGTCGCGTTCCTTAGTCAAAGTGGAGCACTGCTGAGCGCGATCCTCGATTGGAGCCAGCGCGAACAAGTAGGCTTCAGCGCAATTGTTTCGACCGGTTCGATGGTGAATGTTGGTTGGGGCGATTTGATCTACTACTTTGGCGACGACCCGCACACCAAGAGCATCCTGCTCTACATGGAATCCGTGGGGGATGCGCGGTCATTCTTATCCGCAGCCCGTGAAGTTGCACTGACCAAGCCGATCATCGTCATCAAAGCTGGTCGGTCGCAAGCCGCCTCGCGGGCTGCCGCCTCGCACACGGGCGCGCTCACCGGCAGCGACGGAGTGCTGGAGGCAGCCTTCCGCCGCTCGGGAGTCTTGCGGGTACACAATATCGCGGACCTTTTCTATATGGCGGAAGTGCTCAGCAGGCAGCCCCGCCCCAAAGGTCCGCGGCTGACGATCCTGACCAATGCGGGCGGACCCGCAGTCCTGGCTACGGACGCGCTCGTGGCCAATGGCGGAGAACTGGCCGAGCTTTCCGCCGGGAGTCTGCAGCGCCTCGATGAGTTCCTACCCGCCCACTGGAGTCACAACAATCCCATTGATATTCTCGGCGATGCCGATTCCGAACGCTATGCACGCGCCCTCGAAATTGCTTCGCAAGACCCACACAGCGACGGCCTTCTCGTCATACTTGCCCCGCAAGGAATGACGGACCCTGCGCAGATTGCAGAACGTTTAAAGCCTTACGCCAAACAATATGGCAAGCCTGTGCTCGCTAGCTGGATGGGAGGAGACAGTATTGCCGCCGGCGAAGCCGCCTTGAACTCGGCGGGCATTCCAACGTTTTCTTATCCCGACACAGCCGCGCGGGCGTTCACCTATATGTGGCGCTACACCTACAACCTGCGCGGGCTCTACGAGACTCCCACTCTGGCCGACCAATCGGAGATGGAGAGCGCATCCCGCACTCAGGTAGGGAAAATTATTCAGAATGCGCGCACGCAAGGCCGCGTTCTGCTCAACGAGTTGGAATCGAAGCAACTGCTGTCGCTGTATGGCATCCCCACGGTGGAGACGCGGGCTGCGGCCAGCGAGGACGAAGCGGCCACCATTGCTTCGGAACTTGGGTTTCCGGTGGTGCTGAAAGTCTTTTCCGAAACCATCACGCACAAAACGGATGTTGGCGGAGTCCAACTGAATTTGCAGAATGAAGCGGCGGTCCGCTCCGCCTATCGCGCCATCAAATCTTCGGTTGCGGAGAAAGCGGGCCCCGACCAATTCTCCGGAGTAACTGTGCAGCCGATGGTGAAGCTCGAGGGCTACGAATTAATCCTCGGCAGCAGCGTGGACCCGCAGTTTGGGCCAGTCGTCCTGTTCGGTTCTGGCGGCCAGCTTGTCGAAGTGTATGGAGACCACGCGCTGGCGCTTCCACCACTGAACACGACGCTGGCGCAAAGAATGATGGAGCAAACGCGAATCTTCACCGCGCTGAAGGGAGTCCGCGGACGCCCGCCGGTCAACATGGCGGCGTTGGAAAACCTGTTAGTCCGCTTCAGTCAGCTCGTGCTCGAACAGCGGTGGATTGCGGAAATTGACATCAATCCCCTGCTGGCTTCACCGGAGCGCCTGCTGGCTCTCGATGCCAGAATTGTAGTGCACGGGCCCGGCGTAACACTCGACCAGTTGCCCAAGCCCGCCATCCGCCCCTATCCCTTAAAGTACGTCTCGTCCTGGACCATGAAGGATGGGAATCAAGTTACCATCCGCCCAATCCGTCCCGAAGACGAACCGCTGCTGGTTAAGTTTCACGAGACACTTTCTGATCGCAGCGTCTATTTGCGCTACTTTTGTACCCTCAGCCTGAGTAGGCGGGTGGCGCACGAACGCCTGCTCCGCATCTGTTTCGGAGATTACGATCGCGAAATCGCACTAGTCGCCGAGCACACCGATCCCGGTACCGGAGAACGCCGGATTTTGGCCGTTGGGCGCATCAACAAGCTTCACGGCAAGAATGAAGCCGAAGTCGCCGTGCTGGTTTCAGATCAGTATCAAGGTCTGGGTCTGGGAAATGAATTACTGCGGCGCGTCGTCCAGATTGCCCGCGATGAAAAATTAAGCGAAGTGTACGCGGAAATGTTGCCTGACAACGTAGCCATGCAGGTCATCATGAAGCGCGTTGGTTTTCAAGTTCGCGCGGGCGCAGATCTAACTTCGGTCCAGGCCTTCCTCAAGCTCTGAACCATCAAGTGGAGCGACAGGCGTCTCGCCCGTCCGGGCCGGGCGGGGACGCCCGGCTCGCCACGCGCCAGCTTTGTCCGTTTGTGATCTGGATCACACGTTGATGTGAGCCATGTTCCCGACAACCATCGCCTCCTTCCGGCATTCTCTATGTATCCGTTTCTTTCAACCGGTCGGAGTCATAGCGAAATTCAGAAGGGGATTTCATGAAGCGTAAGTTTAAGACCATGGATGGCAACGAGGCAGTCGCGTACGTCGCATACCGCCTCAATGAGGTCATCGCCATTTATCCGATTACGCCCTCGTCGAACATGGGCGAATGGGCCGATCAATGGTCATCGGAAGCTGTGCCGAATATCTGGGGTACTGTGCCCCATGTGATGGAAATGCAAAGCGAAGGCGGCGCCTCCGGTGCGGTTCATGGCGCGCTCCAGACCGGAGCCCTCTCCACGACCTTCACGGCTTCGCAAGGCCTTCTGCTCATGATCCCCAACATGAACAAGATCGCAGGCGAACTTACGCCGACGGCATTTCACGTCAGCGCCCGGACCGTGGCAACGCACGCCCTCTCGATTTTTGGCGACCACTCGGACGTAATGTTTTGCAGAACTACGGGCTTCGCGATGCTCTGCTCGAACTCCGTCCAGGAGGCCATGGATCTGGCGCTCATCGCGCATGCGGCCACGCTCGAGACTCGCATCCCTTTCCTGCATTTCTTCGACGGCTTCCGAACCTCGCATGAAGTCAACAAGATCGAGATGCTCACCGAAGACGACATGCACGCTCTCATCAACATGGATCGTGTCATCGAACACCGGCAGCGAGCGCTTTCCCCCGACCATCCCGTGTTGCGCGGTACGGCACAGAATCCCGACGTCTTCTTTCAGGCGCGCGAAGCCTGCAATCCTTACTATGAAGTTTGTCCGGATAAGGTCCAGGCGGTGATGGACAAATTTTCCCAGGTTGTGGGGCGTTCGTATCACCTGTTCGACTACGTGGGCGCGCCCGACGCCGAGCGTGTCATCGTAATGATGGGCTCCGGCGCAGAAACCGCGCACGAGACGGTGGAGCATCTGAATCAAAACGGCGAAAACATTGGCTTGCTGAAAGTCCGCCTGTATCGCCCGTTCTCCGTGAAGCGATTCATCGAAGCTCTTCCCGCAACCGCACGCAAGATTGCCGTCCTTGATCGTACTAAGGAAGCTGGCGCATCGCGAGAGCCGCTCTATCTTGATGTTGTCAACGCGCTTCAAGAAGGAATCAAGCTGGGCTACGGAACGCTGAAGGTTGCTCCTGAAACCATCGGCGGGCGTTACGGCCTTTCCTCAAAAGAATTCACGCCCGCCATGGTCAAAGCCGTTTATGACAACCTCGCGAAGCCAAACGCACAGATCAAAGACCACTTCACCATCGGCATTCAGGACGACGTAGGCCATACCAGTCTTGATTACGACCCCGATTTTTCCATCGAGCCCGAGAGTGTGATACGCGCGATGTTCTATGGCCTGGGCGCGGATGGTACCGTTGGTGCAAACAAGAACTCGATCAAAATCATCGGCGAAAACACCGACAACTACGGGCAGGGGTACTTCGTCTACGACTCCAAGAAATCGGGTGCGATGACGGTTTCGCACCTGCGCTTCGGTCCGCAGCCGATCCGCTCCAGCTACCTGATTACGAAGGCCAACTTTGTAGCCTGCCATCAGTGGATCTTCCTCGATCGCTATGACATGCTCAGCGCGCTGGTTCCGGGCGGCGTTTTCCTGCTCAATAGTCCTTTCAACAAAGATGAAGTTTGGGAACATCTGCCGCGCGAAGTGCAAACACAATTGATCGCCAGGAAGGCCCGGTTTTTCATCATTGACGCTTATCAGGTGGCGCGCGACACCGGCATGGGCTCGCGCATGAATACCATTTTGCAGGCCTGCTTCTTCGCCATCTCCAAGGTTCTGCCACGCGATGAGGCCATTGAAGCGATTCGCGAGTCCATCCGCTACACCTACGGTAAGAAAGGTGACGAGGTCGTGCAGCAGAACCTGCGAGCCGTGGATGAAACGCTCGCTCACCTTTTCGAAGTCACCGTACCCGCGAACGTTACCAGTAGCGCTGAGATGCCAGCCGCGTTCGCTTCCGGGGCGCCCCAGTTCGAGCGCGATGTGCTTGGCGTAATCTACGCCGGCCACGGCGATGACATTCCCGTGAGCGCTTTTCCGGTCGATGGCACCTTCCCTACCGGCACCGCGAAATGGGAAAAACGCAACCTCGCGCTCGAGATTCCCGAGTGGGACACGAAGATCTGCATACAGTGCGGCAAGTGCGCGATGGTTTGCCCGCACGCCGTGATTCGCATCAAAGTTTACGACTCGAAACAACTGGAAGGCGCGCCCCCGACTTTCAAGTCCACCGAAGTGCGTGACAAGGACTGGCTGGGCCTGAAGTACACCATCCAGGTTGCTCCCGAAGACTGCACCGGATGCGGCATTTGCGTCGACATCTGCCCCGCGAAGAACAAGAGCGAGACGCGCCTGAAAGCCATCAACATGGTGGCGCAGCCGCCGCTGCGCGAGCCGGAGCGCGAAAACTGGGATTTCTTCCTCAAGATTCCAGAACTTGATCGCCGCAAGATCAAAGTTACGAATATCCGCCAGCAGCAGGTGCAGGAACCTCTATTTGAGTTCTCGGGTGCTTGTTCCGGATGCGGCGAGACTCCTTATCTGAAGCTGGTTTCTCAGCTCTTTGGAGATCGGTCCGTGATCGCCAATGCGACCGGCTGCTCTTCAATCTACGGCGGCAACCTGCCGACTACGCCGTGGTCCAAGAATCTCGACGGGCGCGGGCCGGCTTGGTCGAATTCCCTGTTCGAAGACAACGCCGAGTTCGGCCTGGGATTCAGGCTGTCCATTGACAAGCAGACCGAATTCGCCCGCGAACTGGTGCGCCGTCTGGCGGGACAAATCGGAGACGAACTCGTCACC
>Ga0209890_10001003_pt1 | contig 12961 bp, 11 predicted proteins | sample OrgsoiDNA2013049_FD_185799 | JGI IMG/M metagenome (GOLD analysis project Ga0209890, IMG submission 185799) | Permafrost soil microbial communities from the Arctic, to analyse light accelerated degradation of dissolved organic matter (DOM) -... | ecosystem: Environmental > Terrestrial > Soil >...
GTCGAAGCGACGGCTCCGCCCGCGCCGGGAGCCGTCGCGATCAAGGGCTACGAGCGCCACTTGGACATAAGCTGGCAACCAAGCAGCGCACCTGATCTGCTGGCCTACCGCATTTACCGCTCCTGGGATGGCATTGCGTTCACACCCGTCGGCACGCAGCAGGGAGCGCGCACGCGCTGGGTCGATTTCATCGAGACGCGGGATCGCCAGGCCTACTATCGGGTGACCGCGCTCGATTTGGCCGGCAACGAGTCGCCTCCGTCGCCCGCGTCGCACGGACGCACACGTGCGCTCACGGATGACGAACTCGTCACCATGGTTCAGGAGGCGTGCTTCCGCTTTTATTGGGAGTGCGCGCATCCGATCGCCGGTCTCGCGCCCGAAGTGTGGCCGGGTGATCCGAACCTGCTCGCTCTCGGTGGCAACGGCTTCGGCGTCATGGCGCTTCTGGTGGCGGCAGAGCGGCAATTCGTGACGCGCAATGAGGCTACTGCACGGATTTTGAAGATAGTTCGGTTTCTCGCCAAGGCGGACCGGTTTCACGGTGTTTGGCCGCATTTCCTCAATGGCAACACAGGTAAGGCTATTCCGTTCTTCGGCAAGTACGACAACGGTGGCGACCTTGTCGAAACGGCGTTCATGATCCAGGGTCTTCTCGCCGCGCGCCGGTATTTTGACGGCGATACCACCGCCGAGCGAGAGGTACGCGACACCATCACGCGGCTCTGGCGAGACGTGGAATGGGACTGGTACCGCAGGACCCCTGCCAGCGATGTGCTTTACTGGCATTGGTCGCCGGACCATGGGTTCTACATCGGCCATCCGCTCGTTGGATGGAATGAGACGATGATCGTGTACCTGCTGGCGATTGCCTCGCCGACGCACCCGGTGCCCGCGTCGCTGTTCTACAGCGGCTGGGCCGGTACGGCGGAGCTCCAAGTGCGATACCGGCAGGGCTGGAGCCGCACGACCGCGGGTGATCACTATGCGAACGGCCGCAGCTACTATGGCATCAAACTCGACGTCGGAGAAGGCAACGGCGCGGATTTGTTCTTCACGCATTTCTCGTTCATGGGCTTCGATCCGCGCGGTCTTCGCGACCGCTATACCAACTACTTTGGGAATAACCGGGCAATTGCGCTGATCAACCGTGCCTACTGCATCGAGAATCCGCGCCACTATGTGGGCTACGGGCCCGATTGTTGGGGGCTCTCCGCAGGCATCAACACCGGCGGCGGCCGTCCTCTACCGCGCGACGACAACGGCACGATTAACATCATGGCCTCCTTGGCCTCGATGCCCTACACCCCGAAGGAGTCGCTGGCCGCGCTCAAGCACTATTACCGCGATCTCGGGGCAAAGGTGTGGGGCATTTACGGCTTTCACGACGGGTTCAACCAGACAGAGGACTGGTATGAAGAAACCTACATGGCGCTCAATCAGGCGCCGATCACAGTGATGGTTGAAAACCATCGAACGGGTCTGGTGTGGCGGCTGTTCATGTCCAATCCGGAGATCCGGCCTGCGTTGGACGCGATCGGCTTCAAACCGGACCGCGGCGAGTCGCCATAGGTGGCGCGGGCCACCGGCGAATCACAACCATGTTGCGCCTGATCCTGTCCCCCCGGCGCCTGCTCTGCATCGGCGTACTGTAAATTGGTGCTTGACCTTTCAATCACATGTGTCACAATACAAGTGTGACACCATTTAGATTTACGCTAAAACCCGGGCAATCGATATTCGAGCAAGTGGTATTTGCTGCGCAGAAGGCATTCTTAGGTGGTGAGTTTCAGCCGGGCCAGGCGTTCCCGTCGGTGCGGGCTCTAGCCACGGATCTTAAGATCCATCCCAACACCGCCCACAAGGTCGTACAGCATTTGATTCGGGAACGGTGGCTGGAGGCGCGGCCGGGAATTGGAACGGTGGTCGCAGAGCCACCTCAAGCCCGAGCGGGGGATAAAAAGCGTCTGCTGCATCAGGAAGTAGAGCAACTGGTCGTGGAAGCGAAGCGGGTTGGCGCCTCTTTGCAGGACGTCATTCAATCTGTCTCGACCCAGTGGACGACACTGGATAAATCAGCGGAGGCGCATCGCAAATGATGGTTCAAGCCACTGAATTGTGGAAACGGTTCGGAAATTGTGACGCTCTTAGGGGACTGAATCTAGCGGTACCGGAAGGCAGCGCATTCGCGTTGATCGGTGCCAATGGCGCCGGAAAAACGACGGTGATCAAAACTCTCATGAACATTATGGGACCTTCGCGGGGTTCTGTATCCGTACTGGGCGTGGATTCGCGCAATATTTCACCGCGCGAGCTCGCGCGCATCGGTTATGTCTCGGAAAACCAGGATATGCCGGCGCGGTTGACGGTGATCCAGTACCTAAACTATCTGCGGCCGTTTTACCCGACTTGGGATAGTGAATTGGAACAAGAGCTGCTGCGCCAGCTGCGCTTACCGCTTGACCGGAAAATTCGCGACCTTTCACATGGCATGCGCATCAAACTTGCTCTTGCCTGCGCGTTGCCGTTCCGACCGAAACTGCTGGTGCTCGATGAACCTTTCAGCGGGCTCGATCCGCTGGTACGCGATGAGTTTATGGAGGGCTTGCTGCAGCAGACGGGGGACATGACGGTATTTATCTCCTCCCACGAATTGGCGGAGATCGAAGGTGTCGCGACTCACATCGGATTTCTAGATCAAGGCCGACTAGTTTTTCAGGAATCGATGAGCGATCTGACGGGGCGTGTGCGAGAGGTACGCGTGACGTTGGAACGGCCGGCGACGATTCCGGGCCAGATGCCCCGAGAGTGGCTCCAAGTCTGCGCGACGGGGAACGTGGTCGGGTTTGTGGACATTCAGTTCTCCGACGAGAATCTGCAAGAACGCGTCGCGTCCTCGTTTCGGGGCGTGCGCAGTATCGATGTGCAACCCATCGCGCTTCGATCCATTTTCACAGCCCTCTCGCGCGCTGCTCAGAACGGAGGGCTTGAACCGTGATATGGCATATTTTCAAGAAAGACAGTCGCTTGTTGTGGCCATTGGTATTGATTGTGGCCATGGTGCACGTTGTAAGTGCGTCGCTGTGGATACGGCTGGGTCGGTTCGATGAGCCGCGAGACTTGGTGCTAACCGCCTATCTGTTACCGCTCTTGGGGCTATTGGGAATCGTCATCCTCACCGTTGCCGAGCTACATCAGGATGCGTTGCCCGGCGTGCGCCAAGATTGGTTGGTGCGTCCGGTCAATCGCCGGCATTTATTTTTGGCAAAGTTGCTGTTCGTGCTGGTAATGGTGCAGGGACCGTTGCTGGCCGCCCAAATGATTGAAGCCCTGGTAGACGGGTTTCCGCTTCTGGCCGCACTCGATGCCGCATCAGCCAACGGGCTGACGGTATTGTGTCTGTTCACCCTGCCCGCCATGGTATTGGGTGCGGTGACCCAGACCATGACGGAGGCGATCCTTGGCGGCGTAGCCGTGGTGATAGCCGGGGCAATGATCATGGTATTGCTGAGTTTCATGGGAGCGTTTCCTCCTCCCACCGGCGGTTCGGGACTCATTTGGATGGTTCTTACGGTGTGGGCTTCGTTGGCCGCCGTGGGTTCAACGCTGATTCTGACTCTGCAATTCGCGCGGCGACAAACAAAGCAGTCCCGGTATCTGGCCGTTGGAACCGCGATACTAGCGCTATTCGCGTTTTTCATTCCGTGGAAGCCGCTGTTTGCGATTCAGCAGTGGCTGGCACCGAATCGGGGTGCAGGCCAATCGGTCGCCGTGGTGTTGGACCTTGGCGCGGAAAAAGCACACTCAACGGCGGGGTCGAATGCGTCGGCCGCGTACCTGCCGCTGCGGATCGCAGGCTTGCCGGCTCATTCGATTCTGTTTGCTGATCGCGCCGATATTCAAATTAGCGATTTGAGCGGAGCGATTTTGTATCGCGGCACGTCCCACCTGAGCATCGACGGTAAAGGCTCGATGCGAGACGCTCAACTAGAGGTGCGGAAAGATCAATACCCCGGGGATATGGCACCGATTTATCAGAAAATATTCCTGCCGGCCAAGGTCTATGCAACAGTCATGAATCGGCCGGTACGGATGGTGGTCGACTACTCACTGACATTGTTTAGTCTCGCCTCGACTGACTCCATCGCCGCGATAGACGGGGACCGGAGGGTGCAGAACATCGGCTGGTGCGCGACAAAGGTGGATGATGATGGGGACGGTGTCGTTGTGAGTTGCCTCAGTACGGGTGAGACGAAGTTGTGCTTTACCGCCTATCTGCAGCATGAGCCGAGCGGGCGCCGAAATCCTGAAAATCACGTGTGCCGCCCGTGGTATTCACCTCATGCGGCGGGCGGGTTTCCGGATGTATTGAGTCACTTTGGCGGGGAATTACCCTTTATGGATCCTTCGGGTCTTGCGAAATATCCTGTGGATGGCTCCCAACTCGCGCAGTCTCGCGTGGTGTTGGAAAGCTACCAGGCGCAAGATCATTTTACGCGCAGGTTGGTGATCCCCTCGATTCGCTTGTCGGATTTGTCTTCGGCGGCGAAAGGCGGCTGATCTTCCGCAGACGGGTTTCATGTCTATCACGATCAGAATGTCCCGGTTTCCCCCTCCTGATCTAAGTATGGCTCAGAAACACAAGAAATCAGACACTCCCCCTAATGACTATTTGTGAGTGCGCCGGCCGTGGTTGAATCAAGTGGGTGTCCCGCGAATTTAAGAGCCTGCGCAAGAGCAGGATCCCGATTGTTAGCCAAATCGTCTGCCGTCGGCAGTGTCTTGAAATCCGGTTCCACGCCAACCTTCTCGAGCCTTGCGCCGTCGGACATGATCACGTCGCCGACCGTGACTTCAGCGCCATAAAGTATAATGTTCTCCCCATGATTGACCCGTAGCGGGGAGAGGCGGGCAGTCATAACCGCACCCGCCGTTCGATCGCCTATTACGGTGCCTCTGTTAGTCAGCTGAATCGTCCGCGCTAGGAGTTCCGAGGCGGACGCCGACTGCGCGTCCACCAATACGAATACACGTCCAGAAAACACGTCTTGAGGCGCACCTTTCGCAGCAATTGGAACTCTGCGCTCGCGAGATTGGTACGACCCGATGGTAACTTCCCCGGATTCCAGATAACCAACGAGTGCTTTTAGCGTCTCCAAATCTCCACCGCTGTTTCCGCGCAAGTCCAGGATTAACACTTCATGTCCGCGCGCCGAACGAAGAGCTTGCCGCACCGACTCCGTGCCAGCCAAAAAACTCGGCAGCCTCACGCTGTAGATTTGGTCGCTTAACTCAAACGCAACGGGCCGTATCGACTTGCGTTGCTTCTCACCTTCTTCAATGAGGCGCGCAATGTCTGCACCTCCATCGGACCCCGTCAGATCCATAACCTTTTTGCGTTTGTGTACCTGCGCCGCTAAATCAAGTTCTCGTGTGATGCCCGTTGGCGTCACCAGTTCAACATGCAGGCCAGGTTGCGGTTGCAACAACTTAAAAATGTACTCGAGACGCCAAAGATTTTCGCGGCTAGGCTTGAACCCGTTTACCTCCTTGACCATGTCGCCAGGATGAACTCGTTGCCTTGCAGCATCGCTGCCTTCGCGAACGCGAATGATATAACAAGCATCACCTATCACCTCCATGTCCCATCCGTAGTCCACTTGCACAGTCTGTGAAGGAGGCACAAAGAAGGTGTGAGAATCATCCATTTCCAATGCGAACTGGGCGATCGCAGACCATGCCTCACCGATAACTGAGGATTTCGAAATCCTCAACTTTGCAAGCGCGGCATTTGCGGCAATATCCACGTCCTTGAAATTGGGATCGTAGTACACGCGTTCGATTTCTTTTTGCAAGTCACGCAACATCACATACGCGACAGTACGATCTGACTCTCGCATATCCTCAGCGCGCACCTGAGGAGACGCGACCAAGCCGCAGCAAACCAATAATGTCGCACAAAAAAGAGCGGTAGGGCTAAATGCATTGGCCACTTGCGAACGGCGTTGCTGTTTGAATACCGCGGTCAATCCGCTTTTAGCAATGATCGCCGCAGACGGATTGCTGGTCACAATAGCTGTCTTAGGCTCACAATTTCGCCACGGCAGATTGGACGGCCTTTCTCCTTGGAACACAACTGTTCATGTTACATCATTTGTCGGCCTCACGCGCCGACCAAGCACCCAAACCACGAACGGCGCAGTGCCCCAAGCAGAAGTCGGCACTGAGACCGGCATCATCACGGACCACCAGCGTTTAGATGTCTCGCGCAGCATGCCATCGAGTGTCCGGGTGCGTACCTGCAGCATCAGCTACGCTGTTGCTGGTTGGCATCGCATTTGCTGCTTATTCTACAAACCGGCGGCTGGTTGACGGCGGATTCGGCTGCGCTGCACGGGCCCGCTTGCCAACTTTCCGAAGTAAGAATGCGGGGCGTGCAGGTCCCGTAGGGTCTGGTAGGCTCCGAACAATGAGCCTGTTGATCAAGATTTCAGTCCTTGCCATTCTGCAGGTGCTCGCCATCAGGACATTAGCCGATACCCCGCCTCGACTTGAGGTCGCCGTGGCAGATCCACGTGCGCCACTGACATTCATCGCCTACGGTGATACTCGCTTTACTCAACGCGATGGCGTGGCGAACGCCGTAGCGCGCCGTGCGCTGGTCGCGAGGGTGGCAAGCGAAAAGCCGGCAGCGATTTTCATCGGGGGGGATCTCGTTTATGAGGGCAGTAATCCCGAGGACTATGAGATTTATAGGTCGGAAACCGCCGTTTGGTCGCAGGCGAAGATCCCGATATTCCCGGCGCTTGGTAACCATGAGTTTCGGGGGTGCGACAAGGACTTGAGCCCTTGTCTTGTGAACTGGTGGAGGGGGGCCGTCCCGAGCGGAGTGCGCTCTTTCCGCTGGTACTCCGTGACTCTCGGGCCGAAGATCCTGGTACTCCTACTGGACTCAGATTCATCCCTCAAGCCCGGAAGCGAACAACGGACTTGGTTTGAACAGCAGATTACCAATGCGGGTTCCCAAATGAAATTCGTCTTTGTCGTGCTGCACTATCCGCCCGTTCGGGACCCTATCTTTCCAAGGGGCAAAGACGAGAAGGAAATTGTGCGCTATCTGTCCAATCACACGCATTCGCTCCAAGCTCGGGTCGTCGTCGTAAGTAGCCACATACACAACTACGAAAGATTTCGTCGCGACGATGTCACCTATTTGGTCAGCGGCGGGGGAGGAGCAAAGCCCGTACCTGTGCTTCGATTGTTTGGAGAACTTTCCAAGCTTGATACCGCCGAGAACTTTCACTACATACGCTTCCGGCTCGAGGGCGGAGATCTGCAAGGGGCCATGGTGCGATTCGACCCCGAGCGGAATAGCGAAACCGCCTGGACGGAGCCGGATCGGTTCGAGGTCAAAGCGAGGGACAGCCTTTCGCCTCGAAAGAATGGGGAGACACAATGAACTCAGCGCGATTCACGCTCAAATGACACCGCAATCGTTTCGGGATATTAGAAATTCGCCCCAGCAAGCGACGTCGCCCAATTCAATATATTAGCGGACGAGGCTAAGCGTGCTACAAAGTCCGCTCCGGACGGTCGCTCCGGTATACAAGCTTACGGGAGGTCAGGAACGTCAATACTTAGCTGACGCGGACCGTCCGGCGGAGATAGCTCGTCTAAAGACAATCGTCGCCGGATCGTGCAGTGCGAAGCTATGCCGCAATTTTGATTGCTTAGCGTGCCAAAAAGTCCCTTTCCTGCGGTGTCCCCAGGTTGACGTGAAGCGCGCCAATTGCCTACCTTATCTGATGGAGTTGTCCTACGCGTGCGTCAGGCGTCAAGCGTCATACTCCTTCTTTGGCTCCCATTGCCGCAGTCCAGCATCCACCGCGCTTTACCGCTTAGCAAACCCTCGGCGCATGCGTGGATTGTGGCTTGAGCATGAAAGGCGGTATTTGTCTAATCAGGAGATTGATGTGCAGAAGCTTTTATTGCCGATGATTGGAATACTGGCCACGGCATTGGCGTGTGGTTGCAACAGCGCGAAGTCCCCGACGGCAGTCGCCACCGATGTGGCTGCGGCGCGGCAGCAAGCCTCTACCGAAGTGACGGACGCCCGGAATGATGCGGCGAAAAATGTCGACAGTGCTGCCGCGAACGCTGACGGCTCGTCCAAGGATCTCAACAATGTGGGCGCTAGAACCGCATATGATGTGGCCGTTGCGCAGGCAGACGGCGATCATAACGTCGCGATCCAACAGTGTCTTGCCCTAACTGGGGAGGCGCAAAAGTCGTGCAAGGAACGAGCGGACGCCGGTTATGAACAGGCGAAAACTCACGCCAATGTTGCTCGTCTTTCGAAACTTCAATAGTCGTCACAGTATCGTCAAGCATTGGGGCAGCGGTTTCGAGGCGCCATCCGATTTGATGAGCCTGGATGCAAGTAAGCATGGGGATGCCGGCCAGGGGGGATTCGAGATACGCACCTTCATCAGCATCGCCGCGGCCGCACGAGGCCGAGGCCAGTTAAAAAACACATGGCTATGCTGCCCGCCTGCTCGAGGGCACGCGGCTAGAAGGAATAGCCCACGGACAGAACCAATGCCTGCGGCCCAAAACTGATGCGGGTCGTGCGAATCACGCCGGCAGTGTCGGCAACGAGGTTGGTTTTCACCTGCGAGGCCGAATAGGAGGCATAGAGATGCCAATTGTTCGCGACATGGTATGCCAAGCCCGCAGTGGCCGCCGGGCCCACCGACGAGGTCAGCGACAGCTTGGTGGGGCCGCCGCTCGCCGCGTTGCCCTGCGCGGTCGAATCGCGATCGTAAAAAGTCGTGTAGTTGACGCCAACGCCGATGTAGGGACGCAACTTCGAGTTTTCACCGAGGAACACGTATTCGAGCAGCAGCGTCGGCGCAATCCACCGAGCCGTTGAGATGACTTGTCCATCATAGGGTACTGATCCGAGAGTGGCGGGCCCTCTGCCCACGGTTTTCGTGAGCGGCGGGTAACCGACGGCCAACTCAACATCGAAGTGTGCGGATAGGCGTCTCACGTAAGCCAGGTAGAGGGTGCCCACGTCCTTGGCATCGATGTTGACGCCCGGCGGCACATAGGGTCCGGACAGATCATCCGCCTTTGAGTGATAGAACACGGCGTAGAGGCCGGCTCGAAGACTGTTGCTGGGAGCGTCGTCGGCGATCGCCGGAGATGCACAATAGATGCTCGCAGCCACTGCGATGAGAGCGGCGTACCGTGTGCGGACAGAGAGAGTTGTCATGGCCGATCCCCTTACAGTTGGCCGAAGAAGGCGCGCGCGGCAGCCGAGCAGAAGGGCGCCACGGAGGTGTGATACCCCTCCACGATGAGTTGCTGTGCCGCCGCCGGCGACAGGCCGCCCCCGGCTGCCGATTCGTAGAAGGCCAGCTGCGCCGCTTGGCTCTGCTGAAACCCAGTCTGTAATGTCGCGAACGACCCGGCTGGTGTGCCGTTCACGTCCAGCACCGTGATGAGCCCGGCCTGCACCAGCGGACTCCAAAATGCCGCCATGACCCCCGTGTTCACCGGGAAGAACACCGTGGGATCCGCGTCGCCGCCGCAAAGCAAGGTGGGGGACGTTGGTGCCCACGCACCATTGCGCAGATCATTCTTGTAAAATGCCAGGCGCAGCGGCTGCACCGGCGCCTTCGCCGCGAGCGGCACGCCGGCCACGCCCGGGGGCGTGGCGCCGTCCGGATCGCCCGCGGCGTCAAGCACGTACGCCACGCGATACGAATTGTTCAACAGATACGGCGAGCCGAACCCGGCGGCGAACAGCGGGGTTTGCGGGGTCGGGGGCAGCGGATAACCAGGACTGCCGGGCACGAGCAGCAGCGCCGTCAGTTCCGCGGAAAGCACGGCGTTGCCGGGCACCGTCACCGTGGGCGTGCTGCTGTCGAACAGTGCAGTCTCAGGCAACAAGCCGGTTGCGAAAATCGTCGCGAGCGGGGTATCGCTCGGCAGCAACGTTTCGATGCCGCTTACATAGGTCGCGGAGTACAGATCGCTCGGTGTGCTGTAGATGTTGCCGTAGGCTTTTTGGTAGCTGGTGCTGAGCAGCGGCGTGAACACGGTCGAGCCCAAGTTGACGTTGCCGAATAGAATGGCGTCGCCGAAGGCCTCCAGCGCATAGGGTCCTGACATACCGGCAACCCCGGTCACTGTCGCGCCGGCCGCTTGCAGCGCACGTTGAGTCGCCAGGGCCACATACCCTCCCTGAGAGTAGCCGGTGACGAATAACTTGCCGCTGTCGCTGGTCGCAGCGCTCAGGGTCTTGGGCAGCGCCGCGCGCGCCGCCGTCAAAATATCGATCATTTCTCCCGATTGCTGCTCGGCATTGAGGTAGGGGTGATAGCCCAGAGTGGAGATGTCATAGCCGGCATAATTCGGCGCCACCACGATGTAGCCCTGCGCGGCGAACATGGCCGCGATCAACACGCCCTCGGTATTGGTGGCGTTGGTCACATCGGCAATGTTCAGTGCCTTGTCGATATTCGTGCCGTGCGCATAGAGCACGATTGGGCGCGGGCCGGAGCAGGCGGGCGCCGCACCCGTGGGCACCATCAGTGCGCCGGACGACTCGGTGGCCTCTCCCGCGCCGCCCACGGTCCAGAACTTGACGTAGTAGAAATCCACGCCGCAGCTGGGACTGCCGGTGATTTGCAGCAGCAGCGCGCCGCTGCTCGTCCCGGCGAGTTCTGTCTTGAAGGTTGCGGCGTCGAGCGAGGCGATGCGAAACGGTGGATTCTCCGTCAAGGTTCCGTGGGTGGTGGACGTGGCGACCATCGAGGTCGGGCTGCTCGATCCGCATGCGCAGAGCAGCGCAGCGCCCAGCGCCGCACTCACAGGTGTCAGTAACTTGAACATGATTGAACTCCCCGCTTCCGCTGAACGAACTTACTACGCGGCCTGCCAAGCCTGCCTGTGTTGTTTTTCTACGAATGCCACGCCGCAAATGAACCGGCGCGAGTCTACGCCAACGAAGATCGAGAGGCATAGCTTTCGGCGACCCGGCCGCGCCGGGCGTGAATCTGACCGACGATGGCGAGCGCCATGCCTTTCGGCGTCACCGCACCGATGTCGATCCCCACGGGGCCGCGGATTCTGAATTTGAGCGCATCCGCCACCGGTCCCAATTCCTGGGTGAGCCGCGTGCGACGCGCCTCGGGACCCAACAATCCGATGTAGGCGGGGAGGTCGGTCAGCGCCAGTTCGCGTAAATAGGCCGCGTCGGACGCCAGGTGATGACTCATCACCACCGCTGCGTGGCACTGATCGAGGTCGAGGGCCGAGCGCAGCAAGTGCGGATCGCATAGCCTGAGCTCGCCGCCGGCTGCGCATCGGGTCCCGCTCCGCAAATCAACACATGTCGATTTCAGCATTCTTTGGCCAAAATTTCAGCAATTCATGGCCACTGGTCCGCGTAAGTCCGGTGTTGACCTGCTAGGACTGGGGATTTAGCCAGTATTTGCTGCCGTAGTTTTCTGGCCATATGCGCTACTATCTGCGAAACAGGTATTCGCGACTTGGATACGCTTTCGAAATATGAGGCTGAAACGAATCGTTGAAATGTGGATAACAAAAACGAAAGATTCAAGACTGACCGGCAAATCACCGCGTTGCTTACTGTGAAACTACCTATTAATAGAAGGATGGGCACATGCGAAAGCTCGGATTGTCTTTAACGTTGGCTATCTCAATGGGCGCTGGTACGAGCGCACTTTCGCAATCTGCCGCGCCGACCATCGATCCCGCTTGGAAGGCGCCGGAAGTCGTTCAATTCATCGGGCTAAAAAAGGGCGACAAAGTAGCCGACATCGTGGCGGGGCGCCTTACAGCAGCACTTGCGCAGGCCGTCGGGCCGTCCGGAAAAGTGTACGCGGTTGAAACGGCCGAAGTGGTCAAGGCCCATCCCGAAGGATTAGCGCACATGAAAGCGCTGGCGAGTCAGTCGCCCAATGTCATCGTCAGTGAGGATCCGGTCGCATCGGCATTGCCTTCGGGACTCGATGCTGTGTTCATTCGACAGAATTATCACGATCTCTACGACAAGTTTATGGGACCCGCGGATGTGCCCGCATTCAACAAGGCAGTCTTCGCCGCCTTGAAGCCGGGCGGTGTCTATGTCGTGTTGGATCACGCAGCGATAGCGGGCTCAGGGATCGGCGCAACCGATACGCTGCACCGGATCGATCCGGCAAGAGTGAAGACGGATGTGCTAGCAGCCGGCTTTAAGCTGGATGCCGAGAGCTCGATTCTTGCAAACAAGGCCGACGATCACACCAAAAATGTGTTCGACCCGTCTGTCCGCGGTCACACCGACCAGTTTCTGTTTCGCTTTAAGAAGCCGAAATGATGGCAAGTCAGCACTAGACTCCTGTCTCCGGCATGAGAGCGCACCCTCGGACGCGAGTTCTTTCATGGAGCGGGTTTGTTGCTCGGGTAGCAAGTGTCACAGGATCATGAGTCAAGGTGTGCCGACGGCTGGCGCAATGCACGCTTGCTCGTCGAGATTGCTATGATGTGCGCCTTTTCAAAAGGAGACATCGATGGCGAAGGCGAAGACGCGTGCGGTAAAAGCGTGGTCGAAAGAGGACGTGAAGAATTTGCGGGCGTTGGCGAAAGCGAAGCTTTCGGCCGGGCGTGCGGCGAAGAAGCTGCGTCGGACGCGGGGCGCGGTGTCGCAGAAGGCGATGAAACTGGGCATTCTGTTTCGGTCGATTAGGAGGAAAACCGCGTAAGATTTGGCGGGCACCGATGAACGGGTCGGGGCTCATCTTGCGGGGTCTGCTCCAATGAGACGTGACACGTCGTCATACTTCTACGATTCATTCACTCGACAACAGTGGGCGCGATTCGATGCGGGAAGCTACCGGCTCGCCCCGGCCGCGCTGACTTTGCTCAAGGGCGTCAATGAGCCAATGCC
>Ga0209890_10001005_pt1 | contig 12954 bp, 9 predicted proteins | sample OrgsoiDNA2013049_FD_185799 | JGI IMG/M metagenome (GOLD analysis project Ga0209890, IMG submission 185799) | Permafrost soil microbial communities from the Arctic, to analyse light accelerated degradation of dissolved organic matter (DOM) -... | ecosystem: Environmental > Terrestrial > Soil >...
CAGTGGTCGACCGGCGCGCGCGAACTCGAGGAACTGGCCGAGCAAGGCCACCAACTGCCGCGCAAGATTCTCGACTGGCGGCAGGTGTCGAAGCTGCGCTCGACATACACCGAAGCGCTGCCGACCTACGTCAACCCGACCACCCACCGCGTGCACACGTCTTACGCGCTCGCCGCCACCAGCACCGGCCGCCTCTCCTCATCCGAGCCGAATTTGCAGAACATCCCGGTGCGCACCGAGGAAGGCCGTAAAATAAGGCGCGCCTTCGTGGCCGCGCCTGGCATGAAGCTGGTGTCGGCCGACTACTCGCAAATCGAGCTGCGCCTGCTCTCGGAAGTCGCCGAGGTTCCGGCGCTGCGCAAGGCGTTCCAGGACGGCGTCGACATCCACGCCATGACGGCCTCGGAAATGTTCGGCGTGCCGGTCAAGGATATGCCGAGCGAGGTGCGCCGACGCGCCAAGGCGATCAATTTCGGCATCATCTACGGTATCTCGGCCTTCGGCCTCGCCAATCAACTAAGCATCGAGCGCGAGGAAGCTGGCGCCTACATCAAGAAATATTTCGAGCGCTTTCCCGGCATCCGCGACTACATGGACGAGACGCGCGAATTCTGCCGCGCCAACGGCTATGTGCTCACGCTGTTCGGCCGCAAGTGCCACTACCCAGACATCAAGGCGAGCAACCCGTCGATCCGCTCGTTCAACGAGCGCGCGGCGATCAACGCGCGCTTGCAAGGCAGCGCCGCCGACATCATCCGCCGCGCCATGATGCGCATGGAGGGCGAGCTGGCCAAGGCCAAGCTCAGCGCGCAGATGCTGTTACAGGTGCATGACGAATTGATCTTCGAGGTGCCGGAGAGCGAAGTGACCAAGACCATGCCGGTGGTCAAGCGCGTCATGGAAGACGCCCCGCATCCGGCGCTGTCGCTGCACGTGCCGCTGCAAGTCGACGCCCGCGCCGCCCATAATTGGGACGAGGCGCATTAGCGACCTCGTGCCCCGGACGTGGTGCAGCACGAGCGAAGCGAAGTGGTGCGCCGCTAATCCGGGGCCGTTCCAAGCTCTGAATTTTTGAAGGTCCCGGGTCTGCAGCGCATCACTTCGTGCTGCGCTGCGCCCGGGACACGAGGCCTAACGTTTCTTCTTTTTTGATTTCGACGCTTTGCTCTTGCCATTTGCGCTCGCCGCCTTACCCGCCGCTTTCGCCGGCAGCACCGCGATCGCCTCGACCTCGAACAGCGCGCCCGGCCGCGCCAATTGCGAAATAGCCACCGTGGTCGAGGCCGGCGGGGCGGCGGTATTGACGAACTCGTCGCGCACCTCGCGGAAAATTCCGATGTGCGACATATCGACCAGATAATTGTTGATCTTCACCACGTCCTTGAACGTCGCGCCGGCCGCGGCGAGTGCGAACTTGAGATTCTCGAAGGCTCTGAAAGCCTGCGCGCGGAAATCGCCGGAGGCGCCGACCAGCTGGTTATTCATATCGATGCCGAGCTGACCTGCGATGAAGATCAGCCGGTTCGGCCCGGTCGCCTCGACCACGTAAGTGTAGCCCGGCGGCTTGGCCATGGTTTTCGGGTTGCTGAAGCGGACATTGGCAGCCACGGTTATCCTCCCTGTTGTTCGCAAGCCTGTTACTTTTCTTCTAATAGTCCCAAGCGCTTTCCGAGCCACTTTGTGGTCGGCGCTTGGATCAAGATTGTCATCAGAATGGCGATGAAGGTGACCGATGCGATCACCTGGGCCCCCGGTGCCTTCATGCCGAGCAAAAGTCCGGCGAGCGCGGCCGGAATGACGCCGGTCTCGCGCGTCCAGCACATGAACAGCATCTCATTGAAGCTCCACTTCGCGCGCCGATCCGGCAACGCGCACAGAAATACCGTCACCGGCCGTGCCACCAGCATGAAGATGACGATAACGATGACGCCGCCGAACCAGTATTGACCCATCAGGTGGAAATCGACCTGCGCGCCGAGCAAGATGAATATGAACAGCCGCATGATGAAGGCGGTCGTCATCACATATTCGTCGAGTTTTTTCGCTTCGCCCGGCGCCATATTGAAACCGAACGAGTCTTTGTTGCCAATCACGATGCCAAACACGAAAACCGCCATGAAGCCGCTGGCTTGCAAGCCGTCGGCCGCGAAATAGGCGCCGATCACCGCTACCAGCGTCACCACCGGCGCGTACTCGCTCAGGAAGGCCCAACGCTCGTGCGCGATCAACAGCGCGGCCACATAACCGAGCACGGCACCCGCGATAATTCCGATAAAAGATTGCTTGAGCAGATCAAATAAAGACGCCGTCAAAGAGAACTCCCCGGTGCCCATCGCCACCGCCAGCACACCGAAGGTGACGATTGCGCCCATAGCGTCGTTGAACGCCGACTCGCTCATCACCGTCTGTGCCACGCGGTCGCGAATTTTGACCTGCCGGAAAATCGGCACCAGCGTCGCCGGATCGGTCGAAGCAAGCGTCGCGCCCAGCAGCAGCGCCACGATCACAGGAACGCCGAGCACGTAATAGGCGGCCAAGCCGGTGATGGCCGCGGTGATCAAGACGCCAACCGTCGCAATCACGACAATCGTGATCCAAACCTGCTTCAAGACGCTGAATCGCAGCGAGGCGCCGCCGTCGAAAAGAATGTAACTGGCGCCGAACAGAAGGATGATCTGGTTGAGCGCCGAATCGGCCTTGATGTTGATCAGCCCGGATACTTCCGGGCCGATCGCCATGCCCACAATCAAAAACAAGGCGACATCGGGAATCTTGATCTTCTGCGCCAACAAGCCGGTGAGGGTCCCAATAGCCAGAATAAGCCCGCCGGAAAGCAAAGTATGTTTGGCAATTTCGATGGCGGCCGACGATTCCACGACTCCCCCCTAATTAGGTAGTGGCGCGGCCATTCTTATTTTTCAGCGCCAGCGCGCAAGATGCTGCCCGACACCCTATGAAATGACAAGGTCGTGCAACCTTCCGGGCGCCCGGACGTTGAAACATGCCGCTTCGCGGCGCTTCCGCGAAGCGCCAGTGATGACAGGGGCTTGCGATGGCTGCCCGCGGCAAAAAAGCGTTCCAGAGAGCGATATTGCACGTGTCGGCCGGCGTTTTCGCCTTCGTCCTGCTGATGTTCGCTTCGCTCGGCCCGGCCTCGGCGCAGGGCATTTTCGAGCGCATTTTCGGCGGCCTGCGCCACACGGTCGAAGCGCCCGCCGGATTGCCGGCCAATATCCAAGCCTTCGCCGATCCGTTCGCCGGCATGAGAAACGCCCCGACATCGCCGCGTGGCGAAGCCAACCCGGCAAGCGGCTACTGCGTGCGCACCAGCGACGGCTTTTTCTTCCCGGTGCAGGCACATGCCGGCGTGAGCGCGTCTGACGCGTGCCGCACGTTTTGCCCGGCGAGCCAGACGCGACTTTATTCCGGCGGCAGTATCGATCACGCCGTCGCATCGAACGGCAGCCGCTATACCGATCTCGACACCGCGTTCCTCTACCGCAAACAGCTCGTTGCCGGCAGTACCTGCAACGGCCGCGATGCGTTCGGGTTGGCGCGCGTGGACGTGAATTCCGATCCGACACTGCGGCCCGGCGACGTCGTGGCGACCAAGAGCGGCCTGGTGGCGTTCACCGGAATGAAAAACAAAGTGGCGGATTTCACGCCGATCGACAGCTATCGCAACCTTTCCAAGGGCGCGCGCGACAAACTGTCCGAGATGAAGATCATGCCGCCCAATCCGGGCGCACCGAACGTGACGCCGGTGACTTTCGGCGCCCGCGTGCGCGCCGACGACAATCGCAGCGCTCAGCTTTCGAGATAGCCGGCCACCTCCTCGCCCAGCGACAGCGAGCTTGTCAGCCCTGGCGACTCGATGCCGAACATCTGCACCAGCCCCAGCAGACCATGCTGCGCCGGCGCATCGATCAGGAAATCGCCCTGCGGCTCGCCCGGCCCGCTGAGCTTGGGCCGGATGCCGGAATAATCCGGTGCCAGCGAGCCGTCCGGCAGGCCGGGCCAGTAAGTGCGGATGCGCTCATAGAACAAGGCGGCGCGCGCGGGATCGACGTCGTAGTTCTCTTGGCTGACCCATTCCACATCCGGCCCGAAGCGCATGCGGCCGGCGAGATCGAGCGTGACATGCACGCCGAGCCCGCCGACGATCGGCGTCGGATAGATCAGCCGCGCGAATGCCGGCTTGCCCGCGAAGGTGAAATAATTACCCTTGGCCAGCACCAGCCGCGGCACGCGCGTCGCCGGATAGTCTTCAAAAGCGCGCGCCACGGATTGCGCGCCAAGCCCAGCGCAATTGACCATCGCGTCGAAGGCGAATTCGCCGCCGCCGCTGCCGCCGAACACGACTTGCCATTGCCCGCCTTTGCGCGCCGCGCCCATGACCTTCGTGTTGAAAGCGATGGCGCCGCCGGCATCCTCGAGATCGCCGCGCAACGCCAGCATATAGGCGTGGCCGTCGATGATGCCGGTTTCCGGCGAATGCAACGCGCCGATGCAGGCGAGCTCCGGCTCCATCGCACGCGCCGCGTTGCCGCCGATCAGTTCCAGGCCTTCGACGCCGTTGATGCCGCCTTGCACCGCGATCGCCTGGATCTTGTCGAGCTCGGCCGCATTGGTGGCGACGACCAGCTTGCCGCATTTGCGATGCGGCACGCCGTGCGAGGCGCAGAACTCGTACAGCATGCGCCGCCCGCGCACGCAGTGCCGTCCGCGCAGAGTGCCGGTGGCGTAATACATGCCGGCATGAATGACCTCGCTGTTGCGCGAGGAGATGCCGGTGCCGATGGCGTTCGCCGCCTCGGCCACCACCACATCGTGGCCCTTGCGCGCGGCCGCGCGCGCCACCGCCAGACCGACCACGCCGGCTCCGATCACCAGGACTTGCATGCGGCGTTCTGTCTCGACGACGTTGGCAGTAAGCGTTTCAAGGAACTGCCATTAAACCATCATTTGCACAAGAATCGCCCTTAACGCTTATGCGCATTGGACCTTGACCGGACGCGCGGCTCAGGCAGATTCACACGGAATCTCTCGCAAATAGGCGGAACCAGACGATGCGCAAAACGGCATTGAAATGGGCGGCTGTCGCGCTCGCCGCCGTAGTGGCGGGACCGGCACTCGCCGCTTCCTGCCACAATGGCGGCAGCTATGAGCAATGGCTTGCGCAGTTCAAGAAGGACGCCGCCGCGCAGGGCATTTCGCAAAAGGTGATCGCCGCCGCCGCGCCGCATATGACCTTCGATGCCGCCATCATCAAACGCGACCACGGCCAGGCCGTGTTCCAGCAAACCTTCCTGCAATTCTCCGACCGCATGATCGCCGGCGACCGCATCCCGAACGGCCTCGCCAAGATCAAGCAGCATGCCGCGCTGTTCGCGCGCATCGAAAAGCAATTCGGCGTGCCGGCGCCGGTGCTCACCGCGTTCTGGGGCCTGGAGAGCGACTTCGGCGCCAATTTCGGCAACTACAAAATCCTCAGTGCGATCGCGACGCTGGCCTATGACTGCCGCCGTCCCGACTTCTTCCGCACACAATTGTTCGACGCGCTGCGCATCATCGAGCGCGGCGACCAGCCCGCCGATGTGATCGGCGACTGGGCCGGCGAGTTCGGCGGCATGCAGTTCACCGCCTCCGATTATCTCAAGAATGCGGTGGACTTCGACGGCGACGGCCGTCGCGATTTGACCAATAGCATTCCCGACACGCTCGCTTCGGCCGCCAACTTCCTGGTCAGCCTCGGCTGGCAGCGCGGTCAGCCCTGGCTGCAAGAGGTGCACGTGCCGGAAAACCTGCCGTGGCAGGAGGCCGACCTCACCATCACCCATCCGCGCTCGCAGTGGGTGGCCTGGGGCGTGAAGCCGGCTTACGGCGCGCTGCCGTCCGACGAGCTGCAAGCTTCGCTGGTCCTGCCCATGGGCCGTCACGGGCCGGCCTTTCTCGCCTACCCGAACTTCAAGGCGTTCTTGGGGTGGAATTCGGCCTATGTCTATTCCACCACCGTCGCCTATTTCGCCACCCGATTGGACGGCGCGCCGGCGATGAGCCGCACCGGCGCCGCCACGGTGGTCGCGCTGTCGTCCGAGCAGATGATGAACTTGCAGCGCCTGCTGATCAAACAGGGCTACGAAGGCGTCGGCGAGGTCGACGGCAAGTTCGGCGCCGGCACCCGCTCCGCGGTCAAGAAGGCGCAGATGAAACTCGGGCTGCCGGCGGATTCCTATCCGACCGCCGAGCTGATCGAGCACCTGGGCGGCCGCACCGGCGGCGCCACCCGCTAACTCCTCAAACGCGCGCCATCCGCGGCGCCTAGTCCCCGCTCACGAGATCGCGAGCCGGCCGCAGGTTTGGCGGCTGCGGCGCGTTGATATCATTGCAAGGGCGTCGATTAACGCCGCGCAATACCACTTTGTGATTGCGCAATGCAGCATGTCGGTGCCCATCGAAATGATGCCGAACGTTCATGATCGATCAAAAGCGCACGACCTGCGACGATTCACGTGAACGAATTCGGCTCTGCGCAGTTTGAAGAGATATCCGAGGTCAGGGCGACGGTGGTGGAGGAGATTCCAATCATGACAAAAATTACCAGATGGCTGACGGCCATCGTGTTGGCGAGCGCTTTGGCATTGCCAGCGAACGCCGCGTCGCCAAATAAGGGCGCTGGCGGCGGCGGTGGCGGGCAACCCGCGGCTAAAGCTAGCGGTGGAGGCGGCGGAGGCGGACGGACGACTTTCTCTTCGCCCGCGGGGCGATCCTTCTCATCGCATGCGGGACGAAGCTTCTCACCACGTGTCGGACGTTCGGCAAACTTCGCGACAGTGCACCGCGGCACGACGTTCAACCGCTCGGTTTCGCGCACGCAACGGCTGAACCGGCTGGCGCAGCCGAATACCGCCATTCGCACGCTGCGGAATACCACGGCCGTGCAGACCAATGCGCAGCGCACCCTGCGCCGTAACGGCACCGCCGGCATCACGACGCAAGCCGCGCGGCAAGGCCGCTTCGCCTCGCGCTTTTCGGCGCGGGCTGGCAATACCCGTTTCGCAAACGTCGCCGCGCACCGGGCCTGGCGGCGCGGCCTTCGCGCCGGCTTCGTGCCGTGGTACGGGCCGGTGTTCTGGCCCTACGCCTATTCCGACATTTTCGACTACGCGTTCTGGCCCGGCGGCTATGACGACGGCTACTGGGACTATGCCTATGACGGTTTCGTCGACGGCCTGTTCTGGGGCGAATACGGTCCGCCGGACGCGTATGCCTATGCACCGGCGCCCGCGTCGCGTTCAAACCGCGTGAGCTATGCCGGCGTGCAGGAACTGTGCACGCAGCCCGGTACCGGCATCACGGCCTGGCCCTATAGCGACATCGAACGCAAGGTCGGCCTGAACGCCGATCAGAAGCAGTTGCTTGACGGCGTGCGCAAGGCCGGCGGCGACGCCGCCGCTACTTTCAAGGCCTCGTGCCCGGCGGAAAACATGTTCCCGCTGACGCCTCCAGGCCGGCTGACCGCGATGACTGGCCGGCTGCAGGCAACGCTCGATGCCGTGAAAATTGTTCAGCCCGCGCTCGACAAGTTCTACAATTCGCTGAGCGACGAGCAGAAGGAGCGCTTCAACGCGCTTGGCCCGAAGCGCCTTGCAACCAATGCCGAGGTGAACGCCGCGCTGCCGCAGGACAGCAAGAGCTGCTCCGAGGCGAAACCCGGCCTCGCCAATCTGCCGATCGAGAAAATCGCGGACGTGGTCAAGCCTACCGACGCGCAGCAGGACGCCTTCAAGCAGTTGCAGGAGGCCACCGGCAAGGCGGTCTCACTCCTGCAAGCGGCCTGCCCGGAGGACGTGCCGATCACCCCGCCCGGACGGCTGGCGGCGATGGAGAAGCGGCTGCAGGCGATGGTCGATGCGGCCAAGACGGTGAAGCCCGCGCTCGACGGCTTCTATGCATCGCTCTCCAATGAGCAAAAGGCGCGCTTCGACCGCATCGGACAGCAACTGACGCAGACCGGCGGCTGATCACTTACACATGATACGAAAAGGGCGGCCGCGTTGGCCGCCTTTTTTGTTTTTCATCATTCCGGGCTTATTCACCCTCCCCTGGAGGGGGAAGGTAAGTAAGAAAACTATTCCGCCGCGATTCTTACTTCCGGCGCCGCCGCCTTGATATCGGGCGTGACGTGCTGTTCGAACTTGGTGAAGTTCTTCTGGAACAGGCCGACCAATTCGCGCGCGGTCTTGTCGAACGCTGCCTTGTCCTTCCAGGTCTTGAACGGATTCAAGAGATGCGGCTCGACACCCGGCACCGAGGTCGGCACCGAGAAGCCGAAATACGGATCGGTGCGGAAATCGGCGTCTTTAAGCGAACCGTTGAGCGCGGCGGTCAGCAGCGTGCGCGTCGCCTTGATCGGCATGCGGCGGCCGACGCCGTAGATGCCGCCGGTCCAGCCCGAATTGACCAGCCAGACATCCACGCCATGCTTGTTGATGTAGTCGCGCAGCAGGTCGGCATAGACCGACGGATGACGCGGCAGGAACGGCGCGCCGAAGCAGGTGGAGAATTCCGGCTGCACGCCAATCAACCCCTTCTCGGTGCCGGCGACCTTGGCGGTATAGCCGGAGAGGAAATGATACATCGCCTGCGTCGGCGACAGCTTGGCGATCGGCGGCATCACGCCGTAAGCGTCGGCGGTCAGGAAGATGACGTTCTTCGGATGCCCGGCGCGGCCGGTGCGCGAGGCGTTCGGGATGAATTCCATCGGATAGGCCGAGCGCGTGTTCTCGGTCTTCGAGCCATCATCGTAATCCGGAATACGCGTGACCGGATCGAACACCACGTTCTCCAGCACGGCGCCGAAACGGTTGGTAGCGTCCCAGATCATCGGCTCGGCTTCTTGCGAGAGCTTGATGCACTTGGCGTAGCAGCCGCCTTCGAAATTGAAGATGCCGTCCGGACCCCAGCCGTGTTCGTCGTCGCCGATCAAAGTGCGGTTGGGATCGGCCGACAGCGTGGTCTTGCCGGTGCCGGACAGGCCGAAGAACAAGGCACTGTCGCCATTGGGCCCGACATTGGCCGAGCAATGCATCGGCACGACATTCTGCGCCGGCAGATAGAAGTTGAGCGTGGTGAACACCGACTTCTTCATCTCGCCGGCGTAAGAACTGCCGCAGATCAGCACGATCTTGCGGGTGAAATCGATCGCCACCATGGTGTCGGAGCCTTCACGGCCGCCATGACGGTTGGCGTCGGGCTTGAACGACGGCAGATCGACGATGGTCAGTTCGGGAACGAAGCTAGCAAGATCGTCGCTCTCTGGGCGGATCAGCAATTGCCGGATGAACAGCGAATGCCAGGCCAATTCAGTGAAGACGCGCGTTTTGATCTGGTATTTCTTGTTGGCGCCGCCATAGAGATCCTGCGCGAACAACTTCTTGCCTTTGCAGTGCGCCTGGAAGTCCGCGAGCAAGGCGTCGAAATTCTCTTTCGTCATCTTGCGATTGCCGTCCCACCACACCGAATTCTCGGTGAGCGCGTCGACGACCGTATGCTTGTCCTTGGGACTGCGGCCGGTGTGGTGACCGGTCTGGGCGCAGAGCGCGCCGCCTTTGACCAGCGAGGCTTCGCCTGCGGAAATTGCCTGCTCGTAAAGCGCCGGTTCGGTCAGGTTCCAGTGGATCGCGGCGAGTTCTTTGAAGCCGAACTTGTCGGCGCCATAGGCACCGTTACGAACACCCGATTCTTGCACGCGAAGTCCTCCCAAACAGGCGGGCCGCTTCCTGGACCCTCACGGGGCCATGTGCGGTCTTGCATCACTAAGACCTTAGTATAGCCCCTCATTCCAAGGCGCGCGACCATAGTCACGAACACATTTAATGCCAAGACCAAATCCCATGCAGCGCCGGCATACGTCGTTGCGCTGCATCAAATCCGTCAGCGTTAATGCTGTTGATGTTTAAAATATCAGGCGGCGGCAACGGGCCGGATCAACGGCCGCGCGCCTGCTCGGCGAGCTGTTTGAGCACCGCGCGCAGCGGGCCAGGTCCTGTGACGCGCTGCGGGAAAAACAGTCGCAGGGCCGTGCGCCCGTGCTGCAATTCGAGCCCCTCGGGGTCGATGCCGACGCAACGCCAGTCGCCGTCGGGCGCGCCGAGCAATTTGGTGGCGTAGAGCCGGCAGGCCTCGGCGTGGTCGGCGTTCATGTGGGCGATGGCGTCAGCCTCGGCGTCGAGCAGTGCCCGCGCGTCGGAAACATCGGTCAGCACGTCGGCCGCGGTGAGATCGGCGGCACGGGCGAAGCCGCCATTGAGATGTGCCGACACCACCGCCATGCGCCAGAATGCGAAGTCGCCGAAGCCGGCATAGAGCTCCGACTTCGGATGGCGGGCGAGGAACCGGCGGCGGATGCGGGCATCGTCGGCGCTCTCGCGCCCGACCGGCGCGAAGCTGCCCAGCACCGTGAGCCGGGGATGCGCCAGCGCATCGCCCTTGCCGATCTCGGCGAGCAGCAGCGAGGAGCGCCCGTCGCACTCGAGATTGGCGGTGTGCGTGGCCAGCTTCGAGACCAAGATCAGCGGCGCGCCGTCGGCATCGGTCGCCACATTGACCAGCGAGGCGAACGGATGGCCGCTGTTACGGTCGAGCGTCGCCAGCGTGCCGGTGCGGGTTAAGCGCAGCAGCGTCTTGGCCACTTCTAGCGGCATGAAATCCGCCGGCGGCTGCGCATTCTCCGGCGTGCGGCCCGGCATGGCGCCGGGCAGTGGCGGATTGGCTGTAGCTTTGTCAGGCGTCATGGCATTCCAATCGTTAACGCGGCGGGCTCCTGGCCCGATGGTAGCCCTGTTGGGCTTGAATTCGCTACCGAATCACATAGTTGATGCAAAGAGGCCACATTTCAGACCCTGATTCTGGGCTTCAAAATACGCGGGACGTCAGCCAAGCGACGCATATAGAGGGGCTCCATGCCGACAATCGCTCTCGTCGACGATGACCGCAATATCCTGACCTCCGTTTCGATGGCGCTCGAAGCCGAGGGCTATCGCATCATGACCTATACCGATGGCGCCTCCGCGCTCGACGGTTTCAAAACCTCGCCGCCCGATCTCGCCATCCTCGACATCAAGATGCCGCGCATGGACGGCATGGAGACGCTGCGCCGGCTGCGTCAGAAGAGCGACATTCCGGTCATCTTCCTCACCTCCAAGGATGAGGAGATCGACGAGATGTTCGGGCTCAAGATGGGCGCCGACGACTTCATACGCAAACCGTTCTCGCAGCGGCTTTTGGTCGAGCGGGTGAAAGCGGTGCTGCGCCGCGCCTCGCCGAAGGACGCCACGGCGCCGAAGGAAACCGACGCCAAGGCGCTTGAACGCGGCCAGTTGCGCATGGATCCGGAGCGTCACACCTGCACTTGGAAGAACGATCCGGTTACCCTGACCGTCACCGAATTCCTCATCCTGCAGGCGCTGGCCACCCGTCCCGGCGTGGTGAAAAGCCGCAACGCGCTGATGGACGCCGCCTATGACGACCAGGTCTATGTCGACGACCGCACCATCGACAGCCACATCAAGCGCCTGCGCAAGAAGTTCAAGGTCGTCGACGACGACTTCGAGATGATCGAGACGCTCTACGGCGTCGGTTATCGCTTCAAGGAAACATGACGCATCTTTAATTATGCGGGTCCTAGCGGACTGACATAGCGTCGCGGCTTGCGGTAAAATCACGACTTCAACCCGGCTGGATTGAACGACGTGCTCGATCGAACCGCTGAAATTCAGGCGCAGAAAACCGAGGCCGAAAGGCCCGGCGAGGAAACCCCGCGCCCCGAGCGCAAGCGCTTTGGCGCCGTGCGGCGGGCGCTGCTTTCGGTATGGGCCTTTTTCGTTTCGCAAAGTTTCTCCAGCCTCACCCGCCGTATCGTCTTCCTCAATCTCACCGGCCTGGTCGCGCTCGTGGTCGGCGTGCTCTATCTCTCGCAGTTCCGCGCCGGCCTGATCGACGCACGCGTGCAGAGCCTGCTGGTGCAGAGCGAGATCATCGCCGGCGCGATCGCGGCGTCCGCCACGGTGGAAACCGACTCCATCACCATCGACCCCGAGCGGCTCCTGGAATTGCAGACCGGCGAAAGCTATGGGCCGTCCGACGAGTCGCAATCGGGTATCGAATTTCCGATCAACCCGGAGCGGGTGGCGCCGGTGCTGCGCCGGCTGGTATCGCCGACCAAGACGCGCGCGCGCATCTATGACCGCGACGGCGTGCTGATCCTCGACAGCCGCAATCTGTACGGCCGCGGCGACGTGCTGCGTTTCGACCTGCCGCCGCCGGACACCGAAAAGCCCGGCCTCATGGAGCGCTCCTTCATCGCCGTACGCCGCTGGTTCGGCCGCGGCGACCTGCCGCTCTACAAGGAACTCGGACCGGAGAACGGCAAGGGCTATCCGGAGATCGAGCAGGCGCTCAACGGGCTGCATGCCAGCATGGTGCGGGTCAACGACCGCGGCGAGGTGATCGTCTCGGTCGCGGTGCCGGTGCAGCGCTTCCGCGCGGTGCGCGGCGCGCTGATGTTGTCCACGCAGGGCGCCGACATCGACGACATGGTGGAGGCCGAGCGGCTCGCCATCGTCAAAGTGTTCCTGGTCGCCGCCGCCGTCATGGTGGTGCTCTCCATGCTGCTCGCCGGCACCATCGCCGGCCCGGTGCGCCGGCTCGCCGACGGCGCCGAGCGCGTGCGCCGCCGCATCCGCAGCCGCGTCGAAATCCCCGACTTCACCCGCCGGCGCGACGAAATCGGCGACCTGTCGGGCGCGCTGCGCGACATGACCAACGCGCTCTATACCCGCATCGAGGCGATCGAAAGCTTCGCCGCCGACGTGGCGCACGAATTGCGCAATCCGCTCACCTCTCTGCGTTCGGCGGTGGAAACGCTGCCGATGGCGAAGACCGACGCCAACC
>Ga0209890_10001006_pt1 | contig 12953 bp, 10 predicted proteins | sample OrgsoiDNA2013049_FD_185799 | JGI IMG/M metagenome (GOLD analysis project Ga0209890, IMG submission 185799) | Permafrost soil microbial communities from the Arctic, to analyse light accelerated degradation of dissolved organic matter (DOM) -... | ecosystem: Environmental > Terrestrial > Soil >...
CGGCGACGGTTTTTCTTTGGACCGGCCAGGACACACCCGAAGAATTAAGTGGGCTGCCGCGCCATTTTCTGGCGCGTAGTGGGGGGAAGTCAGTGTTCACCAATCGGGAGCTGCGGCCATGATTTTGGTCCTGCTCATATTGCTGAGCGGATGCCTGGTCTATTCGCTGCTGTCGATTGTGGCCGCGTGGCGGTACTTGTCGGTGCATCCACCCGCCGGCGGCCCTCTTGAACCGATCAGCGTTCTCAAGCCGTTGGCGGGCATGGATGAAGGCCTGGAAGAAAACCTGCGGACGTTCTTCACCCAGGACTATCCCGCATTTGAAATTCTTTTCGCCGTCCGAGAAGCCAGCGATCCCGCCGTCGCAGTGGTGAGAAAGCTGCAACAGGAATATCCCGAGGTTCCCTCCCAGCTAATCGTGACTGGCGAGCCACCTTATCCCAATGCGAAGGTTTTCAGCCTGGACACGATGCTTTCCGCTGCCGCGAATGACCTGGTGGTGATGAGTGACAGCGACATTCGCGTGACCGGAAATCTGTTGAGCACCCTCGCCGGGGAATTTCATGACCATCGAGTGGGGATTGCGACTTGTCCTTACCGGGTGGTGACCGCCGCCAGTTTCTGGTCGCGGCTTGAGGCTACTGGTCTGAATACCGAATTTATCGCGGGGATTCTTGTGGCTCGAATGCTGGAGGGAATGAAATTCGCCCTGGGGCCAACCATCGCGGCCCGCCGCTCAGTCTTGCAATCGATCGGAGGCTTCGACCGGCTGAAAGATTATCTGGCCGAGGACTTCGTGATGGGCAAGTTTGCCGCCGAAGCGGGTCACGGCGTGATTCTGTCTTCCTGCGTAGTTGAACACCACATCGGTGGGTCAGACCTCCGCCATATTGTGGCCCATCGCCTGCGATGGATGCGTAGCGCACGTCGCTCCCGGCCTGCGGGATATATCGGGCAACTGTTCATGATGCCGTTTCCATTGGCCCTGTTGCTGTGTGCCTGGAGTACAAGTTGGTGGCCGGTGTTGCTCCCGGCGGCCGCTCTACGAATCCTCAGCGCCTATGTGATGTCGGCGCAGGTTTTGAAGACGCGTCTCAATTGGCTTTTGTTGCCGGTAGAGGACTTGGCGGCCTTCTTCTTCTGGGTGGCCGGCTTTTTCGGCAACACCGTTGTCTGGCGAGGACGACGATATCACCTTCGTGCCGACGGCCGTTTTGAGTTGACCCCGTGAACGTGATGACCTGATGACCTAAGGAACAATCCGCACCAGCTTGCCTTCTTTTACATAGAAATGATCGCCGCGCCAGGTCACGGTATTCCCCGCCAGCCCGCCCATCCACATAATGACGGCCAACAGGTCCCTGAAAGGCAGCAGCCATAGCCAGCGCGCGACTTTTCGATCGTGTAGAACTATATGGCCAACCACCAGAGCCATCGCCCACCGCATCAACAAGGCGACGCCGGACAATCCCCAGGCCCACGCAGTGCCGCGTGATAGCAACACGCAAAGGAAAGCCCACGGCAGGGTAAACGTCAACAACAGTCCCGCATAGCCTCCCGGCCGCGACGCGCGGATCGTCCGCGCCCACCTTAGTTGGTGGGAAAAGAATTTCGTGACGCTGTAGGCCGGCAAGTAGGTTTCAACCACCGATTCCGAAAGTGTTACTTTCAAGCTTCGTTCCGCGATGTGGCGTCCCAGTTCGTAATCATCGGCAAGATAATCCGCAATCGCCTCGAACCCGCCAATCGCCACCAGGTCGCGTCCGCGAAATGCCATCGTCGATCCCAGCCCGAAGCGCAGGCCGCCTTCAATCTGTCGCGCCGCCAGAACTCCCGCCATGAAGTCGGTGCTGATTCCCAGCGACTCCAGCCTTGACCCCAGCGTGCCGGCCGACACTCCGCGGTAAAGGCAGGTGACCATGCCGGTTTCCGGCGCCTGCAGCTCAGTCATGACTTGTCGCAGATAATCCGGTTCGACGCGAATGTCGCTGTCGTTCACCAGAAAAAAGTCATGCGCCGCCACCGCCGCCAATTGTGCCAGGCTGCTGACCTTTCCATTCGCTCCCAGCTTCTTGTCGCATCGCACCAGGCGGATGGCGCGATCAGGGAATTCCTGGATCAATCGCTCAACCACTGGGATTGCCGGATCATCCAGATTGGTGACGCCAAACAGAATTTCGTATTCCGGATAATTCTGCACACAGTGGGAACGAAGGCTGGCGTACATCTCAGGATCTGTTCCTTTGAGCGGCTTCAGTAGGGAGACGGGAGGCAGATGACCCACCTGAGTTGCGCGTCTCCGCTGCGATGTAAAACGTGCCGCCGCCCAGATGCACAGGACGCAATACATCACACTCACAACACTGACCAGCGTTGAAATGACGAGCGAAATGTTCAGGAGCTTGGGGATCATCGGCAGAGCGTCAATTGTACTGGCAGAGCAAGCCAGCGCAAACCACGCGTCTGTGTGGCAAAGCGGCAGAGTTTAAGAACCAAGAGCCAACAGCCAACAGCCAAGATCCGCTCTCTTACGTTTCCATCCCTATGTAACACACGCGTCCGACCAGGCATTCGGAGAGGCTCTCGCGGTCATCGATCGGCAGAACTTCAACCGCGTACGTCTGGTTGTGCGGACGGAGCACGATGCTTTTCCCTGCCAGTTCAACGTATCTGATCTTGGAGACACCCTTCGCATACACCGCGTACATGTTCAGCTCGCCCTTGCGATAGGGCTGCAGCGAGTTGTAGTGGCGGTCAATCAACACCGTCGCCCCGGGCAGTAGTCTCGGATACATGCTCATGGCGTCGCTGTCGGTTTTGATGGCGACAAAACGTTCCCAGTTGCCACGTTTTCCGTGCATCTCAGGACGCAGCTTGCGCAGGAAGCTCCTTTTGAACTTCTGGATCTCCCGTGCATTCATGCTCATGACCAGGGGTTGGGTCGCGGCAACGGCGCTTTCCACCACAATAATGTTTTCGAATTCGTCGTCACTGGGCGGAGGAATGCTGGCGCGTTTATTGACCTCAGCCGGGTCGAGCAAGTCGAGAACGGAGAGATGCTGCACCTTCAGCACCCGGTCCATGCCCTCGAGGCTCAGGTTTCGCTTGCGGTTCAGAAAGTTAGAGATGTGCGCTTGCTTGAAACCGGTCTGCTCCGCCAGTTTCAGGCCGGTCAGTTCGCCTTCGTCAATCCTTTCCCAGATGGCCTTCCGTAGGTTTTCTTGCAGGCTTTTGAATTTCATGCCGCCAATATAGCAGGTGGCTATAGGTGTGTATCCAATGATTTACGCAGAGGCAAGGTCTGTGCGTCCAACACGTGAAAGCGGCGGCCAGGGCTTTCATGGAGTTTTCCAGAGGCAAGCACAGTTTTTCCACAAACAAAATGACGGCCGCGAAGTATAGCAAACAGGCAATGCACGCTCAAATACAACATCTAAAAGGAAATGCGACTGGCCTTGACTAGCAAAATCTTGCAGCTATAGGATTGGGCACGCGATATAACTACGTCGCTGGTCTCCGGAGCCAACATTTATCTAGTCAACCAATACACCGCCGGTGCGCGGTGAGCGGGAAAACGTGATTGCCGGACGAAATTGCTCCAATTTGAGCCTGGCGGTCTTGGGCTAGCGCTGCTTGGTCTAGCCGGTTGTGCGACTCACAATCCGAATGCTTTTCGGACCGTGGTGGATCCATTCACCCCATCATCCGATGGTCAGATCACCCGATAAGAATACCAGCAGCCGGTTCACTTCTTCCTCGGTGTTGTAGTGAACTAATCCGATGCGGAGGAAGCCGCCGTCTTTTTCGACGCCGAGGCGCTCGGTGAGGTTGATGGCGTAATAGTTGCCGTCCCAGGTAAAGATGCCGCGCGCGCCGAGCCTCGTCGCGAGTTCGAGCGGGGCGGATCCCTCGAGGCGCACGGCGAACGTGGGACAGCGTGAATCTGGATTGCTGATTCCATAAAGCCGCAGGCCGCGAATTTCGGCGAGGCCGCGAAGCATCTTTTTCGTCAGCGTACGCTCGTGAGTCTGGATGGCACGATAGGCGGCTTGGATTGCCGAGCGCTGGTCGGAAACCTGCTCGCTCCGCCTTCCCAGCTCGGCGATGTATTCCACGCAGGCGGTGATTCCGGCAATGCATTCGTGATTCAGCGTGCCCCACTCCCAGCGTTGCGGAACGGCGTTGGTGTTGGCGCGAACCTTGTAAGGAGTCAGACGCGCGAGGTGCTCGCGTTTCCCGTAGAGCACGCCCATGTGCGGCCCGAAGAATTTGTAGGTTGAGCACGCCAGGAAATCACAATCCAAGTCGCGAACATCAATCGGCCCATGGGGAGCGTAGTGGACGGCGTCAATGTAGGCCAGCGCTCCGCCTTCATGCGCCAGCCGGACGATTGTCTTTACTTCGTTAATGGTGCCTACGGCGTTTGAGGCGTAGCCGACGGCCACAATCTTGGTTCGCGGCGTGATCTTGCCGGCCAGGTCGTCCAAGTTCAGGGTACAGTTGTGTTCGTGAATGTCGGCGAACTGGATCGTGACTCCGCGCTCTTCCAGCGCGCGCCAGGGAGAAACGTTCGCATCATGGTCGAGATGGGTAAGCAAGATTTCGTCGCCGGGTTGAAGTTCACGCCCGATGGCACGGCTAATCGCGAAGGTTAGCGTGGTCATGTTGGGGCCGAAGACGACTTCGTCTGAATCGCAACCCAGGAAATCGCCCATCGCGGCGCGGGCTCCGGCGATTATCTGATCGGTTCGGCGGCTGGTGGCGTAGGCACCGCAGGTGTTCGCGTTGCTGGTGCGAAGGTAATCGGAGATCGCGTCAATCACACGCTGCGGAACTTGCGTGCCGCCGGGGCCGTCGAGAAATGCGGCAGGATGTCCGTTCACGCGCTGGGCCAAGGATGGAAACTGCGAGCGGACCCAGTCCAAGTCGAGGGGGCTCGCGATTGTTTTCGGAGGTAGAGAATCAACTAAAAAATTAGACATTTCACCGCCGAGCACGCCGAGATCGCCGAGAAACTAAGAGCCGAGAGCTAAGACCTGAGTTCCGAGAGACGCCCCCGTCACCCCATCATCGTCGTATGCTCGGGCTGGACCTTGTACATCACGCGGACCTCGCTGGGCTGGCGGTAGGGATACTTGTCGGCTCCGAGATATTTCTTGGCCATCTTGTCGATGTGGGCGTCGGCGCCCTGCTCGGTGATCTCGACCACGCGCCCGCGAATTTCCAGATAGCGGTATGGATTCTCGGGATCAATAATCGCCAGCGCCACCCGCGGGTCGCGGCGGATGTTTTTGTCCTTCTGCCGGCCCTTGGCCGAATTGACGATTACGAGGTCGCCCTCGAGGTCGCACCAAACCGGTGTGACCTGCGGCTGGCCGTCAGCCATCAGCGTGGCCAGGCTGGCGAAAGCGCGTTTGTTGAAAAGGTCGCGGTACTTATCAGGGATTGGCATCAGTCCTCCGTCGCTGGAACTAGATCGCAGCATTATAGAACGTCTACGAAAATTAGGATGAACCCCGGGCCTTGCGCCGTAAGGCCGTTGTTGATTCGACTGGAGACACGATCACATTTTCAGAAAGCGCTGTCGCGGGTAGCGTTTACCGTCAGTTCCGGAAATCGCGGTGCGTGTGCTGGTCGACTTTCTGTTGAATACTGCTTCATTCATTTCCTCAAACACCTTGCCCCGCGCCGATTCCATTGTGATTTTCACAGCTTGAAATATCGTTTTTTACGCGCTGTGCCGACTTGAGAATGTCGCGAATACGCGGATTTACGTATCTCGCGGATATCCCGAAACTCCTCTATTGGAGAGCCTGCACCACTTCCGCTGCATGGCCCTGTGAATGGGCTGCACGTGATTGAAATTGCAGCACTTACAAATTGGTTTTTTCTGTTGACCTAAAAAATAGAGGGTGTACAACAGGATCGTTCTTTGACAGTTTCTGAAGTTTTTCCGGTTGGTGCCGAGTCCGGGGCTCAAGCGAAGTCACCTGAGGCAGAAGGCAGAAGCGAAACGTAAGAACGTCGGGCAACCGACGGCTCTGGCGAGCAGCAGCTGCAAGATGACCGAAGGAGGGCGAGCAAGGGTCGATTGCGACGCGCTGGTCGAGGAGAACAGGAAACCCAGTCAGAGGCAGGATAGAGTCCCGAAGGCGTTGAACTGATTTATCCGGTTGGCGGTAAGCCCGGAGCCCGAGCAACGATCGCTAGGATGCAGTCCGCAAGGATAGTGACCAAAGCAGGTCGGCAAGGGTCGAAGCGAGCTACTGGCCGAGACGAATGAGATCAACATCACCGACGGGACTCTTATTTTTTTGTTGCGCTGATCTTAATTTTTGCTTGCGCCGGCTTTTTTGTGCTTGCGCGGATCTTTGCAGTCGGGCATCATAGCACCGCAGCGCCATTCGTCTAATTAGGAAGCGGCCGGTCTTCGATTTCGCTCCTCCCCCTTAAAGAGCGGCCATTTTAAGCTTCTGGACGGAGGGCGCTGTTTTTAGCTCTCAGCTCTCAGCCATCAGGAAAATCTTTCCTCGCTTTACTTCCTTTAATTTTTGCCATTCGATTCCCAGGCGGCTTTGCCGTCGAGAGCCTCTTTGGTCCTCTGCAGTCACTGTGCTGCAAGCGGACAGCAGGTTTCCTTCGACTTCCCTCGGGGCAGGCTCTCGGTGGCTACGCGGGTTCGGAATGACGAGAGCTTGGGGGGATTTTCCTGACGGCTGATGGCTGAGAGCTGACGGCTGAGAGCTTGAATTGCTAAGGTCCCTGGATGATCGCCAGTTTCGGAACTACCAGTCGAGCGCGGAAGATACGATTGGAGACTGGTTCTTCTGCGACGACATCCACGTTGACCTGGTAAACGCCCCAGGAAGGGGTGTCGCCGAAGGGAATTTCCATGTCGCGGGTGTTCATCTTCAGTGGGAAATGCTGGTAGCCGATGGCGGTGGCGCGGCCGATTTGATTCACCGCCAGCACGACCATGGTCAGATCGAAGTCGCGGCCGGTGTGATTGGAAACCTTGATCGAGCCTTCGATCCGCTGGCCGTTTACGTTTGCCTTGCGGCCCCACACGACGGCGAGTGGGGTTTCTATGGAGAGCTTGAACTTTTTCTGCAGTTGTTTTGCGGGATTGTCACTGTCGGTAAGCAGCAGGGTGAGTTCGAACTCGCCAGTTTCCTGGGGCAGGCCTGCCAGTTCGCCGTCTTCGGCAAGCTTTAATCCTGCCGGGAGCGATCCACCGTTGAGGTGCCAGTGATAAAGGCCGGCGCCTCCCGAAGCCGGCAGCCGAAAGGTGTATTGCTGCCATAAAGCCGCTGTAGGGAGGTTCTCAACGGGAATGGATAACGCTCCCGAGTCGGATCCCGCGCCGGATTGCGCGTAGGCAGCCAGTGCCATCAGCAGAAATCCCAGCCCGTACGCGCGGTGAAGTTTTACTTTCATCCCGGAACTAATAGGATCGCCTGTTCCGAAGAAGTTTGCAGCAAAATAGTGAAGTGGCGCCGCCTTTAGTGCTGCAGCTCAATCATCCCTGATGTGTTGGTGCCGGCGTCCACCTGTAAGGCATAGGCGTCTGATCCCGATACCGCATACATCACCAGGGTCAAACCGCCGGACTGCCCAGCGAGAGTCGCCACCGTGCGGCCATTGACGGCCACCGTGTAGGGTCCGCTCAAGCCACCTGGGCTCTGGGCGCCGTTGCCGCTGTTGGACGCGTTTACCAGTTCATTAATTGTCAGCCGGCTGGTGCCATCGAATTGCGCGGTTCCAATGCGCGCCAATATTTCCGGACTTAAATCAATTCCGTCCATGACCATCGCATACTGCCCTTTCAGCGTGGAGGCAGCGAACGTGGGCACGGTCTGGAGGTCGGCGGCGCCATCTTCGACGTTGCTAGGGTTGTTGACCAGGAAGAACGCTCGTGAGGGACTGACCATCCAGAACACTTCCTGAAATGCCCCGGAATTCAGGCTGACGGCCACGCGGCCGTTGGGTTGCGCGGTGTAGGTGCCGGTATAAATGACGGTCGAGTAGTTGCCGAGCTGCATGGAGTCAGTGACGTACGCGCTGATGGTTCCGTTGCTGGCGGCGAACTGGCCGACGGTGGCCACCGCATCGTACAAAACTCCGGTGTCTCCGCGGCTCCCGAATGCATAGCTGCCGGAGAGCCCGTTGCCCACAGTGCCAGTCTGTGCCTCGGCACTGCCGGCTCCGACGGCGCCCGCGTTGCTGATCAGTAAATCTATCTCCGTGGTGTTAACAACATAATACACAAAGCCGGTTGTAGCGTTGGTGCTGTCGGTGAAGGTGGCAAGTCCACGCCCCAGTGAATTTGGAGGGAAGAATGTGCCGGAAGTCAGGGACAACTGGCTGCTGGTTCCCCCCAGGTTCTGGTCGAGATTGCCGGTGACCGCGCCGCCTGTGATGGTGAGGGCTCCTACCTCGGAAACTGGGTTCTGACCGAGCGCAACCGCGATCTGGTGCAGACGGAAAGCGAAGGTTCCGCTGGGAGTGGTGGTGGTGGAACTTTGCAATTCCGCGACTCCAGCGCCGTCGGCGAAAACGTCCGCTTCCATAAGGTCGAGCTTGGAAGAACTCACGAGCGTGATTGCGAACGTGAGTTGGCCGAGCGCTGTTGGATTGATAGTGAGGAAGCCGGTTCCGTCACTGGCCAAGGTATAAACCCCGGTGATGCCATTGGAGACCACGCCTCCGGTTGCAAAATCGTCGCTGCCGCCCGTGATGTGCCCGGCTCCGTCGGCGGTGAACACGCCAATCTCACGGTAGGGACCAAGGTTCGAAGTGCCATGTACCTGGTACACGTAGGAACCGGTCAGGCTGGCGAGGGAATAGTTTCCCGTCGGCAACACAATGCTGCCACCGCCGCCGCAGCCTGTGGCGGCGACAAGCAAAAATATTCCGAGGGCAAGCGAGATTTTATTGATGAGTCGCACGGGACAACTCCTCTACAGCCAAAATATTACCCAGAACGCGAACGAGGATATACCGACGATTTTAACCCTGCTTGGCGTAAAAGGTTGTTGTCTGAGAGTAAAGGTTTGTAACCAAGAAAATCAGGTAGGCAAAGTTTCAAGGTTTCAAAGTTTCAAGGTTTCCTTGTGCGTGTGCCGGCAAAACCCCGCGGCGCTTCTTGATTACGGGACCGATCCAGATGGCGATGCGGTATAGAAGCAGCACTGCCAGGATTGCTCCATAGATCAGAGGTTTGCGGATATCGGCTTTTACCAGCCACAAGTAGTGGATTATACCGGCAATGGCGCTGACGTAAATCAGGCGGTGCAAAGCCTGCCAGCGTTTTCCGCCCAGGCGGCGTATCCAGCCTGCGGTGGAAGTCAGCGCGAGCGGAATCAGCAGAACGAAAGCGGCGAATCCTACGGTAATGAATTTACGCTTGGCGATGTCGGCGAGCATTTCGTGGAGATTGAAGGACTTGTCCAGCCAGATGTAGGTGGTGAAGTGCAGGCAGGCATAGAAAAACGCGAACAGTCCAAACATCCGCCGGAACCTGATGAGCGCAGGCACATGCAGTAACTTCCTGAGCGGTGTAACGGACAGGGTGATCAGTAGGAAGCGGATCGTCCAATCGCCGGTCTCATGGGTGATTTTCTCGATCGGATTGGCGCCCAATCCGATTCCCCAGGTGCTCATGTCCTTTGGAGTCGAGCCAAAAAACTTCCACAGCAGCCAGGCCAGTGGCACCAGGCAGGCGATGAAGACTACGACTTTGAGTGAGCGAATCATGAAGGCCGCGCTTGGTTCTCGGCTGTTGGCTCTTCTGGGTGTGCGGATGTTAGCTGATAAGAGCCAAGAGCCAGGAGCCGAGAGCTGCATTAATAGTTTTTCCTCAAATCCATTCCCGAATACAATCCCGCAACCTGGTCGTAGCCATTAAACATCAGGGTGGGACGTTTCAGGAATTCGCCCAGCCTTCTTTCGGATTTTTGGCTCCAGCGGGGATGGTCCACGTTTGGATTCACGTTGGAATAGAAACCGTACTCGTTGGGCGCGGAGAGGTTCCAGGTGTTCATGGGCTGCTTATCGGTGAAGCGGATGCGGACGATCGCCTTGGCGCTTTTGAAGCCATATTTCCACGGCAAGACAATGCGCAGCGGCGCGCCATCCTGATTGGGCAACACCTCGCCGTACATTCCGAAGCACAGCAGCGCCAGCGGATGCATGGCTTCATCCATCCTTAGGCCTTCGACGTAGGGCCACTGCAGAACGGCGCGGTTTTGCCCGGGCATCTGTTTGGGATCGAGCAGGGTGGTGAATTCCACGAATTTCGCCTTGCCCAGCGGCTGCGCCCGCTTGATCAGTTCACTGAGCGAGAATCCCACCCAGGGCACGACAATGGACCATCCTTCAACGCAGCGATGACGGTAAATGCGCTCCTCTGGCGAGGCGACCCTGAAGACCGAGTCAACATCCAGGACCTGTTTTTTTTGCACCAGACCGTCGATGGTTACGGTCCACGGCCGGGTGTGGAAGTTCTTCGCCAGGTCGGCGGGCTCTTCTTTCTCGGTGGAAAACTCGTAGTAGTTGTTGTAATGGGTCACGTCGTTATAAGGCGTGATCTTTTCCGCGGTAGAAAGCGAGCTTTTCTGGATTCCGGCAATCTTTTCTCCCGCATGGACGACTTGCGAAGGAGAGAACAGCTCCCTCGCGCCGAAACCGGCCGCCGCCGCCGCCCCGGTGATCGCCGCTGTGTGCAAAAACTTGCGACGGTTCAGGCAGAGCTGCTTCGGCGTGATTTCGGAAGAACGAATGTCCGACGCTCTCTTGATCAACATGGCTAGCTACTCCCCTCTGGATATACGCGACCCTCTGTATCTTAGATGTTATGTCCTGATTCGCGAGGCTGGGGAAGGGTTCAGAAGAACAGCTATCAGCGATCAGGGAAAACCCAGGTGAAACCGTTTTGACTTCTCCTTCGCTTTCGCTTCTCCATGGCCTCAAAATCCGCACTGGACGGGCTTTTGCCATTGCAAGTCCTCACTCTTCTGTGTTAACTTCGTTGGCCTTTAGCTGTTCGCGCTCTTGCCCGCAGCTAAAAGCTTTACCCAGGAAGCTTTACCCCAGGAGGATTTACCATGCGGAAGCTCTCACATAAGTCCGCTCTGTGCGTGGTGCTATGTGGATTAGCAAGCTTGGCATTGGCGCAGACCGGCAGCGTACAAAGCAAAAGACTGCCTACCAGCTTTTTGCAGAAAGTTACCCCTAGAACCGCCCATTCAGCAGATCCCTCATTCACTGCCGGCAGGGTGAAGTATTTGCCCAACGGAACCAAAATCAGTTCCACGACCAGCCTTGCAACCTCCGGGCTGCCAGGAGTGGACTCGCTTGCGAACTGGTCGGACCAGTTTACGGCCCAGGGTTTCGACTTCTTTGGCAATCCGCAATCGGTATGGCCATACACAATCGTTGGCACTCCTCCTGAGTCAGGCCAGACCACAACCTTCCGCGCACCGATTGTTCCCGTGACTGTTGATCTTCTTGGTCCGGACGGCACGGTCGCGGTTTTCGAGGGTCACCCGCTGACGTTTGCACCCACCCCAACCATCATCAATGCGATTGTTAAATCTCCAGTGTTTCAGCCTTGGTTCTACACCACGGGCGCTGGCCAGTTCAATGACCAGGCGATGCGGTCAGAGTTCGCAGACAAGGTCCACGGCAATTGGCACAATTTCCTGGCTCCGGTTGTACGGACCGGGCGGCGCATGCAGATTCCCTGGGGCTTCTGGTTTTTCTTTACCGACGCCAATAACAATCCTGTAGGGGCGGCGGTTGATTTCAATACCTTCAGCGGTCTATTCTTCCCGGCGACCTCTCCGGTTGACAACAGCACCACGATCGGCGCCGCCGAGTTGGCGCACGACATCACCACCAAGGACATTTCCACCTTCGCGTTCAACAACGTCTTCTTGTATGAAGGCGACCTTAATAACTGCTGCATTCTGGGATTTCACACCTACGACTTCGAACCCGGCAACGGCGAGAACGGGATATGGGAGCACCGCTATGTGTTGAACTTCTCCAGTTGGCTTCCGCCCCAATTCTTCTCCTTCGGATTTGAGGACATTACGCCGCTGGCGCATGAAATGTCGGAGACCTACAACGACCCGTTCGTGAACAACCAGACGCCGTGGTATGAGTCCGTCGATCCCTTCCTGGGAAGCGGTCTCTGCCAGGACAACCTCGAGACGGGCGACGCGATCGAAGTTCTGACCGCCAACCCGGTCTTCGCGGTTTCCATGAACGGTAGAACCTATCACCCGCAGAACATACCTTTGTTCAACTGGTTCGCACGCCAGTCCCCGTCTCTCGCACACTTGGGCGCGTACAGCTTCCCCGACGAGACCACGCTTACAGCGCTGTCTCCGGGAAATCTGCTGCCAGGGTGCGTGCCGAGGCCGTGAGAACATAGCTAGTTCGTAGTCATCGCGGGCCCAAAAGGCCCGCGATTTTTTTGGTTGGAAGGAAGGGTTCGGGTCTTCAGATGCTGGATTTGGCCAGCCACTGGGCGAAGGCCATCCAGGCGCTGGTGCCCGAAAGTGCCAATCGCAGCGGCTGCGACAGGACCAGGAACAATCCACCCCAGATGTATGCCGGATGGACGCGCTTTCGCGTGATGACGTCATACAAAATGCAGATCAACAGAACCGCATCTACCAGGGCATAGATTTGTATCGGCCCGGAGATGAACGCGAAGGGGAGCCGGCCAACTCCCGGCGCCAGAAGGGCGAGGGTCGCCAGCAACATCAGCCGTTTGTGGGTCTCGGGCTTGGCGCGGTTCAGGAGCGCTGCTCCCACCAGGATGGCGAAAGTCGTGATGTCCCCGAGAGGAATGACGAGGAACGCCAGCGCTGGAATGCCCAGCGGAGCAACTCCGCGCCGCGCCGCGTGAACGGCCACGATGAATCCCACAACCACCATCAGGA
>Ga0209890_10001007_pt1 | contig 12943 bp, 7 predicted proteins | sample OrgsoiDNA2013049_FD_185799 | JGI IMG/M metagenome (GOLD analysis project Ga0209890, IMG submission 185799) | Permafrost soil microbial communities from the Arctic, to analyse light accelerated degradation of dissolved organic matter (DOM) -... | ecosystem: Environmental > Terrestrial > Soil >...
CGATCTAACGCTTGCCTACGGTTGCGGGTTCAACACGGTCAGCCGCTTCGCCCACTGCGCGACGACAAAGCACCCCAGCCCGGCGCTCGCCGCGATCGCGAGGTCGTCTGCGTGAAGGCGACCAAACTTGAAAAGATCGCGCAAGAGCGGTACGAAGAGTACGAGCGCGAGCATCACGAGAGCACCACCGACGATCCACCAAAGCGCCGGATTCGGAGGACGCAGGTTCGCCGCGAGCCGCCGCGAACGCGACCGGCTCGCGATGATGAGAGACAGGCTCGCGAACACCATGACGGTGAAAGCGAGTGCGCGGGCCACTTCCGTACTCTGGCCGCGTTTCAACGCGACCCCGTAGACAAGAAGCAATGCGGCCAGCACGACGGCCCCTTGGACGCACCCGAGGAGTACGGTCGCGCGATCGAGGAGCGACGCGTCGGGCGGACGTGGCGGCCTTTCCATCGTGTCGGGCCCCTCCGGCTCGGCCTCGAAGACGATCGAGCACGATGGATCGATGATGAGTTGCAGGAAGAGGATATGGACCGGCAATAACAGCAGTGGCCACCCGAGAACGACCGGAACCACCGACATGCCGACGATCGGGATGTGCACTGCAATCAGGAACGCGAGCGCCTTGCGCAAGTTGTCGAACACCCGGCGCCCGAGACGGACAGCGGTGACGATCGACGAGAAGTCGTCGTCGAGCAACACCAGCGCTGCGGCCTCGCGCGCAACGTCGGTGCCGCGACCGCCCATGGCGATGCCGATGTGGGCGGCTTTGAGCGCGGGCGCGTCATTAACGCCGTCGCCGGTCATTGCGACCACGTCGCCGCAGGACTTGAGCGCAGTGACGATGCGCAGTTTGTCCTCCGGCACGGCTCGGCAGAAGATGTCGACGTCGCGAACACGCGCCGCAAGTTCCGCGTCGCTCATTTGCGCCAGCATGGACCCGGTGATGTAGCGATCCGGCGCCGCCAGGCGGACCGTCCGGGCGATGCTCATCGCCGTGGCCGGGTAGTCGCCGGTGATCATCACGATCCGGATGCCTGCGGCACGGGCCTCGGCGACCGCAGCCGGCACCGCATCTCGTACAGGATCGGCCAGACCGATGAAACCCACGAAATCGAACGCAAAATCGTGCTGCAACAACGGTAAATCGCGCTCCTGGAATGTCGCCCTGGCCACGCCCAACACCCGCAGGCCCTTCGCGGCCATATCGGATGCCGTGCGTCCGAGCGCCCCCATGGCCTCGGCCGGCGTGTGGCACAGGTCGAGGATAGCCTCGGGCGCACCCTTGGCCGCGATCACGTAGTGGGTCCTATCGGGCGAGCGCCATACCCGCGAAATGGCCAGAAGCTCCCGCGACAGGGGATACTCGTCGACGAGCGTCCAGTCCAGATGAACGTGTTCGGTGCCGGCGAGGAGCCGTTCGATGGCCGCCTTGATCGCCTTGTCCATCGGGTCGAATGGATCGCGCTGGCTCGCGAGCATCGCAAACTCGAGGAGCACGTGGAAATGCTCCGGCAACGCGAAATCGGGGGTCGCCGCGACATCGAGTTCCTGTCCCGAGGTGTGCAGTCCGGCGAGCGTCATCCGGTTTTGCGTCAGAGTCCCGGTCTTGTCGACGCAAAGCACGGTGGCTGAGCCCAGCATCTCGAGTGCGGGCACGTGTCGGGTCAACACGCGATTCTTCGCGATGCGCCATGCGCCGAGTCCCAAAAAGATTGTGAGAATAACGGGTAACTCCTCCGGCAAGATCGCCATCGCAAACGTGATGCCAGTCAGAATCGCATTGAGCCACTCGCCACGCGTGAGCCCGTATGTCATTGTTATCAGCACGCTCAGCCCGGCACCGCACCATGCGATTCGACTCACGAGGCGGGCAGTCTCGCGTTGAATGCGCGTCGGCTCCGGCCGGATCGCCGCAAGCGCGCTGCCGATCCTTCCCAGCGACGTCTCGCTGCCTGTCGCGAGCACGCGCGCCGTGCCCTTACCCTGCACGACCATCGAACCGGAGAACACGAAAGGCGTCGCATCGCCTCCGGGCGGGCCCATGCGCTCCGCGGGTTGCGTCGCGGTGATCTTCGCCACGGGCACTGATTCGCCGGTGAGCAACGACTCGTCCACCGCGAGATTCGTCGCCGCGCAGACCATCGCGTCTGCCGCGACGCGGTCGCCCTCAACAAGCAGGAGGAGATCGCCGACGACGACGTCGCGTCCGGCGATACGCATCTGCTCGCCGTCGCGGATCACGAGCGCCCGCGGGCTCGACAGGTCGCGCAGCGCTTCAAGCGCGCGTTCGCTCTTGCGTTCCTGGACGAACGTGATCGCGATGATCACGAACACAAACGCAAGCAGCATCGCGGCCTCGCCCTTGTCGCCCAGAAGCAGGTAGATGGCGCCGCAGGCCATCAGCAACAGGAACATTGGCTCGCGCACAACGTCAGCGGCGATCGCGAACAGGCGGCGTGGTTTCGCCGTCGGGAGTTCGTTGTATCCGTCACGAGCCAGCCGGGCAGACGCGTCCGCAATGGTGAGCCCGGCATCGGAAAGAAGCGCGGGCGTGGCAGTCTCGGTAGTGCTCGCCGCGTGGGATTCCATTCGCCGATTATAGAGGCGAGTTGTGAAGGCCGCCTTCGGCAAGCACCCGGCGAAACACCCGCCGAACGATTCGACCAAACTGTTGCATCGATCGGTTGAATCCACAGTCGATAGCGGTCTCTCACTCAGCCTGATTGCGGACGGATCGGGCCATCGGGCACGAAATAGTGTTTGGCCTAATTCCCGGGCGTACCCTTACTAAAAAAAACCGGCTCGCCGTTTGGCGAGCCGTTGAATTGGGGGTTGCGGGGACCCGCAACCCGACCCAGAAGCGCGTACGTATCAGGTAGTTAGCAGCCGAGGTACGAAGGACCAACGTTGAGACACAAAGGGCCACCGACATGCAGCCGTGACTGCCGTCGACCCGAAGCAGCATTTCGACTCTGCGAACTGGGTGCTGAAGAGCGGTCGTTCACGATGGCTTACTCTCGAGCGCCGTGGCATCGCGGCGAGGCTCGGGCAAACACCAAGGTGTTCGGCTAGTCGTTGGATCAGTAGGCAAGCTGAACGACGGGGCCCTCGCGCTGCGCGGCGACGTCGTCCGGATGGAAGGGCAAAGGCTGCCAGCGCTTGGCCGCGAACAAAGGCAGCTGGTCGTAGGCCCGCGGCGACGCGAGGTCGCTGCTCTGGCCATAGGTCAACAGCCCACGCGCGACCGGGCCGCGCTCGTCGAAGGTCACCACCTGGATGTAACTGCTGCCGAAGTTGATGTTGTAGCCACTCGGACTGATGGTGGCTTGGCCTTGCGATTCCATCTTGTTGAGCACGCCTTCGAACTCATCTCCGCCGTGCAGCGCGATCTTCTGACCGCGAACGACGCGCGATTCGGGAACGCCCATCGGCACGTCGACCGCGAAGCCCGCAGCGCGCACGATGCCGACGGCGTCGCCGAGCGCCTTGAAGATTGCCGCGCGCGTGGCGGGCGTGGCCGTGTCGAGGCCTGACGGCGTTGCCACGGGTTGTGTCGGGTCGAAGGGCACGCGCCAGACTTTCGGGACGTCCTTGGCAGCGCGCCAGAACTCGCGAAACAGCGGCGCGCCGCGCGAGTCGGCGTTGGTCGTGCGGTCCCATGCCGCAAGAGTCTGGCAGCCGGTCGTCTGGTCGGCGGTCAGTGCGCTGCTTCCGTCGGCGCAGGCCTTGAGCAGGTCGTCCATGACGAGCATGCCGGCGAGGTTCTTGTCCCGGAAGATGACGTTGCGCAGATCGGTCGCACTCATCTTATTGCCGGCCAATCCGTCGGTGCCGGCCAGCCGCCCGCGGATTTCCATGATCGCGCTGCGCGTCCGCAGGCGCTGGGGCGTGCCGATCGGGCCGACGAGCGGAGACACGTCGGCCATCGGCGCAGTGTCGGGATTGCTGAGCCAGAAGCTGTCGTTGCTGTTCTGCACGTAGTCCGGCGTGATGACCACCGGCATGTGCGCGGGCGTGATGATCCCTGGCGATGCGGCGCTGGCGTCGCGCGACCAGTCGCAGGCGCTGCGCGAACCGTCGAGCACCGGCAGGCCGGCGACGTTCAGCAGCGCAGCGGCCTGCGGCGAAGGCTTGCAGCCCTGCAGCATCGCGGCGGAGACGTCGGGCACCACCGACAGGTCGGCATACATCGCATTGCCGTCGCGGTCGGCAGCGATCGTGTTGATCCACGGCATGCCCAGGTTGCCTAGCGCCGTGCGCAGCTCGGCGACGTTCCTGGCCTGCGCCATCCGCATCCAGCTTGCTGCGGACCGGACGTTCAGGGTGTTCGCGTCCCGGATCGCGTAGGCGCGTTCGGCGGTCCAGCCGAGACCCGCTCGCGGCAGCGACATCACCGGGCCCCAGATGGTCGAATAGAACGTGTGCTGCAAGGGCGTCGCGCCCGACTCTGCGGGCAGCGTGACGGTGCGGGTCACCATGTGTCTCGGCTGTCCGTCGACGAGGTAGACCGTGGGATCCTTCGGGTCCAGTTGCAGTTCGTAGAGCGTGAAGCGCTTGCCGGTCGACACCGTGTGCGTCCAGGCCACGTCCTTGTTGAACCCGATCACGACGACCGGGGTCAGGCCGGCTGCCGCTCCCATGATGTCGAGCTTGCCAGGGATGGTCTGGTGCATTTCCCAGAATCGGTTCGGGCCGGTCCAGGGGAAGTGCGGGTTGCCGAGAAGCAGGCCGCGGCCATCGGGCGTCGCGTTGCGGCCGAAGGCCCAGCCGTTCGAGCCAAGTTCGCCGCCCTCCGGGGTGTCGTTGAAGCTGTAGTGCCGGATTTCTGCGGCTGCCTGCTGCAGATCGACGGGCGCCTGGCTCACCTTCGCAACCGGCGGTGCTGCGGCCAGCACTGCCACTGCCAGTGCTCCCACGCCGCCCTGGATCATCGCCCCCTCGGTGGCGCGGGAGTGGTCCGCCATCGTCATCGGACGCACCCACGGCTTGCCGCGGCATGCTTCCGGCAGTCCATTCGTACCGACATCGGTCAGGTACCGGTTGTAGCCCGCGACGTATCCGCGCAAGGCCGACTGCACTTCCTGGCCGGTCGTCGCGGCAGCGCGAGCGAGCGCCTCGTCGTCCATGTGGAAGCGGATGAAGAGATCGATCTGGGCGTTCGGAGCCTTATCGAGACCGAGGTCGCCCAAAGCCTGTGCACCAAGGAACTGCGATCGTTCGCCGCGCAGCGTCAGCAAGTGCTCGGCGGTCTGGCAGACGTTGTCCTGCGCGTGCGCGTAGGCCGTGCCGTAGGCGATGCCCTCCCAGTCGGGCGCGGTGATGTGGGCGATGCCGAAGGTCGTGCGCTGGATGGTGACGTTGCGCGAGCCGGCGGTCGGCGTGCTCGCGCAGGCGCCGATCAGCGCGCTTAGTGCGACGCAGCGCGCGATCAGACGAAAGCGGGCGACGGTGTTCTTCAGGATCGTTTTCATGAGGTCGGGATGCCCGGTTTATTCGTTCGCAGCGATTCTATTTGCTGTTTGGCCCCGGTGCCATTTGCTTCAAGTGTATGCGAGCTGGAGTTCAAGGAACGAATGTGAATGCGATCGGCGCCGCTGTCGAGAGCAGTTGTGGCAAGAACCTTCACGTCGGGCCGTCGCAAGTTCTCCGCCGATAGCTGTAACGTTGTAGCACGTTCAGGACGCGCCCGAAGATCGGTGCCTGCGCAGTGCGTTCAGATCGTCCCGCACCCGGGCTACAGCGTAACGCCCCTGGTATCTAGTGACTTCAACCACAATCCTGCGTCGGCAACGTTCGACGCTACGCTCACCAAGGTAGCGGGACGTCTTGTGAAGGTCGCCGCGTGGTACGACAACGAGTGGGGCTTTGCCAATCGGATGCTGGATACGGCTGTGGCTTTGAACGGCGCTCGACGGAGGAGTCTGGAAACCGCTGTTACAGCGCCAATCGGTGCTCGTGGGACGATGGCTTACCCCGAGACATCGCCGGCGCAGGCGCTAACAGAAGAAGCTTGTTGCGTATAGGCATGCTAAGTCGGGAAGTTGAGCTAGGGCGTCAATCCTACAGACACTCGCGCAAGCTTTTTGTTAGAAGGCCGCCAATGACGACCGAGAGCGGCATCGTAAGTAGCGACACGCTGACTAGTCTTCGGTTCAAGCAGCGAACGCTGCTAGGAGAGATCAGAAAGGTAGCTACGAAGCTGACTGCATTCGGTCGTCTGCCAGTAACCATTCGTAGACCGTGACACCTGGCGAGTCGCCACCGCACACAGCGCAGGATGTTCGCCAAGCTTCAACTATCGGACGATGCGATCCGGCACACCAGTACGACAGGTTGTGGTTTGGTCGCGACGCTCTTACAAGGCTAAGAGTGGATTATGGTTTGACGCCGGACGGCAAGACAGTAGCGAGGCGAGGACGCCAGCCGCTCATGCATGTCAATGGACCTATGCAAGGTCCGATGCCTTCGATTCACTATCGTAGATCTTCGGTGACCGTCGATATGCGTCGGCGCAACGTTCAGAACAGAACCATCGTCCCGTCGGCGTCGTTTTGCGGTATGCCGCATAAGGCGCGAGCATCTTGCACACAGGATCTATCCACGCGGGATCGAAGGTCGGCGCAAACTCGATGGAATAGATTGGCACGTGGTCAGCAATCGATCGCAGCGCTACCTTCCCCATGTCCTTCGCAACAATTCCAGACTCCGCGGCGATGCTGGCGACTGGCTCAGTCGCCAACATTTGTCCTGGAGACGCGAACGCGGCGATACGTGCTGCGATGTTGACTGTCGACCCGAAGAGGTCGCTCGATCTGCGGAGAACTGGGCCGTGGTGAAGGCCGGTCCTTGTCAGCGGAATCCGTGGCTCGGATCGACAGGCCGGAAGCAAGCGTCCTAGCACTTGAAGGGCGGTTGCCGGGTCAGGAAATCCAAACATCGCTTCGTCACCGATCCACTTGATCGGCTGCCCAAGCTCTCCGAGCGCCTGGCGCACCAACTCCTCGAAGCGCTTGAGCACCGCTATTGCGGACGCATCTCCATAGACATCCGCTATCGCGCTGAACCCCGCCAGATCGACGAACGCGACAGTCGCGACCACGGACTCGAAGCCGTCGACAGCGCTGACGTTCGTATCCACAGCTGATTGTGGTGGGGTCGATAGTGCGGGTCAAGGGCCGATTTTTCGCGGCAATGGGCTACCCCGCAGACTTGTCGTGCCGCAACTTGAACGGCGGCTTGACCCGATTTCTACAAGACCATGGGTTGTTCGTCATCTCGAGGCCCCAATGCTGCCTCCAAATTGGGGTCGTTGCTACCCCGGCGCTACCCCAAGCAAAAATAAAAACGGCTCGCCGAGTGGCAAGCCGTTGATTGAATTGGTTGCAGGGACAGGATTTGAACCTGTGACCTTCGGGTTATGAGGCGAGTTTTAGCTATTGTAGCATATTGTTAATCAATAACTTGCGACGCTTGCCAATTTCGAAATTAACGTCATCCCGTCACAGTCACGGCACAGCCAATGTGAGTTGGTCACAAAGCGCTATAAACCGGCAGGAAGATGAATACGTGGCGGCTACGCGCGCTTCGCAACAGGCTTGCCCTTCGCCCTCAGCCGACGACCGAGCGCGCCAGTCTTCGCGCCTACCTTGGACCGTTGGCTCGCCGGGATCGGGCGCTGAACATTTACTTTGACGCCGCGTCGCGTGGACGCGATCGACTTCTCAACGATCTTTAGCAGCGTATCGTTCACGCGCGTCTGCCAATGCGGGCCGTCGGCTTTGAAGTGCTCGACCACCAAGCGATCGAGCCGCATTGACACCATCTGCTTTGTTGGCGTTCGTTGCGGTCCACGCTGTCCGCGCAGGCGCGCAGGCATGACAGTCGCGTTTTCCCAAAAACGATTCACGTCCTGCGCGCTGTGAGCGTTGTATGGAGTACCAGTGACGTCGATCTCACAGTCACTTCGCTTTTTCAGTTTGGCCAGATTAGTCCTGGATGGCTTGCCAGTATTTGCGTTCTTCATGTTTGACACCTTTGCGAACCGAGATTAGGTGTGGGGCTGCAGAACTGTCGACCCACACCATGAACACGACGACACCGTAAAACAGGCCAAGACTTTGCAGTCGCTTTTCGCCGTAGCTTTCGCTCTTGTCCTCAACCGTCAGGATCGGAGCATCGAAGATCACTTCGCAGTGCGCCAGATCAATTCCATGCTTCGCAATGTTCTGTCGGCGCTTCGCCTCGTCCCAAATAATCACTATTTAATTGTATATATAAAAAGATATGATAGTCAAGGAATGTCTGAGCAGTAACCATAAGAAAGCGGCCACCCGCTGTCAGTCATCGATTTACAGCGCTCCAAGGGCACCTACGAATGCGGAAAGTGATGTTGGAGTTATCCACAATTTCTGTGGACATCCTTGTGGAGCAACGTACCCATTGCCGTGCGACGCGGTCTGGCATGGAGCGCCAGAAATTAGGGCGGTATTCGTCGAGCTCCTGCTCGAGTCGGCGGTGACGTTCCGAGTATCGCCAGCGATGGCGTATTCAGCCGGCGAAAACACGTTCTGAAAAGTCTCCTTCGGGTTATGGTGGCAAAAAGCAGGACAAGCGCGCAAAACCATGGTAACCCGCGCGGTGGGCCGAGCCAGTTGACGGCGATCGCCGGGCTCCGGCCAGTGTTCACTCGAAATCCCAACACTCAGGCTCGCCTGATTCAGGACTTTGTCGCATGAAACCAAGAAAGACCACACGTAAAGCCGGCGCATCTGCCCCCGCGTTGCCCCACCCCACCGATTGGCGTACGACCGATGCGGACGAGCTGGCAAAGCGGAGACTCCGCGCCCGCGAGGAGCGCCACCGGATCACGAACCTCGATCCCACACAGGCCGTCTTCTCGAATTTTGAAGTCCGCTCGCCGAGCGGCATGACTTATCGCGTCGAGATCCGCGACCTCGCATCGCGCCAGTTTTCCTGCTCCTGCACGGATTTCCGCATCAACGGGCTTGGCACCTGCAAGCACATCGAGGCCATCCTCCTCCAGCTTGCCCGTCGTCACCGGGCGGAATTCAAGGCCGCTCTGCGGGTTTCCTCGCCACGCGTTGATATCGTTGCGGACTCCGAGGCCGGAGGCCTGCGCGTCGAGCGCAACGCAGCGAAGCTGTCACCAGCTCTGCGCACGCGCTTCGACGGCAACGGGCTTCAGCTGAAAGCGCTGGATCCCGCGGAATTGCTCGAGGTGATAAGGGCCTCCCGCAGCCAGTCGCTGCGGATTTCGCAGGATGTGGAACCCTGGATCGAGGCCCGGTCCCGCGAGCACGACCGGATCTTGAGCCGCCGTGAATACGAGGCCGGCGTTGCCAATGGCAGCTTTCCGGAACACGTCACGCGCAGTCCGCTTTTCCCCTACCAGCGCGAAGGCATGCTGCACCTTGCCTTCAGCGAACGCGCTCTTCTCGCCGACGAAATGGGTCTTGGAAAAACCATCCAGGCGATCGCGGCGTGCGCGCTTCTCCACCACCTCGGCAAGGCGCGGCGCGTTCTGATCGTCGCGCCCGCTTCGCTGAAAGCCGAATGGGAGGAGCAAATCCAGAAATTTACGGACCTGCCGCTGCGTCTCGTCTTCGGCGGACGCGCCCTCCGGTCGCGGATTTACAATGTAGCGGACGCCGCGTTTTTCACGATCGCGAATTACGAACAGATCGTCGCCGACAGCCTCGACATCAACGCGCGGCTCCGGCCGGACATCGTCATTCTCGACGAGGCCCAGCGGATCAAGAACTGGTCCACCAAAACCGCCCAAGCGGTCAAGCGACTCGCAAGCCGCTATGCATTCGTGCTGACCGGCACCCCGATCGAAAACCGGATCGACGAGCTCCGCTCGATCGTGGATTTCCTCGATCCCGCCATCCTCGGCCCGCTTTTCCGGTTCAACCGCGAGTATTACGAACTGGACGAGAGGGGCCGTCCGGCAGGCTACAAAAACCTTGACAAGCTGCGCGAGCGCGTGCGACCGATCCTCATCCGCCGCCGTAAGGCGGATGTCGAGACCGAGCTCGCCGACCGCACCGACCGCAACCACTTCGTCGCTCTGACTCCGGCGATGCGCGACGAATATGCGGCAGTCGAGAAGCAAGTGGGCGAGCTGGTGGCAAAATCAAAGCGCCGCCCGCTCACGCCGAACGAGCAGGACCTGCTCATGATCCTCCTCAACATGATGCGCATGATCTGCGACTCGCCGGGCATCATGAAGAACAATCCCTCGCGTGATTGCCCGAAGCTCGACGAGCTCGCCCGCGTCCTGGACGAATGCCTCGCGGATCCCGATGTCAAGATCATCGTGTTTTCGGAATGGATCGGCATGCTGGAACGCGTCCGCGAATGGGCGGATAAGACCCGCGTCGGCTACGCCTGGCACACCGGCAGCGTCCCGCAAAAGCAGCGCCGCGCCGAGATCCTTGCGTTCCGCCAAAGCCCCGACTGCCGGCTTTTCCTCAGCACCGACTCGGGCGGTGTCGGGCTCAACCTCCAGAATGCCAGCGTCGTCATCAATTGCGATCTGCCGTGGAACCCCGCCAGACTCGAGCAGCGGATCGCCCGCGCCTGGCGGAAAAACCAGCTCCGCCCGGTCACAGTAGTGAACCTCGTGGCCGAGGACACGATCGAGCACGGCATGCTGGCCTCGCTTTCCCAGAAAATGGAGCTCGCCCAGGGCGTCCTCGACGGCACGGGCGACCTCGCCAATATCAAGCTCAAGAGCGGCCGCCAGGCCTTCCTTAAACGTCTCGATCAGGTGATGTTGTCCGTGCCGGCTGAGGGAATTTCCGTAAAAATCCCACCCGCCGATCCCGCCGCGCATTTTGCGTCTCGCGCCAAGGCGCTTCTCGGCAACCGCCTCGCCCATTGCGACGAGACCCGGGTGCCCGTTTCGTCGACGCCGATCCTCATGGTAGTTCTGCAAGACATTGTCGATCGTGCGCGTGTCGAGGGGCTTTTCGGCGAGACCGCATGGCGCGGCGACCGACCGACTCTCCAAATCCTCGATGCCACGACGTGGCAGGCGCTCGAAAATCTTGCTGCCGCCGGCATGATCAGCATCCATGCCCGTGCTACTCGCCCATTGCTGCCCGTGGACGGCCAACCCGCCCCGCCGCCACTAACCGCGGAGGAACTTGCCCGCATCGAAGGCCTGCGCACGCTTGCCGCCAGGAAGCGGCGCGCTGCCAAAGCTCTTCTCGCCGAGGAACTCACCGAAGAAGCCGAGGCTATGAAAGCGAGTGCTGATCTTGCGGAGGCTGAAGCCGACGAAGTTAAATCGGGAAGAAAATAGCGGAGGCGTCTGACGCCGCCGTTTTCCTCACCGTGCAAGCTCGGCCGATCGAACTCGTCCCGGCGCAGATCACACCGCAGGATTTTGCGCGCCCAGCATCGCGCGCATCCACTTCGTCGCCGAGCCATCGCCGGCCAGGACAGCTTCCACCCGCGATCGGACTTGTTCGGTTCGTCCGCAACTCACCGCGGCTTCCTGCGTCAGGCGATGCGCCTGCATCACGTCGACCCCGGTGATCTCGTAGCCGTAGCCGTGTGCGATCCAGTGCAGGGCGGCGAGCGCCGCCTCGGCGGCGAATTCGGGATGACTCTCCAGATGATCGCGCGCAGCGCGGTTCAAGGTCTTCGGGTCGCAAGGCGATTGCCGCGCCAGCGCTATTGCGAGGTCAAACCGCTGCAGTGACTTGGCGGTTGCGAACCACTTGCCCTCCTCGCCCGGCGTGGAGGCGATGAGATCTGCCAGCAAACGGTCAGCGCCGATTTCCGGATACTTCCGGCCAAGCGCGCGGAAGGTCGCGATCCGCGAATTGCCTTGATTCGAGTCGATTGCGTAGCGGGCGTACGCGTCAGCGCGACGCCCCACGCCCAGGAGGGCATCCTCGGCAAAGCGCGCAAGGGCGCCCAATGGAACGTTGATTCCCGAGCGACGCTGCATGTAAGCGATCGCCTCGTCGACCTGTCCACGGGAAACCAGGACGCGTCCGCCCCATGCCAGGTACGGCCATATCGGGTGCTGGTCCAAGTCGAGCAGTCCGAGCAATTCCTCGTGCCGCCCTGCCTTGAACAGCGCGCTGTAGCAGGCACAGGTGCCCTTGGCAAACGCGAACACGCCGCGCCGGCGGTCGGCCACGACGTGTTTCAACAACGGCAGCAAGTCGTCGGCCCAGCGCGACGCGATTCCAGTGGTCACGCACAGATCGCCCCAGTGATCGCCGAGCGACTCGATGTAGGGCGGATCGTCGTCCTGGAGCGCGTTGAACAGGCGTTCAAGCCACTTCGAGCGTACCGTTTCCGGCACGGATGCCGCCGCGATGATCGGCACCAGCGCTTCGACGGCGTAGTACGCCGCATTGCCCAACGCTCCCGATGAGCTGTCGACCTCGCATACCGCCGGTGAAACTTTCTCGAGGAACAGCACCGCACCCTCGGCAGCGAGTACGGGATCACGGCGCGCCGCGGCGAGGATCTCCACGACTGCCGCGTCGATGCGGGCGATGGCAGCGTGCGACCCCCGCCAGCCAAAGGACGCACGGCGCAGCTTGGTGCGAAAACCCCACCCGGGCGTGGAATCCGACGCGGACTTGCTGGGCATGGTGACGCAGATCGTAACGGAGTTGAATTCGCACTCACCCGGGGGACGCTATCGCATTCCAAAGCGACGCGGGTGCACGCCCACAATGGTACGCGTAAGCGGGCAGAACGGCGTCGATGCCGGTCGCCCCTTGGTCGGAGCGGACGACGAAGGTGTGCCGACGGTCTCGCGGGATTGACATGCCAGCCACCAACATGCAAATGGACATTTGCCTCGTGCACGATCACCGTGGCGTCGCACCCCGATGTTACGGCTGCGAACTGTGTGTAAGATTTTCGGTAGTTGATAAAAGGG
>Ga0209890_10001008_pt1 | contig 12930 bp, 13 predicted proteins | sample OrgsoiDNA2013049_FD_185799 | JGI IMG/M metagenome (GOLD analysis project Ga0209890, IMG submission 185799) | Permafrost soil microbial communities from the Arctic, to analyse light accelerated degradation of dissolved organic matter (DOM) -... | ecosystem: Environmental > Terrestrial > Soil >...
TGAGGGTCTGATCGCCCGACTTGAGGGTCGTCGACGGACAGGTCACCGTCCCGGTGCCGCCGGTTCCGGTGCTTCCGCCGGTTCCGGGCGCGCTGCCGCCCGTTCCCGAGCCGCCCGTCCCGGGGTGCCCCGCGGAGCCGCCCGTCCCGGAGCCGCCCGTTCCGGGCGCGCTGCCGCCCGTTCCCGTCGCTCCGGCATGGCCGCCCGTCCCGGTGCTCCCGCCAGTCGCAGAGCCACCCGTACCGGGGTTCCCGCCACCGGTTCCGAGCGAGCCGCCGGTTCCCGACACGCCGCCGGTCGCCGTCGAGCCACCAGTTCCCGTCGAGCCGCCGGTCCCGGTCGAGCCACCGGTCCCCGGCGAGCCGCCGGTTCCCGTCGAGCCGCCCGTCGACCCGGAGTTGCCGCCGGTCTCCGAGCTTCCCCCGGTGCCGGAATTTGAACCACCCGAGCTAGAGCAGCTCGCCAGGAGCGCCCCAAACAAAAGAACTGAAGTAAGCCTCGTTCGAGCTGAAAGCTGCATGAGTGTCTCCTCTCAATCGCGGGGTCAACACTCCAACACTCGCGACCGGTCTCGCAATAGGCCGATCGGCCCTAGGCCGAGTCGTCAGTCCGGCACGAGCCTGCATGGCCCCCGGGACTGCTGGGGATAGCGACCGTGGCTAGGCCGTTCTACCTATTGCCAGGGTCCTCGATGCCCGGCAATGCTCCCCGCGATGACGAAGCTCACTCGCGTATTGCTCGGCGGGCTGATTGCCACCGGGCTCTCCTCCGCTCTCGATGCCGGCCCGGCGCGCGCCGCCAACCAGCAGCCGACGGGGATCGATCTGGGCCTCACCAGCTTCTATGACGGCTTCGGCAAGAACGAGCCGGGGTTCGTTTACCTCACCTATGCGTTCTATCAGGTGGGACACCAGATCAACGACAACAGCGGTAACGCGCAGACGATCTTCGGCACCCCGAAGATCAATGACTTCGTCTGGATCAATCAGCTCGCCTGGGTGTCGCCAGCGACCCTGTTCGGCGGCGCGGCGCACGTCGGGCTGAACGTCGTCTGGGCGACGATCATCGCGCTCGACACCGACTTCAGCACTGCCTCGCCGGCGCCCGGCTTTCAGTTGAAGGACAACGGCGTCGGCACCGGCGACCTGACGACGGGCGTGTTCCTTCAATTCAAGCCGATGTTTGTCGGAGGCCGGCCCGTCCTTTCGGCCCGGGCGGAGCTCGACGTCATCGCGCCGATCGGCTCGTACGATCCGCTCAAGGACATCAATCAGAGCTCCAATTTTTTCTCTCTGGCCCCCTACGGGGCGATCACCGTCTTACCGGTGCACCGCCTGGAGATCTCGGCGCGCGTCACCTACCTCTACAATTTCACCAACCACCGGCCGGCGAATCCGTTCCCGGTGTATCCCCCGGTCGACAGCGTCAAGGCGGGGCAGGCGGGCTGGGTCAACTTCGCCGCGTCGTTCGAGGTCCTGAACACCCTGCACCTCGGCGTCAACGGCTACTACTTCAGGCAATTCACCGACGATCGCTATACCTACACCGACGGGACCTCTGGCACCGGGCCATCGAACTACGTGCTCGGGGATCAAGGCTCGGCGCAAATGCTGGCCCTCGGCCCGGGCCTCTTCTGGGACTTCAGCAAGACCGACAAGTTCTTCCTCAACGCCTACTTCAGCATCAAGGTCGACAACCGGCCCCAGCAGAACACCTTCAACTTCCACTACATTCACGACTTCTAGGAGGGCGTCGCCGAAGGCGACGGTGAGCGCAGCGAGGCAAACCTTGGCCCGACGACGTGCCGCCCGATAGGCGGCCTAGGAGGCCTAGAGGCCGAGCAGGCGAGCTGCGTTCTGCTTGAGGACCAGCGGGCGGACCTCGTCGCGTATCGGCAGCTGCGCAAACTCCGCGAGCCACCGCTCGGGCGTAAGAACAGGGTAGTCCGAGCCGAAGAGCATCTTCTGCCGCAACGGCCCGTTCAGGTACTGGACCAGAATCGGCGGGAACAGCTTGGGCGCCCAGCCCGACAGATCGATGTAGACCTGCGCCTTGTGCATCGCCACGCTGAGCGCCTCCTCCTGCCAAGGGAAGGATGGGTGCGCCAGCACGATGGGCAGGCTCGGGAAATCCACGGCGACGTCATCGACGTACATCGGATTGGAATACTTGAGACGGATCCCCCCGCCCCCCGGGAGCCCCGACCCCATCCCCGAGTGCCCAGTGTGGAAGAGAGCCGGCACGCCCGCCTCGGCGATCACTTCGTAAAGCGGATACGCGAGCCGATCATTCGGAAAGAACCCCTGCAAGTTGGGGTGAAACTTGAAACCACGCGCCCCTTTCCCGATGAGCCGGCGCGCTTCCGCCGCGGCGTTGGCCCGGTGCGGATCGACCGACACGAACGGAATCAGCACATCGCCGTTGGCGGCCGCCACCTCGAGGACCTCGTCGTTCGAGACCGGCACCTCGCCTGTGTTGTGCTGACTGTCGACGCAGAAGACCACGGCCGCCATCGAACGCGCGCGGTAGTAGTCGGCGACTTGCTGCACGTTCGGGCGCGGAAACTCCGAGCGGAAGTGCTTCGCCGCGGCGTCCAGGATCTCCATCGTTCGTGGATCCGGCTCGCCGCACAGCGGGATTTGCGCGTGCGTGTGCATGTCGATGGCGGAGATCGCCTCGACGTCGATCCTCATCCGAGCTCCAGCTTCGGCAGCCTGACCCCAAACGGCTGGAGGTGCTCGGCGAACCGCGCTGGCCAGACGCCGGCGATGGCCTCCGCGTCCCAGCCGCCGTCGCGCAGCTCGGTGACGATCTCGGTCGGGTGGGCGTAAAGACAGAGGCGGTCGCCGCCCACTCCGATCGCCTGGCCGGTGATCCCGGCGGCGCCGTCCGAGGCCAGAAACACCACCAGCCCCGCGCAGTCCTCGGGCATTCCGATCGCGTGCTCGCGGCGCACCGCGGGCGGGAGCGGCTCGCCCGCCGCGACACGCGCGGCCAGCGGCTTGTAGATCGGGATGGAGGCCGTCATCGCCGTCCAGGCGGTGGGGACGATGGCGTTGACGGTGATCGACGCGCGGGCGAGCTCGAGCGCCCAGGTCCGAGCGAAGCCCACCACGCCCGCCTTCGCTGCGGCGTAGTTCGTCTGGCCGAAATTGCCGTACTGCCCGGCAGGTGATCCGACCACGATGATGCGGCCCCCCTGCCCCTGCTCGCGCATTCGAATGGCGGCCGCGCGCGCGCAGAGAAACGTTCCGCGCAGATGCGTCCGCACCACGAGGTCGAAGTCCTCGTCGGTCATCTTCCAGAGCACGGCGTCGCGCAGGACGCCCGCGTTCGTGACCATGGCGTCGAGCCGCCCGAACTTCTCGACCGCGCTTGCGACCAGGGCCTCCGCGACCGCGCGATCTCCCACGTCGCCGGCCACGACGATGGCGCGCGGACCAGCGAGCGCGGCGGTCTCCTCGGCAGCCCGGGCGTCGAGGTCGTTCACCACGACGGAGGCACCGGCTTGCGCCAGCGCCACGGCGTACGCGCGCCCCAGCCCCTGCCCGGCGCCGGTGACGACGGCCGACTTGCCGTTGAGATCGACGGCGCTCATCGGTAATACCGAAACAGGCACTCTGCGGCCAGCGCCGGCTTGGCCTGCCCCTTCACCTCGACGGTGAAGGCTGCCAGCACCTGGATGCCGTTGTCGAACGGCGTGACCTCGACCAGGTCACCCACACCGCGGAACTCTGCACCGACCAGAAGCGGCGCGGGGAACCGCACCTTGTTCAGGCCGTAGTTGACGGAGGTCGCCGCGTCGCTGACCACCAGCAGCTGCTGTGAGATGGGCCCGAGCAGGGACAGCGTCAGGTAGCCGTGCGCGATGGTCCCGCCAAACGGCGTCTTTTGCGCCCGGGCCGGATCGACGTGAATGAAATTGTGGTCGCCGGTCACCTCGGCGAACTGATTCACACGCTCCTGCGTCATCTGCTGCCATTCCGTTGGACCGATCCGCCGCCGCGCGTAAGTCGACGCGTCCGCGATGGTCATCACGCACGCCTCCTTCGAGATCTCCGTCGTCATGATTCTCCCTCGAGCCAGCCAAGTGTCAGGCTACCTGAGACTCTACTCCACGGCCCGTCGAGCTGGAAGCCCGATCGACGCCACCGTGGGCGGCGCTTTCAATCCCGGGATGCGCCGTCGCCGAAGCCGCCGTCCAGATTCTGGACCGCCGACTTCAACATGCGGAGAAAGGCGCTCCGATCGGTCCTGCTCAAGCCCTTCAGCATGGTCTTCTCGAACGCGGCGACGGCTTTTTCGCAGGCGACCACCACCCGCCGACCCTTGGCGGTCAGCCTGGCGGGCAGCTTTCTTCCATGGTCGGGATGTGGGCTCCGCGCGATCAGGCCCTCCTGCTCCAGCCGGTGGATGACCTCGTGCATGGACTGCGCGGTCATGAACGATCGTCGCGCCAGCTGGGAGTTCGACAGCGGAACGCCGTGGCGGTTCAGAACGCTCAGCGTGGTGAACTGAAGGGCGGTCAGCCCGTGGCGGGCCGCCCGCTCGCTGACGGCCGCGAAGACCAACTGGTGAAGTCGGGCGATCGCATAGGAGACTCCGGGTTCCGTCATCGCAACATCGTGCCACATCCGCCCACGGCTAAAGGCCCAGGTACGCCTGGCGGACCCGGTCGTCGTGCAGGAGATCCTCGCCGCGCCCTTGCATGACGATGCGCCCGTTTTCGAGCACGTAGGCGTGCTTGGCCAGCTTGAGCGACGCCGCGACGTTCTGCTCGACCAGCAAGATGGAGATCCCCTTCTCTTCGTTGAGCAGGCGGATCGTCCTCAGCAGCTCGCTCACCACCAGGGGCGCCAGCCCCAGCGAGGGCTCGTCCAGCATCATGAGCTCGGGCAGGCCCATCAGACACCGGCCGATCGCCAGCATCTGCTGCTCGCCCCCCGACATGGTCCCGGCGGTCTGTCGGCGGCGCTCGGCGAGCCGGGGAAAGAGCGCGAACACCTCCTGCATCGTCGCCCTCATCTTGCGGCGCGCGCGCGGCAGCAGAGCGCCGACCTCCAGGTTGTCCTCGACGGTCAGGCTGGGGAAGACCTGGCGCCCCTCTGCCACCTGACCGATGCCGAGGTTGGCGGTCGTGTGGGAGTCCTTGCCGGTGACGTCCTGGTCTCGAAACCTGATCGTCCCGGCCCGCGGGAGCTCCATCCCGGCGATCGCCCGAATGAGCGAGGACTTGCCCGCGCCGTTCGCCCCGATGAGCGCGACAAGCTGGCCGGCGGGCACCTCGAGCGACACGCCGGCGAGCGCCTGGGCGTCGCCATAGTAGAGGTCGAGATCGCGAACCGAAAGCATCAGGCCCCCGGCTCGCCCGCGGCTGCATCCTCGCCCAGGTAGCAATCGAGCACGGCGGGATCGCGAACGATCGAGGCCGGCTCGCCACGGGCGATCACCTCGCCGTGGTGAAGCACCACGATCTGATCGGCGAGGGCCATCACCGCGCGCATCACGTGCTCGGTCAACAGGATCGTGACCCCCTCTTCGCGCTGCACGCTGCGCAAAACGCCGACCAGCTCGTCGATCTCGGTCGGTCTCAGCCCGGCCATCATCTCGTCCAGCAGCAGCAGCGACGGGCGGGTCGCCAGCGCCCGCGCGACCTCCAGCCGCCGCCGATCGGCCAGCGTCAGGTGCGAGGCGGCGACCTCGGCCTTTCCGGACAGCCCGAGGCGCTCCAGAACGGCGACCGCGCGGGCGCGGGCGCCCGACACCGTTCTCTCGCCGTTGAGCGCGCCGACGATCGCGTTGTCGAGGACGGAGAGGCCAGCGAAGGGCTTCACCAGCTGGAAGGTCCGGCCGACACCCGCCGCGCACACCCGATGCGCGGGGAGGCCGGCGATGGATCGACCGCGCAAGCGGATCTCCCCGCGGTCTGGCCGATACACGCCGGCGACCAGATTGAACAACGTCGTCTTCCCGGCCCCGTTTGGACCGATGAGCGCGGTGATGCTCTGCCCCTCGACGGAGAAGCTGGCGCCTGCGACCGCCCGCAGCCCGCGGAACGCCTTGCTCACCTCTTCGACTTCGAGCAGGGGCACGTCAGAGCCTCCTCGGCCGGACGCCGAGGGCGCGCGCCAGTGGCGGCCACAGCCCGTTCGGCAGGTAGATGGTGACGAGCAGCAGGAGCAACCCGTGAACGACCTGCCGAGCGCCGGGCAGTTCGACGCCGGCCTTGGCCAAGATTTCGGTGGTCCCGTCCCCGAGCAGGACCAGCGCCACGGCTCCGACGACGGGGCCGAACAGCGTGCCGAGGCCGCCGATCACCGGCCCCAGGATGATCTCGATCGACCGGCCGAAGCCGAAGATCTGCTCGGGGAACAGGCTGTTGTTGTAGAAGGCGAAGAAGACGCCCGCGATCGCCGTCATCGCCGAGCTCAGGACCACGGCGAGCATCTTCCAGCGAAAAGTGTCGATCCCCAGCGCCTGCGCCGCGATCTCGTCCTCGCGGATCGCCCGCCAGTAATAGCCGGGGCGGCGGCGCAGGAGAAACGCGCACAGCCCGAGCGCGCCAGCCGCCAGGGCCAGCATCGCGTAGTAATACATCGCCGGCGGGCCCCGGAAGCCGAGCAGGTCGATGTGGTTCCGATCCGCCACCCGCAGGAACAAGCCTCCTGGCCCGCCGAACCAGTCGAGGTGGTCGAATCCGATCCGCGCCAGCTCGGCGAAGGCGACCGTCAACAGCGAGAGCTGAACGCCGGAGATCCGCAGGCGAAAGGCCAAGAGGCCGATGAACGCGCCCACGGCGCTGCAGATCGCGACGGCGAGCCACAGGCCAGCCCAGGGGCCGACGCCGAAGTGGACGAAGATCCCCGCCGCCACGTACGCGCCCAGGCCCACGTAGAGCGAATGACCGAGCGAGAGCTGGCCGGCGAAACCCATCATCACGTTCCAGGCCTGCCCCACGTACGCGAGATAGAGCGCCAGGGTCGCCACCGAGACGAGGTAGCTGCTCCCCACGAGCGGCAAGGCCAGAAGGGCGACGGCGACCGTGAACGCCGTTATCGGCGCCAGGCGGCGCCGATCTCCGGCGTCCGCGGGGCGGTCCGACGTCATCGGCGGCCAGGTCCCATGAGGCCCTGGGGCCGCACCAGCAGCAGGACCACGAGGAGACCGAAGCTCACCATGCTCTTCGCCGAGGGGGTGATGAGGAGGCCGGCGAGCGCCTCGGACACCCCGATCGCCAGGCCGCCGAGCAGCGCGCCGACCATCGACCCGAGCCCGCCCACGATGACGATGACGAACGCCAGCAGCGTGTAGCCCGGTCCCAGCCCCGGGGTCACGTCGATGAGCTGGACCATCGCACAGCCGGCCACCGCGACGGAGGCCGCGCCCAGCCCGAAGGTGACGGCGTAGAGGTGCGCGACCGGCAGGCCGGCGACGCGGGCCCCGATCGGATTGTCGGCGCAGGCGCGGATTGCCTTTCCGGTGAGGGTGAAGCGAAAGAACGCGGCGAGGAGCGCGGTCGCCACCACCGCGGCGACGGCGGCGTAGACGCGCGCCTTGTCCACCAGCAACGGCCCTAGCTCGAACGAGTCGAGCTGGTAGCTCGTCTGGACGCTCCGTGCGTCCGGCCCGAATGCCAGCAACAACCCGTTGCCGATGATGATCGCCAGCGCGATCATGAGCAGCATCTGCAGATGCTCGGGACGGTGAATGAACCGGTTGATGAACCCCCGCTGCAAGACGTAGCCAAAGCCCCCGAACACCACCGCGGCGGCGATCATCGTCAGGAAGGGATCGAGCGCCAGCCCCTGAAACGCCCCCACCGCCCCGTACATCGCCAGCGTCATGAGCTCGCCGTGCGCGAAGTTGACCAGCCTCACCACACCGAAGATGGCGGAGAGGCCAAGCGCCATCAGGCCATAGACGATCCCCGTGAGGGTGCCAGAGATGACAGCGTTCGCGACGTACGGCAGTGCTGGCATCCGGTCGCCGTCAGACGCGGAGGTTAGCCCAGCTTGGGCATCGGAAACACGAGCTTTCCCTCGGCGAGCTCCGCCGGGAGGACGACGGTCGGCTTGCCGCGAAGGTTCTGGATCACCACCGAGCGGTTGCCCTCGACCTGGCCCTTGGCGTTGAACTTGATGGGCCCGCCGAAGGAGACCCGGTCGGTCGCGGGGATGTTGGTCTGGCGAATCGCCTCGGCGAGCGCCTTCGGATCGGTGCTGCGCGCGCGCTTGAAGGCGTCGGCCGCGATCAGGACGGCGTCGAACGTGTACGACGCGTTGATGCCGTGAAACGCGAACTCGTCCTTGGGGAACCTCTTCTTGAACGCCGCCGCGAAGTCGTGGGTGATCTGGTTCTTGGGATTGAACCAGACGGTGTTGCTGATGCAGTTGTCCCCGTACTTTCCCAGCCCCTTGCTGAACTGCTCCTCGTAGAGCCCCGGCGACCCGGGGCTGACGACCCCCATCGGGCTCCACCGCTGCTTGACCATCTCCCGTCGCAGGACGATCGCGTCATTGAGGCGACAGACCAGCAACAGGAGCTCGGCGTTCGTGGCCTTCGCTCTCGACACCTCGACGGTCAGGTCCTTGGCCGCCGGATCATAGGGGATGGTGTCGACGACCTTGAACGGGAGCGACAGCTTCGGCAACAGCGCCGCCACCCCTTTGGCCATCGCCTGGCCGAAGGTGTCGTTGACGTGCATGAAGACAGCCGTCTTCGGCGCAACCTTGGACTCGCGGAAGATGTCCCCCAGCAGCACCAGACCGTTGCGGCCAATCTCGGGCGCGGGTGGAAAGTTCCGGAAGACGAACTTGTAGCCCTGCTCGGTGATCTGCGGCGCGGCGGCGATGTTGACGATGTGGGGAACGCCCCGCTGCTCGGCCACCTGCGCGATCGCCGCGGTGTGCCCCGAATCGAAGGCGCCGACCAGCACCTGTGCCCCCTCTTCGATGAGGCGCTCCGCTCGGCTGCGCGCGGTATCCACGTTCGATTCGGTGTCCGCGTTCATCAGCTCGACGTCGACGCCCAGCCGCTGTCGAAGCAGCTCGGGGGCGACGTCCGCCCCGCGCTGGCACGACTGGCCGATGAGCGCCTGCAACCCCGAACGTGGAAGGAGCAGACCGACCTTCAGCTTGGCCGCCTCTGCCCCGACCCGGCGCGGAAACGCGTAGATGGCCAGCGTGCTGGCTGCCGCCACACCGAATGTCCTTCTGGTTACTGATCCCATGGCTGAACCCCCACGACAATCAAGCTGCCCATCGAGAGCGTCGAGCGACGGCGCCCTCAGTTTCAGGTCACCTGATAACACGTCTGGGGGCTCTGGCGCCCCAAAAATCGCCCGCCCCGCCACCAACACCATCGGCACCGGCGGAGACCGGCCGCGGCCGCGATCATACGATGCGCCGCGACACCATGACGACGTGGCTCGCTTCCAGAACGACCTCGTCGCGCTGGTTGAAGGTGAACACCCGGAATTTGACGATCCCGCTGTCCGGATGCGACCGGGACGGTCGGGTCTCGGTGACGCTCCCCTCGACGCGCAACGAGTCACCGACGCGCACGGGCAGCCGCCACTGCATCGACTCGACCGCCATGCCCGCCCCCTGTCCGCCGAGGCCGAGGTCACTGTCGACGATGAGCCGCATCGTCACGGCGGCGGTGTGCCAACCGCTGGCGACGAGCCCCCCGAACGACGTCCCCCGCGCCGCCTCCTCGTCCAGATGGGGAGGTTGCGGATCGAACTCCGCGGCGAAGGCCTTGATGCCCTCCGCGGTCAGAGTCACCGCGCTCGGGGACCGGAAGCGAAGGCCAACCGTGAACTCCTCGAAGCTGCGCGGAGAGGGCACCGTCACGTCGGGTTTCATGTACCATATCAGGGTGCCTGATACCAGAGACCGGACGCCCTCCCCGGCGCCGCTCGGCGACGACGTTCGCGGCCGCGGCGCGCCGGTGTCTGCCATCTCGTCGATGGCGACGAAGGCCCTGCTCACCGAGCTGACCCGCGCCTTCGAGGGGCGCACCGGCCAGGCAGTCGCGCTCGAGTCGGTCGGCGGCGTCGAGGTCGCCCGGCGCGTGCAGGCCGGCGAGGCGTTCGACGTCGTGGCGCTCTCTCGCGACGCGATCGAGAAGCTGAGCGCGACAGGCCACCTGGCGGCCGACAGCGCGGTGGATTTCGCGCACTCGCCCGTCGCCGTCGCCGTGCGCGCCGGAGCCCGGCGACCTGACATCGGCGACGAAGACGCGGTCCGCCGGGCGGTGCTGGCTGCGCGCACCATCGGCACGTCGACGGGGCCCAGCGGCATCGCGCTCGGCCGCCTGTTCGAGCGCTGGGGCATCGCGCCCGAGCTCCGGGATCGGATCGTGACGCCGCCCCCCGGCGTCCCCGTCGGTGCCTTCGTGGCGAACGGCAGCGTCGAGCTCGGCTTCCAGCAGCTCTCGGAGCTGGCCCACCTCGAGGGGATCGACGTCCTCGGACCGTTGCCGCCGGCGATTCAGATCGTGACCACCTTCGCGGCGGCGGTTGGCGCGGCCGCGCGCCGGCCCGAGGCCGCGCGCGCCCTGATCGCCTTCCTGGGCTCGCCGGCCGCGGCGGAGGCGAAGCGCCGCGACGGGATGGAGCCGGCGGATGCTGGGCCCGGCCCGGGGAGCGGCCGATGATCGCGCCGCGCCGGACCCAGGTCGCCATCGTGGGGGCCGGCCCTTCGGGGCTGCTGCTCGGCCAGCTGCTGGCCAAGGCCGGGATCGACGCCGTGATCCTCGAGCGCCAGACCGGCGAGCACGTCCTCGGGCGGATCCGGGCGGGCGTCCTCGAGCAGGTCTGCGTCGACCTGCTCGACGAGCTCGGCGTCGGCGCGCGGATGCACCGCGAAGGGCTGGTGCACGACGGGTTCGAGGTGCTGTGGAACGCCCGGCGCCACCGGATCGACATGCGCCGCCTGACCGGCGGCAAGACGGTCATGGTCTACGGCCAAACCGAGTTGACGCGGGACCTGATGGACGCCCGCCGCGCGGCCGGCCTCCCCACGATCTACGAGGCCGCGGACGTCGCGCTGCACGACTTCGACGGACCGCGGCCGCGCCTCACCTACCAGAAGGACGGCGTGTCGCACGAGCTCAGCTGCGACTTCGTCGCCGGCTGCGACGGCTTCCACGGCGTCTGCCGCGCCAGCGTCCCGCCGGGCGCCATCACCGAGTACGAGAAGGTCTACCCGTTCGGCTGGCTCGGGCTGCTCGCCGACACCCCGCCCGTCTCGCCCGAGCTGATCTACGCCAACAGCCCGCGCGGCTTCGCGCTCTGCTCCATGCGGAGTCACACCCGCAGCCGCTATTACCTGCAGGTCCCGATCACGGAGAAGGTCGACAGCTGGTCCGACGAGGCGTTCTGGGCGGAGCTGCGCCTTCGCCTCGACGATCGGGGGCGGGAGGCACTGGCCACCGGCCCGTCGATCGAGAAGAGCATCGCTCCGCTCCGCAGCTTCGTGGCCGAGCCGCTCCGCTTCGGCCGTCTCTTCCTGGCCGGCGACGCCGGGCACATCGTGCCGCCCACGGGGGCCAAGGGGTTGAACCTCGCCGCGACCGACGTGAAGGTCCTGGCGAGCGCGCTCGTCGAGCATTACCGCGACCGCAGCGACGCCGGTCTCGACGGCTATTCGGCGCGCTGCCTGCGGCGCGTCTGGCGGGCCGAGCGTTTCTCCTGGTGGTTCACCTCGCTCACCCACCGGTTCCCCGATGGCGGCGCGATCGGCGCCAAGCTGCAGGAGGCCGAGCTCGACTACCTGTTCTACTCGGAGCACGCTGCCCGCACGGTCGCTGAAAACTACGTCGGGCTCCCGCTCGAATTCGGCGACGACGCCGCGCCAGCCGACCAATCCACACTGCCCACACCGTCTACTCACCCCACCCTGGCGACCGGGAGGCCCGCGTGATCATCGACGTGCACGGCCACTACACCACGGCGCCCAAGGCGCTGGAGGCGTGGCGCAACCGGCAGATCGCCGGCATCACCGACCCGGCGGCCAGGCCCAACGTCTCCGAGCTGGTCATCAGCGACGACGAGCTCCGGGAGACGATCGAGACCAACCAGCTCAAGCAGATGAAGGCGCGCGGCCTGGACCTCACGATCTTCAGCCCGCGCGCGAGCTTCATGGCGCATCACATCGGCGACTTCCAGGTCTCGTCGACCTGGGCCGCGATCTGCAACGAGCTCTGCGCCCGGGTCTGCCGCCTGTTTCCCGATCACTTCATCCCCGCCGCCATGCTCCCCCAGAGCCCGGGCGTTTCACTCGCCACCTGCCTCCCCGAGCTCGACAAGTGCGTCCGTGAGTACGGCGCGGTGGCGGTCAACCTGAACCCCGATCCCTCGGGCGGCCACTGGACGTCCCCGCCGCTCACCGATCGCCACTGGTACCCGATCTACGAGCGGCTCGTCGAGCACGACCTCCCCGCGATGATCCACGTCAGCACCAGCTGCAACCCGAGCTTCCACACCACCGGCGCGCACTACATCAACGCCGACACGACGGCCTTCATGCAGCTGATAGAGGGGGATCTGTTCAAGGACTTCCCCACCCTGCGGTTCGTGATTCCGCACGGCGGCGGCGCGGCGCCCTACCACTGGGGTCGGTACCGAGGGCTGGCACAGGAGCTGAAGAAGCCACCGCTCAAGGAGCATCTCCTCGACAATGTCTTCTTCGACACCTGCGTCTACCACCAGCTGGGGATCGATCTGCTGACCAGGATCGTCCCGGTCGCGAACATCATCTTCGCCAGCGAGATGATCGGCGCCGTCAGAGGCGTGGACCCCGAGACAGGCCACAACTACGACGACACCAAGCGCTACATCGAGGCGTCGACGGTGCTGACGCCGGCGCAGAAGCAACAGGTCTACGAGGGCAACGCCCGGCGCGTCTACCCGCGCCTCGCCGCCGC
>Ga0209890_10001011_pt1 | contig 12893 bp, 7 predicted proteins | sample OrgsoiDNA2013049_FD_185799 | JGI IMG/M metagenome (GOLD analysis project Ga0209890, IMG submission 185799) | Permafrost soil microbial communities from the Arctic, to analyse light accelerated degradation of dissolved organic matter (DOM) -... | ecosystem: Environmental > Terrestrial > Soil >...
CCCGCGATGGGCTCCGGCGAGCAGAGCTCGCCTACGCCCGACGCCATCGTAACGCGAACCCTGGGAGGGTTCCCAAACCCTCCCGCGATGGGCTCCGGCCAGCAGAGCTCGCCTACGCCCGACGCCATCGTAATGCGAACCCTGGGAGGGTTCCCAAACCCTCCCGCGACGTGGGCGAGCCGGCGAAGCCGTCTCTCCCTCACGCGATTGATGGACTCCGTCCACGCGACCGCGTAGCGCACGGTAGAATGTCCGACTGATGCTCTACCGCGGCGTGCTCGCCACCATCGGACGGACGCCGCTCGTCGAGCTGCGCCGGATCGGCGAAAACGGCGCGCGCCTCTTGGCCAAGCTGGAGCTGCGCAACCCCGGCGGCAGCGTCAAGGATCGAATCGCGGCGGCGATGGTCGAGGACGCTGAGCGGCGCGGCGTTCTGGCCCCGGGCGGGACGATCGTGGAGGCGACCAGCGGCAACACCGGGATCGCTCTGGCGTTCGTCTCGGCAACCAAGGGGTACACGCTGCACGTGACCATGCCCGAGCGGATGTCGAAGGAGCGGCTCACGCTGCTTCGCTACCTCGGCGCACAGGTCACGCTGACGCCTGGCGCATTGATGGGCGAGGCGGTCGCGAGGGCCGAGGCGTTGCGGCGGGAGATCCCAGGCGCCGTTGCCCTCGACCAGTTTCGCAACCCCGCCAATCCAGAAGCCCATCGCGAGACGACCGGGCGCGAGATCTGGGAGGACGCCGCGGGAGAGATCGACCTCTTTGTCGCGGGTGTGGGGACGGGCGGCACCATCACCGGCGTCGGCGAGGTGCTGAAAGCGCGCAGGCCGGGCGTCCGCGTGGTGGCGGTCGAGCCGGCGGCCGCCGCGGTGCTTTCGGGCCGCCGCGCCGCGAACCACATGATCCAGGGGATCGGCGCCGGCTTCATTCCCCCGCTGCTGAATCGCGCCGTCATCGACGAGGTGGTGGCGATCAGCGACGACGAGGCGTTCGCCCACGCCCGCCGCCTCGCGCGGGAAGAGGGGATCTCGGCCGGCGTTTCATCGGGTGCCACGCTGGCCGCAGCTCTGCGTGTGGCTCGCCGCCCCGAAAACGAGGGGAAAACCATCGTCTTCATGGTCTGCGACGGCGGCGAACGCTATATCCACGGCCCGCTGGTGAACGAGCTCCTCGGTCCGTCAGGAACCTGACGACGGCGCCCCCTTGCTGCCGGCGCGGGCGGCCTTAGCTTCCCAGACGTGCTAGCCAGCGCTCCTCTGCAAGGGCTCCGCCTCCTCTTGGTCGAAGACGACGAGACCATCCGTGGCTCCCTGGCCGACCTGCTGTGCGACGAAGGGGCGACGCTCGCGACCGTCGCCAACGGCCGTGAGGCCCTGGAGGCCTTGCGCCGCGCCCCGCAACCGCCCGACCTGATCCTGCTCGATCTCATGATGCCGGTGATGGACGGCTGGGAGTTTCGGATCGCGCAGCGCGCCGACCGGATGCTGTCCGGGATTCCGCTCATCGCGATGTCGGCCGACCGCAGCGCCAAGGCGCGCGCCATTGCGGCGGACGCCTATGTCGGGAAGCCGCTCGATTTCGAGGCCCTCGTGGGACGCATCCGCAGCGTCGTCACCGAGGCCGCCGAGAAGCAACGGGCGGCTGCCGACAGCACGGCGGCGTTCGCCGTGATGGCGGCGGACATCGCGCACGAGATCAACAACCCGCTGACCTACGTGCTGGCGAACCTTCACGTTCTGGCCGAAAAATTTCCCGCCGGCGCGCGCGAGCCAGAGCAAATGGAGCTGCACGATCTGATCGCCGACGCGGTCGAGGGGGCCGAGCGGATCCGCCGCGTCGTCAAGCAGGCCCAGATAGAACCGGAAGCCATCAGGCGACACCACTGACGCCCGCTTCCTCCCATTCCAGAGCGCTGGGAACACCCCTCGCGTTCGCTTCGTGCGGAAAAGGCGATAGGGAAGGGTATCGGAGGTAGGGGCCTCAGTCCCCCAGGCCGTCGTCCTTCATGCCATGCATGAGGCGGGCCTTCACCCGCGCCGCCTGCCGTTCTTTGTATTTGTCGTGGCTGTTTTCGCCGCTCTCGTTGTTCTCGGCGGTGCGGGCGTCGATAATCTGGAACTCGGTCAACACGAACACGATGGTTCCGGACTCGGCGAAGATCGGATCATCGGGGAGACGACAGAGATACTTATCGATGCGCACCGGCAGGTCGCTGACGAAGTTGATCACCCGGTAGCCCGGGCCAGAAAATTCGTTCAGCGGCGACGGCCTCTTGTCGGCGGCGACCGCCGCCAGATCGGTGATGTCGGGCAGGAACCGCTGGAGCGCCGGCGAGCGCGACAGCGTCTCGCGGATCTTGACGATGTCGTTCACCGACTGCCCCGGGATCACGTAGTTGAACGGGACCAGCCGCTCGGTCAGCTCGCGCAGGACGAACACCAGTTGCTCCTCGGTGTTGGTGATCATACGGAACCGCAGGTTGTCGTAGACGTCGGCGGCGATCGATTCCTTCTTGGCCAGGAGCTTGGTGATCAAACTGTCGACGTGCTTGCGGCTCCACTCGAACTCCACCACCGGGCAGCCGACCGCCTTGATCTCCTCGACGGTGCGCAGGACCTTCTCTTCCACCAGGTGGAAGATCTGATCGCCGGAGACCGGCAGCTTGGTCAGGAGCTCGCGCCCCGCCAGGTGATGCAGAACGTGCATGACCTTCAGGACGACGCAGGCGTGAGTGCGCCGGCGACCTTTCTGCGAAGCGATGAGCAGCAGATCCCTTGGAGGCACGCCGCTGGCGACTTCGTCGGGGATCTGAAGGCCAAGGTGGCGTTCCAGGTATTCGACAGCCGCGGCGCGTAGCTCGCCCAGGCGGCGCATGTCGTGGGCGTCGTTGGGGTCGAGCTCGTTGACCCTCAGAAAGCGATCAACCTCGGCGCGGTCGGTAAAATACAGCCGATGCCAGTCGATCACCGAGCCACCGCGCAGGAGGTTCCTGATCGCGGTCAGGTCACCGAGGGTGAAGTCCTCGTACCGGACGGGCCGCATAGGCGCGTCAGGTTAGGTCGCCTCTCCCGAGACCGCCAGCCGAAATCGATCGATCTCTCTAGGTCAGGGCAAGCGGCGAGAGGGCGACGGGCGGCCGAGAGAAATCGTGGCCCAGAAAAGCGCCAGTGCGAAAGATCCCATGACCAGGCTTCCGACGATTTGAATCATACCTTAACCTACATAAAACTACCTGTAGGTTTTGTCAAGAAACGCGCCGATTTTCGACTAAGATGGCGGCGTGAAGCCGGCTGGCGCTCGTTTGATGGTTCTTGCGGTCGTTCTGGCGGGACTCGCCCTCGTCGCGTCGGCGGCTGCGGCGGCGTCGCCCTCGTCCGAGGCGGCGTACGCCGAGGGACAGACGTTGCTCAACGCAAAGAAGCTGTCCGAGGCGGCTGACAAGTTCGAAGCGGCGGTGGCGGCCGATCCTGGTTACGCATCCGCCTGGTACTCGCTGGCGGTCGCGCGCCGGCGCATGAGCCAATGCGCCGGTGCGATCGCGGCCTACCGCCGATACGCGGCGCTCGAGCCCGACAAGTCCGAGCCGTACTATGGGCTCGGGCTCTGTCTGCGCGAGACCGGCGATCGCCCGGGCGCGATCGAGGCGCTCAAACACTACGTGGCGATCGAAAAACAGCCGGCGTCGCAGCGCTGGGTCGAGAACGCCCGCAGCATCCTCACCGAGCTGGGGGCCGCGGCAGCTGCGGCTCCCCCGCCGCCGGTCGCGGCCGACACCAAACCGGCCGAGGCCAAGCCAGCCGCCGCCAAGCCGGTCGCGCCCACCGCACCGACGGGCAGCCCCTTCGCGGAGGCGCAGGCGCTGCGCGAACGCGGCCGCCTCGACGAGGCGATCGCGAAATACCAGCAGTCGATCGCCGCCGATCCGAAGCACATGCCTTCGCGCGCGGCGCTCGGCGAGCTCTTGCTGAAGATCCATCGCGAGGACGAAGCGATCGAGGTCTTTCGCGCGGCGCTCGACAAGAACCCCGCCTACCCGCTGGCGCTCTATGACCTGGCGTTCGCGCTGCGCGTTCGCGATCGCCCGGCCGAAGCGGTCGACGCTTATCAGCGCTACATCAAGCTGCGCCCGAGCGATCCCGATGCCTACTATGGCCTTGGCCGCGCGCTCCAACATCTCGGCCGGAAAGCCGACGCGAAGAAGGCGTACCAGACCTACGTCTCGATGGAGACACGCCCCGGCGAACGCCGCTGGGTCGAGTCGGCGCAGACTCAGCTCCGGACATTGGTCGCGGCGCCGTAGACGCCTGCGGCGTAGCGGTCACGCCGTAGCGGTCACGGCGTAGCGCCGCTCAGGTAACCGGCGTCTCGCGGGGCAGGTCCAGCGTGAACGTCGCGCCGTGGGGCGGGTCGCTCTCCACCGTCAGCGTCCCGCCGTGCGCGAGCGCGATCTGACGCCCGATGTAGAGGCCCAGCCCCAGGCCGCCGACCCGTTCGGCCGTCGGCAGCCGCTCGAAGGCCTGGAAGACCCGGCTGTGATCAGCGCGGGGAATCCCCATCCCCGCGTCTTTGACACGGACGCGGACGCGATCTCCAACCGCTTCAACTGACAGCGCAATCGGCTTCCCCATCCCGTACTTGAGCGCGTTCGAGATCAGGTTCGTCACCACCTGTTCGATCCGACTGCGGTCCCAGGAGCCGACGAGGGGGGCAGCGATGACCAGCTCTATCGACGAACCGACCTCCGCCGCCTGATCGCGCAGCCGGCCCACCACCTCGCGCAGCAGCTCGACGACGTCGACGCGCTCGATGCGGAGCACAAACCGCCCCGCGGTCAGGCGGGAGACGTCGAGGAGATCGTCCACCAGCCCACCCAGACGATCGGCGGTGGCGCTCGAGGCTGCCAGGGCGCGGGTCAGCTTCTCGGCCTGCCCGTCGTCGGTCGATAGGCGCTCGCCAATCCGGATCGCCGAGCCGAGGCGCAGCTTGAGCGCGGTGAGCGGCGTCTTGAGCTCGTGCGAAGCGATGGAGATGAACTCGTCGCGCGCCCGAATCGCCGCGCGACGCTCGGCCAGCGCCGCCGCCAGGGTCAGCATGCTGACCGCGGTGACTGCCATGAAGCCCTGCACCAGCAACAGGCGCTCGTGCGGCGATTCGCCGCCAAAGATGCCGGTGCCGGAGGCGGCGCCCGACACGGCGATCACCGACACCAGCAAGAGTGCCGACGTGACGCCGCGCTGCTCGAACCGAAGGGCCGCCCAGATGAGCAAGGGGACCGTCGGATAGGTGCCGCGCACCATCCCGTGGACAGCCCGCCAGGCGAAGTCGTGGCGAAAGACCGTCGCGCTCACCAGCGCCAGAAGCACGGCCATCACCGCGGCCTCCAACCAGCGGAAGGGACGGCGCGAGAACCGCGAAGTACTCGCCCAGGCAAACAGGAATGGGGCGACCAGCAGATCGCCGAGCGAGTCGCCCACCCACCATACCGTCCAGAAGGGAGCGTACCCGTCCGCCGTCCGGACATGACCGAGCAGCGCGGCCAGGAGGCCGAAGGTTGCGCTGATCGTCGTGCTCCCGAGCGCCGCCACACCGACGAGCAGAAACACGTCCCGCAGCCTCTCGAGGCGGCTGTCGAACCCCGCCCGCCGCAAAAGCGCGGCGCCGGCGACCGCCTCCAGCGTGTTGCCGGCGGCGATGATCGCGGCGCTCCAGAGCGGAATCCCGGTCGTGGCGTTGACCGCGAAGGCGGCGGCCGCGATCGCCGGCCAGAGTCCGACCCCACGCAAACTGAGCGCGACGAGCGCGATGCCGGTTGGCGGCCAGACGGTGCTCGCGATTCCCCCGAGCGCATCGAACGACAACCCGAGGTGCGCCGTCGCGGCGTAGACCACAAACAGCAGCCCGAGCTCCACCGCTCGCAGTACCGTCGGTCGACCTGCGACGGGCATCACCGCCAAGATAACAAGCTACGACAACAAGCTACGATAACAAAAACCCGCCGCCGATGACGGGACCCCTCTCACGGGTCCGGTCAATTGAATCGGGGGCGGGCGAACCCGAGGCGGGCTCTGTCTTGGCGGAACGCTAGGTCTTGGGACCCTCGGTGTACTCGGCGTCGATGACGTCGTCCTTCTTGCCTTCATTCCCCGCATCGCCCGAAGACGACGCCCCGTCGCCTGCCGGCGGCGCATCTGGACCGCCCGCCGCGCCCGCAGCGCTGCGATAGAGCGCCTCGGCCATCTTGTGCGACGACTTCTGGAGCCGCTCGAACGCACCCTCGAACAGCTGCGCCTCCTTGGGATCGCGGTTGTTCTCCACCGCGTCCTTGGCCTCCTTCAGCGCCGCCTCCAGCTCGGTACGGTCCCCCTCGGCGATCTTGTCCCGGTTCTCGTCGAGGTGCTTCTGGACCTGGAAGGTCAACGACTCGAGCTTGTTCCTGGCCTCGATCGCCTCTCGCCGTTTCTTGTCTTCGGCCTCGTGCTCCTGCGCGTCCTTGACCATCCGCTGGATGTCGGCCTCCGACATCCCCGATGACGCGGTGATCGTGATGTGCTGGATCTTGGCCGAGGCCTTGTCTTTGGCCGACACGTTGACGATGCCGTTGGCGTCGATGTCGAAGGTGACCTCGATCTGAGGCACGCCGCGCGGCGCCGGCGGGATCCCGTCGAGGCCGAACTTGCCGAGCAGACGGTTGTCCCCGGCCATCGGCCGCTCCCCCTGGAACACCTTCACCTCGACCGAGCTCTGGTTGTCGGCCGCGGTCGAGAAGGTCTCGCTCTTCTTGGTCGGGATGGTCGTGTTGCGGGGGATGAGCGTGGTCATCACGCCGCCCAGGGTCTCGATCCCGAGCGACAGCGGCGTGACGTCGAGGAGCAACATGTCCTTCACGTCGCCCGCCAGAACGCCGGCCTGAACCGCCGCGCCCAGCGCGACCACCTCGTCGGGGTTGACGCCCTTGTGCGGCTCCTTGCCGAAGAAGTCCTTCACCAGCTTCTGCACCATCGGGATGCGGGTCGAACCTCCGACCAGCACCACCTCGGCGATCTCCGACGGCTTCTTGCCGGCGTCGGCGAGCGCCTTCTTGGTCGGCTCGATCGTCCGCTGGACCAGATCACCCATCATCTGCTCGAGCTTCGCCCGCGACAGTTTGATCTGCATGTGCTTCGGGCCGGACGCATCGGCGGTCAAGAACGGAAGGTTGATCTCCGTCTCGGCCACCGACGACAGCTCGATCTTCGCCTTCTCAGCAGCCTCGCGCAGACGCTGGATCACCATCTTGTCCTTGGAGACGTCGATCCCCTGGTCCTTCTTGAACTCGGCTACCAGCCAATCCATGACGACCTGGTCGATGTCGTCGCCGCCGAGGTGCGTATCGCCGTTGGTCGAGATGACCTCGACGACCTTCTCGCCCACTTCCAGGATCGAGATGTCGAAGGTGCCGCCGCCGAAGTCGTAGACCGCGATCAGGTGGTCCTTGCTCTTGTCGAGGCCGTAGGCGAGCGCGGCTGCCGTCGGCTCGTTGACGATGCGCTTGACGTCAAGACCCGCGATGCGGCCTGCGTCCTTGGTCGCCTGGCGCTGCGAATCGTTGAAGTAGGCGGGGACGGTGATGACCGCCTCGGTCACCTTCTCGCCCAGGTGATCCTCGGCCGCCTTCTTGAGCTTCATCAGGATACGGGCCGAGATCTCCGGAGCCGTCAGCTTCTTGCCGCGGATGTCGACCTCCGCCTCGCCGCTACCACCGCGCACGACCTTGTACGGAACGCGCTTGGCCTCCTGGCTGACCTCGTCGAACCGGCGTCCCATGAACCGCTTCACCGAATAGACGGTGTTCTCCGGGTTGGTGATCGCCTGGCGACGGGCGATCTGGCCGACCAGCACCTCGCCCTTATCGTCCCACGCCACCACCGACGGGGTCAGTCGCCCGCCCTCTTCATTGGCGAGAACCGTCGGATCCTTGCCATCCATGATGGCCACGACGGAGTTGGTGGTGCCGAGGTCGATTCCGATGATTTTGCCCATGAGCTGGTTTTCCTTTTTTCGCTGTCGCTTCGGAGGGTTGGCGTCCGATTTCGCGGTAACCGTAAACACCCCAGATCTGACGTCAAGCGAAAGCCGGATGCGCCGCCCGAGATTCGATCTATAACTTCGATACCTGAACAGATGTTTCACTCTGTGGTTCAGCATTGGCTGGAGCGGAAGTTCGGCGCGCCGACGCCGGCGCAGGCCCAGGCCTGGCCGCTGATTGCGTCGGGCAAGGACGTTCTGGTCACCGCACCGACCGGGTCGGGCAAGACGCTGGCCGCGTTCCTCTGGGCGCTCGACCGATTGGTCGGCGAGGCGATCGCGGCCGGCGGCACCCTCCCCGACCGGACCAGCGTGCTCTACGTGTCGCCCCTCAAGGCGCTTTCGAACGACGTGCGCAGGAACCTCGAGGAGCCGCTGGGCGAGATCAAGGCGCTGGCGGCCGAGCTGGGGTACGCGGCGCCGGAGGTTCGGACGGCCGTGCGGACCGGCGACACGACGGCGCGCGAGCGGCGCGAGGCGACCCGCCGGCCGCCGCACGTCCTGGTAACCACCCCCGAGTCGCTTTTCATCTTGCTCACCTCCGAGTCCGGCCGGAAGGCGCTGCGTGACGTGAGGACGGTGATCGTCGACGAGATCCACGCCGTGGCGCCCGACAAGCGCGGCGCCCACTTGGCGCTCTCGCTGGAGCGGCTGGACGCGCTGGTGAGCCCGGGTAAGCTCCAACGCCTCGGCCTGTCGGCGACCGTCCGGCCACTCGAGGTCGCGTCGCGGCTGCTCGTCGGTGGGACGCGACCAGCGCCGGCGCTCGTCGATGTCGGCCAGAGGCGCGATCTCGATCTCGGCGTCGAGGTTCCGGACGACGAGCTCGGCGCCGTGGCCACCAACGAACAGTGGGCCGAGCTCTACGATCGGATTGCGACGCTGGCCCGGGAACACAAATCGACGCTGGTGTTCGTGAACACGCGCCGGCTGGTCGAGCGGGTGACGCTGCATCTCGGCGAGCGCCTGGGCGTCGACAGCGTGGCGGCCCACCACGGTAGCCTCTCACGCGAGCGTCGCCACCGCGCCGAGCGCCTCCTCAAAGCGGGCGACCTCAAGGTCGTCGTGGCGACGGCCTCGCTGGAGCTCGGCATCGACGTCGGCGCTGTCGAGCTCTGTTGCTTGATCGGCTCGCCGCGCTCGATCGCCACCGGCCTACAGCGGATCGGGCGCTCCGGCCACGCGCTCGCCGCCACGCCCAAGGGTCGCCTGTTCCCGCTCACCCGGGACCAGCTGGTCGAGTGCTCGGCGCTGGTCCGCGCCGCCCGACGGGCCGACATCGACGCCGTCTGCCTGCGGGACGCGCCGCTCGACGTGCTGTCGCAGCAGATCGTCGCCGCCACTGCCTGCGACGAATGGGACGAGGACGCGCTCTACGAGCTCTGCCGGCGCGCCGGGCCCTACGCCGAGTTGACCCGCGCCGATTTCGACGCCGTGGTCGACATGCTCTCCGAGGGGATCGCCACCAGCCGGGGGCGATCGGGTGCGCTGCTCCACCGCGACGCGGTCAACCGGCGGCTGCGCGGGCGGCGCGGCGCGCGGCTGGCCGCGCTCACCTCGGGTGGCGCCATCCCCGACAACGCCAACTACGACGTGATTCTCGAGCCCGACGGGACGCAGATCGGGACCATCGACGAAGACTTCGCCATCGAGTCGATGGCCGGCGACATCATCCTGCTCGGAAATTCGTCCTGGCGCATCCGCCGGGTCGAGCCAGGCAAGGTCCGCGTCGAGGACGCACGGGGAGCGGCGCCCACCATCCCGTTTTGGCTGGGCGAGGGGCCGGCCCGCACGCGCGAGCTGTCGGCCGAGGTGGCGGCGCTGCGCGAGCAGATTGTCGACAGCCACGCGCGCCATGACGATCCGACGTCGGCCCTCATGTCAGGATGCGCGCTCGACCGACGGGGCGCCGAGCTCTTGCGCGACTACGTCCTGGCGGGTGCTGCCGTGCTGGGCGGCGTGCCGACGCAGACGCGCCTCTTCGCGGAACGGTTCTTCGACGACGCGGGGGGGATGCAGCTGGTGATTCACGCGCCGTTTGGCGGCCGGATCAACCGCGCTTGGGGGATGGCATTACGCAAGCGATTCTGTCGGTCGTTCGACTTCGAGCTCCAGGCCGCAGCGACGGACGATGGGATCGTGCTGTCGCTGGGACCGCAGCACAGCTTTCCCCTGGAGTCCGTCTTCTCGATGTTGCGCGCCGACGACGTCCAGGAGCTGCTGACACAGGCGGCGCTGCAGTCGCCGATGTTCGAGACGCGCTGGCGCTGGAACGCGACCCGCTCGCTGACGCTGTTGCGCAGCCGGGGCGGCAAGCGAGTCCCACCGGCGATCCTCCGGATGCGCGCGCAAGATTTGATCGCCTCGGTCTTTCCGGCTCAGACCGCCTGCCAGGACAACCACGGCGGCGGGGCGATCGAGATCCCCGATCACCCGCTGGTGCGCGAGACCATCCGAGACTGCCTGGTCGAGGCGATGGACGCTGCGGGCCTGCGAACGGTGCTCGAAGCCGTGGCGGACGGCCGCGTCCAGACGACCGCGCGCGAGCTGCCCGAGCCGTCGGTGTTCGCCCACGAGATCCTGAACGCCAACCCGTACGCCTTCCTGGACGACGCCCCGCTGGAAGAGCGGCGCACGCGCGCCGTCAGCCTCCGCCGCGGTCTGCCCGCCGCGATCGTCGAGCGGATCGGCGGGCTCGACCCGGAAGCGGTCGCATCGGTGCTCGCCGAATCGCAGGTCGAGGCGCGCGATCCCGACGAGCTGCACGATCTGCTGCTCGACGCGGGCGCGCTGCCCGAGGCGATGGGGCGCGCGCGCGGCTTCGCCGACCTGTTCGAAGCGCTGGTCGCCGCGCGCCGCGCCGCCCGTCTGGAGGGCGTTCCGGTCCTGTGGGTCGCGGCCGAACGACGCTCGCTGGCGGCGCTGGTCTGGCCGTCGCACCGCTTCGTCCCCGACATCGTCGAGCCGCCCGCCCGACGCGCGCCGGCCTGGTCCGATCCGGAGAGCGCGCTCGTCGAGATCGTCCGCGGTCACCTGGCGTTTCATGGGCCCACGACGGCCGAGCAGATGGCGGCGCCGCTCGGCGTGCGCCCGTCCGACGTCGAGGCGGCACTGGCGCAGATCGAGCTCACGGGTGGGGTGTTGCGCGGGCGCTTTGTATCCGACATTGCGGAGCTCGGCGACGGCACCCAGTGGTGCGAGCGCCGCCTGCTCGCGCGAATCAACCGCCGGATGCTCGACGGGCTCCGGCGCGAGATCGAACCGGTCACCGCCGCCGACTTCCTGCGCTTTCTGTTCGGTTGGCAAAACGTGCGTCCTGGCAGCCAGCTTCACGGGCAGCCCGGTCTCGCGCGGGTGATCGCGCAGCTGCAGGGCTACGAGGCGGCGGCCGGCGCCTGGGAGCGGGCGATTCTCCCGGCACGTCTCGTCGGGTACGACTCAGGCTGGCTGGACGCCCTCTGCCTGTCGGGGGGCGTCGCCTGGGGACGGCTCGCCGCCCGACCGGCCGGCGGGACCCCGACCCGAGCCGCGCCGATCGCGCTCTGCCGGCGCGCCGATCTCCCCTGGCTCCTGGTGCCCGAGCCCGAGGCGGAGCGCTTCGACGAGGCGGCCCTGTCAGCGCCCGCGCGCGACGTCCTCTCGCAGCTCGCCGGCCGAGGGGCGAGCTTCCTCGACGAGATCATCACCGGGACGCGCCGCCTGCGGACGGAGGTCGAGGACGCGCTCGGCGAGCTGGTCTCGGCGGGGCGGGTGACCGGTGACGGGTTCTCCGGTCTCCGCGCGCTCATCTCGGCGACGCAGACCCGGGGCGGAGCCCGCGCGCGGTGGCACTCCCGCTGGAGCCGCCGGACCGGCGGGCCGGTCGGCGCCGGTCGCTGGGCGATCCTTCGGGGGGACGCCGGCTCCGCCCACGCGATCTCAGTCAACGAGAGTGCTGCCGGGGCCGAGGAAGCGCGGCACGAGGCGCTCGCACGCCAGTACATAAAGAGATATGGCGTCGTCTTCCGCGATCTTCTGGCGCGCGAGACCCACGCCCCCGTCTGGCGCGATCTGGTCCGGATCTACCGCCGGATGGAGATGAGCGGCGAGCTGCGCGGAGGCCGCCTGGTCGGCGGCTTCGTCGGGGAGCAGTTCGCCGCGCCCGACGCCGTCGACGCGCTCCGTGCGACGCGACGCGACGAACGTCGGGGCGAAATCGTCCGTCTGTCGGCCTGTGACCCATTGAATCTGGTTGGTATCGTGACGCCGGGACAGCGCGTCCAGGCGATCCAGACCAACACGGTCACGTACCTCGACGGCGTTCCGCAGTTGCCGCCGAACGCCGAGAACGAAGGCAGCGAGCGCCGCGCCGCCTGGTCGCAGTCAGCGCACGTCGCCTGAGCCCGGTCTCGGGCTGACAGCGTAGTCTGACGCGCTGCGATCGTTGCCTGCCGAACATCTTCTGTTGCACCGGGTGTAACAGCTGGGGCTCCAGCCCCCGGCCTCGAACCCCCAGATTGGCCTGTTTATGCCGACATAAAGTGTTGGCCCGATTACTGCTTTGTTCTTCGCCTGTGTCGGACCGACACCTTGTGAACAAACGGCAAACCCCGAGCGATCGGGCGACGCAAAGCCAACGGGACTCTCGCAGTCGGCCGGGCCGCCTCAAGGGGGGAATTCAAATGAGAGAGCTGGGGAAACGGACCATCCAAATCAGTATCGCGCTGGGCGCCATCGCGGGCCTCGTCGGGTGCGGTGAGCAGGCCGGCAACGTCGAGACGGGGACCCACGACCTGGGTCTGTCGTCGATCAACGGCCTGTCGTCGATCAACGGCTTGTCGTCGA
>Ga0209890_10001012_pt1 | contig 12878 bp, 7 predicted proteins | sample OrgsoiDNA2013049_FD_185799 | JGI IMG/M metagenome (GOLD analysis project Ga0209890, IMG submission 185799) | Permafrost soil microbial communities from the Arctic, to analyse light accelerated degradation of dissolved organic matter (DOM) -... | ecosystem: Environmental > Terrestrial > Soil >...
TCGATCGCCAAACGATAGAGCGGCTGTGATGAAGTTTTGACCACCCGCAGGCTCCGAGCGCAAACTTATCTCCCAGCAAGCGCATTCTCACCGAAGCTGCTCCGGCTGCTACGACTGCTTGTCGTCGCGATGGCGCGATAAGACCGAGCGAAGCGAACGGTCAGGGCAAGAGGGCGCCGGGGGCTCCGCCTCGATGCCGCGCAGGATTAGGGAGTAACGTAATTTGCCATAGCAGAAAAGTTTCCACAATAGAAATCTTGGGTGCCCGCGGACCTCGAGCATGTCTCGAAGCGAAAAATTCAACCCAAGCGGCGCGTTACGTGGTGCGGCGGCGGGGCGCGCGTTTCACTGCGGCGGGCGCGGGTGCGGGCGTGAGTGCGGCGTCGGCGGGGACTGCGGGCTCGCCGCCCACGGCGGCGATCATCTGACTCTCCGTCCCTGAACACACGCCCAGCACCCGGCAGGGATTGCCCGAGACCGCGATGTAGGCGTGGCCCATGGAACTGTCCAGGTAGATCGAGTCGCCCGCTTTCAGGCGCACGGGGGCGTAGGCGCTGGTGTGCACTTCGATCTCGCCCTCGAGCACGTAGATGTATTCCTCGCCCGAGTGGCGCACCAATTCCCCGAATTCCTTCAGGCTGCGTGCGCGGATCTCGACGACGATGGGGATGAGTCGCTTATTGAGCAGGTCCGTAGCCGGATAGATGTGCAGGTAGTTTTTCGACTCGATCGATCGGCCTTCTCCCGCACGGGCCACGCTGCGACGTCCATGCAGACCCGCCGCATCCGGCATGACCTCGGCCATCGTATCTTGCGCGCCGAACAAACGAGAAAAATCGACTTCGAGGCCTGCGCTGATCCGGGTGAGTTTATCGTAGGTCAAGGAGACCCGGTCGTTCTCGATCTTCGAGAGCGTCGAGACCGGATATCCCGTGCGGCGGCTCACCTCCTTGAGTGTCCAACCCTTCTGAATTCTTATTTTCTTTAGCATCGAACCCGGTTTCGCTGTGGTGCGTTCCGGGGCCGATGCGATGAGTGACCGTGACTTCATGCTGCCTCGCAAATCTCCATGAGCCACTGTAAACGCGCGAATGTGAAATAGCCACGTTTCCGCCATTCTGTTACGAAATGAGAAATAAAGTTGCTATTAATGACATTTCGCAATAGATTGGCCGCCATGGCGATCTCGTCGGGACCGCCCCCCTTTGGAGCTCATTCAGGAGTGCCCATGCAAAGCCGTCTCATCGTTCCCGGGGTCGCGATTGCGGCCCTCCTGCTCGGCGGCGCTGCGCAGGCGCAAGCCCCGACACCCACCCCGGGACTCGAGGAAATCGTCGTCACCGCCACCAAGCGCGATGAGAAGCTGCACGACGTGGCCATGGGCATCACCGCCGTGAGCGGTGAGGATCTCGCGCGGCGTCAGGAATCGAGCTATACGGATTTCGCCGCCCAAATTCCCGGCCTCTCCATCGAGGCGGTGGACCCGGGCCGCAATCGCGTGATCCTGCGCGGTGAAAATGTCGGCAACATAGGGGCCACGATCGCGACCACGGTGGACGACATTCCGTTCTTCATGTCGGGCTCGCAGTCGGACGGCGTCTACTTCAGCGCCAACGTCGATACCTACGACCTCAAGCGGGTGGAAGTGCTGCGCGGTCCCCAGGGCACGCTCTATGGCGCTTCGGCCGAGGGCGGCCTCATCAAGTACGTCACCAATCCGCCTAATCTCGAGACGACGCAAGGCGGTATCTCGGTCGGCGGCGAGAGCGTGGATGGCGGTCAGACGGCAGGTTTCGCCAAGGGCTTCGTCAATCTTCCCTTCTGGGATCACAAGGCGGCGCTGCGCGTGAGCGCCGTGGAGGAGGGTGTTCCGGGATGGATCGACAATCCCATCTCAGGGCAGAGCAACGTCAATCACGGTGACAAATACAGCCTACGGGGTTCCCTGCTGGTCGAGCCGACGCCGGAGTTGAACATTCGGGTGACTGCGTTCAACCAGGGCTTGAACGTGCGGGGCGACAACTTTGTGCAGGTGGTCGGCGCGGCGCTGACGCCGGCGACTTCGGCCGCGAATCAATTCGATCCCGTCCATGGATTGAGCAACGCAACGGCCGGACCGCACCTGATCCACGACGATCTCTCCTACTACGCGCTCAACCTGCAATACGATTTCAAGGTCGCGACCCTGATGTCCGCGACCAGCGTCGGCGAGATCAAGAAGCGGTACAGCTTGGATGCGACCGACCTCAACGTCGCGCCCGGCGTTACGCTCGCGGACGCGCTGGCGGGCGTCTACGGGGAGCCCATCGTGGCCTTCGGCAATCAGCTCGAAACGCTGCACAAGTTCAACCAGGAACTGCGCATCACCTCCAATCCGGGAAGCACCTTGTTCGGCCACCCGTTCGATTGGCTGGGCGGCGCCTTCTTCACGCACGAGACCACGGGCTTCAACCAGGTGTTTGACGCGCGCAGCGCCGCGGATCCCGCGACCATTCTCGCGCCGGCGGCGGGCGGGGACCGGCTGCCGGCCGACTACAAGGAAACCGCCGTGTTCGCGGATTTCACCTATCATTTTTCCAAGGCCTTCGATTTGGAGCTGGGTGGGCGCGACACCCACACACAACAACACTCGCAATCGACGATCTTGTGCTGCGTGCTCATAGGACCCGACACCACCTATGACCCGGTTCGCACCTCTGAAACCGATCCGACGTGGTCGGTCGCGCCGCGCTGGCATGTCAACGACGATATCTTGATCTATGTCAGGGTGGCCACGGGCTTTAGCCCCGGCGGGCCGAATCAGCCGTCCTCTTTTCTGCCCAACCCGCCGTCCTATCGCTCGGACAGCACCCGCAACTACGAGCTGGGAGGACGCGCGGATTTGTTTGATAAGCGCTTCACCGTGGATGTGGCCGTCTTCGATATCCGCTGGAAAGACGTACAAATCGCCGACATCCTGCAGACCTCGAGCGGCCCCGCCGCCATCAACGGCAATTCAGGATCGGCCGAAACGAAGGGTGTGGAGTGGAACCTATCGTGGCGGCCGGTTGACGGATTGAGCTTCGGCTTGCTGGGTGCGTACACGAACGCGAAGCTGACCTCGGATGCCGCCACACTGGGCGGCATGAAGGGCGATGAACTGCCCTACGTTCCCGACGTTACCAGCACATTCAACACGGACTACACCTGGCACGCGTTTGGCGACTTCGCCGGATTTCTCGGCGGCTCGTGGACCTATACAGGAAGCCGCTTCACCGCCTTCTCATCCGCCGGCGGTACGATCGAGTCCCACGTCAAGCTGCCGATCTACAACACGCTGAAGGTGCAGGCCGGTCTCGACAACGGGCATTACAGCCTCGAGCTGTTCGGCAGCAATCTCACGAACGCGCGCGGCATCACCGAATACTTGAACAGCGGCGGTCACGACCAGACGGGTCTCGCGGCTTTCATCCAACCCAGGACCATCGGCATCGAGCTGGGCGCCAAGTTCTGACACTTCAGCGGGCCACTATGAATGACTCCTTGACGCGCTTTGAAGCGCCGTTCGTCGTCTTTTTGGGCGACGCGACGGAGGAGGCGCAATGCAAAACCGGCTTGGGGCTGGTGCAGTGGCGCCCCGAGCATTGCATTGGGCAGATCAGACTGCCGAGCTGCCGGGTCGATGCCGGTGTGCCGGATCTCGACATCCGCGGCGCCAAGGCGGCCGGAGCACGCTCGATCATCGTGGGATCGGCAACCGTCGGCGGCGGCATCCCAGATGGCTGGGTGGCTCTCTTGCGCGAAGCTGCCACGGCCGGTCTCGACGTGGTGGCGGGACTGCATATCCGTCTCGAAAGTCTGCCTGGACTCGCGGCTGCGGGTGAATCGGGGAACGCCCGGCTCATCGACGTGCGCGTGCCGCCCGCCGCGCTGCCCGTCGGCACCGGCCGCAAGCGGACCGGCCGGCGCGTGCTCACGGTGGGCACGGACTGCGCCTGCGGCAAGAAGTACACGGCGCTGGCCCTCGATCGGGAACTGCGCGCGCGCGGCATCAAGAGCGATTTCCGCGCCACCGGCCAGACCGGCATCCTGATCGCAGGATCCGGTGTGCCCATCGATGCCGTGGTCGCTGACTTCGTGACGGGGGCGGCGGAAGTCCTGTCGCCCGACAACGCGAGGGATCATTGGGACGTGGTGGAGGGACAGGGCTCGATCTTTCATCCGGGTTACCTTCAAGTGACGGTGGGCCTCTTGGTGGGCTCGCAACCCGACGCCTTCGTCGTCTGTCACGATCCGCTGCGCGAAACAGTGGCGTGGTGGCCCGAATTCAAGCTGCCGAGCATTCAGGAAGTCATCGAGCGTACCGTTGCCATCGGCCGCCTCACCAATCCCGGTATTCGATGCGTGGGCGTATCGCTCAACACGTCGAAAGTGGCCACCGCGGATCGCGCCGCTCTGCTGGCGCGCTACGCCTCTGAGACGGGCCTTCCCTGCGTGGATCCCATCCAGGGCGGCATGGGGGCCATCGCCGACCGGCTGCTCCGCGAATTTCCGTCATGAAGTTGAGTGTGCACCAGGAGATCTGGCCTGTGGCCAGGCCGTTCCGCATCGCCGGACGCGAGTGGACGTCGTTCGATTCCGTGGTGGTCGAACTCGCCCGCGACGGCGCGATCGGTCGGGGCGAAGCACTCGGGATTTTCTATTTCGGCGAAACGCCCGCGAGCCTCAGCGCGCAAATCGGCCAAGTAGCCGACGCCGTCGTCGCAGGCGTCGACCGTGAGCGACTGCAGCGTCTCCTGCCGCCCGGCGGCGCCCGCAATGCACTCGACTGTGCGCTGTGGGATCTGGAAGCCAAGATCTCGGGCCGAAGCGTGTGGGAGCTGGCGGGCGTCACCCCGAGGCCGCTCGATACCGTGTACACCATTAGCATCGAGGCCACACCGGAGATGATGGCGGAACATGCGGCCAGTGCGGCGGCGCACAGGCTCCTCAAGGTGAAACTCGACGCGCATCAGCCGCTGGAGCGGATCCGCGAAATCTGCCGGGCGCGCCCTGACGCGAGCATCGTCGTTGATGCCAACCAGGCCTGGACCTTTGACCAGCTCCGAAGCCTGGCGCCGGCGTTCGCGGATCTGGGCATTCAGATGATCGAACAACCCCTGCCGCGCGGCGCTGACGCGGCGCTGGAAGGTTACCGGTCGCCGGTACCGCTGGGCGCCGACGAATCGTGCCTGCATCGGGGGGAACTCGCGGCGGCGGCGAAACGCTATCAGATGATCAATATCAAGCTGGACAAGACCGGTGGACTCACTCATGCGCTCGAGCTGGTGCGCGCCGCGCGCGAGCTCGGCCTCGGACTCATGGTGGGTTCCATGGCAGGAAGTTCGCTCGCCATGGCCCCGGCATTCGTCATTGGATGCCTGGTGGATCTGGTCGACATCGACGGACCGCTCCTGATGAAGCGCGATCGGCTGCCCGGATTGACGTACACCGGCGGTCGCGTGGATCCACCGGGCCCGGAGCTCTGGGGATGAAGTCGGCTGTAACGCGAAGGTTCTTTACCGGCCGGCGCGGCAACCGTCAGCTCCCTGGCTCGAGCGGTTCCACCGCCGTTTGATGCAAGGGACGTCTGCAGCGCGCATGCGAAACGAAGAGCCAATTTACTAGCCGTTATTTCTGAGGGTTACGTGTGCATTTAGCGTCGTTGATCGCCGTTGCATCGAGCGGAGCACTTCTCGCTCTCCCGTCGTTCGCGCAATCGCTACCTTCCACGCCGCCACCGCCATCGCCGACTGCCGCACAGCTGACCCAACGAGAAGTTGGCTCCTGGGCCGACGGTTTTATGTCGTACTCCCTAATTCGCGGCGATGTCGCCGGGGCTGTAGTGGTTGTGGTGAAAGACGGGGCAGTCCTCTTCGAAAGGGGGTATGGCTACTCCGATATGACGGCACGTAAGCCGGTCGATCCCGATCAGACCTTGTTCCGCATCGGTTCGACCTCGAAGATATTCACGTGGACCGCGGTGATGCAACTGGTCGAGCAAGGCAAACTCGATCTGGATGCGGATATCAACGGCTATCTTGATTTCAAAATCCCCGCGCGTGACGGAAAGCCTATCACATTGCGCAACATCATGACCCACACCGCGGGCTTTGAGGAGTCATTGAAAAGTTTGATCGAAACCGATCCGAGTCGCCTTCTCACCCTCGAAGCACTCGTGAAGCGATGGACGCCTGAACGCATCTACGCAGGGGGGAGTACGCCGGCCTATTCAAACTATGCTACCGCCCTTGCCGGCTACATCGTGGCCCGGGTTTCGGGCGAATCCTTCGATGACTACATCGATCGTCATCTCTTCGCCCCTCTGAGTATGGAGCATTCGACCTCGCGCCAGCCGTTACCTAAAGTTCTGCAAGCGGGTATGTCGAAGGGCTACGCCCTCGCGTCCCAGCCGGAAGAGCCCTATGAACTGATCGCCGCCGCGCCCGCGGGCGCACTTGCATCGACCGGTTCGGACATGGCGCGTTTCATGATCGCTCACCTGCAAAACGGAGCTTATGGCGGGAATCGAATTCTGCAAGCAGAGACTGCGCAGCAGATGCATACCACCGCCCTTACGATGATTCCTCCGCTGGATCGCATGGTGCTTGGCTTTGAAGAAAGCAACTATAACGGTCATCACATCATTGCGCACAGCGGCGATACGCAGTGGTTCCATACCGATCTGCACCTCTTCCTCGACGACGGGGTCGGATTGTTCATGTCAGTCAACAGCATCGGAAAAGAGGGTGCGGCGAATGCAATTCGTGAGGCTCTTTTCAGAGAGTTTTGCGATCGCTATTTTCCGGGTCCGACTTTGGCGGGAAAAGTGGCTCCGGAAGTCGCCGCCGCACACGCACGCCTGATGTCAGGCCGCTACGAATCGTCCCGACGCGCGCAATCCAGTTTCTTTAGCTTCCTATATCTTGCGCTGCAGGTGAAGGTGACAACGAATGGTGACGGCACAATCGACGTCTCGTCTCTGCGTGGGCTCGCCGACCAGCCCTTGAAGTGGCGGGAGATTGAGCCGTTCGTCTGGCGCGAGGTCGGCGGAAAAACGCTTCTGGCGGCAAAACTCGAGAATGGACGTGTCGCTCGTTTCAGTGTCAATGGGTTCTCACCCGATACGGTATTTGAGCCGGTGCCATGGTGGCGCTCCGGCGCCTGGCTGCTGCCACTGCTGATGATCGGTGTAGCGGCCTTGACCTCGACGGCGCTTGCCTGGCCTGCGGCGGCACTGATGCGCCGCCGCTTCGGCGCTGTTCTGACTCTGGCAGGCACTGATATAAGGGCTCATCGTCTATCGCGCATCGCGGCCGGCTTGGTGGTAGTCACGCTGACCGCCTGGGTCGTGACGCTCGTGACCTCGTTGTCCAATGTCAAATTGCTGTCGCCGGACCTTGACTGGTGGTTTTGGGTCTTGCAACTGGTCTCACTCGTCGTCTTCCCCGGTGCAGCTCTAGTGACCTTGTGGAATGCCCGCGTAGTCTGGGCGGCAAAGCGGGGCTGGTACGCCAGGGGTTGGAGTATCGTGCTCGTCGCTTCGTGCCTAACGGTGGTGTGGGCCGCCTTGGCATTCAAATTGATTGGCTTCAACGTCAACTACTAGCCGTCTACCCAAACCAGTTAACACGATTAGAGGCCATCCATGTCAATAGATAGACAGCAATTCAACCGTCGCCGCTTGTTGAAATCGGCACTGGCTGCAGGCGCCATGACAATTGCGGCGCCGATGATCAATCGCGGCCGCTTTCAAGTGTGGGCAGCGAATCCGCAGCAATACTCCGCCCGTGCGCTCAAACTTGTGGAGCGCTCGCTGGTCATCGACATGTTAGCGCCCCTCAAGCTCGATTTTGAGCCGAAGGCGTACGCACTGCCTCTCACTGAGCCGGAAGCGGCCATGTTTCGCGATTGTGGCATCACCGGCTTCCACAACTCCATCGGTCTCGGCGGGCCCACGGCGCACGAAGACGCGCTGGCCTTTCTAGCCTCATGGCAGGGTTTTGCTGGCCGCAACGCCGATGTGTTCGCGCTCGTGGGAAAGGCCACCGATCTGGACCATGCCAAGCGCCAGAGAAAAATAGCGGTGATCATGGGCATTCAAGACGCCGATCAATTCCGCGAGGCGAAGGATGTGAAAGCCTTCTACGAGTACGGCCTGCGGTGTTCACAGCTCACATACAACAGTCAGAACCTCATCGGCGGCGGCAGCACAGATCGTGAGGACGGTGGCGTTAGCGACTTCGGCGTTGACATCATCAAGGTGATGAACGATGTAGGCATGCTGGTGGATGTGTCGCACAGCGGGGATAGAACGACGCTGGATGCCATCGAGATCTCGACCAAGGCGATTGCAATCACGCATGCCAATTGTCGTGCGCTCAACAATCATCCCCGTCTCAAGACCGACGAAGCCATCCGAAAACTTGCGGCCAAGGGCGGCGTGATGGGAATCACCGGCGTGCGTATGTTCGTGCGCGACAAGGAGCCAACCACCATCGAGCACATTGTCGATCACATCGATCATGTGGTGCAGCTCGTGGGAATCGAGCATGTGGGCATTGGCTCCGACTCCGACCTTCAGGGGTACGACAAGATGGAGCCGGAGCAGTTGAAGATGCTCAGAGGCAGTTACAAGTCAAGTTACTCCTTTCGTGACAAGCTCGACACGGATGGCTTCGATCACCCGAAGAAGATCTACGATCTCACCGAAGCATTGATTCGCCGCGGCTATTCGGACGACGGCATCGTGGCCATATTGGGCGGCAATTTCCGCCGCCTACTCGGCGCCACGTGGGCTTGAGTCATCACACCACCGATGTATCGCCTGTTGTTTTCAACATCGCTGTCTGTCTGTGCGTCTTTACGAGTCTTTCGGCTGCAAAAGATGTTGATCATGCGATCGAGGTCCGATTTTGCGGTCAACAACCGCTGCACACTTATCCGTTGAGCACAGAGGTCGGCCTACAAGATTGGACTTGACTCATGAAATACAATCCAACCGACGTTGCGCCGCTTATGTTGGCCTTGCTTTTGCCGTTTGTTGCGATGGCGGACCAAGCACCGACAACGCCCGACGCCGACCGAGTCCAGTGGCAGTGGGGCGTCCAGGTGCCAATGCGGGACGGCGTGAGGCTCAACGCTACCGTATATACGCCGCGGGACCAGATAGCGCCGGCTCCGTGCATCTTCACGCTCACGCCCTACATCGCGCAGAGCTATCACGACCGTGGGATCTATTTTGCCTCGCACGGCTATCCGTTCCTGACCATCGATGTGCGCGGCCGCGGCAATTCTGAAGGGGAGTTCAGGCCGCTGATTCAAGAGGCGAAGGACGGCTATGATGTGGTCGAGTGGCTCGCGCGGCAGCCCTATTGCAATGGCAAAGTGGCGATGTGGGGTGGCTCATACGCGGGGTACGACCAGTGGGCCACGGCGAAGGAGTTTCCGCCGCATCTTGCTACAATCGTACCCGCGGCCGCACCTTATGCAGGCGTCGATTTTCCGATGCGAGGAAACATTGCCGATACGTACCTCATGCAGTGGCTCACGCTCACGAGCGGTCGCGCCTCGCAAGACAAGCTCTTTGGGGACAGCGTATTCTGGAATTCGCAGAACCGGGAGTGGTTCGAGTCGGGCGCGCCTTTTAAGGATTTGGATACTCATCTCGGGAATCCTTCGGCCACTTTCCAGCTATGGCTGACGCATCCGCATTTGGATGACTATTGGGACAGTTACAATCCGACCGCCGAGCAGTACGCAAAGCTCTTAATTCCTATTCTCACGATTACGGGCAGCTACGACGGGGATCAGCCAGGCGCACTCGCGCACTACCACGAGTACATGAAGCACTCATCGCCAGAGGGTCGCGCTCGACATTATCTCGTCATTGGTCCGTGGGACCACGCGGGTACCCGTACGCCGACTGCCGCGTTCGGAGGTCTCACGTTCGGTAACGCGAGTTTGGCGGATCTCCCCAAGCTGCATCTGGATTGGTACGCCTGGACAATGCAAGGGGGAGCGCGGCCAGAGTTTTTGGAGAAGCACGTTGCATACTATGTGATGCAGGCTGACAAGTGGCGCTACGCCGATACACTGGAAAGCGTCACCGCCGAATCGCGAGCATACCATCTTGATTCAACTAACCGCGCCAGTGACGTGTTGGCATCAGGCTCACTCAACGTCGCGATCGCGAGGGGAATGCCCGATCGCTATGTCTACGATCCCCATGATTTTAGTACTGCGGCGCTTGAGGTCGCCTCGGATCCGACGGTCCTGACCGATCAATCGTTGATCTACGCGCAGCGCGGCAAACTGCTCGTATACCACAGCCCGCCATTCGAGCAGGATACCGAAGTCAGCGGCTTCTTCAAGCTTTCCGCCTGGCTCGCCATCGACCAGCCAGACACCGATTTTTCCGTGTTCGTCTACGAGATTCGACAAGACGGCAGTTCCATCCTATTGACGAATGACCTGAAGCGCGCGCGCTATCGCGAGAGCGCGCGTGAAGATAAGCTGATCACGACACATAAGCCATTGCAATACGATTTCACCGGCTTCACGTTCACGTCGCGGCAGATCAAGAAGGGCAGCCGGTTGCGCCTGGTGATTGCGCCGATCAATTCAATTTACAGTCAGAAGAATTACAACTCTGGTGGCAAAGTATCGACCGAGTCCATGAAAGATGCGCGCGCCGTCACGGTGACGCTGTATCACGACCGCGCTCATCCAAGCGCACTATTCATGCCGTTGGGTCAAAAGGAATGAAACGAGCGATATTTGGTCGATTGAGCGTGCGAGGCTATGCCATCATCGGTAGGTGTCACGGGGAGCGTTTGGAGATCCGCCCATGCGATGGATGAACGTTCGCGCGTCTCGAAGCCTGCCGCTGGTGTTGCTAGTCATTCCCGCGGTCGTCGCCATGCTGTATGGGGTGTTGAGTTGGCTCAATGTGGCGGTATTCTCGGCGTGGCCGGCGCGTTTCGTGCTGATGATGTTGTTGATTGTTTCGGCTTGGTTGCCACTTCTTCACTTCATCAGTCAGCGGTTAAAGGCTCGCGGGCCGAACGCGGAGGGGGAAGCAGAACTTGCGAGTGAGCGAACCATGCTGCGCACGCTCATTGATAACCTGCCAGATTTTATCTACGTCAAGGATCTGGAATCCCGATTTCTGTTGGCGAACGTGGCCGCGGCGCGGGTGTTGGGAGTGGCGGACCCGGAGCAGGTGCTTGGCAAGTCGGATTTCGAATTGCATCCGCAGGATCGGGCAGCCCGTTACTCTTCGCGAGATCAGGAAGTGATACGCTCGGGCGAAACTCTGGTTAATTTCCAGGACGCCATCATCGACTCGGCCGGGAACCAGATCGATGTGCTGACCACCAAGGCGCTGTTGCGGGACGGCGACGGCCGCGTAATCGGCACCATCGGCATCGACCGGGATATCACCGCGCGCCTCAAGGGCGAGGCGGAATTGCTGCAGGCACGCGAAACCGCGGAAGCGGCCAATCGCGCCAAGAGTGAGTTCTTGGCGAACATGAGCCATGAGATTCGCACGCCGATGAACGGGGTGATAGGCATGGCGGAACTATTGCTTGATACGGACCTGAATTCGCTGCAGCGAGACTATGCGGAAACTATCCGCGACAGCGGTAACGCGCTGCTCACCATCATCAATGACATTTTGGATTTTTCGAAGGTTGAATCCGGCAAGATCGAGCTCGAGCAGCTAGATGTCGACTTGCGCGATACATTCGAGGATGTGGCGCGGCTGCTGTCCATTCAAGCGCATGCCAAGGGCCTGGAAGTCACGGTGCAAATCGATCCGAATCTCCCAGGCTTGGTCAAGGCGGATGCGGGACGCATTCGCCAGATCCTGTTGAACCTCGCGGGCAATGCGGTCAAGTTCACTGCCTCGGGGGAAGTATCGTTGGAGATCAAAGTCCTCGAAACTTCCGCGACCGGCACGCGCGTGCGGTGCGAGGTGCGCGACACCGGCATTGGTATCCCCGCGGGTCGGCTGCAGATGCTATTCGCACCGTTCATGCAGGTGGACACGTCGACCACGCGGAAATTCGGCGGTACGGGATTGGGGTTGTCGATCGTGCGGAGGCTGGTTGAACTGATGGGCGGTGAGACCGGCGTCGAGAGTATGGAGGGCAAAGGCTCCGTGTTCTGGTTCACGGCCATGTTTGCGCCTGCCGACGCCAATGCGGTACCAGCGAGACGCGCGGTGCCGGCTTCGATTTATGGGCGGCGGGTATTGGTGGTGGATGACAATGCCACGAATCGGAAAGTCCTGATGGGGCAACTGCTTCTCTGTGGAGTGGAACCGATGTCGGCGAGCTCCGCGAATGAGGCGCTGACCTTATTGCGGCAGGCGCGCGCTGCGGGCCGCGCGTTTAACGTCGCGCTGCTCGATCACCAAATGCCGGATTGCGATGGGGCAGAGCTTGGCCTGGCAATCATTGCCGATGAGACTTTGATACAGACGCGGCTGGTTCTGCTGACATCTTCAGGTCAACGGGGCGATAGCCACTTGTTTGCGGACATCGGCTTCGCAGGGTATTTGTTGAAGCCGGTCGCGCAGCGCGACCTTACGGATTGTCTGCTGCTGGTGCTCGGCAACACCGCTCAATCGTGGCATTTGAAAAGCCAGCCCATCGTCACACGGCATGCGCTGCGTGCGCAGCGCCACCGATCGCCCATACGAGTACTGCTCGCCGAGGACAACCCGGTCAATCAGAAAGTGGCAGTGCGCATGCTGGAGAAACTTCAGTGTCGTGTCGAAGTGGTGGCTGATGGACTTGCGGCCATCGAGGCATGGAAGAAGGGGAACTTCGATCTCATTCTCATGGATTGTC
>Ga0209890_10001013_pt1 | contig 12843 bp, 12 predicted proteins | sample OrgsoiDNA2013049_FD_185799 | JGI IMG/M metagenome (GOLD analysis project Ga0209890, IMG submission 185799) | Permafrost soil microbial communities from the Arctic, to analyse light accelerated degradation of dissolved organic matter (DOM) -... | ecosystem: Environmental > Terrestrial > Soil >...
CTCGGCAACCATAACAGGATGCCAAAATTGACGAACCCCCAAGCGAGGGCGGCGAGTGTCAGAGCGAGGCCCGTGCCCAACAGGCGCGGGTCTTTCTCGCGCGCACCGGAGCTCAGATTAGGCGCAGCGCCCCGCACCGCATCCGCCGCGAGGCTGATCACCGCGCCGAAGCGGGCCAGCGTCGCGCGCGCCTCGTCGAGACGCCCCATGTGCTGCAGGAAACGCGCGGATTCGGGAATGAACGGGCTCAGGGCTATGAGCAAAAGGCCGGTGGGCAGGTTGAGGAACCACATGATTCGCCAGCCGAAAATCGGTTGCAACAGCGCGGATAGCGCGCTCGCGGCGAAATAGCCGCCGATGCTGCCGATGCCGCCGACAAGCACCAGGCACCATCCGCGGTGCTTGGTCGGCATGATTTCCGCCAGCAGCGCGTAGGCGACGGGCAGCATGCCGCCGGCGGCGGCTCCCATCAGGAAGCACATTGCGACGTTCCACCAGAACGAGGGCATCGCGCCGCAGATCGACGTCCCGACGAACATGACCGACGACAGCAGAATCGATGCTCGCCGGCCGTACAGATCGGCCAGCGCACCCCAGACGAAAGATCCTGCAGCGGTGCCGATCAATGCGGACAGCGGCAACAGCGCCACCGTCGCGTGATTCACGGCGTATTCGACGCGCATTCCGGGAGTGACGAAGCCGAGGCTGGCCGGTTTCATGATGTCGATGATCAGCGCCACCGCCAGCACGCCCATCAGCTTCCAATGCGCGGCCGTGAGGGGCGCGTCCTCCGGCGGCGCAATCTCGTGGTAGACGCCGGCGCCGGGCCGGCGGACAGGCAGCAGCCCGTAACCCGCGGCGGCGATTCCGAGAACGATCAGCAGCATGCCGAGCAGCATGCCGGCATCCATCGGCATTCCGGACATATTGAATCCGGTACTGCGCGCCATCCAAAACATCGGCACGTGCAGAAGGACGCCGACGCTCACCACCGCGGACCCGGCCCAAAACGCAAGCGCGTTTCGCCGCTGCGAGAACTGGAATGATCGGTCCGGTTTCACAGCCCGAGGGTCGCGAGGTTCATCGGCGCACTATAGCGTTGACTGGCGATGGGCGCCACGCTGTGCGCGGCGAAGCTCGAACCCAAGCCTCGGGAAGTGCACGACGACACGACCTGCACGCGGATCGGTGCGCGCGATCGAGATGCGCTCGCGAGTGGCGGCGTAGAGCTCGCCTTCCACCGGTTCGGTGCCCGTGTCGGTTGCCGCAATCACCACCTTCTCGCCCGCGGCAACGCCGTGAACGTCCGCTAACCCCGCGGACGCGGCCGGAGTTGCCGACCGGGCGATTTCGATGGCGGCGCCGCTGTCGAGTTGATCGTAGGTGCCGTGGCCGAACGCGTGCATCCGATCGCGCCACGCCGCCAGCCGGCGGCAGGGCTCGAGGATTTCCGCCTGGGGTCCGCCGCGCCGGACGAACCAAAGGCAGTGATAAATGGAGAAATCCGCAATGCTGGAGCGCGCGCCGAAGAAGAATGCCTGGGCGCCGATCATGTTCTCGAGGCGATCGAGGTACAGGCCGAGGCTCGCCCGGGCCTCCGGAGCGCGCATTCGCGGCAAATTCGCGCGAAAGACGTTGCGGTCTTCGGCAAATGCCTTGATGACCTCGGGAGGCGCGCCGTTGAACACATGCGCGATGCCTGCGGGCTGCAGCGTATGGGGAATCGCGGTCCAGAACAGAGTCGTGTCGGCCCATTGCGCGAGCGTTCGCGATGCTCCCGCCACGCCCTCGGGATAGAGCGCGGGCTCCGGCGCAAGCGTCTCGATCACATCCGCAATCAGGGCCGTGTCACAATATATGTCGGCGCCTATCTGCAGAATCGGCGTCTTGCGGTAGCCGCCCGTCAATGCGATCACGTCGGGCTTGGGCATGATGAGCGGGATCAGCACCGAGGACCAATGCATGGCCTTCGAACCCATGATGAGCCGAATTTTTTCGGCGAAGGGTGAGGTGGGGTAATGGTGCAGGATGATCCGCGGGTTGTCTGCCATTGAACTTGTCCTATGCGGGACGATACTTGAACGTTCCCATCGATTTCGCGATGAGACGATCGTGCGCGTCGCGCACCTCGCCGTCGCAGAAGGCCATGGTGCTCGTGCGGTGAAATGCATGTGCCGTCGCGATGAGGCGCGCTCCAACGTCGGCGGGTTGCACGAAGCTCGTTTTCATCTCCACCGTCACCCCGCCGCCCGCGGCGGGATCGAGGGAACGGCCTGCGATCGCCATGGCAACGTCGAGCAGGGTCATGATCACTCCGCCGTGGGCGACCGACCAACTGTTCAAATGGCGCGGGGCGAGATCGAGCGCAACGGCCGCGCGGCCGTTTTCGGCGCTGATGAATTCGACGCCGAGATCCTTGATGAAGGGGATGTCATTGCGAAATGCGATTGATTGGGTCATGGGGACGACATATTCTACCTTATGGGAAAAAATCATTGGATGACGATCGTTCTGTTTACGCCGCTCATGGGTCTCGCCGCTTGTACGGCCTCCCGGGCGATCGGTCCCAACGATATTCCCGCCCCTCTGCGAGTTTCGCCGAACGAAGTTTTGACGCTACGGGCGCATGCCGTGGGCGTGCAGATATACCGGTGCACGGCCGACAAGAACGACGCGGCGCGCTTTGCGTGGCAGTTGAAGGCACCGGAAGCGGATCTGGTCGATCATTCGGGCAATCGGATCGGCAAGCATTACGCCGGTCCTACCTGGGAAGCGCGCGATGGAAGCAAAGTGGTGGGGGAGGTGGCGGCCCGCGCCGATAGCCCCGATCCGAATGCCGTTGCATGGCTCTTGCTGAACGCGAAATCGACCTCGGGAATCGGGGTGTTCGCGAGTGTGCGGTTCGTCCAGCGGCTGCGGACGGTCGGCGGTAACGCGCCTCCCGAGGGGTGCAATCAAGCCGCGGCGGGCACTGAAGTGCGCGTGCCATACTCCGCGGAATATTGGTTCTACGCCGACAAACATTGAATCGCCGGATTTCCAATACAGATCCCGCCGACTGGATTGAAACCGCCGCTCGCGATCAACTCCACCGGATATTTCTCACGACTCCCGCGGGCCGGGAATTAAGCTATGCGGCGCTCCGCGAGCAGTCTGCGCGATTCGCCGGGGCCCTGATGCGGCTGGGCGTCGTGCAAGGGGATCGCGTCGCGGTGCAAGTGGATAAATCCGTGGACGCCGTGCTGCTGTATATCGCCTGCCTGCGCATGGGGGCTGTGTTCGTGCCCATCAATGTTGCGAACACGCCCAGCGAAGTCGAGTACTTCTTGCGCGACTCAGAGGCCAGGATCGCGATCGTCCGCCCCGCCGACCACGCGTTGCTCGAAGCGCAGGCGCGGCGCGCGTCAACCTCGCGTCCAACGCCGCCGTGCTCGCCGAGGCGTGGCATTCTACAAACCGCTACGTGCTGATGCATGTGTTGCCGCTATTTCATGTGCACGGTCTATTTGCCGCTATCAATACCGTGCTCGCGTCGGGATCGGCGCCGCTGCCGGCGGAGACTCACCACGAGTTCTTGCGGCGCACGGGTCACGCGATTCTCGAGCGGTACGGGATGACGGAGACCCTTATGAACACATCGAATCCCTTCGAGGGCGTGCGCAAGCCGGGTTCCGTGGGTGTAGCGCTGCCGGGGATCGCGATCCGCGTCGCCGACCCGGCAACGGGAGCTTGCGCAGGGCAAGCCGATACCATCGGCGCGCTCGAGGTTGCGGGCCCCAACGTGTTCGCCGGTTATTGGCACGACCCGGAGAAAACGCGCGCCGAATTTACTGCGGATGGCTGGTTCAAGACCGGCGATCTTGGCCGCATCGATCGCGACGGATACGTGCACATCGTGGGCCGCGCCAAGGATCTCGTGATCAGCGGCGGCTACAACGTCTACCCGAAGGAAGTCGAATTGGAGTTGGATGCGCAGCGCGGGATAGCGGAGAGCGCGGTGTTCGGCATTCCACATCCGGATTTCGGCGAGGGTGTCACCGCAGTCGTCGTGCCGAAACCCGGCACCGCATTGTCGGAGGCGGATATCATCAATGCGCTGCGAAAAATGCCCTGCGTACGGCCTACGCGGCGCTCCACGCACCGAAATAACGGCGGCACTTGGGGCCCCCGGCGCACGGAAGTTTTGGCTCCTAACCGGCGGGTTGCAGCGTCACCATGGTGAGGTTTCGCTCGCCTAGCGCAGCTCCCGTCTCAGTGCGGTCGATCACCACATAAAAGCTTTTCGGTTGGGTGCGTGGCGCTGCCGATACGGGAATATTCAAAATAATGCTTCTGCTGCCATCCTCGAAGTGCTCGACACGAGGTACCGCAGCTGCAAAATCCCGGCCGGGTATTGCGGTGCCCGATTCGGTCCACCACGTAAAATTCGTATCACCGCGAGAGTTGCCCTTGCGGTGCACGACGACACCGGCCGTGGTTTCGCCGGGCTGGACGTCGACGGTGTCGGCCGCCAATTCTATGCGCATCGGTCCTGCATTGGCGGCTTGAGCCGCTGCGTCGCCGAGCGCGGGCCGAGCAGGTGCGGCCGCCCGCGAACTCGCCGATGAAACCGGCGGCGCCGCGGCGATTGGCGCAGCCGTAGGATTCGCGCGCTGCGCGGGCGCTGCGCGGCTGACCGGCGGCGGCGCGGCCTCTCGAGTGACCGCCGGAGGTGGTGTCGGTTGTCGAGCGGCCCCGGCGGGCCGCTCCGGAGAGGTGTTTGCGGTCGGCACCGGTGGCGTGGGCCGTGTAGCGGCGGTGTCGAATGCGGAGCGCACCTCGCCGCGCCATTGCGCGACGTGCCTCTCGAAGGAATCATAATCCGCCACCGCCCACATGGCTGCTGCCGCCAGCAATGCGAGCAGCGTGAAGGCGGCGGTCGCGAGCAGGCCATTGGGGTTCCGGGGCGGCGGCGCATTTACCAGCACGGGCAGCGCGGGAAGGCGCGGGGCAGCGCCCGCTAGGTTCAAGCGGCGCAGCCACTTCTGCACATCCGAGGGACGCCGGTCGCGCTCCCAGCGAAGGCCTTCGCACAGGACCCGCCACTGTTGGCCGCCAAGCCCCGGGGGCCGGCGCGGACGCAACCGCTGCGCACGCGCTTCGACGGCGGTGCGGTTGGGGAATGGGTGCTGCCCCGACAACAGCACATAGGCTACGCAGGCAAATGCAAATAGGTCGTCGCGCGCATCGGGTTTCTGGCCTTCGAGCAACTGGCAACTTGCGTAGCCCGGCGTGGCGACGGGTCCCGAATCCGCCGATTCGCTCTCGGGAAGCCATCTATCGCGGAGCAATTTGTGCGACGCTCCGAAATCCAACACGCGCAGGTCGCCGTCATTGGTTATAAAAATATTCTGTGGGTTGATGTCTCCATGCACGACTCCGTGGGAATGAGCATAGGAGATCGCCGCGCCTACATCACGCATGATGGCCAGCGCGTGCGGTCGCGGCAAGGCAGTCGCGTTTCTTACGCTGAGCACACCGCTGAGAGGTGCGCCGTTCAGCAATTCCATGGTAAAGAACGCGATGTCGCCGTCGCGGTCGAATTCATGTACCCGAACGATGTTCGGATGTGACAGCAATTGCAGGTGCTGAAACTCGCGCTGCAGCTCGAAAAGAAGCTCCTCGCGCCGGGTGACGGCGGTATGCAGTACTTTGACGGCTAACCGTTGACCCGCGGCCGCCAGGGAGAGGCGATACTCGTCCACCGCCTCGAACACGGTGCCCATGCCGCCGTGGCCGATCAGTCCGCGCACCCGATAGCGGTTGCGCAGCACGTCGCCGACCGCCACTTCGCGGGCGCCGCCGGCCGCCGGATCGCGTGCCGCCGGATCGCGTGCCGCCGGATCGCGTGCCGCCGCATCGCGTACTGCGCTGGCCTGCGCTTCGCGGACTGCCGGGCGCGGCACCGGCGCTACCTTCTTCTGCGCCGCCGCCACGCTGGGCCGCGCGCGCGCCGCCATGTCTTCGTCGACCATGAGCGCCGAGCTTTCGAGCCGGGTTTTCAGCGTTTGGAAGAGCTCTGCCTTGATTTTTCCGCGGCGGTAATATTGGTCGAGCAGCGACAAGACTTCCCAGCCTTCCTCGCTGTCGCCTCGGAATTGATCGCGCATGGCACTCAGAAACGTCTCAGGAGTGCAGGCGCCGCTCGACAGGGCGTCCAGCCAGGCGACAGTAGCGCCTTGACTGCCGGCGCGCGGCTGCGACCATCGGGCCGGCTCGGTTCCAGCGCTCATGTCGATATCCTCATAATATCAAGCGATCATCAGTTTAATGACCCACCACAATACCTAAGATTCCGCAGGGAACCCTAAGCCGTTCTTTTTACGGGCTTTTATATGGCATGCTAGCCCAGATCGCGGCGCAATTTATCACGGATCGCGGCCGGCAATGGACTCTGGAGATGCCGATATTGCTCGTGATCCACGCCGAGGCTCAAGGATGCGCCGCTCTTCATCGCCTCAACCATCGAGGGTGATAGTTCGAAGCGAAGAAAATGCACGGCCGAGGTTTTGTCCGCATTTTCACGCTCCATGTCTTCGTCGGCGATCGCAAATACCCGCTCCATTTCGCTGACGCGTATCCAGCACCGATCTTCGACGCCGATCAATTTTTCGAGCGCCGGCCGCCGCACCTCCGGATCGGGAAATTCCAACAGCAAGGTGACCTTCCAGTTGCTGCCGTCGGGAATCAGCGGATTGTAGGCGTCGATCTCGCCTTGGATCCCCTCGCTCTCGAAGATCCGTTCGGCGCGCAGCATCTCGAGAACCTGGTACCGAATCGTGGTGTAGTCCTCAAAGCACCAAGTCATGTTGGGCCCGACCTGCACATTGCGCAGTTGCTTGTGGGCGATAACTTCGCTGCGCAGCCGGGCCCGGTCAGCGGCGTACTGCTCCAAGCTCAAGAGATCCCCGCGCGCCAGTTTTTTCACGTTATGTTTCCGCCAGTCCGTAGGCCATTCTGAGCAGCGTCAGAGGATGCGTCGGCGGCGACGCCGGGTCCAATCCGCTTTCTATTTGATGACCCGCCATCGGGCAATCGCTGGCATAGAAATCTGCGCCGGCCGCCTGAACGCGCTGCACGACCGGCTTGCCGATCTTCATGGACGTGTCGCGAAACTCCCGCTTGACGCCGTAGGTCCCATTGTGCCCCGAGCACCGTTCGATCGGTTCCACCGTGGTTCCCGGAATCAGCTGCAACACGTCGCGTGTCTTGAGTCCGATATTCTGTACCCGCAAGTGGCAGGCAACGTGATACGCGATCCTGCCGAGCGGGCGCGCAAAATCCGTACGCATCAATCCGGCCTTGTGACGCAGTGCCAAATACTCGAACGGATCGAATATATGCCGCCTCACCTTGGCGACGTCGGGTTCGTCCGGGAACATCAGCGGCAACTCTTGTTTGAACATCAACACGCACGACGGAATCGGCGCGACGATATCAAAGCCTAAGTCGATCATGGCGAGCAGGTGCGGTATGTTCTTGGACTTGAGGTCCGCGACCGCCGGCAAATCGCCGAGCTCGAGCTTGGGCATGCCGCAGCAATTTTCCTGTTCGACCAGGGTGACTTCGATGCCGTTGTGCTCGAACACCTTCACGAGATCGAGGCCGATCTGCGGCTCGTTGCGATTTCCGTAGCAGGTGGCGAACAGCGCGACTTTGCCGCGAGTGCCCCCCGCCGGCCGCGCGGCGAGGGCCGCCTTGCGCCGTTTGCCGAGTTGCTTGCGCAGGCTGTTGGATCGGTACGGCGGAACGGGCGCTTCCGGGTGCACACCGAGGGCGGCGTCCAGGACCTTGCGGCCCACGGAGCTGCGATTGACCGCATTGACCACTTCGGCGACCACGGGAATACCCGCGAGCCGGCCGACCATGTCCGTTGAACTCAAAACCTTGTCGCGCCAGCGCGTTTCGCCGTTGCGATTCTTGACGGCCTTGGCGCGCAGCATAAGGTGCGGAAAGTCGACGTTCCATGGATGCGGCGGCACGTACGGGCATTTGGTCATGTAGCACATGTCGCACAAGTAGCATTGGTCAACCACTTGCCCGTACGACTTCTTATCGACGCCGTCGAGTTCACCGGTCTTCGATTCGTCGATCAGATCGAAAAGTGTCGGAAAGGAATTGCACAGATTGAAGCAGCGGCGGCAGCCATGGCAGATGTCGAATACTCGGTCGAGTTCCTTCTGCAGCGCATCGGCGTCATAGAATTGCGGCTCCTGCCAGCTTAAGGGGTGGCGCGTGGGCGCCGCCAGATTCCCCTCTCCGCCTGACTTAGTTGGTCCGTCGGACACGGTTTTTCTCTCCCGACGATGAGGCAGCGGGCTCCAAGAACGGAGCCCGCCTGCGGTGCGGCGCCCGGCGCCTTTCCAGGATTACAGGTTGTCCAATGCTTTTTGGAAGCGATTCGCGTGGGATCGCTCCGCTTTGGCGAGGGTCTCGAACCAGTCGGCGATCTCGCCGAAACCTTCGTCTCTCGCGCTCTTCGCCATACCGGGGTACATGTCCGTGTATTCGTGCGTTTCGCCCGCAATCGCCGCTTTGAGATTCAGAGACGTCGCGCCGATCGGCAGTCCGGTGGCGGGGTCGCCTACCGCCTCCAGGTACTCCAAATGCCCATGGGCATGGCCGGTTTCACCTTCGGCAGTGGAACGGAACACCGCGGACACGTCATTGTAGCCCTCGACATCGGCCTTGGCCGCGAAGTACAAATAACGCCGATTCGCCTGCGATTCGCCTGCAAATGCATCCTTCAGATTCTTTTCCGTCTTGCTACCTTTTAAATTCACGACTCGCTCCTTCCGATTTGGAAATTCGGAATCAATATGGAAATTTTGCTCCGGGAAGTTAGTCCCCTAGCCTTCGCTAAGTCAAATTGGCGCTCTCTATGAACGCGATAGCCGCCGTCAATCGGGGACCCGCGCCCTGCGCAGCGTTTCTTGAAAAAAAGCACCATTAACGGAACGGTACCGTTGCGTTTCAAAAGTGAAGCGCGTATGGTCTCGGCGTACAAGGCCGCATTACCTCAAGGAGCTTGCCATGCCCGGATTCAAGCGATTTGTCTGCGGATCGGCCGCTACTGCGGTGCTCGCGTGCGCGCCCCTTGTCACTGCCGTCGCCCACGGGCACGGATTCGGGCATGAGCATGGTTGGGGATTGGGAAGAGGCCTGGTCGGGGCCGTCGTCGGTCTGGTCACGTTGCCGCTGGTCATCGCTTCTGCCGCAATCGAGGCGAGCCTGCCGGAAGCGCCCTATCCATCGGATGAGCCGCGCGGCTACGCGCCCGCGCCGGGGTACTACGCACCGCAAACTTACTATGCGCCCCCCGGGGCGTACTACCCGCGGGCGCCGGTCTACTACGCCGCGCCGCGAGCCTACTATGCACCGCAAGGCTACTATGCACCGCGAGCCCACTATGCTCCGCAAGGCTATGCACCGCGAGCCAACTTCGCGCCTCGTGCCTACTACGGAGGCTACGGTTCCTATCGCTCGGGCGGCTACGCTTACCCGCATCGCTAAGCCACGCGGGTACGCGGGAATCCGTATCATGACGAAAATATGGAGCGAAGGAAGGCGACCAAGACAACCGGGCGCGGCGGACGGCCCTCTCGTGCCGACGCGCTGCGGCTGCGGCAGCGAATCTTAGAAGTCGCCACCGAACTGTTTCTCGCGGAAGGGTACGGTTCGACGACCATCGAAGCGGTGGCCGCGCGCGCGGGAATATCGAAACGCACGCTGTACCATCGTTTCGACGATAAGCCGGCGCTGTTTACCGCCGTGGTCCATGAAATCATCGAGCAGATTCGGCCTGCTGCAGGGGTGCCTCTGATCGAGGGGGCGACCGTGCGCGATATCTTGCGCCGTCTCGCTGCAATGATGCTGCGCGCCGCTCTTTCGCCCCGAGCCATTGCGCTGCATCGGCTGGTGATGGCTGAATCCGCGCGGTTTCCCGAACTGGTCCGCGCCGTCCACGGCGACGGCAGCGCGCGCGAAGCGACTACACTGATCAGCGGCGTCCTCGCGCAAGAGCTCCGCGATGCGAAGCAGAGCGCGGAACACCGCGCCTTTGCGGCCGAGCAGTTTATTTTCATGGTCGTTACATTGCCGCAGCGCCGCGCCATGGGCTTCGGCAAACCGATGACGGCCGCGGAGCTCGATGTCTGGGCCGACAAGGTGGTCGGCCTGTTTCTCAACGGCTGCCGGCAGCAGCCGACGCCGATTGCGTTCCAGGGATAAGGCTGTGTCAGATCGCCCTACTCATCAGCCGGTCGTTATCGCCGGGCATGCGGCAAGTTTTGATCCGCAAGGCAGGCTCATGCCCTGGACGTCCTGGAACGAGGCGCTGGACCTCGAAATGAATTTCTACCAGCAGTGTCCGGCGGACCATGGCTATCCGCGCTTCGTCGTCGCCACGTTTCTGGATGGCGACTGGACTCCCATGGCCGATCGCACGGACACGATTCCGGCGACGCAGAACGGCATGGGAATTCTGTCCTACCTTAAATTTCACGAGTTGCGCGCCAAGCAGGACCCAAGGTTTCTGCGGACGGCGTGCGCCATGGGCGACTATCTGGTTGAGGAAACGCTGACGCCGGCATCCAGTCACTATCCGGCATTCACGCGCTCGACCGGCAGGCGAGATCAGTTTCCGCTGTCTGCGGACTGTGGCTCGCAATCCGACCGTCCCCACGAGATCGAGCCCGACAAGGGCGGCATCGCCGGCTATGCGTTGGTGCGGCTGTCCGAGGCGGCGGGCGAGGGCAGGTACTTCGAACAGGGGTTGCAAAACGCCCGCGTCCTTGCCGCCGTTCAACAAGACGGCGACGCATCCCACTCGCCCTGGCCCTTTCGCGCCGACCATCGCAACGGCGAGGGCCGGGGGCCCGTCTCGGGCAACATGACCTATGTTCTGCGGCTTTACGACGCGCTGCTCGCGAGAGGCTACGGCGAATTTTCCGCTCCGCGCCGGTCGTTATGGCATTGGATCAAGAGTCATCAAATTCCGAGCGCGGCTGGCGACGGTGCGCTCTTTGCCCAGTTCTTCGAGGATCACGACACGCCCACCAATCGTACGGCCTGGGCGCCGCTGAATCTTGCGCGCTATTTGCTCGAGAAGAGAGAAACCGTAGATCCCGAATGGCAGTTCGACGCAGGCGTGCTGATGGAATTCGTGCGCGGCAACTTCACTCACGCAGAATTCGGCATGACCGTTTGTCACGAGCAGGATGAGGACAAGCAAGCTTGGGGCGGCATCAATTCCACCTATGGCGCGGTGCTGGCGCTTTACGCGCAAGCCACGGGGTCAGGCGACCTGGCCGGCGAAGCGCGGCAGGCGCTCGATTTCACGCTCTATTCGATCGACGAGCTGGGCCGTCCCCGCGATCTGCACAAGAACCCCGTGGCCGGCGGCTGGCAGGAGGATGCGCACACGGATGTCATACACAATTACGTCGACGCCTTGCGGGCGTTCCCCGACTGGGGCGAGGCCCGGTAGAGGTCCGTCACGCCGTTTCGTTCGGAGCTAACCACCCACTGCGCGTGACGACCCATCGGTGCTGCATTGGCCGCCGAACAGCTTGCGTCCCAACCGAAACAGAGGCCAGCCCGTGAGCAAGATGACAATGCCGGCCAGCGCGAGGCGAGGCTCCAGGGAAAAGACCCGCGCCGCGACGCCGAGCAGACAGAGGATGTAGAAAGCCGGCAGCACGGGATAGCCCAGCACCCTGAACCCGCCGTCACCCGCATGGCGGCGCCTCAGCACGAACAGCGTCGAGGCGACAACCGCAAGCGTCAGGGTATCGGTAAATATGACGTAGTTCAGCAACTTCTCGAACGATCCGAGCACGAACGCCGGCAGCAGCATGGTGGCGCCGAAGAACAACAGGCCGACCTCCTGTACCTGAGTGTCCGGATTCACGCGCAGGAAGGCTCGCGGGAGCACGGCATCCTGCGCCATCGCGTAGAAACTGCGCGGCATCTGAATGATCGTCGCGTTCACGAACCCGGCGGCGGACAGAAATACCGCTAAGGAGATCAGCACTTCGCCGCGGGGACCGAAGGTCGCTCGCGACAGCGCCGCCGCCACCAGCTTCGAGTCGGCGATCCCGCCGATGCCCAACACTCGCTGATAGGCGAAATTAAGCAATAGGTAAAGGCCGACCACGGTGAACATGCCGGCCGCAATGGCGAGCGGAAAGCGCCGCCGGGCGTCTTTCAAGTCGGCGCCAAGGTTCATCGTCAATTGGTAACCGCCATAGGCGTAGAAGCAAGGTATCAGGGCCGACGCCAAGCGCAGTCCGGAGGGTGCGGCGGAGAGGGGCTCGGCCAGGCGGGCGCGCGGAGCCAGCAGCAGGGCGAGCAGGGCGAGACCTAAGATCATGACGATCTTCAGCACCGACAACAGATTCTGCAGGCGTGCACCGGGTTTCACGCCGCGGTAGTTCAAGATCAGCAGGATCAGCATGGTCGCGCACGCCAGCATCAGCGATGCATGCGGGGTGCGCCACTGCGGCGGCAGCAGCACCGGCATCAGATAATCGGCGCCGATGAACGCCACGCCGGCCGCACCGGCGCCCTGCATCAGCGTCTGCGACCAATTCAGCATGAATGCCAGCGTCGGGTGGTAGCAATCAGCGACAACGCGGTAGTATCCGCCGGCGCGCGGATACCGCGATCCGATTTCCGCGAACGTCAGGGCGCCGACCAGGCTGATGAGCCCGCCAGCGATCCACGCGGCAAAGAACAAGGAAGTTCCGCCGGCCGCGCCGGCAACGATCGACGGCGTGCGGAAGATGCCGATGCCCACCACCA
>Ga0209890_10001014_pt1 | contig 12840 bp, 15 predicted proteins | sample OrgsoiDNA2013049_FD_185799 | JGI IMG/M metagenome (GOLD analysis project Ga0209890, IMG submission 185799) | Permafrost soil microbial communities from the Arctic, to analyse light accelerated degradation of dissolved organic matter (DOM) -... | ecosystem: Environmental > Terrestrial > Soil >...
GGAATCCCCGTGCTGGTGACCATCGGCGGCATACTTCTGGTGATTGGCGTGATCCTCTGGATCCTCGGAACCATGGGACGCGCCGTCGGCGGACGCAAGCACTACTACTGACAAAGAAGGGGGCCCCGAAATGGGCTGGCTCGACAAGCTGAAGAACAAGAAGGACGAAACCCAAGGCGCAGCCAAGGAACAGGCTGGCAAGGCCAAAAACGACAAGAAGATGGAACGCGAAGGCAAGACAGATCAGACCAAGAGCAACCTCAAGCAGGCTGGCGAGAAAGCCAAGGACGCCTTCGACAAGTGAAGACCGGAGGCTGACCCGCGACAGCTGACCAGCGCCGGGTAAGGATCGAATGTGCCCATGACACAGCGGCTCCTGACGCAGTGGTTCCTGACCTCGGCCGAACGCGGAAACCCCTCGACCCGACTGGACGCCCGCCATCTCGGTGGTGCGGCCTGGACCGGGGGCAACATGGTCCGGCCCCTCATCCACGGATCGACGTACTTCGCGGAGCTGTACCGGCGGGTGTCGCAGATGCGCGATGGCGACCTGCTGATGTTCGTCGACTGACGCGGAGACCCCGACGAGCGCCTCACCGGTCCCCGGACACGGAGGTCGGAAAGGTGTTCGCGGCCGTAGCCGGACTCCTACGACGAAGTCCTGACGGTGCCGTTTGCCGATCCGGCTACGGACGCTCTCAGAGACGTTCCAGCACCCCTGCCACGTGGGCACCTTTGGTGAGTCAGCTCGGGACGTTGACTTGGCGTTGACCTTGGCGTTGACTGAAACGTTGGCCTTGAGCGACCTGATAAGACCAACCGGTTCGCCGCCTAAGTTAACTCCTGTGCTGCTCGCCCCGCCTTCGATGCAAGGAGTCCGATCCTGATGACTTGGCGTGATCGTGCTGCTTGCCTTGGCGTGGACCCCGAGCTGTTCTTCCCGATCGGTAACACAGTGAGGGCGCTACCGATGCGACAGGTTCGTCCACCGGCCCTGCGCTTTTCCAGATAGAAGAAGCCAAGGCTGTCTGCCGGCGAGGCCCACATTGCCGTCAGCCCGTGCTCCATCACCGCGATGACAGGCTCGCGAGGGATCTGCGCGTTCGCGGGGGGTTCAGTAACCACCCGGCTACCGGCATTCCTGACCCCACGTGCCGGCCCGCGAGGCGGCGTGATAGTTCCGGCGTTAATGGTTCAGTCCTTCTTGAAAGCGTCCTTGACCTTCTCGCCAGCCTGCTTGAGGTTGCTCACGCTTTGATCGGTGTTGCCCTCATCTTCCATCTGCTCGTCGTGCGTCGCCTTGCCAATGTGTTCCTTGGCCGCGCCCGCAGCCTCGTCCTTCTTGTTCCTCACCTTGTCGTCCCAGCCCATCACTGGCCCCCTTCTCGTTCGATGAAATGACATGGGGGCGGTTTGACCCGCCGCCCACCCTTAGGGCTGCCCGCCAGTATGTGACATCCCTGTCAGTAGTAGTGCTTCCGTCCGCCGACCGCGCGGCCCATCGAGCCCAGGACCCACAAGATCGCGCCAACCACCAACAAGATGACGCCGATGGTCTCCAGAATGGGTATGCCTGCGACCAGTCCCACGACCACAAGCACGATTCCCAAAATGATCATCTGAACGTCCTTCCCGTTCTGCCCGGCTGGCCCTGGATGGCCCGCCGCGCACCTCATACCCCAAGTGCGCGTCACGCAGTGGCCCTGCCCGCTCGCCTCTCAGATGGGGAAAGTGTAGACCGACAGACCTCACCCCTATCTCCTGACGAAGTGGAATCTGCAAACCCCCGGCGTTGACTGGGCCGACGCGGGCTACCCGGCCCCACGGCACCCGCCAAGGAACGTCGGGTCAGAGCACGGCCTCACCTGGTCGGCAATGTGGATCGGCATCGCTGCGCCTGGCCTAGGTCCAACCCTCACCCACGACACGGCTCGGCATCGACCCGAGATCGCTCGCCGTCACCGGAACCCCACACTGACTGGACCCACCGCCCAAGGATCGCCACTGGGCAAGAACAGGTGAAGGCTGGGCCGTACTCGGAGACAAGGACGTTCCCAACAAGATTGAAAGACCCGTAGGTGTCCTCGACCTGCCCGTGGCTTCTACCTGCGCGACCTGCCTGTGGCTTGTATCTGCGCGCTTCATCTAAGCGGCGCCCCAGCCTTGGTTGGTCGCGACGAAAGAGAGCACCACCCAGATGCCTACCGATCAGGTAGTCGCGCGCAGGCTGCCGCTCGCGGTGGGAGCCGCAGCTACGTCACCGCGCAACTGAGCTGTTCCACAAGCCCGGTCAGCCGGCGCCGGGGGCCACCACTGGCGGCCGCCGGGCTCCTCGCCGCGGGCGTGACCTTGGGGAACCGGATTGTGTGGTGGTTGCGGCTTTCACCCACGGGTAGGCTGGTTCGCATGCGGAGGCTTGTGGGGCTGGTGGTCGTCATCTGGTTGGCGATCGGCGCGGTGGCAGTGGGCCAGCGAGGCTACTTTGGTTCCTCGCCGCAGAACTGTGCGGGGGTGGCGACGGTCGCCGTCACGGTCGTGGCCGGACCCCTGAACTACCTGGGGGTCAACCCCAAGTAAAGTGCCGATTTCCGCAGCCTTCGAGCTGAGCTGAGCCCAATCGGGCTGACCTAGGAGGACGCTATGAAAAGCAACGCATTGCTGTGGCTCATCTTGGCCGTTGTGGTGATCGCCGTCATCGCGGCAGTGGTCGTTATCGGAGGTCGCCAGCGGAAGGCGAAACAAGCCGAGCGCGCTGAGTCCCTGCGGTCGGACGCACGGGAGCAGTCCAGCCACGTACAACAACGTGAGAGTAAGGCGGCCGAGGTTGACGCCCGTGCCCGTGCGGCGCAAGCCGAGTCGGATATCAAAGCCGCGGAGGCCAAGCAACTGGCTGTGGCCGCTGAGCGTCGGAAGGCTGAGGCGTCCAGTCAGCGCTCCGACGTCGACGACCAGTTCCACAAGGCTGACGAAGTCGACCCTCATCACGACGACTCGCCCGCTGAGGAAGGCACCACCTTAGATAGGTCCGGCCAGACCATCCCACCGGACATCAGCAGCCCCACCGACGACAGGGATGGCGAAACGCCCCGTTGATGCGCAGTGAACCGCACAACCTGCTCAAGGTCTACCGCCTGGTCTGACGGTCCCCGCCCCGGGCGCCTGGCCGATGCCCATCCACCCGCGACCTCACGCGGCCGAGAGATTCCTGCGACAGCCTCCAGCCGTGGGGATTTCGTTGGCCCGGCGAAGCTCCCGCACCTCGGCGCGCAGCTTGCGCATCTCCGCCGACGCGATCCCCAACTTCGAGGCGACCGACTCGATCGCTTCCCACTCCGAGCCGTACTGGTCACGCACCTCCCCGACCAGCCGAATCGACCGCTCCTTCAACTCCTGCGGATACCTGTTCGACGCGTTGGACATAGCTCCATCCTCACGGATCGGAGCCTCCGGACACGCCGGGGTTCATTTTCGGCCGTCGCTGACACAATTGTTGGTGTGCCGGTGACATTGCTGGGGCTATACGCCGGCCCTCCTGATCGACGCGGGTGTGTCTGTGACAGGTTGACACCGCGTCCTGCGGCCATGTGGAGGTCCGATGAACCTGCTACCGCACCTGCCGTTCTGGGCCGATCTCCCTCCACCCTGCGCGATGTCCTTATCCGGCTCGCCCAGACAGGGCTGATATAGATCGGGGTAGGTCCTTCACGGACACCTCCAAAGGTGCGAGGAAGGGACCGTCAGGTTTCCTCAACTGAAGGTCCGGCGTGTCAGCACCGTGGTCTTCCGGCACCCCCGGAGGTGGGTCTGGTGCTAGTACAACATGCTGTCCCAGTGTCGCCCTTGACGGTCGTGGTCGCGATCGATGTGGGCAAGAACGAGTTCGCGGTCTCGGTCACCGACCCCGCCCGCGGCAGGCTTCTCAGGCCGCTGCTGGGGTGTCCGATGACGGCACCTTCGGTCCGCGAGCGTTAGCGTTAGCAGGGGCACAACCTCGGACACGTTGGTGACCCTTGGAATGGAGATTGCGTGGCACGTCCACTTATCGCAACCAAGCTGTACGTCCCGAAGCTGCGACGCGGTCTGGTGGCACGCCCCCGACTCAGTGCACACCTGCGTCGGGGAGCCGAGTCGAGACTGACGCTGGTGTCCGCCCCGGCTGGGTTCGGCAAGACAACACTCCTGGCCGAGTGGCTGGGCGAGACACCCGGCGAAGACCGTGCCGTGGCGTGGCTCTCACTTGACCCCTCGGACAACGAACCTGAGTCGTTCTGGACGTACGTCGTGACCGCGCTCCAAAGGGCGGTGCCCGGCGTCGGCTCGGGTGCGCTGGAGCTCATCGCGTCCTCCCCCTTGCCGACCGACCTTGTGCTCACGACGCTGCTCAACGAGCTGGCCGCAGCACCGGGCGAGGTCTGGCTGGTCCTCGACGACTACCACTTGGTCGACAGCCACGATGTCCGCGACGGGATGACCTTCCTGCTGGAGCACCTCCCGCCACATGCACACTTCGTGCTCAGCACCCGAGCCGACCCCGACCTGCCACTGTCTCGATGGCGGGTGCGCGGCGAGCTGGTCGAGATCCGCGCCTCCGACCTGCGCTTCACGTCCGACGAGGCCGCCACCTACCTCAACGAGGCGACCGGACTGCACCTCGCCGCCGGCGACGTCGAGGTCCTAGAAGAACGCACCGAGGGGTGGATTGCCGCTCTTCAGCTCGCCGCACTCTCAATCCAGGGGCGCGAGGACGTCAGCAGCTTCATCGCCCGGTTCGCTGGGAACGACCGGTACATCGTCGACTACCTCGTCGAGGAGGTGCTGGCGCACCAGAGCGAACCAGTGCGCGAATTCCTGCTGCACACAGCGGTCCTGGACCGGCTCACCGGGCCGCTAAGTGACGCCCTCACCGGCCGCGACGACGGAAGCCACATGCTCACGACCCTGCAGCGGGCCAACCTCTTCCTCGTCGCCCTGGACGACCAGGGGCAGTGGTACCGCTACCACCACCTGTTCGCCGACGTGCTACGGGCGCGACTGTTCGCCGAGCAGCCGGACCTGGTTCCGCTGCTGCACCAGCGCGCCAGCCGCTGGTACGAGGCGCATGACTCGGCCGAGGAGGCGGTCCGGCACGCACTGGCGGCGCGAGACTTCGACCGCGCGGCCTACCTCATGGAGCTGGCTGTGCCGGCGATCCGACACAACCGGCAAGAAGCGATGCTGCTGGGCTGGTTGAAGACACTGCCCGACGACGCCGTCCGGCGCAGCCCAGTACTCAGCGTCTTCTACGGATACATGCTCATGGAATCCGGCGACCTCGACGCGTTCGAGCCCCGACTCGACGACGCGGAACGCGCGCTGGCCGCCGTAGCAGAGGGGTCGGCTCCGCCGTGGGCCAAGACCGAGGAGCTCCGCACGTTGCCGGCGACCATCGCCGTCTACCGCGCCTCGCTCGCGCAAGCCCGCGGCGATGTGGCGGGTACGGCGGAACACGCTCGGCGCGCTCTCGACCTGGCCGGCCCCGCCGACCATCTGGCTCGAGGCGGTGCGGTCGGGTTCCTCAGCCTTGCCGCCTGGGCCCAGGGGGACGTGACGAGCGCGCTGGAGACGTTCACGCAGGCGGTGGCAAGCCTGCACGCGGCCGGAAACCTCGTCGACGAGCTGAGCAGCACAGTGGTGCTCGCTGACATGTGGCTCGCGGCAGGTCACCCCAGCACGGCACGCCGGCTGTACGAGCGTGCACTGCAGGTGAGTGAGGCGCACGGCGAGCCCGTCCTGCGGGCAACACCCGACCTGCACGTGGGACTCAGCGAGATCGACTACGAAGTCGGCAACCTTGAGTCCGCCAAGCGACACCTCGAGGCGGCCGCGGCCCTCGGTGAGGGTGCGGCGATGACCGAAGGCAGGTACCGGTGGTTCGTGGCGATGGGACGGATCGCCGGTGCCGAGGGCGACCCGCAGGAGGCCATCACCCTGCTGGACCAGGCGGAGCAGCTCTACCGACCGGGGTTCTTTCCCGACGTGCGTCCCATCGCGGCGATGAAGGCCCGGGTCTGGATCACCCACGGCAACCTGTCGCAGGCCGCTGACTGGGCCCATGAACGTGGCGTGTCCACCACGGACGATCCCGGGTATCTGAGCGAGTTCGACCACCTCACCTTGGTGCGACTGCTCATCGCGGGTCACCGGGCACACCCCGACCCCGGCGCGCTCGGCCAGGCGGTGCGCCTGTTGGGCCGGCTGCACGAGGCCGCCGAGACCTCGGGACGCGCCGGGAGTCTCGTCGAGATCCGCATGCTGCAGGCTCTGGTACATGACGCTCAGGGACATCGGCCGCGGGCACGCGAGACGCTTGGCCAAGCCTTGGCCCAGGCGCCCGAACCAGAGGGCTACGTGCGGCTCTTCCTGGACGAAGGCGCCCCCATGGTGGAGCTGCTGCGTGACGCCGAGCACCAGGGCGTCGCTGGCGGCCACGCGCGTCGCCTGCTCAGCCTCGACTCATCTCCCGAAGGTGAAGCCCCCGACTCAGGGCAACCCCCGGCGCCGTGGTCGGCAGACCGGTTGAGCCAGCGGGAGCTACAGGTGCTCAGGCTGCTCGACACTGAGCTGAGCGGGCCGCAGATCGCAGCCGAGCTGTTCGTCTCGCACAACACGCTGCGCACCCACACCAAGCACATCTTCACCAAGCTCGAGGTCACCACCCGACGGGCGGCGGTCCGACGCGCACGCGAACGCGGCTTGATGTAGCCCGTCCGACGGCCAGATCTCACATCGTCAGTCACATCGTTTGGTGATGCCGGGTCACCACACCGGTACCTACCTTCGAGTCATCCCGCGGCGCCCCGCCACGGACCTCGAACCAAGGAGCCGGACATGACCATCACCACCACCACCACCACCACCCTCACCCGCGCGGCCGGCCTTGCCGCCGCCGTAGCGGGGCTGCTGTTCATCGGCGTCCAGATCAAGCACCCCAACCTGGACGTCACCTTCGCCACCACGACCGAGTGGAAGGTGCGCGAAACCATGAAGGTGCTCTTCGCCGCCCTGTCGCTCGTCGGCATCACCGGGATGTACCTGCGCCAGGTGAGGCGGACCGGAGTGCTCGGCCTGATCGGGTACGTCGTGTATAGCGTCGGCCTCCTCGCCATGATGAGCGTCGAAGTCGTTGGTGCGGTCGTCCTGCCATCAATCGCTCACAGTGCACCCGGCTACGTCACCGACGTCCTCGCCGTGGCCACCGGCGGCCACGCGGCCGGCGACATCGGCCTGATGCAGCCGCTCATCTCCGTCATGGGTATCGGCTTCCTGGGCGGCGGCCTCCTCTTCGGCATCGCCCTCTTCCGCGCCAACGTCCTCGCCCGGTGGGCCCCAGCACTCCTCGCCGGTGCCGCCGTCGCAACCGCCGCGAGGGCCGTGCTGCCGCAGCTCAACGAAAGGCTGTTCGCCATTCCCACCGGCGTCGCCCTGATCGGCCTCGGCTACTCCTTGTGGCGCGAGCAGCGCACCCCGGCCGCTCGGCCCCTGCCCAGCCCTGTCAGCTCACAGCTCGACCCGGCTGGCGCCAAGTGACCATCCACGCGCCAGCACGCCCCACCCGGCCGACCAGGTCGACCGGATGGGTGCCGTTCGCGCTGGTCGCCCTCGTCCTGGTCCCCGCCATCGCCGGCTCCTTGCGCCTGGTCGAGCTGGCTGGTGGCCCGCATGTCATGCCTGCGAACCCGCGCATCACGGCCTCGCCATTGCCCGTGGTCGTGCACATCATGTGCGCCGTCCCGTATGCCGTCCTCGGCGCATTCCAGTTCTCGTCCTCGTTCCGGCGCCGCCGGCCCCGGTGGCACCGGGCGTCAGGACGCGTCGTAGTCGTCCTGGGCTTGGCGGTGGCGTTCTCGGCGCTGTGGATGACGCAGTTCTACCCCCGCCAGCCCGGCACCGGCGAGCTGGCGTACCTGTTCCGGCTCGCGTTCGGGTCGGGCATGGCCGCCAGCATCATCCTCGGCTTCACCGCGATCCGCGGCGGTGACGTCGCCCGCCACCAGGCATGGATGACACGCGCCTACGCCCTTGCCCTCGGCGCCGGCACCCAGGTGTTCACCCTGGGCATCGGAAGCGCGCTCTTGGGCACGAGCGAACTCACCACCGACCTGAGCCTGGGCGCGGGCTGGGCCATCAACCTCGCCGTCGCCGAGTACGTCATCCGTGGACGCGGCAGCAGCCGAACCATCAGCCGCCCAACCATCAGGGCGACCGCGAAGGTCGGGTCCTCATGACCCAGTCCCCCAAACGACAGGTGCCCGCCGGCTACCGGCTTCGCGTCGACGGGCACCTCGACGACCACTGGTCGCCCTGGTTCGGTGACCTCACCCTGACCCAGGAAGACGACGGGACGACGAGCCTTAGCGGTGCCGTCGCCGACCAGGCGGAGCTGCACGGTCTGCTCACCAAGGTCCGAGACCTCGGCGTCACCCTGATCTCCGTGGCGGTCATTGACCCTGCGACGGTCGAAACAGCAGGAGAAGGCTGAACCTCGCACAGTTTCCTCGACAGTGTCTCGGCCCACTGTCGGTGACCGGTCACCGACCCAGCCGCGGCCCGTTGGCTCGGCACGATAATCCCGGTCAATCTGCCGGGGCGGGCACCCAGCTGCGCGCCCACGCTGGACACCACCACAGCACCCCATGAGAGCGAGACCGCCATGACCACCACACACCCACCGCTGAACCCTCCCCAGGAGGCATCCTTGGGCATCACCGGGCGCGCCGACCACCACATCGGTCCCACCCCGGACCCGACCGAGGTCAGCGCCCGCCTAGGGAGCCGTGACACTGAAACCCGGAAGCCGCAGTCCGGACTCGAGCCGGATAGGGGTCCGCGCACGTCCTGGTCGGTGCTGGCGCTGGCGCTGGCCGCGCAGATCCTCGTCGTCCTGGACATCACCGTCGTCAACACCGCGCTACCGACCATCGGGCGCTCCTTGCGCCTGGGCAATGCCGACCTGCAGTGTCCGCCCTGGGCGGGACCGAAGCTCACGGCTGGATGTCGGTCCGAACGCGGCCAGCAGGGTCGCGGAGGTGACTCCGCTGCCGCGTGAGGCTCCACCTTCAAGTCATCGCATCGCCAATGTTAGGTAAGCCAAACCAAACTCTTGACGGGCGCTGCCCCCGACCACGACTCTGGGAAGTAGTTGACGATGGCAGCGTCACATCTTATGAGCGCGGCCGAACCAACTAGGCAAGTAACGCGTGTTCGTGCCTCCCGTTGGTCGCCCGGCTCTACCGCCTTAAGGACCGCGCAATGCCCGACGTCTTCCGTGTCTGGGGTCGCACCCCCATCGCCCAGCCGCATCTGCCTCCCGCCGCCGAGCTGTCGGGATTGAAGTACCGAACCGCAGCCGAGGCTGGCCTGGAGCCTGAGCCACCCGCGGTACACCGGGTCGGATGGGGTTTCATCTCGCTGTACTCGTTGGCGTTCATGAGCACCAGCCTGGTGTTCATCGCGCCCCTGCTGGTCACCCTGGCATTGAAGGTCAACTCGCTCGTGGGCATCAGGCAGGCACCGAGCAGCTTGTCGCTTGTCGCTGGGATCGGCGCCCTGCTGTCAATCTTCGCCAACCCGTTCTTCGGGAAGATGAGCGACCGCACCTCGTCGCAGCTGGGCATGCGGCGGCCATGGATGGTCATCGGACTGGTGGTCGGTTCCCTCGGCATCCTCATTGTCGCATTGGCACCCAACATCCCGGTCGTCCTGCTCGGATGGTGTATCGCCCAGGTGTTCTTCAACGCACTGCTCGCCGCCATGGTGGCGGTCCTGCCAGACCAGGTCCCGGCCGTTCAACGCGGCCTGGTCTCCGGTGTCCTGGGTGTCTGTCTGCCCATCGCGTCGGTGAGCGGCACCTTCGTGGTCAAGCTTTTCACCGGCAACCAGCTCACCATGTTCCTGGCCCCGTGCGCCATCGGCGGGTTCTTCATCCTCCTCTTCGCGGCCACGCTGAAAGATCGCCGGCTTGCCAAGTCGGACAAGCCGACCTGGTCGCTACGGGAGTTCCTCAGCACGTTCTACGTCAACCCGCGCAAGAGCCCAGACTTCGCCTGGGCTTTCGCCAGCCGCTTCATGTTCGTTCTGGCCTACGCCTTCCTGATTACCTACCAGGCCTACTACCTGCTGAACAAGATCGGCAGCACCGAGGCCGATGTGCCGCAACAGATATTCCTCGGCACCCTCGCCCAGTCTGTGGTCCTCGTCGCCGCCTCCCTCATCGGTGGCAGGCTCTCTGACCGGACCGGCCGACGGAAGATCTTCGTCCTCACGGCGTCGATCGTGTACGGCCTGGCGCTGTTCGTGATCGCTATCGCCAGCAACTTCAACGGTTTCCTCGTCGGCATGGCCATCAGTGGACTCGGCTTCGGCATGTATGTGGCCGTCGACCTCGCTCTGGTTGTCGACGTGCTGCCAGACAAGGACAGCGCCGCCAAGGACCTCGGCGTGTTCAACATCGCCGGCGCTCTTCCCTTTTCCATCGCGCCGGCGATCGCGCCGGCCATCCTGGCGATCGGCAGCGGCAGCTACGGCGTGCTGTACGCAGTCGCAGGGGTCTGCGCCATCATCGGAGCCTTCGCCATCCTGCCCGTGAAAGGTGTCCGATGAGCACCCTGATTCGAATGCGAGATGTGAGCGGGAAACAGTGCTCCGACGTGCCTTGGACCTGCGCGAACAGCGGCCGAGCCCCCTCGGTGGGCCCGGCCGCGTCCTCGACTTTCAGGCGTCCACGTCACGGTAGGCGGGCGGGATGCTGGCAGCGGCCATTCCGTTTGTGATCGGGCAGGGCTTGAAGCCCTTGACGACCAGGTAGACGCCAAGAGACAGCTCCCACACGAAGATCGGGGCGACCGCGATCGTCGACCATACGGAACCCAGGTGGTTGACGCCGAACATCGTTGCGATGGTGGAGGTGAGGAGCAGAGGGGCACCGATGAGTCCCAGCGTGGGGATGATCCGTGGCACGAGACGGGACCGGAACATCAGGGTGCCCAGCAACAGTGCGTTGATGCCCGCCATGAGGGTGGGCCCGAGCAGGAACGTCCAGTCACGAACCGCCACGAGCGCCTGACCCACAGTGACCAGCGATGCCGAGTCCGTACCGGCAGCACCGGCCTGCCGCAGGGTCACGACCGCAAGGAGGCTCACGACGCCGATGACGATGAAGACGGCTTCAACGATACGAGAGGTGACAAAGCCGAGCGCGAAGCCCTCGTGCTGCCGCTTGACCACCGAGAACAGGGCGACCGCGCTGCCGATACCGGCGAGGGCGGTCACCAGGTCGAGGAAGCAGCCCCAGAGCACGCTGGTGTCGGCGCCGGCGCCGGAGATGTAGTCGGGATGGTGCAACACGGGGGCCAGTAGGAGGAGTGCAGGGATCGAAGCGGCAAAGGTGATCACGTAGAAGGCGCCGCCGACGAGCGCGGTCTTCCTCGCTGAGTCCATCGGGACTGTCTGCTTTGCTTTCGTTGCTGTGGTTCGGACGGTGATTGACATGTCGTTCTCCTTTGGTGGATGATGAGCTATCGAGGCTGGGTGGTGGACACTTCGGGCTGGTCGGGTTCGACCTGGGTGACTGAGACCAGCGGCAGGCCTACGTCGCGGACCTTCTGGAGCAAGCCATGCAGTGCGGCCTGGTCGGCTACGGGGCCATGGATGAGGGTGGTGCCGTCGCTCTCGTTGGTGAGGCTTAGTCCGTCAAACCAGGCCGCCCATCGAGAGCCGAGGTGCCCCTTGAGTCGGATCTCGTACCATCCGAGGTGGGGATCATGGCCGGTCGATGTTTCGCTCATGGCGCTCCTTCTGCCGTTGCTCGCCTGGATTGTTCTCTCTCGCCGAGTGCAGGACCGTCCTACATATCCCAGCAAGATGAGCCGGAGTTGCAGCCGTTTGCTGGCCTGATCGAAAGGTAGAAGCAGATGTGATGAGGGGGCATCGTCACGTCTGACGATTAATGTGATGAATTGGCCGATCGCAGGGCGGGGCCGCGTCTTGGCTTTCCCGGGTCGCACTGCGCCACATGGGTGCGAGGGACTCGCCGTGACCCTTTGTGCTCCGGGTCGCGAGCGACGAAGCGCCAGGTATCAGCGGTTGCGCGTCCGCGACAGCAGGTCGAGCTCCTCGGCCCGGCGGACCGCTGCCCGGCGGTTGTTCACACCGAGCTTGGCGTAGATGTTCCTGGTGTGAGTCCGTACGGTGCTTAGGGACACGACGAGCTCACGAGCGATGTCCGGGCCGTCCAGGTCGCCTCCCAGCAGCCGAAGCACGTCAAGCTCGCGTTCGCTCAGTGGCTCGATCAAGCCCTGTCTGACGGGCGTGATGTCCTCGCTATTGTCCACGGCTGCCAGGAGTCGACGGACGTAGGTCGCGGCGATCCCCCAGAGTTCGCCACGGGCCACCCGTGCGGCCGCTCTTAGCAGGATGGCCATGGGTGGGCCCTCGTCCACGAAGACCCGAACGTAGCCCTGCGGCTCGGACAACATCAGCGCACGTTGCAGCGATGCCAGCGCAGCGGGTATGTCGCCTTGCGTCTGGTGGGCCAGCGCCTGCAGCACCAGGATCTCGATGACGCTTCCTGTCCTGCCCCCGTCTTCCGCTGCTTGCAGGAGGCGCTCCAAGAGTCGGGGCGCCTCGTGAAGGGAACGCTCGGCAGGCTCTGTCGTGTGCCGGGCCAAGAGCACCCTGGCGAGGGTCATGTGCTCGAACTCGCGTAGGTAGCTGAGGTCGTCCTCAACGGACAGGCCCTGCTCACGCACCCAGCCGAGCGCTTCACCCATGCGCCCCAGCGCGACCCACACCCGTGCCCGCAAC
>Ga0209890_10001015_pt1 | contig 12835 bp, 10 predicted proteins | sample OrgsoiDNA2013049_FD_185799 | JGI IMG/M metagenome (GOLD analysis project Ga0209890, IMG submission 185799) | Permafrost soil microbial communities from the Arctic, to analyse light accelerated degradation of dissolved organic matter (DOM) -... | ecosystem: Environmental > Terrestrial > Soil >...
GCATTAGCGTTCGCCGATGTTGCTGGTCTATCGGTACCGCATCAAATCCCTGACCGGGCTGCTCAACAGGCAGGCGCGCGCCTGCAACTTCGTCAATGAATCGTTCTCTTCCCGAATCTGTTCGTTTTGCAAAGGCAATACGGGGCCGAAAGGTGTCGCAGACCTCGGAATAAGAAGCTGGATATGTACTGAGTGTGGTGTCTCGCATGATCGTGATATCAACTCCGCTCGCAATATCCTCTTCCGTTCGGGACATCGAACGCCTGCCGAGGGAATCCCCGCCGATTAGGGCGGGGAGGATGTCAATTCGGTTAGGATGGGCGACCATGCAAATGATTCGAATGATTCTCCCGGTCCTTGCGTGCGCGCTGCTGTTGCACGCGGCATCGGCTCAAGACATCGATCTCATTACCCCCGAGGGGCAAAAGCAAATGCTCGCCGAGCCGGGTACGGATCCCGTGGGCGCGCGGCAGCCGGATGTGACCATCGTCGAATACTTCGACTACAACTGCCCCTATTGCAAGACGGTGGTTCCGACATTACGGGCATTGCTGGCCAAAGATCCCAAGATTGCTCTGATCTACAAGGAATGGCCAATCTTGGGCCCGGTCTCGAAGTACGCGGCATCGTCGGCGCTGGCGGCGCGCTGGCAGGGCAAGTACCTGGCCGCTCACGACGCGCTGATCAGCGGCCCGCGCCTGGCACAGAACGACCAGGTGGACGCGATTTTGCAGAAGGCAGGCGTGAACATGGACACCCTTAAAAGGGATCGTACGAGTCACGCCAAAGAGATCACCGCACTGCTGGCGCGCAACGACGCGGAGGCGCATGCACTCACTTTGGATGGGACGCCGGGCCTCGTGGTCGGCCTGCAACTCGTGCCGGGCGTTACCAGTTTGAGCTTCTTGGAGAAGCTGGTGGCAAATTCCCGCCGAGGACAATGATCGGCGCGGCCTTCACGGGACGACGTGCGAAGCGCCCACGTCCTTCCACTCATACCGCGGCACCTGAATCCACTGGCCGCTTTTGAGTTCCGGCACCTTGTGCACTTTCGTTTGATCGACGGTCATCGTGCCGTCCTTGTCGCTGACCCAAAAATCGATGTCGTAAATTTCATCCTTGCTGCCGACGACGCGAAAATCGGTGCAGGCAAAGTAGTGGCCGTCGTTGTCGAGTTGCCTCACGGGTTGATGGGTGTCGACGAACTCGAGCTCCAACTCCTTGCCGGTCTTGTCATCTTTGAGCTTGAACACGCCGTTGTTCTTCAAGCTCTGCTTCACTGCGTGCTGTTCGACGGCCGACATCACTTCCCAGCCGCGCTTCGTTGCGAGGTGACCTGGGTGTTCGGACGCGGGGATCCACCACCAGGGGATGGGTTGACGCGCCATGGTGGTCCATTTCCCGTCCACCTTCAGCGGTTCCTTGTAGATGCGAATTTCCTGCACCTGCAGCTCACCGCTCTGCGGGATGACCCAGAAATCGACCAGGTATTTCTTCTGTGCATCTGCCGAATCGTGGAATTTCACGTCCGGAAAAAAGCCGTAGCCGTCGATGGTGCGGGTGAAGTCGACGTCGTCATAATTCAATTTCAAATGCTCGCCGTTGAGGGGGTCCTCGAAGGGGAAGATCCCGTTGTTCGCCTTGAGCTTGGCGGCGATGAAGTCTTTGACCACCGTCTCCGCGTCGGAACCGGTGAATTCTTGCATGGCCTTTTCGGTGGACTCGACGCTCCCGGCGGCCACGAACTCCTGCGCGCGCCGCAGATTCTCAGTAGGATTTTGCAAGAACGTCTTCTTCGCGCCTTCACTGCTGAAGCAGTAGGTCTTGCCGTCCTTGTCGATCCAGGTTGTCTTACAGCCGGTCATCACATGCTGGCCCTCAGCCAGCCCTTGCGTGCACTGTCCGCCAAACTGCGCCTGGGGCGGCAAGGCAGGCGTCTCGGCGGCCCGGGCTCCGAGAATTGCCGACGACAAGGCAGCGGCGGTGCACAAAACGGCTACCCATGTGCGTCGCCGCAGGACGAGCAAGAGTCCAAACGCGTTGTACTTTGTCATGAGATGTCCCCCGAATATGCGACAGGTATAAGCCGATTGACGCTCGAAGTCGATGGCGCTCAAGCGTCGCGTGGCACACACAGCCGTCCGCGGGGACACTCGAGCGCCGCACGATCCCAGCCGGCAGAGCGAGCCGCCGCCTCATACGTACTCTGCAGAAAATCGAGCAAGGTTGCCTCCGGATCGGCCGCGGTGCGGACGGCCTCGTAGGGCAGCAAAAACTCACCGAGCGCCTCGCTGAAGAATGCGTCTGCGGGGCGCACCGCAGAGTTTCTAAAGCCGGCCGCCATCGGATACTCATACGAGTAAAACGCCGCATAGTCGGTGCCGTTGCCGCCGGGCCAGAATCCGGCGCTGCTGACCTCGTGAGAATAGGCTTCGCGCATCACACTCGACGCCAGGCCCGGAGCCTTGCCCGTAAAGGGTGGGGCGCGGCGCCCGGAAAAACGCGTAACCGCGAGATCGAAGCTTCCCCAGAAAAAATGAACGGGGCTGCTTTTGCCGATGAAGCCGGTGCGAAAATTCTTCAACACGCGGTCCGTTTGCAGCAGGACCTGCCAGAACCGCGCGGCGTACTCAGGGTCGTACGCAGCATGTGTCCGGTCCTGACTGAAGGCGATTGCCGCCTCGATCTCGCAGGGTCTTTCGTTGATCGCGACCGCAACACCGAGATCATCGAGTGCCGCCATCACCGCGCCGTAGAAGTCCGCGACGCTTTGCGGTCGCAAGGCGAGACGCCGCATGCCGGCATCGCTCCTGATGTCGAGCACATGCTGGATGAAATCGAATTGAATTTCGAAGGTACGCGGGCCGTGCGGAATCGGCGAAGTGGTCAGTCCGGTGGCGGTGGCATACAGCGGCACGTGCCAGCTGTGATTCAGCCAGGGCGTTTGCATCAGGCGGATTTTGCCCACGATTTGCGTCCACAAATGCAGAGTGTCGCGGGTATCGCGCCACGCCTCGTACTTGAGCTCCGGCCAGAGCGGGGTCATTGGATTCGCCATCTCACTCCTTCCGTCACCGGATCAGTTTGCATCGTTTTGCAGCGCGCCGCTGTTGCTTTACGATGACGCTGGACGAAATGGCAGAGGATCCATCATGCGCGCAATCCACCTTGCGGCGGTTCTGGTCTCAATGAGCGCGGCGACGGCCATCGCGGCAGATGCAGCCGGCGCGCGAGCGGCCGCGATGGACGCTGCGGCGGCGGCGCGATTCGCAGGCCTCGCGCTCAAGTGCCTGCACGCGGAGTATCCAAACCACCTCAGTCACACGCTGGACAGCGACGCCGATGCGCGCCCTCCGCGCGTGCTCAACCCAGCGTTCTACGGCTGCTATGACTGGCACTCCGATGTGCACGGCCACTGGCTGCTGGTGCGCCTCGTGCGTCTGTTTCCGGACGCGCCTTTTGCAGAGATGGCGCGCGCGGAACTCGCTCTCAGCCTCAACGCGCAGAACATTGCCGGTGAGGTGGCTTATCTGCAGCGCCTCGATCGTGCCTCCTTCGAGCGGCCCTACGGCCTTGCGTGGCTGCTGCAATTGTCGGCGGAGCTGCGCAGCTGGAATGATCCGCAGGCGCAGCAGTGGGCAACTGTGCTGCGCCCGCTCGAAACAGAAGCTGCCGCGCGGTTGAAGAGCTGGCTGCCCAAGCTTCATTATCCGATTCGAATCGGCGAGCACGACCAGACGGCATTCTCGTTCGGGCTGATCTGGGATTGGGCGGGTGTCGCCGGTGACGCGCAGATGCGCAGCGTGCTCGGCGAAGCGGCGCGCCGCTTCTACCTCAATGACCGCAATTGTCCGATCGACTACGAGCCCTCCGGCCAGGATTTTTTGTCGCCCTGTCTCGCCGAGGCGGATTTCATGCGCAGGGTGCAGAGTCCCGCGGTGTTCGGCCGCTGGCTGTCGAGCTTCCTGCCGGGCATTTCGGCGAAGGCCGGCCCACATTGGCTGACTCCGGCCGTGGTGACCGATCGCGCCGACCCCAAGCTTGCCCACATCGATGGCCTCAACCTGAGCCGCGCCTGGATGCTCGAGGGTATCGCGCAGGGACTCGAGAAAGGTGATCGCCGGGTCCCGGTACTGCGAGCCCTGGCGGCACGCCATCGGGAGGCCGCCCTGCCCGCCGTGACCGGCGAGCATTACGAGGGGGGTCACTGGCTGGGCACTTTCGCCGTGTATTTGACCAGCGGTGCCGGGATTGAGCGTCATGCCGGGTTTTAGCGAAAACACCGGGATTTGCCGCGCCCGGCTTTCTGCCACGTATAAAGGGCGCGGCGCCATCGCCGTACCCACCTTAAGCGCCTCAGCATATGGCCAAACTGTGACCTGGCGGGTTGCCGCCCCCGCATGACCGCGTAATGTAGGGGAAACCTTACAGTCCGCTTGCCCATGCAAAATCAAGAATCTACTTCGCGGGATTCGCTCGAAGCTGCACTTCACGCAAGCGAAGCCCGCTTCTCCAGCGCCTTTGATTTTTCCGCGATCGGTATGGCGCTCGTGTCTCCCACCGGTGAGTTGTTGCGGGTCAATCAGTCGTTGTGCGAATTCCTCGGCTACTCAGCGGAGGAATTGCGCGCCAAGACGTTTCAAGAGATCACCCATGCGGATGATCTCGACGCGGATTTGAGCAACGTGAGAAAGATGCTGGCGGGCGACATTCGCACGTACAAAATGGAGAAGCGCTACTTCAACAAGGGCGGCCAAACGGTTTGGGCGCTTTTGAACGTTTCCTTGGTGCGCACGCCGGAAGGCATTCCGCTGCATTTCATTTCACAGATCGCGGACATCACCGATCGCAAGCGAGGCGATATCGCGACACGCGAAGCGGAAGCGAAATTTCGCGCGGTGTTCCACTACAACCCGATCATGAGCGTACTGGTGACGCATCCGGAGCGCACGATCGTGGAGGTCAACGACGCCTGCCTCGCAGGCTTCAGGTTCACCCGCGAGCAGGTCGTCGGGCGCCCAGCATCGGATCTCGATGTCTGGGAGACACCGGAGGAATACGTTCGATTTTCCGAGTTCTTGAAATTGCCCGACATGTCGCGCGGCTTCGAGACGGCCTTCCGCCGCCGCGACGGGTCGAGGTTCAAAGCCAGAATAAACAGCAATTCATTCGCGTTGAGCGGCCGCACCTACATGCTGCATTTGATCGAGGACTTTACCGAGCGCCAGCGGATCAAGGCCGAATTGCTGCAGGCAAAGGAAGCGGCGGAAAGCGCCAACCGCGCCAAGAGCGATTTTTTGGCGACAATGAGCCACGAAATACGCACGCCGTTGAACGGGGTCTTCGGCTTTGTGAATCTACTGCTGGATACGCCGCTCAACGCCGAACAGAGGGAATCGGTGAATATCATCAAGCGGTCCGGGGATTCGCTGCGCGACATCATCAACGATATTCTGGACTTTTCGAAAATCGAGGCCGGCAAACTGGTGCTGGAGAACGCACACTACGACCTGCGCACGGTGTGCGAGGACGTCGTGGCGTTGATGAGCCCGAAAGCCGGAGAGAAAGGCCTCACTCTGACTTTGGAATACGACTCCGGCATGCCCAGCCAGTTGGTGGGAGATTCGTTGCGGGTGCGCCAGATACTCTTGAACCTGACGGGCAACGCCCTGAAGTTCACGACCCACGGCGGCGTACACATCGAAGTGCGGGTGGTGCACACCGGAGAGATAAAGATAAGCGTCACCGACTCAGGTGACGGTATTGCAGCGGATAATCAGCAGAAGTTATTTGAGCGCTTCACGCAAGCGGACTCCTCCACGACACGCCGCTATGGCGGAACAGGTCTGGGATTGGCGATTTGCAAACGCCTCACGGAACTCATGGGCAGCAAGATTGGCGTCACCAGCGAAATTGGAGTCGGTTCTACCTTTTGGTTCACCCAATCTGCGCAGTCCATCCCCACTGCGGGCGTGATTGAAGCCAAGAGGGCCATTTCCGCGGTCCCGGCAAGTTTGCCGCCGCTCCCCAGCGGCCAATCCATTCGTGTCCTCGTCGCCGATGACAATGCCATCAATCGGATGCTGGTCCGGCGGATTTTGGAACGGTACGGTTGCCGCGTCGATACCGCAAATAATGGGACCGAGGTGGTCGCGCTGATGCAAAACACCTCGTTTGACCTGATCTTCATGGATTGCCACATGCCGGACATGGATGGTTTCGAGGCAACGCGAATCATGCGGCAGTCCCAAGCCGGCCCGCGGCGCATCCCAATCGTCGCGCTGACCGCGAGTGTGACCGCTCGCGACCGGGAGGAATGCCTGATGGCGGGCATGGACGATTTTCTGGGCAAACCCCTGGAAGTCGAGCAGCTTCACGCCATGGTCGATAAGTGGCGGGCCTTGGAATTCAACTCGGCTCAACTTTTGACCTCGGCCGCAGAAACGGGTACCAAAATACGAGCGATCCTAGGTTGAGGCGCTAGCGGCCCTTCGGCGCGATGAGCGCGAGGTTGGCATCCGGCGCCCATCCCGTGCGGCCCGCCCCCGTTTTGATTAGCATGAACCCCTCGTGCTCCCCCTTGACGCTGACGATTTCCGCTTCGGGCAGGGTGAAAATGGGTTCCTCGATCAGGGTCGGCGATACGCGTACCGGGATCGCGTGACCGACTACGACGGCTTGGTGCAAAGTGGGCCAGACCGCCACGGCGCTGCCCAGCGTCACACCGATGAGGCAGAACCCCGCCAGCGCCACAGCGAGAAGCTTGCCGCGATGCGCGGGAAGAGCCTCGCTTGAAAGCATGCTCACGCCGGCAATCAGTAATCCTAAGACGCCGATCCATGAAATGATGGTGGGACTCGCGATTCGCGTCAGCCGGTCGAGTCTTCTTGGAGCCTCCGGCCGCAATCCGGACGCGTCGCGAACGCGGTGCAAATTGGCCTCGATGTCCGGATCATTCGGATCCAACAGTTTTGCGCGTTCATAGTTGAGCACCGCGAGGCCGGGCTTTGCGGCGCGCGCGTAGGCATTAGCCGCGTTGTAGAGAGCCGCAGCTGAGTAACCGGCCGGCGGCTGCGTTTGTGTCTGTGTCTGGGTTGGCGATTGCGGCGGCAACGTCTGTGCCGTGCTCGAGGACACGCTGAGCGTGAGTGCCGCACTCAAAAGGACGCAGGGCGCGAACCGGGTCACGGCGTGTCCTCCGCAAACATGCGGCGGCGAACGATGTTCGTCCAACGCTCGAAATCGGCTGCCTGCGGCGGAGCTGCGGAATAATTCGCCTCATCCGCGAGAGCAAAAAGCTGCCGGATGTCGTCGCCTTCCGGGCCGAGCCGTGCATCGAGTTCGGCCGTGGTGACGTGTTCGGGCTCGATCTGCCAGGCCGCGCTCAAGCATTGTTGCAGGGCGGTGCGCGCCGAGCTGAAATACAGGGCAGTGTCGCGGGCGGCGGATGCCGCGGCCATTCGCTGCAGAGAGGCGTCGCCGGCCTCCCGTCTCAGGCGCGCGCGCTGCCTTTCCCGGTCGCGTGCATGGCGCTCTCGACGGTGCAAGGCGATCCATCCCCCGCCGAAGAGCAGTGCGAGCGCCGATGTGATGCGCAAATAACGCGGCCGCAGATACAAGGGGATCAATGAATCCGTGCGCGCCTCGAGCGCTGCATGATCTGGCCGCAGTCCCTTGTTCTGCTCTTCGCCGGCCGTTCCCGCAGCGTTCGCAAGCGCCGTCGGCGGAGCGGCCGCGCTGTCCGCGGCCGACGGAGACACCGTCACGCGCAGCGGCGCGCTGCGCGCCGTTTCGTAGCGGCGAGTGCCGGGATCGAAAAAGCTGAACACGAGGGGAGGGATGGTTTGTACGCCCGGCTGCGACGCAATGAGCGGCTGCTCGAAGATCTTGTCACCGCGATGGCCCGTGGAATCGCTTTGGTTGAAAGTCGCCTTGGGCTGGTAGGTCTTCCAATGCCCATCGCCCGCGAGCATGTTGCTCTCGACGCGATCGAAGTTGCCGGTGCCGTTCACATGCATGCGAAGCGTGAGCGGATCACCCGCCGTATTCGTGGCGGACGAAATATCGGTGCTGATTTTGAAGGAGCCGACCGCACCGCTGAAATCGGCGGGCCGGCCTTCCGCCGGCAGCGGCAGCACCGTGAATGCCGTGTCGGGACTGGTCACCGTGATGTTCTTCGATACGGACGCGCCGAAGAAGTTCTGCATGAAGGGGTCACCCAGGAGATCGTCCAGCACCGAATCGCTCCGCGGTTGGGTGCGTATGCGTACCGTAACCGGGGCCGAGAACGTGAGTGAATAGGTGCCGGGCTTGATTGCCGACAGCAGGCTGCGCCACGTGTATACGGTGAAGGGTTTGCCGTCGATTACTTTTGCGGCTCGTTCGGGCTGCAGCGAGAGGCTGTTGAGGGTGAAGTCGGCGCTGTTGAGTTTGGGCAGACTATTGATCGAGGAAGCGAACCCATCACGCATGCCGACTTGAATTGCCGCGGAAACGCTTTCGCCCACATAAATTTCACGCTTCGGCACTTCGAAGCGTACGAAGGCGGAGCCGTCGGGCGTCAGGCGAATGCCATTGGCTTCGGAGCCGCCGGGAATGAGTGATTTGAGCCCCGGCGCAAACGGATTGTTGGGAGAAAGCGAAGGGGCCGCGCCGCTGCCCGGAGTCACACGCAGCACGAGGGGAGGAGATCTCGGGGTAGGGCCAGGGATGGTGAACACACCGGCTTCGTCCGGTGTGACCCGGATGATGGTCGACGTCGACGAGATCGTCACACCGTTGATGATTTCGATCCGCCGAGACTGGCCGACGAGGCGAAATTCCAGCCCGGGAACCACCGGAAGCGGTACCGACAGGGCGCCGGTGCCCGAAGTCATGACGGTGAGCTGCGCCGATTCGCCCAGAGAGATCTGCGGCGGCTCGATCGTCGCGTCCACCGAGACAGCCGCGGACGATACCGCTGCCATGCCGTTCTTTGTCGTGGCCGTGGATAGCGCCGCAAGCAAGGCGAATATCGCAGCCACTGCGTGAATCCGTCGATGAAAACGCCTTCTCACTCACCAATCCTTGAGCGGTTTATCGGGCGGCGATTCGGTTTCTTGCCGCGCGAACGGCACGCCCTGCGCGCGGCGCTCATCCCCTTTCTGCGAATCGAGCAATTCGCGCGCTTCCTCCTGGGTCATCCGACCCGGCACTCGCGGAGTATCGGCCTGATCGGTGCCCGCGCTTCCCGACGCGGATTTCGGCTGATCGTCACCGGGCTTGGGTTGGTCGGCGTCCGGCGGCGGCTGCGGGGGCTGCTGCTGTTGCTGCGGCGATTGTTGACCGGGCGGCGGCTGCTGGGACTGCTGTTGCTGCTGCGGCGGCGGTTGCGCGGGCGGCGGCTGTGGCGGCGGCGGCGGTTGCTGCTGCCCTGGTTGTGGCGGCTGCTGCTGTTGCGGCGGTTGCCCCGCGTTCGGCGGAGCGCCGGAGTTCGGCGGCTGCCCGGAATTCTGCGATGACTTTTGTTGCTGATTCTGCTGATTCTGCTGATTCTGCTGGTTTTGGGGTGAATTCTGCTTGCGCTGCAGTTCGTCGATCTTGCGCTTCACGAAGTCGCGATTGAATTTGCTGTCGGCGTCGTCGGCACGCATTTGTAGAGCCGTGTCGTACGCCTTCACCGCCTCGGTCCACGTCTCGAGCGTTTGCTGGGGGGAGCTCTGTTCGGTCCCCTGCCCGCTGCGGTACAGCGTGTTGCCGAGGTTGTAATAAGCGTCCTCTTGCTCCGCCAGCCGCCCCGCGTCGCCGGAGGGCACGCGGCTGATCGACTGTTGAAACGCTTTTGCCGCCTGCGGGTACTGTCCGGCCTTGTACGCGGCCGTTCCCGCGTTGAAAGCGAGCACCGGTCTTTTGGGGTCGCGCTCGGCAGCGGCCGCATACTCCTTCGCCGCGGTGACGAAATCGCCTTTCTTGTACGCATCCTCGGCGCTCGCCGAGGATGCGCGCAGGGGCGCGGCCGGCAAGAGCAGCACCAGCAAGATCAACCACGGCACCGCGGCCGCATCGAGCGAGGATCGCATCCCGGGCAGTGGGGCTCGGGCGCGAGAGCGGCGCCGGGTGCCGATGAGCAGACTGCTCAACAGCGATCCTAAGGCCGCGGAGAGCGGCCACTGGTAGCGCTGCGTATAGACCTTTTGCTGCCGCGACGCGAGATCGTGCTTGAGCATGGGGCCCAAGGCGGTCTGGTATAGGAATTCGAATCCCTGTCCCCGGGCGCCGAGCGGAGCATAGAGCCCGCCCGTAGCGGCGGCAATCGCCTTGAGCGCGGGCTCGTCGAGCCGGGATCTGACGAAGGCGCCCGATTCGTCCTTGACGTACCCGCCGCGCTGGTCTGCCGAAACCGGCACGAGATCGCCCTGCGGTGTGCCCACGCCGATGGCGTAGATCTTAAGTGAGTCCTGGTGCGCAGCGGCCTGGGCGGCGGCCAATGCATCGCCTTCCAGATCCTCGCCGTCGGTGACCAGGATCAAGATCTTGTCGCTGCCCGGACGCCGCCGCAGCGCGGCCTGCGCCTCGCGAATGGCGCTCGCGATGTTGGTGCCGCCGCGAGGGATGGTGCCGGTGTCGATGGCGTTCAACGACTCGTGAAACGCGCCATAGTCGAGGGTGATGGGGCAGGCCAGGAACGCGTTGCCCGCGAAGGCCACGAGCCCCACCGCGTCTCCGTCCAACGTCTTGGTGAAATCGTCGATGGCCAGTTTGGCGCGCGTCAGCCGATCCGGTTTTACATCCGGCGTCGACATGCTGCGCGAGGTATCGAGGGCAAAAACGATCTCGTTGCCGCGCCGGCTGATCAGTTCCCAGCGATACCCCACCAGAGGTCCCGCGAGCGCAACGAACAGCAGCGCCACTGACGTGAGCAGCAGCAGCCGCTGAGCGCGGCGCCGGCCGATCGACACCGACTGCGTGAGCTGCGCGCGCAGATGGGTGGAGACGAATCGCGCCAGTGCAGCGTGCTGGCGCGCATCGTAGCGGCGCCACATCCAAAGGAGGCAGAGACAGACGATCACCCCCGCCGGCAGCCATTCAGCATGGCTGAAGCTCACGGCAGCCTCCGGAAGCGGGAGTGCTGCAAGACAACGCCCAATCCCAGGAAGGCGACGCAGGGGATCAACGCCCAGGAATACAATTCATCGTAGTGTTCGAATTTCTGCACGGTCACCGCGGTCTTTTCCAGGCGGTTGATCTGCCCGTAGATCTTGTGCAAGGAAGCGGTGTCCGTGGCGCGGTAGAAAGTGCCGCCGGTCTCGCGGGCAACGGCCTCGAGCGTCTTCTCATCGACGTCCACCTTGTCCATGACCAAGCGTGTATTGCCGGCCTGGTCCTTCATGGGGATGGGCGCCATGCCGCGCACGCCGACGCCGATGGTGTAGATCTTGACGCCTAGCGCCCTGGCCGCTTCGGCCGCGGCGAAAGGCGATATTTTCCCGGTGTTATTCATGCCGTCCGTGAGCAAAATCATCACCTTCGATTTGGCATTGGTCGTACGCAGACGATTGACGCTCGCGGCGATCGCTGAACCGATGGCGGTGCCGTCGTCGTTGCCCACCGCGGTGCTCACGCGGTCCAGATTCTGCTGCAGCCAATCGTGATCGAGAGTGAGCGGGCTGACGAGGTATGGCGCGGCCGCGAATGCGATGAGTCCGATCCGGTCGTCGGGCCGCTCGTCGATGAATTTGGACACCACGGACTTGACCACCTCGATGCGGTTGACGCGGCGGCCATCCACCAGAAAATCGAGCGCCTGCATCGAACCGGAAACGTCGAGTCCGAGCACGATGTCGATGCCGTTGGCGGTGACCTCGGTGCGGCTGTGGCCGCGCTGCGGGCGGGCGAGCCCGACGATCATGAGCGCCGCGGCGAGCAGCGGCAGCAGCCACACCCATCCGCCCAACCGGGCGCGGCTGCGGCGGGCCACCTCGCGGGCGAGGCCCACGTCCGAGAATTCAATGGCGGCCACCGGTCCGCGCCGCCCGCGCAACAGCATCACCACGGGCAGCAACGCCAGAAGCCACAGCCACTCAGGTTGCAGGAAGCGAATCATGCGCCTCCCGTGGGTGTCGCCGATGGCCCACCCGGGGAGGTGCCGACAATGAAACTGCGCGCGCTCTGATACAGCGATTCCATGTTGGCGGCCGACAAGGACATGCCGGCGAACTTGGCAAGGTCGCATTGACGCAGGAACTCAGCCAGCAGCGAGCGATGCAGCGACAGCGGCGAATTCTCCGTTGCGAGAATATCGTGCAAAAATTCTTCCGTGGTCCGATGCGTGGCCGTCACCTTGAATCCCGCCTCGATGTAGCGGCGCACGGTGTCCGAGATCGCAGAGGAAAATTCGCGCACGCTCGCCGGGTGCATGAGCGTGCGCAGTTCCTCGAGGCTCTGCAGTGCGATCTCGAAGTACTGCAGCGCACGCGACGGCCGGTGGCGTCTGCGGCGCCACACGGCATAGCCTACCGCCGCCAGCAGTGCGCCGCCTGCCAACAACTCGAGTACCAGCCCCAATGGGAACAGGGCTTTAGGGCCGCGGATTTCGCGGATATCCTCGGCGGGGGCGCTCTCCGCGGGCGCTGCCTTGGCGATAGGCAGCCCGGCCGACATTGCCGCGATGAGCCCAGCCGCTGCCGCGGCGCACACCGTGGATGCGCGTCTGCTCATGCTGGCGGGCTCATACGCGCCGGCGCTCGCGGGTTTTGAAGAACCGTTGCAGGGCGGCCATGTAGGGCGCATCGGTTTTGAGTTCCAATGTGTCGACGCCTTCGGAACGAAAATCGCTGACCATGCGTTTTGACCGCTG
>Ga0209890_10001016_pt1 | contig 12833 bp, 6 predicted proteins | sample OrgsoiDNA2013049_FD_185799 | JGI IMG/M metagenome (GOLD analysis project Ga0209890, IMG submission 185799) | Permafrost soil microbial communities from the Arctic, to analyse light accelerated degradation of dissolved organic matter (DOM) -... | ecosystem: Environmental > Terrestrial > Soil >...
TGGGGGGCCTTGGCGGCGGCATTCACCGGGGTGTGGCAGATCACGCACTTATGATCAGGGTTGGGATCGCCGGGCACGGCACTCGGCCGCGATAGATTCCATACCGGCTGGATCTGGTGCGACACGTTGCCGTCGGCCACGGCGTCGGGATAGTGAATAGTGCTTCGGCAAAGGGGATCCCAGGTGGCACAATGGGTGTTCGCCGGGCTCGGCGTCGACAGTGCGGATCGAGTGGGAGTAACGGTGCCCACGTACAGATAGGCAAAGCTCGTATCGGGCGCGCGCACGACCGGATCGGTCCAGACGTCGCTGTAAATCACATCGATGGTCGGCAGCTCCGAGCAGGGGGTCATGGCACCTGGGGGCGTGACCGCATTGGCGCAGGTATTCGCTGCCCGGGTGTCCGCCATGGTGTCGCCGACGCGCGCCGCCGGCAACGTGGCCACAGTATTGGGAAATAGCGCATTCGCGGCCGGCGCTCCGGCATTGACAGAGGCGGTCAGTCCGAAGCGGCCGTGCGACGGCGTGGTTTTGCGGCCGGCGACGTGGCAGCCGTTGCAGTTTTTCGTCTCGCCGGGGATCAATTGCATCCAGCTGGAATGACGCGCGCCGATTCGCCGTGCGTTCTTGTCGAGGACATCGACCGTGAACGGCACATTGGCCGGCAATTGGATGGTTACGGATCCGTCCGGCTCCACCGGCGCGTAGGCGAGAATCTCTCGCATACCTAAGCCCGCGGGACCGAAGGCCGAGGCGTTGATCTTGCGCACGGTTTTGTCGGGAATTTCAACGGCTTTTTCAATTCTCACGAAACGCGCCGGGCGCTGATCGGCGGTGGCCTGTTTGGGGTCCGCCAAGGCCGCGATATTCGGCAACGCATTGTTGGTCTCTGCGGCAACCATGTCGATTCCGTCGAAGTCGTAGACGCTGCGAATGACGAGAAGACCCAGTCCGCCGTTGGTGTTGTGGGCCATATTCGCGGCGGCGCCCGTGGGCACGGCATCCGGGATGAAGGTCGGTACCGGAGTGCGCGCCTGCATGATGACCGGGTCGACGATGACCCTACCCGTTTCGGCGCCCAGGATCGGGCTCAAGGTGCCGACCGTGACGTCGTAAATCCAGATCGTGTACTGCGGCGGCGCCAGCTGCACGTTGGCGCCGCTGGTGTTGGCGGCCGTGCACACGCTGGTGGTGGCTGGATTCACCAGAACCAGGCAAGGAGCCCAGCTGACGAACATTCGATTGGTGCCGTCGTAGAGCGGATAGGCGGACGCGAACCGCCCACCGAGGGATGGCAGGTTCGCGTCGGTCGTGACACCGAGCGTGGTCGCGCTCGTCTGGGCCGTACCGGCGGCGCCCTTGGGAGTCGCCGGCTGATTGATTTCCACGAAATTTTCGGCGTCGATCTGCACGATGTCGCCGCCCAGCTGGGTGCCCAAAAACGGCCGAACGATGGCGATCAGCTTGCCGTCGGCGCGCTGCCGGGCGTTCAAGAATTGAACCACGTTGGTGTTCGTGCCGGCGAGGTTGACGCCGGTGGCATGGCTGTTCTCACCGTAAAAAAGCTCGAGTCCGGTGCCGTCCGGATTGGTGCGATACAGGCTGATCTGATCCCCATTGATGGATTCATATCGTGAAAACACGATCTGACCGTTGGCCAATACGGAAGGTGCGAAGTCGTGATTGGTGTTGAAGCTGATTTGATGGATGCCGGTGCCGTCCGCGTTCATCACATGCAGCAGGAAGATCGGCTGCTTGCGGTCGTCGGTCTGCGCCGGGTATTGCGGGCGGCCTTCATCGATCAGGATGGCTTGAGTCGCCGCCTGGCGCGTCGAGGCAAACACGATGCGCCCGTCGGGCAGGTAGTGCGCGCCCACGTCATGGCCGGCGGTGGTGCTGTCGTTCGTGAGCTGGGTCACCGTTTTCGCCACCGCGTCGTATTGGTAGATTTTCCACGTCGGCTGCGTGACATCCGTGTTGGGCCTGTTGGGGTTGAGCGGCAGCCGCAGCGAGAACACCAGTTTCTTGCCGTCAGGAGACACATCGAGGTCCCGGACGTCTCCCAGCCCCTTGGTGATCGGCATCGTCACATTGGTCTCGACCGAGCCGGGGCTGGCCTGCGCGCGAATGTAAAGATCGCCGCCGGAAGTGGAGGTAATCAGGTCGCGCACGTCGATATCCGCATTCGGAGTGGATGCAGGCGCGGGGCGCTTCACGTAGGCCAGCGGAAAATTCAAGGTGCCGGGAACCTGCGTCTGCACGCCCGCGAGCCCGGGGGCATGACCGCTGACTCCGCTATCGCAGCCGGCCAAGAGCCACGCGGGCAGCAACAGCGCGGCGAATTTCAGGGAACCGTGACGCGGATCGCGTGTGAGCAAAGTGTTCATGGTTGCGGATACCTACGTTCGATCATCGGTTCACCGGTTCAGTGTGCACATGTCTGCAAGCCCATTGAACTTAACCGGTCTCAGATCGCGATTTTCGTTCGCCGCGCGTGTGCGATCTGTTAACGCACTCACAGCAGAACTTGGCCGCTTCCGTTTCTCTGCGCACATGAGAGCAGACCTTCGCAAATCAGGCTGCAGGATATAGGCGGACCGGCGGCCGTGGATATGTCGCGAAACACCGACGTCGTTCGGATGAGACATTACTTTGGGCCGTTTTTGACCGGTATATTTGCGCCAGGTCGAATTCACAACTCACGAGAGTGGATGTGCACATGAATAATGGGATGGCAAGGCCGAAGATGAGGCTCGGGCACGGCGTGCGCCGTTGCGGGCGGGCAACCGCCGCTGCCGGCGCGCTGCTGTTGGGCGCAACGGCGCTCGCCGCCGGCACCCCCAATGCCGACCAAGCGACGCGCATGTACAACCGCCTCGCCGGCGTTCCGCCCACCGCCGCGGTGCTCGCCAGTATGCTGGCAACCGACCCCGTCAGCGCCGCGCTGATCGCGACGCAGGATCCGGCCTTCTACAACAACACCATCCGCAACCTTGCGGCGCCCTGGACCAACCGCAGCCAGTCGGTGTTCGTGCCGCTCAATGACTACACGGCCACGGTCGTCGGCATGGTGCGCGACGACGTGCCGTTCAACACCTTGCTGAGTGCCGATCTCGTGTACATCGCAGATCCGGCTTCGGGCGTTCCGGGCTATTCGCCGATGAACAACGACATGTACCAGACCCTGGACGACAACAACGTCGATCTGAAGGCGCATCTCGTTTCCAGCACCCAGTCGGCGCTGTCCGGCATCCCCATGGCGGCCACGGCCGGCGTCATGACGACGCGAGGCGGGGCGAACGCCTTCTTCATGGACGGCACCAACCGCAGGATGTTCCGCTTCACCGTGATGAATCATTTGTGCAACGACCTGCAAACCGTCATGGACATCACGCGGCCGCCGGACCGCATACGCCAGGACGTGACGCGCAGCCCCGGCGGCATCAGCTCCCTGTTCTTGAACAACTGCATCGGTTGTCACAGCGGCATGGACCCCATGGCACAGGCGTTCGCGTATTACAACTTCAGCTACAACATCGCCACCGACCCGACGGGCGCCGCCGGTCAGCTCGTGTACACCGCCGGCCAGGTGCAGCCGAAGTACTTCATCAACAAGAACAACTTCCCGCAAGGTTTTTCGACACCCGACGATGGCTGGAGCAATCGCTGGCGCGCCGGGCCGAACGAGATCCTGGGATGGAACACGAGCCTTCCCCCCAGCGGCAACGGTGCCAAATCCCTAGGAATGGAGCTCGAGAGCAGCGCCGCATTTGCCAGTTGCCAAGTCACGCGGGTCTTCAAGGACGTGTGCCTGCGCGCGCCCAATACGCCGGCCGATGCCGCCCAGATCACCTCGATGATTGCCTCGTTCCAATCGAATCAATACAAGTTGCGGCGGCCGTTTGCTGAAGCCGCCGCCTACTGCATGGGGAATTGAGCATGAACGTCACACGCATCGCCGGGTTGGCTCTCCTCGCGGTCTCGATGACCTTGAGCGCCTGCGGCGGCGGCGGGGCGCCTACGACGGCGACCGCGGCCACGGCTCCGATGAGCACGGCGGCTTCCTACACCGGTCCCGCAGCGGCGACGGCCGACGTCCAGGCGTTCGAGATCAATTTCTGGAACAACGTGCGCGTTCAGAATCGCTGCGGGCAGTGCCACAACGCCACCAGCCCGGCGCAGATGCCGAACTTTGCGCGCAGCGACGACGTGAATCTCGCCTACGCGCAGGCCAATACCGTGGTCAATCTGTCGGCGCCCGCGACCTCGCGAATCGTCGTCAAGGTGAGCGGCGGACACAACTGCTGGCTCGCCGACCCGGCGGCCTGCGGTACGATCTTGACGACCTGGATCAGCAATTGGGCCGGCGCCACCGGAGCGGCCTCCGCCACGCAGGTGGTGCTGCAGCCGCCGCCCGTTCAATCCGTCGGACAGAGCCTGAATTTCCCGGCCGCTTACACCGAGTACCAAAACACGGTGTATACGCTTACCGGCCAATATTGTGTGCGCTGCCATTCCTCGACGGCGAACCCGGCGACTCAGCAATCGCCCTACTTTGCGGATCCGCTGCTGGCGATTGCCTATCCGGCCGCGATACCGAAAATCGACTTTACGGGGTGTGCGGGCGCGGGCGGAAACAACGGCGGCACCTGCGGCGCCAACTCGCGCTTCTATCAGCGGTTGCTGACCGACAACCATAACTGTTGGGACAATTGCGCCTCCGATGCAGCGCAGATGCTCGCGCAGATTCAGGCATTCGCGGCATCGATCGCGCCGGCCAACATCGACCCCAGCCTGGTGGTGAGCAAGGCTCTGTCGCTGACCCAGGGCACGGTGGCGAGCGGCGCCAATCGCTACGATGCCGATACCATCGCGAAGTATGAGTTCCAGACCGGCACCGGCGCCACCGCCTATGATACGAGCGGAATCGATCCGGCCGCCGACCTCACGATCTCCGGAAATGTGCTGTGGGCCGGCGGCTGGGGCATCACGGTGGGCGCCGGCGGCAAGGCGCAGGCCAGCACCTCGTCGAGTTCGAAGATCTACAACTTGATCCAGGCGACGGGCGAATTCTCGGTCGAAGCGTGGGTCGCGCCTGCGCTGGTCGCGGTCGACAAGTCCTACATGGTCAGCTATTCGGGCGGCGACATGGTGCGCAACTTCACGCTGGCACAGACCAACCAAAGCTACGACTTCATGATGCGGAGCTCAAATTCCGTGTTGAACGGCACGCCGCAGCTGCAGACCCCGACGGCCGCCATGCTGCTGCAGGCTTCATTGCAGCACGTGGTCCTCACTTACGATCCCGTGAACGGGCGCCAGATTTATGTCAACGGCGTGAGTGCGAACGTTCCTGACCCACAGAAAGGCGGCACGATCTCCAATTGGGACAATACCTTTGCCTTGGTGCTCGGCAACGAAGTGTCGGATGATCGATCCTGGCAGGGACTGATCAAGTTCGTCGCCATCCACAGCCGTGCGATGTCGGCAGCGCAGGTGTTGCAGAACTTCAACGCCGGCGTGGGCCAGCGCTACTACATGCTGTTCAATGTCGCGTCCGTGACGGGCGTGTCGCAGGCCTATGTCATGTTCACCGTCAGCCAGTACGACAGCTACAGCTACCTGTTCTACCAGCCGACATTCATTTCGCTCGATCCGACGGTCAAACCGAACAACATCCCCGTCAAGGGCCTTCGCATCGGCATAAACGGCACCGTTCCGCAGGTGGGACAGGCCTATATACCGCTCAACACCACGGTGACCGCGGCGCGCTACACGGCTACGGGCGAGGTGCTGTCGACCGTCGGCACGGTCATCGGTTTGCAGAGCGGACCGCTGACCGATCAGTTCTTCCTGACCTTCGATCAGCTCGGCAGTCAAACCCACGTGGTGGTTGAGCCGACACCGGCGACGCCGCCGTTTGCCCCGGGTCCGGTCGCGGCCGATATCGGAGTGCGCACGTTCGCCCAGGTCAACTCGACCCTGTCGCAGCTGACGGGCGTGCCGGTGGATAACCCCGCCGTCAGTGCGACGTATCGGGCCGTTCAGCAGCAGTTGCCGTCCAATCCGACGCTCGAGGGTTTCTCCTCCTCGAACCAAATAGGCGTCGCGCAGCTCGCGATTCAGTACTGCAACGCGATGGTCAACACCCCGTCGCTGGCCGCGCAGATGTTTCCGGGTGTGAACTTGAGCAACACCTCGCTGTTTTCGACGCAGAACGGCATCGATTCCGTCACCGGCCCGCTGGCGGCCAAGGTGCTTGGCAATGGCACTCTGGCCAGTCAACCGGCGGCCTCGACCATGACGGGAGCCGGCGGCGAACTCGACAAGCTGATAACGACTCTTTGCACCACCACGGCGTGCAATACCGCGGCACGAGTACGGGCAGTGACCGCCGCCGCCTGCGCCACGGCGTTGGGCAGCGCCGACATGTTGATCAATTAAGCAAGATGAATCGAAAAGGACTCAATATGAGCAAGAAGTCACAGGCTCTGGGTATTCACGATCCGCTGCGCCACCAAGATCATCCTCGGCCGCGCACGCGCCGCGAATTCCTGGCCCAGAGTTTCATCACCGGCGGAGCGACGGTGATCGGGCCTTCGCTGCTGGCGTTGCTCGCCGCTCCGCGAACCGCGCGGGCGACACTTGCCGGAGACATTTCCAGTTTGCTCGGTCCGTGCAGCATTACCACCGGCGCCGGCAAGATCCCGTTCATCTGCTTCGACCTCGCGGGCGGCGGCAATATCGCCGGCTCGAACGTGCTGGTCGGCGGCCCCACCGGACAATTGGATTTTCTGTCAGTCGCCGGGTACAGCAAACTCGGACTGCCGGGAACCATGGTGCCGAACCCCAGCACCACGGGGAACTTCATCGACAGCACCTTCGGCCTGCGGTTTCATTCGGACAGCGCGCACCTCCGCGGTATCAAGACCCGCGTAAAGACCGCGTCCGCCATGACCAATACGTCGGGTACGGTGATTCCTGCCCTGTCGCAGAACGATACAGACACCAACCCGCACAATCCGATGTACGCCATCTACCAGTATGGCGCGCGCGGCGGATTGCTCAATCTGGTCGGCTCGGTTAGTTCCGTGTCGGGCGGCAGTTCCATGTCGCCGCCGACGATGGTCATTGCCGCGGCTCAGCCCACCAAGGTCTCGAGTCCCCAGGATACTCAGGGGTTGGTAAGCACCGGCCAGCTCAGTACTCTGCTGCCGAATCCGTCGGACGTGACGAACGTGTTGGAGTCGATGAAGCGCATCAGCGACGCGAAGTACACCAAGGTGCAGGCCTATACCGACCCGGCTCTCAACGCGGCCGCACTGGGACCGAACGGGATTCAGGCGTGCGGTTATACCAAGGCAGCCTACACCGTCGACACCTACGCCAGTCCGAGCGCGGTGGACGCGAGTCAGGATCCGAACGTCGTGGGTCCGGGCGGCATCTTCAGCGCGGCCGAGTTCCAGGCCAACTCGGACTATCAGAAAACCGCCGCGGTGATGAAATTGGTCATCGACGGCAACGCCGCCGCCGGCACCATCGAGATGGGCGGATTCGACTATCACTCGGGCAACCGAATGGACGGCGAGGCGCGCGACTTGAACCTCGGCAATTGCATCGGCGCCTGTCTGGAATATGCGGCCCGAGTCGGCAAGCCCGTCATGATCTACGTGTTCAGCGATGGTTCGCTCGCCAGCAGCGGCATGATCGACAGCTCGGTGGGCGGACGCGGCAAGGGCGTGTGGACGGCCGACAATCAAAGCGTCGCGGCGACCTATTTCTTGGTTTACAGTCCGAAGGGCAAGCCGGTGCCCGCGCAGAGCAACCCGGAACTGAGTTTACAGATCGGCAGCTTCAATCCCGATGGCTCGATCAATACCACCGGCAGTCCGGCGGGCAACAACGTTCCGAACTTGGTCCAGATGGTAGTGCTCAATTACATGGCGCTGCACGGTGACGCCCTCAACGGTTTCACCCTGGCCGATGGCACCAAGGCACCCGCTTTTCCAAGCCTGTATCCGGCGCCTAACTTGAATAACACGCTGGGTACCGGCGCGGCGCTGAATCCGCTGATCGCCTTCCACCCGATCGTGAACGGAAAAGTTGGAGGCTGACGAACCCAAGATCCGACCGCAGGGTCGGATCCCTTCAGATGTTGTCTCAATCCAGAGACAATACACTCGGCGTTCCGTCGCTTGTAAATTGTGCAACTCCAGTGCACCCGACCGCTGCGCTGGGCCTCGACAAATTTTCCATGAATGTGCGCCAAGTCGTACACGAATCCAGCGCGGCCGCAGGCTGCCGCGTTGACACTACGGCTCGCATTGTGCGATTTTGCATAAGATCTGATCAGGGCAAACTCGCTGAAAGGCGAGGGCGCAAAGCTTCCGGTCTAGAGGGTGTTCCATGGAGCCTGTCTGAGTATTCCACGCGGCTCACGCGGAATACTCAGACAGGCTCCCGACAGCGGGGTTACCAGCGTGATGGATTTATTGCTGCGCTTCGAGCGCAGCTCGAAGATGATTAGCTCAAGAACGCTGCGGTGAGCGATCGCCGCATGCGTAACCTATGGCTTGCCGGCAGCCTCATCATCGCCGCCGCGGTGACCGGGTCGCTGGCCGCCTTATCGTTCGCGGCCGCCCCGACGCTGGTGGGAAAGGACGCGCCTGACTTCGTGTTGAAGGCACGCGACGGCAGGAATCTGCGCTTGTCGGAATTTCGCGGCCAGGTCGTATTGGTGAATTTCTGGGCACGCTGGGCCGGCGACTCGCGCCAGGAGATGTCGGCGCTCGACCGCATCAACACCACGTACAACCGGGCCGGGCTGGTGGTGCTCGGCATTTCGGTCGACGAGGATCTCATCCGCGCGGAGGAGTTCGCGGCCGCCATGAAAGTGTCGTATCCCCTCATGTTCGACACCGGTGCGCGCATCGGCCGAGATTATTTGCTGGAGAAAATGCCGATGACGATCCTGGTGGATCGTGGGGGTGTCGTAAGGTATAGCAACGTCGGCTTCAAGCGCGGCGACGAGCGCGCTTATCTTGATCACATTCGCGAATTGCTGCGCGAGTAAGTACACGATAATAGGTCAGTTATGAATCCCAAGTTTCGAGTTGTGTCGATCATGCGCGGAGCATTGCTGGCATGTGCCTGGGCCGCGGGCGCGGCACTGGCGGCGTCCGCCGCCACCGCTCCCGCACCGCCCTCCGGCCCCACGGCCACTCCGGATGCCGTCCCGGCGCCGGGCGCGCCGGGCGCCGCCGCCGCGCCCGACGACTTCAAGACGCTGGATCAAGAAGTGCAGGGCCTGAAGAAGGACGTGATCGATCTGAACAAGGACCTCTTCGTGCTGGAAGAGGAGCTGCTGTTCCCCGCGAACACCCAGGTCGCGTTGTACGTGTCGATGGATGTCGGCGCGTTTTTCGCCCTGGATTCCGTGACCGTCAAGATCGACAACAAGGAAGTGAAGAATTACCTGTATACCGCGCGCGAGGCGGATGCCTTGCTCAAGGGCGGAGTGCAGCAAATCTATCTGGGCAATCTCAAGGTCGGAAAGCATGAACTGGTGGCGTTTTTCACCGGCAAGGGACCGGTCGAGCGCAATTACAAGCGCGGCGCGACCATCACCTTCGACAAGGGCGTCGGCGCCAAGTATTTGGAGCTCAAGATCACCGACCGTTTGGCCAAGCATCAGCCAGAGTTCACGATCAAAGACTGGGAATGATGCGTGCAGAGTGTGATTAACAGCCTTCGGCCGCTCGTTTTGAGCGGATTGCTGCTGGCGCTGACGCCGGCGGCAGCGCCGGCCAAAAACGTCAAGCCGGATCCGAACGGCCTGCCCCCGCAGGACGTGAAGGATCTGCACTACGGCGATGTGCTGTTCTATTTCTATCAGGACGATTATTTCGATTCGATTACACGCCTGCTCGCGGCGCGGCAGCTCGACCGCATTCCGCACACTCAAGGAGAGGCGGAACTGCTCTTGGGCGGCTTGTACCTAAGCTTAGGCGAGCATGTCGAGGCCGGCAGGATATTCGAAGAGCTGCTGAACAAGAATACCTCGGAAGCGGTGCGCAACAAGGCTTGGTTCTATCTGGGTAAGGTGTGGTATCAGCGCGGCTACCTCGAGGAATCCGAGCGCGCCTTGCGGCAGGTCTCCGACAAGATCGATCCGCGCATCAGCGCCGAGCGCTACATGCTGCTCGCGCAGCTGATGATGCGGCAGGAACGCTACGACGACGCCATCGCCACCTTACGCAATTGGCACGGTGCTCCGGATTGGACCGCCTACGCGCAATTCAACTTGGGAGTGGCTCTGGTGCGCAAGGACCGCCTCGCCGACGCCATACCGTATCTCGACCGGGTGGGGCGCATCGAGACGCGCAGCGAGGAGCTGCTATCGCTCAAGGACAAGGCCAATCTCGCGCTGGGGTTCGCGCTGCTGCAGGCGCATCGAGCGGCGGAAGCCAGATCCATCCTGCAGCGGATACGTCTCGAGGGTCCTTACTCGAGCAAGGCCCTGCTCGGGGTGGGTTGGGCGGACGCCGGGGTCGGTGAATTCAAGCGCGCATTAGTGCCCTGGCTCACGCTGCGCAAGCGCAACTTGCTCGACTCGGCGGTGCAGGAGTCTTTCCTCACGGTGCCGTATGCCTACAATCAATTATCGGCGACGGGCCAGGCCGCTGATTTCTACAATTCCGCCATCGAGTCCTTCGATGCCGAGCTCAAGCGGATCGACGACTCGATCGAAAAGATCCGCAACGGAAATTTGCTCGACCGCCTGTTGGGCGATGACAAAAAAGACACGCTGACTTGGTATTGGCAACTCACGACTCTGCCCGATGCACCCGAGTCGAGGTATCTGTACACGCTGCTGGCGAGCAACGAATTCCAGGAAGGCTTGAAGAATTATCGCGAGCTCAATTACATGAGCCGCAATCTGGACAATTGGCGCGGTGACGTCGCGGCCTATGACGACATGCTCGACACGCGCCAAGAGGCGTACAAGCGGCGCGTGCCGAAGACCGACGCCGTCATGGCGGCGACCGATCTCGACGGAATGACGCAAAAGCGCGTGGATTTCGAATCGCGCATCAACGAAATCGAGAAATCCAAAGACGTCGCAGCCTTGGGTACGCCCGAGGAGCAGCAGATGTGGATGAGATTGAAGCGCGTCGAGGATTATATCGTCAGGCACCCGGACGACCCGGAACTCGCCGAGATGCGGGAAAAGCACCGCTTGATGAGGGGCGTCATGTACTGGCGGCTGTCGGCGAGCTTCAAAGCCAGGCTGTGGAACGAACGCCGCTCGGTCAAGGAACTGGAAGCCGAACTCAAGGAAACACAGAGACGCGCGGTGCTGGTCAAACAGGCGCGCGCCGGCATGCCGACCAACACCGGCGCCTATGCCGGGCGCGTGGCGGCGGTACGGGCCCGCATGGATCAATTGCAACAGCGATTGGCCGGCATATCCGCGGAGCAGAACCGATTCTTACAGGCCCTCGCCATCCGTGAGCTCGAGGGCCAGAAGCTGCGTATCTCGACGTACCAGATTCAGGCGCGCTATGAATTGGCGGCGATTTATGACCGCGCGACGAATGACAAGCCGAAGGCCCAGCAGCCATGAGGCGCGCACTCGACCGGGCAAGCGGCGTGAGCGCAGCGGGTTTGGCCGCCGCGGCCGTGGCCGCAGCGCTGCTCGCACCGCAGGGCAATGCGGCGAACAAGAATCCACCGACCATCAAGGATCTCGATGCGCAGCAGGTCGACGTCGATACGCAGGGGCCGAAGAACGTCGACGCCAACAAGACCATGGACAGCTATAAGCGTTTTCTCGACCTCAATGCCGGAGACGCCGCGCTGCGCGCGGAAGCGCTGCGCCGCCTGGGCGACCTGAATCTCGAGAGCTCCGAATCCGAGCGCATCGAGCGCGAGCTCGTGACCAACGAGGGCTTACGCGCCACGGAAGCCATCCACTTGTACTCAGCCTTGCTCAAAGCCTATCCCAAGTATGAACGCAATGACTCGGTGCTCTATCAATTGGCGCGCGCCTACGAGCTCAATGCGCAACCCGACAAGGCTCTCGCGTCGCTGGATCAGCTGGTGGCGAGCTATCCCAACAGTCATTACATCGACGAAGCACAGTTCCGGCGCGGCGAATTGCTGTTCTCGAACAAGGCCTACCCCAAGGCGCAGAGTGCATACGAGGCCGTCATCAAGATCGGCTCGAAGTCCGCGTTTTACAACCAGAGCCTTTATAAGCACGGTTGGACGCTGTTCAAGCAGGGCGATAACGAGCGCAGCTTGGATTCATTCGCGGGGGTGCTCGATTCGATGCTTGTGTCGAAGCGCGATCCGTCCGAGCTGATCGAGCTCGAGACCTTGAGCCGGCCGAATCGCGAATTGGTGGAGGACACCTTTCGCGTCATGAGCATCACGTTTTCCTATCTGGATGGACCAAAAACCATCGATGACTTCGTGAAGCGCCATACGCCGCCGGGGCGGCTGCCGCGGCCGTACTCGTATCTTTTGTACGCGCGCTTGGGCGATCTTTACATGGAAAAGGAGCGCTATACGGACGCGGCCGACAGCTATAGGGCCTTCGTTTCGCAGGAGCGCAACAACGGGAAGGCGCCGCTGCTGGAGATGCAGGCGATCGAGGCTTATCAGAAAGGCGGCTTCCCGCAGCTCGTGCTGCAGGGCAAGAAAGAGTTCGTGGAAAACTACAGCTTCGGCACGGCGTACTGGCAGGGCCGGGAGGTCACGAACGAACCGAAGGTGGTGGCCGTGCTCAAGACCAACCTCAAGGACGTGGCGCAGTACTACCATGCCCA
>Ga0209890_10001017_pt1 | contig 12832 bp, 7 predicted proteins | sample OrgsoiDNA2013049_FD_185799 | JGI IMG/M metagenome (GOLD analysis project Ga0209890, IMG submission 185799) | Permafrost soil microbial communities from the Arctic, to analyse light accelerated degradation of dissolved organic matter (DOM) -... | ecosystem: Environmental > Terrestrial > Soil >...
GTTTTCGGAGCTGGTCAGCCAGGCGATGCTGCCGACAGCACCGACAGCGAGCATGACCCCGCCCAGAAGCACCGACACGATCAGGCCGTCGATTTCTGTCAGACCGGCATAGGAAAAAGCTAGTACCAAAGCGCTTTCGCGAACTCCCCAGCCGGCGATGGAAATCGGGATGGTGGCAATCAGCATCACCGGAAGGACCAAGAGGAAGGCGTGCATGAATTCGAATTGTGCCGCGACCGCACGCGCCAGGCACCAGGCGATCAAAGCCGTCATCGCCTGAATCAGCAGCGATAAAATCACAATCTGCGGGCCTGTGTTTCGTGAGATCAAGATCTGGCGGGCCAATGCGGCCATTTCTGCCAAGCGTTGCGTCAATCTCCATCGATCAAGCACTCGCCAGTGCCCGAGCGTCAAAAACGTCGCACCAGTCGAGAGGCCGCCAATGCCGATAACAACCAGAGTGATCTGTCCAGCTGGATTTTTGATCAGTCCCAACGACCAGTACAGGCCGGCTGCAACCAATGCGGTCAATGTAAGCACTCCGATGAAGCGATCGAGTAGGACGGAATAAGTCGCCTTTAGCCATCCGGCGCCAGTTTGGGCGAAGAGCCAAATCCTCGCGGCATCACCTCCGACCGTCGATGGCAGAACTTGGTTGAGGAAGTAACCAATCAGGGTGAATCGGAACGCTTGCGCTGGCGCTAGTGCCGCGCCGCATGCCAGCGCAACCCATTGCCAACGGATTGCGCTGAGGCCAGCCTGCAGCAGCGCAATTCCCGTCGACGCCGCGAGCCAGCCGAGATCGATGCGGTTCAATCGACCGACGGTGCTGGCGAAATTCATGCGGCTGAAGACAAAATATAGAAGTGCAACCGATACGACCAGCTTCACCACGATCAGGACAAGTTTCCGCATTGTGAATAACTATCACAATGTAGCGCGGACGCGAAATCGAGACGCGCTTGTTTCGAATGATCTTTAATGAGAATAGTAGCGTACGCCATTTTTCTGCATTCTTTAAGCTTGGCAAAACGGGAAGTCAGATTTGTCCTATTCGCCGGGTTAGGGGAGTAATATTTTCCAGCAAATATGGTACACCGCTGCGGCTGTAGTCGCGAATTTTATAGTAGACGGGGCCATCTGGTCCGCATAGTGATTGCAAGTAGCCAGTTCGCATGTGGCAGTTTTCATCGCTTTGCGAGCCAATAATTAAAGCCTGAGGGGAATTAAGTGGCCGTGTCTCACGGACGTAAAATAGCTGTCATTGGTTTGGGCTATGTAGTCGTCTCGCATTGCTCAACTTGGCGGTCGTGAAATATCAACTGTTTTAAGATCGTGCGGCCTTCTGCCGAGCATTTCTCTGTACCATTCCGCCTGCAACTCCCACGGCGACCACGTACAGCCAACCGTGCGTGAAGTCGAATAGATGAGAGTTGAAAAGCGAGCCGATTATATTCTGCACCACCACGACCAGCCCGACCCACGCCGCCAGTCCACCACCCCGAAACAACCAAAGATGCGTAATCCACATAGCCCAAAGCAAGGCCGCTCCCAGCACCCCTAGCTGGATCGCTACCGCTAAAGTCTGATTGTGCGGATTGCTGGGGGCCTCTGCTGCCATACCCGACTGCCCGACAGCCGAAAGACGAAAATTTTCGCTAATTGAGCCAGTACCGTGGCCGATGACCGGCGCCGATTCGATGAAGCGGAGCGACTTGCTCCAGTACACCAGCCGTTCACCGGCTCTGGTTGGGGCGCCTTCGGGCCGATATGTGGCCAACTCCTGGAACAGTCCTCCGACATTGCCACGCAATGACAGCCCCGCGACCCATGCACCCGCGGCCAGCACAATCACTCCCGCCATCAACGCCAACTGGCGCTTCCAATCCAAACGCGTCAATGCGAACAGCAGCATGAGGATCGGAACGACAACAAGTGCGGTGCGACTGGTCAAGACCAACAGGATACTGGCCAAGAACGCGAACGCCAGCATGTGCAATGCTATGGCTGCGTGACGGCGACCGTTACGCCAAAACTTCAGCCCCAGCTCGCCCAGCACGAACAAGCAGACCGCAAATATCACGCCCTGCGATATGTAGTCCTTGACCGGGACGCCTAAGGAAGCCTTGCCGCGCCACGTCAGCCCCGGCAGCAGCACCAGCATCCACGACAGCATCAGGAGCAGACTACAGGAGATCAGGAACGCGGTTAGGACCCAGAGCCCGCGGCCGGATCGGCGGAACTGCATCATGAGCAGCGGGATGAAGAGAAGCTTGTGAAAGGAGCCGAGTCCGCCGAGCCGCTCGACGAGCGGCACGTCGGCCCATAGCATGCCGAGGAGCCCGAGAGCCCAGAGTAGGATAGGCAAGCCCCCGGCGGGCGTCACCAGCTCACGGCGGAGTGCCGCAGCTTCAAACGTCGGAATGAGCGCGACCAACAGGAGCGCCGCAAGAATACCGGTTGCGGAGGTGGACCATGGCAGCGATGCTGCGAGCGCCACCGCTAACCCATCCGCAATACGTCCCAGGTTTTCGCGGTCGAACGCCCTGGCAAGTAAAGTGCCTTGTGCCTGCGGCGTCATCTTCGGATCATTTTGGCTGTTCGGCATTGACTACATCAACGCACGCGCCATACGCGCGCGCCGCCGCCGTCGTGCTTCCCGGAGGAAGCGGAATGGCCGGCCAAGATAGTACTTCCTGAAAAATTGCCAACGGCCGAATAAGCTAACTTTTTTCGGGCTATCATCGGGCACATACCAGTTATTCAAGCCTGTGCGCCGAATCCAACTGTAGCCACGCGTTCTGACATATTTGTGCGTCGAAAGATCCATCGCCAAGTCTTCAATCAAGATCAGCCGCGGCTTCCAATACGACAGATCGGTACCCTCCAGCACATCCACGTCAAAACCTTCTGTATCAATCGATAAAAAGTCAATCGGGTGAGGTGCCTTATGCTCGTAAAGAGCGCTATCGAGCGTTCTAATCGGAACGCGAATTGTGCTTGTTATGTCTGAGCCAGCAACGAAGTGGTTCTCGCTCAACGAAGAGTGAATGCCCCGAATCCCGGCAATATTAAGTGTCATGGTAGTATTTTGGCGTGCCGGCGCCCCGCATGCAAAGCAACCGATCTTCGATTTGCGCATGGACCTAAGTCGCTCTGCCAGCTCTGGCTGCGGCTCGATCAGTAGCCCGATCCAGCCGATCTGCTCCAAGTTCCAAGTCTTTGAATCGATAATGGGGTCGTTGGCCCCTACTTCCACAAAATAGCCAACCGAATCTTGAAAGAACTCCTCCAGCAACTGCTTCTCCATAGAGTCTGGAAAAATTGCACGCATAGCGAAGGGCCATTGGGCGGCTGCGCCGCCAAGCAATGAAATGAATCTTTGGCGCTTCATAATCCCCCGAACCTGAGATAGGACTTGCAATGTTAAAGCGATAGCACGCCAAAGCTATATCGTGTGCACGGCAATTCACCATTTTACCGGCTCAGAAATCCAGCCCTCGTCGTCATAAACACAGGAGCGATGTCGGCTCATGGCAGACTTTGTTGTAGAAGTCGGCGATCGAGGAGCGAGGCAGCTGGAGCGTTGTCTTGAAGCCGTCCGCTGGTGTCTGCTCCATTGGGAGCGGCGGGGCCTCTGATGCGTTGGTACCGATACTCACAACGATTACGCAGCACACGCGGCAACTGCTGGTGGCGGTCGAACGACCAGCTTGGCGAGCCGGCGTAGGTTCTGTGCGATAGCTGCGAGCGTGAACTTGTCCTGTGCACCGTGGGGGCCGCGCAATCGAAGGCGATTACGCGTGTCGTTCGAGGAGGGTGCCGCACGGGTGCTTGCGAACATCGAATACTGGCGCGATGCGCCGCTATGTGACCCTTCGTCCATTTCAGTCGCCACGGATGCATGGTTTCGCTATCTCGGCCGGTGACGGCGCGATGAAAGGCGATTGGCTCGACCACGCCCCCGCGCCAGCCGAAGATTTTCAAAGCGCAATAGCTATTGTCTTGGGCGCCCCGTGCCGCTTTAAAATCTGCGCCCGCGCTATGACGCGACGCCGATTAGCGGTCTTGCCTGCTCCAGCGTCAATTGCGGCAGAACGGGAAAGTATCGAGTTGTTTCAAGGTCAGGATCGAGCATTTCGATTCGGCGCCGCTGCGCATCATGCTGTGCTTGATGGGCTCGGCCTGACTGAACGCCCCGTGAAGCACGATCAAAGCGGCGCCGATCGGATATGCCCAGCGATGATATTGCAGCTCGACGACTTCCGCGAGCAGCACCCCCGCCGCAATGATGATGAGCGGGTCAGTGAAGTTGAAATATTCCTGTTTCAATCCGCGCGCGGCCTGCAGCGTATCGATGCCCCAGACCGAAACCAGCAGCACAGCAGCTTGCAGCGCGACTTGGCGCTTGCCGCACCGGACGGCGAAGATGGTCGCTGCGATCACAAACCACTCAAGAAAGATCGCCGGCCGCGGCGACGTCAGCAGGAAGAATGTATGATTTTTCAGCATGATCGATAAATTGTTGAGCAGCAGTCGAAGCAGCGAGTTGCACACCAGCGAATGGCAAATGAATAGCTGCGACGTCGAATGGCCGGCGAACATAAACAGCTGATCGATTGGATTGACGACGGCCAGGACGTTGCCGGTGTTATGGATGATGTTCAGTGTCAATAATGCGAGCGCGCAGCCGCCAATGATTGCGAATGCGGCAGCCACCGCTTCCACGACCGGAATTCGCCAAACGATCGCATAGACAAAAATGCCAAGTCCGATCCAGGCGGCGAAGACGGCTTGAAAGACGCCGAAGGCTCCCAAGACCGGCCGCAATGAGCCGAGCACGGCTGGGTCCGGAAACATCCCGTCGAGCAGCAAGGGTGCAGCCGCTATGGTCGCAAGCAGCGCCACCAATACGAATGCCGCCAGCGCGCCATAGCCGCGCGGCTGACGCCAAAAATTGTGCGGATCGTCGGAGCGGATCCCGAACGGCAACGCGATGACCGGAAAAGCAGCGATCACGAAGATCGCTTGCACCTTGTTTTCCAGCGCCAGCGTGCACATCAGGGCGGCCAGTCCGATCAGCAGCGGCCGCCATCTCATTCGCGGTGCCGTCGCAACGATGAAAACAACGAGCAGCGCGCACGTGACTAATGCTGCGGCCAGCAGTTCCGACTTCACGGAGCGCGCGGACATCGCGATGCCGCCGGAGAAGGCCAGCGCGAATGTGCACACCGTGGCAATATACCAGTCGCGAACGAGGCGGCGCATCAAGTAGGCGAATGCGACCACGAAAGTCAGCGCGGTCACAAGACACAGCAGCCGGGCAGTCTGCACGAGCTGGGTCCAGGCCAGGTTATATGCGGCGGCATCGCTGACAGGCGGCAGGGTCGTCAGCGAATAGGCCTCCATCCAGCCGATCTTGTGCAGAAACCGGAAAATCCCGCACAGCATCAGCAGCGTGAGATAGGCTGGATGGTCCGCCATTTCCTGTGGAATGCCGGCATTCATCAGCAGGACATTGTAGATATGAAACACGTCCACGTCGGTAATGCGCCAGTACGGATACCAATAGCCAAAGAGAAAAAATGAAACGGTCAGCCCGCCCAAAATCGCGAGCAAGCCGTTGTTCCAATTAAAAAGGACCAGCCGATGAAAACCGTTTACGGGCGCCGGGGATTCGTCGTGTATGGTATTGGAATCCACCAACCGCACCTTAGCAATTGCGATGCACCGAAATTCGCTCCCTGTATATCACTAGATTGGCTGAATCATAGCCAGTTCATTGCGCCAGGCTGACACACAGCGTTCTGGAAAATTCGGAGATTACGCGTCGCGCGCTTCCCCGCACAGTCGTCGAATGGGTTCGGCAGACAGCCTTGAGGCTCCGAAGCAGGCGGTTCCTCCTGGGTGGGAGCGGCAGATTTCTGCTACTCGAATCTTTCGACCGGGCCTGATGTTGCCCGCGCCGCTGCTTTGAGTACAGCGGTCACCGAGACCTGCTCTCCGCCGACGGCGCGCTCGTAGAGCTCGTGGCGGCGGCCCAGATAGACCGCCTCGGCCGCGGGGCCTAAACAACCCGCATCAAATTCTCGTCGATCTCGACCAGCTGGCATTCGGTCTCAGATGCGTCGATCGCCCGACACAAGATATGCCGCCAGCCCAGCCGCCAGGCGGCGTTCAGCTGCGCGCGACAGAACGACGGCTGTCATGCGCGGCTTCGCGCATCTTGCCGATCATATAGTCTGCATAGTCTTCGCACACCGGCCGAACTTGCCGACCACCCGCAAGCGGCGCTTCATCGATGCTGACTATTTGCGCAAGTTGTTCGAAGTCTATTTCATGGACAATACGCCGCTGGCCGGCGCGCTCGAAGCGCAGCTGATCGCAGCCATCGCCAAACAGGCGCCCAACCATGATGTAGTCGTTGTCGCGAGATCATCGGCTGATGGCCGGCCGGCGACAGATCGACGATGGACAGCCGGCGATGAATCAGACCAATTCCGGCTTCCGGGTCGATCCACATACCGTCGTCGTCCGGCCCGCGATGCCGCAAGCATTCGCTCATCGAATGGGCTATATCGTCGATCTGCCACGGCGCGCCTTGCGCCCGGCCTGCAATAAAGCCCGCGAAACCGCACATCCGTTAAATCCGAAGCTGTCGTCGGCTAAACATGCTTAGCGTCAGGTCAGAAATTCAGTAATGGCGGAGGTCTCGACCGCGACGTTGACTTTAAAGAGCGCGCGCGGTCCTTTACTGGAAAATGTATGATCGGCGCAACAGCGCCACCCCATCGGTAAACCGCCATGACCGCGCCGGACCCCCTCCTCGTCGAACGCCAATCGGACGGCATTGTCGTGTTCCGCCTCAATCGGCCGCAGGTGCGCAATGCGCTCAATCTGGAGGTGCGCGCGCGGCTCGCCGACGAGGTCACCCGCCATGCCGCTGACGAGAAAATCCGCTGCCTGATTATCACCGGCTCCGACACGGTGTTCGCGGCCGGCGCCGACATCGGCCAAATGGCGGAGGCCGGCCCGATCGAGATCATGGCGCGCAATCTGCAGAAATACTGGCGCACGATCATGGACTGCCCGAAGCCGGTGATCGCCGCGATCGAAGGCTTCGCGCTCGGCGGCGGACTTGAATTGGCCTTGTGCGCCGACATTATCGTCGCCGGCGAAGGCGCCCGCCTCGGCCTGCCCGAGGTCAAGCTCGGCATCCTGGCCGGCGGCGGCGGCACGCAGAAACTGGCGCGGCTGGTCGGCAGTAAGCGCGCTATGCTGCTGCTGATGACCGGCAAGATGTTTGGCGCGGCGGAAGCGCTGAGCATGGGCGTGATCAGCGAGATGGCGCCGACCGGCCAGGCGCTGGCGCGCGCCATCGAGATCGCGCGCGAGATTGTCGCCATGGCGCCGATCGCCGTCATGCAGATCAAGGAAATCGTCAATGCCGGGTTGAACGCGCCGCTCGACACCGCGCTGATGCTGGAGCGCAAGGCGCTGCAATTGCAGTTCGCCACCCGCGACCAGAAGGAAGGCATGCGCGCGTTCCTGGAGAAGCGCAAACCGACGTTCGAAGGGAAGTGAACGTGGCGCAGGATCTGCAGCGGCCGGATCTGATTGTCGCGGTCATCGGCGCCGGCACCATGGGTCGCGGCATCGCGCAGGTTTGCGCGCAAGCCGGCATGACGGCGCTGCTGTTCGATGCGCGGGAAGACGCGGCGTGCGAGGCACTGGCGGCGATCGACAAGGCGCTCGACGCCCAGGTGGCGAAGGGCCGCATGACGGCGGAAATCAAGCAGGGCGTGATCGGCCGCTTGCGGGCGATCGGCTCGCTCGATGAGGTTGCGCCCGCCGGCATCGTGATCGAGGCGATCGTGGAGGAGCTTGCGGCCAAGCGCGAGTTGTTGCGCGAGCTGGAGCAACGCATCGCGCCCGAGGCGGTGATCGCCACCAACACCTCCTCGCTATCGGTCACAGAAATCGCCGCCGGCTGCGGCAATCCGGGCCGCGTGGGCGGCCTGCACTTCTTCAATCCGCCGCCGCTCATGAAGCTAGTCGAAGTGATCGGCGGATTGCGCAGCGATCCCGCTTTGGTCGAGGCGCTCACCGGCTTCGTGCGCCTCATTGGCAAGCACCCGGTGGTGGCGGCCGACACGCCCGGCTTCGTGGTCAATCACGCCGGCCGCGCCTATGGGCCGGAGGCGCTACGCATCGTCGCGCAAGGCATCGCGAGCCCGCGCGAGGTCGACTTGCTGATGAAGGAGGCCGCCAGTTTCCGCATGGGGCCGTTCGAGCTGCTCGATCTGATCGGCGCCGACGTCACTTACGCGGTGATGGTGAGCATATACGAGCGATATTTCGGCGAACCGATGTATCAACCGTCGGCGCAACTGGCCGTGCGCGTCGCCGGCGGATTGCTCGGCCGCAAGACCAAGCAGGGCTTCTACAATTACGACGGCCCGCCGGCCGCGGGTCCGCCGACGGTGCAAGTCGCTGTGCAACCGGTGCCGTCGGTGGCCTGGGTTGCGGACGAGGACGGCGGCCGCGAACTGGCCGACTGGCTCGCGAGCGCGGGCGTCAAATGCCAAGTCGGCGGCGCGCCCGGCGCGGGCGCGCTCTGTTTCGTGACGCCGCTCGGCGAGGATGCCACCAGCGCCGTCGTCCGGCTCAAGCTCGACCCGGCGCGCACGGTCGCAGTCGATATGCTGGGCGGTTTCAAGGGCCGCCGCACGGTGATGAAAACGCCGCTCACGACGCCGGAAACATTAGGCGCCGCGGTCGCGGCACTGTCGACGGCTGCGCCGGTGACTGCGATCAACGACAGCGCGGGCTTCGTGGTGCAGCGCTTGCTCGCCATGATCGTCAATATCGGCAGCCGCATCGCCGAACTGCGCATCGCGGCGCCCGGTGACATCGACACCGCGGTCGAGCTCGGATTGAATTATCCGAAGGGCCCGCTGGCGCTCGGCGACACGCTCGGCGGCCGCCGCGTGTTGGCCGTGCTCGACGGCATGCACGCGGTGACGCTCGATCCGAAATATCGCGCGACCGCCTGGCTGCGCCGGCGCGCGCTGCTCGGCATTTCGCTGCTGACACCGGATTGATTGCGGAAATTAAGTGGTACAGGCGGGTGGACTTGAACCACCGACCTCTGGTTCCACAGACCAGCGCTCTAACCAACTGAGCTACGCCTGCACGGGCTCGTCATCATTGACGCGAGCGGCCGGAACCTAGGTTCAGGGGGCCTTTTTGGCAAGCGGTTTGCCCATAGCAAAAGCCCGGGCAAGAGGCCCGGGCCTTGTTTCAGTCGGTTGATCGTTTACGCGGCCTTGCTGAAGGCGCTGGTGAAGCTTTCCTTGATCGGCTCGACCGTCTCGGTCGCGACCTTCTGCGCGTGATCGGCAAGTTCCTTGGCCTGCGCGCTCACGGTGTCGAACTGCGCCCGCACATAGGCGGTGTAGAGCTCGACCACTTCGGCATAGGACTTCGCGGTCAGCAATTCGCCGAACAGATCGAAAGCGGCATTGCTGTTGGCCTTGGCGGTTTCGACCAGCTTGAGGCCGTAGTCGGAGCAGCCCTTGGAGGCCGTCGTATAGGTCTCTTCGAGCATTTCCGTCGCGTCTTCGGCGGCGCTCTTCATCTTTTCGTAGTGCTCCTTGGCCTGCGCGACGCCCTTCTCGGCGACTTCGCGGAAGGCGGCGGGGACTTCCATCTTCGGCATTTCGAATTTCGGCATTTCGAACTTCGGCATGTCGAATTTCGGCATCTCGAAGGCGGACGCGCTAGTGGCAACCGGCTTCGGCTTGGCTTTCGGCGTGACAGCCGCGGTTTGGAGTTCGGCCATGACAGTTATCCTTAGGTCGGAGGACGTTTTTCTGCTCAAAGCGAGCCTTCGCCCTCGTTAAATCGGCTCGCGCTTATTTAAGGACCCGCCGCCGTGAGTGGCGCCCAAAGGAGGCGTCTGGGCGAGTGCTACAAACCCTATATAGCACTGTTTTTGGTGCATTGCAATAAAAATATTGCAGTGCACAAAAGTGTCATAAAATCAACGCCGTCGGCTAGCACCGACGCTAAATTGCCTTCAAATCTGACCCCCAATGGCTCCGTTAGTGTTGGCCGGCCAGCTTGGACGCCTGCTTGCTCAATTCCTTGGCCTGATCGGTCAACGCCGCGATCTGGCTTTTCACGTAATCGGTGTGCAGCGCCGTCAGCTCCTGGGCATCCTTGGCGCGCACCAGCTTCTCGGCGAATTCGAACGACGAGGCGACATTGCGCTGGGTAAACCCGATGGCCATTTCGCCGATCTCCTTGGCGCCGCTGCGCGCGGTCGCAGCATGAGTCTCGGCGGTGTTGACCGCGTGTTGCGCGGCGGAGATGAAACTGTCGAAGGCCTGCTTGGCCTGTTCCACGCTTTTTTCCGCAAATGCGCGCATTTCCGCCGGGATCTCGAAATTCGTACTGCCTTCCTTCGCCATGACATCCTCCTTATTGGCGGCAACACCGGCCGCGCCGACTTTAACCAATATCTAGGCAGCTCGACCAGCATCGCTAGGCCTGGAACTCGCGCAATTAAGGTTATCGCCGCTTGGTGGGGCATAACGAGTGCCGCGTCGTGGACGGAACATCAAAGCAGCCGTATTAAGGCTTTGTTAGCCGTAAACCGTGCGACGTGACCGATGAGTGGGACTGAGTTCCAATTCAGCTGCCTGAACGATTCGCGGCTCGCGGCCCATGCCTTGAGCCCGACGCCTGTATGGCTATGGAGCACGGACGCCAAGCGCGTGCTGTGGGCCAATCCGGTCGCGGCCGCGGTCTTCGATGCCGCATCGCCGGGCGCGCTTGCCGCCGTCAGCTTCGAACCTGAGCATCCGGCCGCCGCGCAGATCGCGCGCCTGGCCGGTACGCTGCCGCAAGGCGGCGCGGCGCGGCTCGAACGGCTGCGCGGTTTCGGCGCCGGTTTCGGCGGCACGCTGATCTGTCTTTGCTCGCGCATCGTGCTGGCCGACAATAGTCCCGCCGTGCTGGTGGTTTCGACCGAGCGCGCCGGCAAAGACCTTAGCTTACCTGACCGCGCGCAACGGCTGCTCACGGATCTCGAGCGGCCGGCGGCGGTTTTCACCGCCGATGGCGAGTTGATCGAGGCCGTGCCGGCTGCGCGCGAGCGCTTCGGTGACAAGCGCGACTTGGTCGCGCTCGGTGCCGAGCCGCTCGCCCGCGAGGCGTCGCTCAACGGCCGCGCCAACGGAGACATCGCGGCCTGGCCCGCCACCATGCTCCGGCTCGGCGCCGGCGCGACGGTGACGCTGCTGGTCGCATTCGCCGCGCCCGAGAAGGCAGCGAGCACCGATGCTGCTGCGGCAGTTGCGCAAGCCGCGTCCCCCGCCCCCCATCCGGCCGCGCCGGAGCTGCGTCCGCGCCGGTTTCCGTCACGCTTCGTCTGGCAGATGGATGCGGCGAACCGCTTCACCCTCGGCATGGAAGATTTCGCCAAGATGCTCGGTCCCAAGACCGCCGCCGTGCTCAACCGCCCGTGGGCGGACATCGCCGAAACGCTCAAACTCGATCCGCAAGGCGCCGTGGCGAACGCGCTCACCGCGCGAACCACCTGGAGCGGCATCGTCGTGCCCTGGCCGGTCGATGATGCGGACGAGCCCTTGCCGATCGAGATGTCGGGCCTGCCGGTGTTCGACCGCGACCGCCAGTTTGCCGGCTATCGCGGCTTCGGCATTTGCCGCGACGTCGATCGCCTGGCCGCGCTGGAGCAGCGCCGGGCGCAGCCGGCGCCCACGCCAGCCGAAGTTAAAGCGGGAACACCGGCGACCAATGTATTGCCGTTCGCCCCGCCGCCGGCCGAAGAGCCGCCGGCGCTCAGCCCCGGCGAGCGCAGCGCCTTCGAGGAGCTCGCGCGCGAACTCAGCAGCCGGCTCAAGAAGACCTCCGGCAAGAGCGCCGCCGCGCCAGCGCCAGACGATTTCGGGCGTGAGCCTAGCGCGCCGCCGCGGGCCGCGCGCAACGGCGATGCCGCCCGCGATATCCAGGAAGGGCGGCCGATCCTCGATCGCCTGCCGGTGGGCATCCTGGTCTATCGCCTCAATACACTGATCTACGCCAACCGCGCCTTCCTCGACTGGACCGGCTATTTCTCGCTGGAAGCGCTGAGCGAGGCCGGCGGTCTCGACAGCCTGTTCATCGAGACCAAGACCGAGCCCCCCGCCGGCGAAACCAGGAACGACGGCAAAACGCTCACCATCACCACCGTCAACGGCAAGCAGAAGCCGGTGGAAGGCCGCCTGTTCAGCGCGGCCTGGAACAACGAGAACGCGCTGGTGCTGATGATCAGCACGCAAGCGGTGGCCGAAGACCGCGGCAACGCCATGTCGCTGCGCCGGCTGGAGAGCGAAAACGACGAGCTCAAGTCCGTCCTCGACACCGCCACCGACGGCGTGCTGGTGCTCGATCGCGCCGGCCGCGTGCTCTCGGCCAACCGCAGCGCCGAAGCGCTGTTCGGCTATGAGACCAATGAGATCGCAGAGCTCAGTTTCGGCGACCTGTTCGCGCCGGAAAGCCGGCGCTCCATGCTCGACTATCTCGACCGGCTGGCGAACGGCGCCGGCGTGCTCGACACCGGCCGCGAAGCGATCGGCCTGGTGCGGCAGGGCGGCCTGGTGCCGCTTTACTTCACCATGGGGCGGATCGCTAACGGCGAGAAATTCTGCGCGGTGATGCGCGACATCACGGCCTGGAAGCGCACCGAGGAAGAGCTGATCAACGCCAAGCAGCAGGCCGAAAAGGCCTCCACCGCCAAATCCGAATTCCTCGCCAAGATCAGCCA
>Ga0209890_10001019_pt1 | contig 12776 bp, 11 predicted proteins | sample OrgsoiDNA2013049_FD_185799 | JGI IMG/M metagenome (GOLD analysis project Ga0209890, IMG submission 185799) | Permafrost soil microbial communities from the Arctic, to analyse light accelerated degradation of dissolved organic matter (DOM) -... | ecosystem: Environmental > Terrestrial > Soil >...
GGACACACGCCGTAGCAGTTGTCGCACTCGAAGCAGTTGCCGCAGGACAGGCAGCGGCGCGCTTCGAATAGCGCGTTGTCTTCGGTCAGGCCACCGACCACCTCGTCGAAAGTGGAGGCCCTGCGGGCGATATCGAGCGATGGACGAACTGTCTTGGGCGCGTCGCTGTAATACCACTGATTCATTTTGTCGAATGTCGCCAGCTCGTGCTTGGGCAGCGGCGCGTAGACTGTGCCGGAAAGCCAGGCATGGATATGTCGCGCCGCCTTCTTGCCGTGACCGACTCCAACCGTAACGGTGCGCTCCGACGGGACCATATCGCCGCCGGCGAAGATTCCCGGGTAGCCGGTCATCATGTTGGGCGCGACCTGCACGGTCCCGTTCTCAATCGCGAGCCCTGGAACGCCATCGAGCAGCGACAGATCCACATCCTGGCCGAGCGCCAGCACCAGCGAGTCGGCCTCGAGGGTCTCGAGCTCGCCGGTCGGCTGCGGGAACCCCGCGGCGTCGAGCGCCATTTTTTCCACGGTGAGCGTGCCCTCGTCGGCCATGTTCTTGATCGTCGAAAGCCACTTGATCAACACGCCTTCCTGAAGAGCCTCCTCGACCTCGAAATCGTGCGCAGGCATTTTTTCGCGAGTGCGCCGATAAACGATGATCGCTTCGGTCGCGCCCAGCCGCTTGGCCGTGCGGGCGACGTCGAGTGCGGTGTTGCCGCCGCCGTACACCACAACGCGTCGGCCCAGCATCGGTTTTTCCTCGCCTTCCATGCCGCGCAACACCGCCAGCGCATCGAGCATGCGCGCGGCTTCGCCGGCGGGGATGTAGGCGCGCTTGGCGATGTGCGCACCTACGGCAAGGAAGGCCGCATCGAAGCGTCCTGCCTTCATTGTGTCGAGGATGTCGGAGACCTTGCTGTTGAGCTCCAGCTCGACGCCGAGGTCGAGAATTCGCTGGATCTCGGCATCGAGCACGTCGCGCGGAAGCCGGTACTTCGGAATGCCGAAGCGCATCATGCCGCCGGCGAGCGGACCCGCCTCGATGATCTTCACGCCGTGACCGAAGCGCCGGAGGTGATACGCCGCGGACAATCCCGAGGGTCCGGCGCCGACGACGAGCACGCGCTTGCCGGTCTCGGCCCTGGGCGGAGAAAACTGCCAGCCGCGCTTGATCGCTTCGTCGCCGAGAAAGCGTTCGACGGAGTTGATGCCGACCGCCTCGTCGACCTTGCCGCGATTGCACGATTCTTCGCACGGGTGATAGCACACGCGTCCCATGATCGCGACCAATGGATTTTCCTCGACCAGCGCCCGCCACGCCGTTTCGTAATCTCCGGATTCGGCGTGATAGAGCCAGCCCTGGATGTTTTCACCCGCCGGGCAGGCATGATTGCATGGCGGCAGACGGTCTACGTACAAAGGCCGGTTGGTGCGCCAGGCGCCGGTCTTGTTGGCGAGGCTCGAGCCAACATCGAGAGTAATCGCGAACGGCTTGTCCATCGGCAGTCTCCTAATGCAGCAGGCCGAACTCGGCGATATTGAGGTCGGCGATCTCCTGGATCAGCGCAATGCGAGGGAGGTCGGGCCGATCGCCGAAAAGATGGGCAAAGCGCTTTTGGAGCTTGAGGTATTCGCTCACCGGCACCTTGCGCCGAATTTCGGTGCGCGCGGTGATTTTTCCGTGGTGGGCTTCGAAAAGCGGGAAGAGCCCGGACTCGACCGCCAGGCGAGCGACTCTGATCGTGTCCTCCGACGCCGATCCCCAGCCGAGGGGGCACGGCACGTGGATATGGATATACCGCGCACCATGAATTCCCATCGCGTACGTCACCTTGTGCTCGAGGTCGCGCAAATTAGCCACGCTCGCGGTGGCGACGTAGGGAATACGGTGTGCCATTGCGATCAGCGGCACATTCTTGCCGGTGCCGAAGACGTTGCCCGGGGCAGTGCCCACCGCGGCAGTCGTGGCGGTGCGGGCTGCCGGCGGCGTCGCGCTAGAGCGTTGCACGCCGGTGTTCATGTACGCCTCGTTGTCGTAGCAGATGTAGAGCACGTCGTCGTTGCGTTCGAACATGCCCGACAGGCAGCCGAAGCCGATATCGGTCGTGCCGCCGTCCCCGCCCTGCGCGATGACGCGCACATCGCTGCGTCCCAGTGCCCGTTGCGCAGCGGCAACCCCCGACGCCACCGCTGCGGCGTTGCCGAACAGCGAGTGAATCCACGGGATCTGCCAAGACGTTTCCGGATAGGGCGTCGAGAATACCTCCAGGCAACCGGTCGCGTTGACCGCGATCAATCGCTTCCCAGTCGCCTCCATCGCCGCGTCGATGGCGTACCTCGCGCCCAGCGCCTCGCCGCACCCCTGGCAGGCGCGATGGCCGGAATTGAGCGAATTCGTGCGGTGCATATTCGCTTGCACCGAACGCTGGTCCTCGGCAAGAAGGCGGTTGCCGACGGTGAACGTGCCGGTTTGATAGAACTTGATGAGTTGCTCTGCCACGACACTCCTCCTTCGATTCAGCCGACGCGCGCTGCGACCGTTCCCATCCGGCGCAGAATCGCTTCGGCCGTGGGGCCGGTGCGGCGTGTCCTGCTCTCGCGCTCTAGCTCGTGGTTGACCACGTCGGCATTCAGGTCGAGAAAGGTCACGGGCTCGAGCTCGTCGCGCTCGGCGTCCTCGAACAGCTGCGTCAGCGAAGCGCGGGTAATTGCGCGCCCGCCAAGCCCGGCGATGACGGTGTAGCCGTTAAGCGCAATGCCCGACAGTGACTTGCGCACCCCATCGGAGACGATGCCACCCAAACCTACTGCCAGGCATTTTTCCAGCACCACCACGCGCTTGGCGTGCTGCAACGCTTCGCGCAACACGGCGAGCGGGAACGGTCGGAACGAACAGATGGAGACTGAGCCGATCAACGAGCCTCGATCACGCATCTCGTCGACGACTTCCTGCACCGTCCCATTGACCGAGCCGAGTGCAACCACGATCGTTTCCGCGTCCGCGGTGCGGTAGCCGCGGATGAGTCCGCCCGATTTGCGACCGAACTCCCTATTGAAAGCCGTGGCAAGCTGTGGAATCAGCCCCAGCGCTCGCAACTGCTTGTGATGCGACAGGTAGCGAACCTCGGTGAATGCCTCGGGTCCGACCATCGCGCCAATGCTGACCGGATCGGACGGATCGAGGATCTGCCGTGGCTGGTAGGGCGGCAGAAAAGCGTCGACTTGCTCCTGAGTCGGCACATCGACGCGATCATAAGCATGCGTGAGAATGAAACCATCCATGCATACCATCACCGGGCACGACAGCTCCTCGGCAAGGCGGAACGCCTGGATATGCAGATCCAACGCTTCCTGATTGGTTTCCGCGAATAGCTGGATCCAGCCGGCGTCACGCATCGACATGCTGTCCGAATGGTCGTTCCAGATGTTGATCGGCGCGCCAATCGCGCGGTTGCCGATCGTCATCACGATCGGCAGTCCCAGTCCCGCGGCGTTGTACACGGCTTCGGCCATGAACAGCAGCCCTTGACTGCTGGTCGCGGTGTAGGTTCGCACGCCGGCTGCCGAGGCGCCGATCGCCACCGACAGCGCGGCGAATTCGGATTCGACGTTGATGAACTCGCAGTGTGCGAGCTTGCCGGTCTTGACCATCTCGCCGAGTCCCTCGACGATGTGTGTTTGCGGCGTGATCGGGTAGGCACATATGACTTGCGGCCGGCACAGCGCAATGGCTTCGGCCACCGCGAGCGAGCCCTCCGTTTGCTTAAGCATCGATCGTCTCCTTCTGTTTGCTCGCGATGTCGAACGCCTCTGTGGCGGCGGCGATATTCTTTGCGGCGAGCACCGGCGGAAATTTCTGGCGGATCGCGGCCACAACCGATGCCAGGGTGATCACGCCGCTGATGGCGGCGAACGCCCCCAGGAGCGGCACATTCGGCACCGCGCGGCCGACGTGCTTCAGCGAGAGCTCGGTGGCTGGTATCGCGCACGGTCGATAATGGTGTACGCCTTGTGCGAAGCCACCAAGCTCTTGTTCATCGAGGCCGCGTGTTGAGTTGAGCAGAATGTATCCGCGCTCGCGCAGGCCGGTGAACAGGTCGACCTGATGCAGGAGCGTCGTATCCTGAATAATCAGAGCGTCCGGCTCCAGCACAGGCTCGCGCAGCCGGATCTCCTTGTCGTCGATGCGGCAGAACGCCATCACCGGCGCACCCATGCGCTCCGAGCCGAAGCTCGGAAACGCCTGCGCGTACCGCCCCTCGAGAAATGCCGCGATCGACAACATCTCGGCGCCGGATACGACGCCTTGTCCGCCACGGCCGTGAATGCGAATCTGGAACATGTTCGGTCTCCTGCCGGCATTCCGCCTGTTTGTGCCGATGTCGCTAGCGCGCCGGCGCCACACCGATGGGTCGCGGTGCAAGGTCGACGATTCGTCGGAAAAGGTCACGGTACTCAGTGCCCTGCTCCGCGCCGAGGAGCGGGTTGGCATGCCCGAGAAACGCGGCGTCGACCGCAGCCCAATCCGCGTCGGTCAGGTGTCTGGTCGCCAGCGGCAGCAGCTCATTTTCTTCGACCCGCATGTGCTGCCAGTGAAACGCCGCAAAGTCCGCGGCTAACGCTGCGAATTCTGAGAACCTTTCGCGGCCGCCATGCTGGTATCGGGCCAGCGCTTCTCGCAACGCACACAACTTGACCGAACCCGTTTCATGCTCTTGTTTCAGGCGATCAAGCAACGGCGCGGCGCCGGGGTAACGAGACCCCAGCAGCTCGAACAGGTAGGCATCTTCCTTGGGATGGTGGAAGCGCTCGAGAAACGTGTCGACGTAGTGGACCATTGCCTCGAGCAAGACAAAATCCGGCTCGATCCCTACGTAGTGAATCTCGCGTACCACGTAGAGCAGGCCATGCAGTACCGCCGCCAGGGAGCGATGCTCCTCTTCGATAATGCGTTTCGCTTGCACGGGATTTCTCTCCGTCGTCGATTGTGACCGTTCCTGCCACGGGCTTCGCGCCGCGTTATGCACGCTGGCGCTCCGGCCCAAGACCGATCGGCGGCGGCGCCAGGTTGAGAATCCTCTGGAACAGTTTGTGCACGTCGTCACCTTCCTTTTCGCGAAACAGCGGATCCGTATGACCCCTGAACGCCGCATCGATAGCTTCCCAGTCGCCGGCAGTCAGGTGCTTCCGCGCCATCGGTAGCACTTCGTGTTCCTCGCATCGCATGTGTTGCCAGTGGAATTCCGCGTAGCTTTCGACCGCCGCTGCAAATGCATCGAATTCAGCGGCGCCGCCGTTCTCGTATCGTGTCAGTGCATGGGCGAGGCTGCGTATCTTCTCGGCGCCGGTCTTGTGCTCGGCGTGCAAGCGATCGAGCACGGGGCGCGCCTCCGGGCAACGCGCGCGCAGAAGTGCGAACAGATATTTGTCTTCCTTCGGATGATGGAAGCGCTCGGGAACGGCGTCGATGTAATAAAGCATCGCGCCCAGCACCTTGAAATCGGGTTTCGCGCCGTGCTCGCGCGTTTGCCTGACCAGATAGAGCATGCCGTGCAAGACAGCGGCGAGCGAGCGGTGCTCATCCTCGATGATGCGAATCGCGTCCTGGCGCGGCTGCTCGGCGAATGTCATGGTACGACTAATGCTACGCGCCCGGGCGTACAGTCGCCTTGACCCAGATCAACGAACACCGGCTGCTAGCGACGTACATTCGGCAAGCCATTGCCGCGTATCTTTCTCCTCCGTGACGATCCTTTCACTCGACGTTTCGCCGCCTGTCGACGCCGTAGCAGGCGAGCGCGTGCGTTGCTATCACTGTGGCGAGCGCAATCCGCCTGGCGCCGTCTGGCTGCTGACGATTGATGGCGCCGAACGCGGATTCTGTTGCGCCGGTTGTCGCGCGGTCGCGCAGACCATACGCGCCGCGGGCCTCGAGTCGTTCTACACGCGGCGAACAAGCGTTGCGCAACGGCCTGGTGAGGACGACGAGTGGTTGCAGCACGCGATCGCTGCCGAGGCGGCCGGCCTGATCGCACACATCGATGCCAGCCATGACGAAATTTCGCTGCTGCTGGAAGGCATTCGTTGCGGCGCGTGCGTGTGGATCATCGAAAACTACCTGCAACGACTGCCCGGCGTAGCGGAAGTCGACGTCAACTTCGCTACGCGGCGCGCCCGGGTGCGCTGGGATCCAAGGACGCTTCAGATCCCCGAATTGCTGCGGGCCATCGCCAACATCGGTTATCGCGCGTATCCGTACGATCCCCGGCGGCGCGAAGCGCTGGCACGGCGCGAGAGCCGGGCGCTGCTCAGCCGCATGGCGATCGCGCTGCTGGCGATGATGCAGGTGATGATGTTCGCGGTTCCGGCGTATATGAGCACCGACGGCGTCGAACGCGAGTATCAGATCCTTCTCGACTGGGCGAGCCTCGTGTTGACGCTGCCGGTCGTGTTCTATTCGGCCACGCCATTCTTCTTTGGCGCATGGCACGATCTGCGATCTCGCCGGCTCGGGATGGATGTGCCGGTCGCCCTGGGTGTCGCTGCCGCGTTTGCGGCCAGCGCGTGGGCGACGGTGACGCGGCATGGCGACATCTATTTCGACTCGGTGACGATGTTCGTCGCGCTGCTCCTGGTTGCGCGCTGGTTCGAGCTTCGCGCGCGGCAAAAGGCGGGAGATGCCATCGAGGCCATGGCCCGCGAGCTGCCGCAGACCGCGGAGCGGCTGCCAGGATTTCCCGCGGCGCGCAACGCCGAGACGATCGCCGCTGCGAAGCTGGTCGTCGGCGACGTGATTCGGATCGACACGGCAGCGCCCGTCCCGGCCGATGGTGAAATTCTGGAAGGGCGCTCCAGTGTCGAAGAGGCGCTGCTTACGGGCGAAAGCTGGCCGCGAGTCAAGGCGCCGGGCGACAAGGTGCTGGCGGGCTCGATCAACCGCGAGAGTCCGTTGATCGTTCGCGTCACTGCCGCGGGAGGATCGACGGCACTGGCTGCGCTATCACGCCTGGTCGAGCGTGCGGCGAGCCAAAAGCCGCGCATCGGCAGACTTGCCGACGGCGTCGCAGGTTGGTTCGTGAGCGCACTGCTGATGGTTGCCGCAGGCGCCGCGCTGATCTGGTGGCACATCGATGCCTCGCGCGCACTGTTGATCACGTTCGCGGTGCTGGTCGTGTCGTGTCCTTGCGCGCTGTCGCTGGCCACACCCGCCGCGCTGGCCGCGGCTGCGGGGGCGCTCGGCCGCAGGAAAATACTTGCGGTACGCGCGGACGCGATGGAAGCGCTTTCGCGCGTGACGCACGTTGTTCTGGACAAGACCGGAACCCTGACGACCGGCCGCGTGCAGCTCGTCGATGTCACAACGCTCAGGCAACAAGACGCCGCGCAATGCCTGTCGCTGGTCACGGCGCTGGAACAGGGTTCGGTGCATCCGATCGCTCTTGCGCTGCGTGATGCGGGCGCAGCCGCGCGCGTGGCGACCAACGTCGTGGCGGTTACCGGATGCGGCGTCGAAGGAACCATTGCCGGTCGACGCTACCGCTGCGGGCATCCAGAGTGGGCTGGACGAATCCATACAATGCCGTTGCCGTCGGCCGCGGAATCAATCGACGTCGAACATACGGTCGTGGCCTTGGCCGACGAGCATGGCTGGGTGGCGTGGATGACGTTCGGTGACGCAATGCGGCCAAGTGCCCGGGCACTGGTCGATTCGTTGCACAAACTCGGCATCGAGGTCTCGCTGGTATCGGGAGACCGGAGCGTCACGGCGCGGTATGTGGCCGAGGCGGTCGGCATCGACGAATACCACGGCGATGCAACGCCGGAAGACAAGCGCGCCTTCATTCGTGCACTGCAGTCAAGGGGCGCAACGGTTGCGATGGTGGGTGACGGCGTCAACGATGCACCGGGTCTTGCCCAGGCCGATGTTTCTCTGACGCTGGGCAGCGCCGCCACGTTGACGCAGTGGACGGCTGATGTGGTCGTGCTCGGCAGCGATCTCGGATGCGTCAGCACCGCGATCCAGACAGCACGGCGAACTTTTCGCGTCATTCGACAAAACCTCGCCTGGGCGTTCGGCTACAACGCCATCGCGATACCGCTCGCCGCGACTGGCCACGTGTCGCCGCTCGCCGCGAGTCTGGGCATGTCGATATCGTCGTTCATCGTCGTCGCCAACGCGTTGCGGCTCGCGCGACGGGACAACTCGCCACGTGCGCAGCAAGCAGCCCGCGCAAGGCTGCTTGCAGCCTCCTAGAGAACGCAACGTGGATATTCTCTACTTGCTGATCCCGCTCTCGGTGGTGCTGGCGCTCCTCATCGGCTGTGCATTCTGGTGGTCGGTGACGAGCGGGCAGTTCGACGATCTCGAGGGCCCGGCACATCGCATCATCTCGGACGACGACTCGCCGGTTTGACCTGTATCAAACCTGGCCGAGTTCCTCCCGGTTAGCATCTTCGTGCCTGTATCGAGGCCTCGCGCATTGCGGGTGTGTTCAATCGAAGTTCGGGGGCGGGACCTATGAGCACTGCAACGGCGGCGACGTTCAATTACAAGGTCGTCCGCCACTTTTCGATCATGACCGTGGTCTGGGGCATCGTGGGCATGCTCGTCGGCGTCATCATCGCCGCCGAGTTGCTGTGGCCGGATCTTACCTACGGCATACCGTGGCTCTCGTACGGTCGGCTGCGCCCGCTGCACACCAACGCTGTCATTTTCGCGTTTGGCGGCTCGGCGCTGTTCGCCACGTCCTACTACGTGGTACAGCGGACGTGTCAGGTCCGATTGTTCTGCGACGCCCTGGCATCGTTCACGTTCTGGGGCTGGATGGCGGTGATCGTGCTGGCGGCGATCACGCTGCCGCTGGGCTACACGAGCGGCAAGGAATACGCGGAACTCGAGTGGCCGATCGACATCCTGATCACCCTCGTGTGGGTTGCGTACGCGATCGTCTTTTTCGGCACGATCGTCAAACGAAAGACGCCGCACATCTACGTCGCCAACTGGTTCTTCGGCGCGTACATCCTCACGATCGCGCTGCTGCATATCGTCAACAGCGCCGAAGTGCCCGTCTCGTTCTGGCCGATGAAGTCGTATTCCGCGTATGCGGGTGTGCAGGACGCGATGGTGCAATGGTGGTACGGCCACAACGCTGTCGGCTTCTTGCTCACCGCTGGATTCCTCGGAATCATGTATTACTTCGTTCCGAAGCAAGCCGGCCGCCCGATCTACTCGTATCGTCTTTCGGTCGTTCACTTCTGGGCGCTGATCTTCACCTACATGTGGGCGGGGCCGCATCACCTGCATTACACGGCGCTGCCCGACTGGACGCAGTCCTTGGGCATGGTGTTTTCGCTGATCCTGCTCGCGCCGTCCTGGGGCGGCATGATCAACGGCATCATGACGCTCTCCGGTGCGTGGCATAAACTGCGTGATGACCCGATTCTGAAGTTTCTCATCGTCTCGCTTTCGTTCTACGGTATGGCGACGTTCGAAGGGCCGATGATGTCCATCAAGACCGTCAACGCGCTCTCGCACTACACGGATTGGAACATCGCGCACGTTCACTCGGGCTCGCTGGGGTGGGTCGCGTTCATTTCGATCGGCAGCATGTACTACGTGATCCCACGGATGTTCGGGCGAGTCGAAATGTGGTCAGTGCGGCTCATCTCGGCGCATTTCTGGATCGCCACCATCGGCGTCGTGCTCTACATCGCGTCCATGTGGATTGCCGGCGTGATGCAAGGTCTGATGTGGCGCGCGACCAACGCGGACGGCACGCTGACGTATGCGTTCGTGGAGGCGGTCAAAGCGACGTATCCGTTCTACGCGATCCGGCTGGTGGGAGGAACGCTGTTCTTCGGCGGCATGCTGATCATGGCCTACAACGTCTTCCGCACGGCCGCGGCCGGCGCACCCGTCGAAGCGCCGATTCCCTATGCCGTGGCGGCAGCCGCTTGATGGCCAGAAGATGCACGGAAAACAATCATGAAATTCGCGCATGAAATGATCGAGAAGAACATCGGCTGGATGATCGTGCTGATCGTTCTGGTGGTCGCGGTCGGCGGCCTGGTCGAGATTGTCCCGCTGTATTTCCAGAATTCCACGACGCAGCCCGTCACGGGCGTCAAGCCCTACCCGCCGCTGCAACTCGCCGGTCGCGACGTCTATCTGCGGGAAGGATGCTACAACTGTCACTCGCAGATGATTCGTCCATTGCGCTCGGAAACCGAACGCTATGGACACTATTCCGTCGCGGGCGAATCGGTTTACGACCATCCGTTTCAGTGGGGCAGCAAGCGCACCGGTCCCGATCTCGCGCGCGTTGGCGCGCGCTATTCGGACGACTGGCACCGCGTGCATCTGAACAACCCGCGTGACGTGGTGCCCGAATCGAACATGCCCGGCTATCCGTGGCTGGCGAACGCGCTACTGGCTCCGGACGACATTCAACCCAAGATGCGGGCGCTGCGCCGGGTCGGTGTGCCGTACACCGACGACGCGATCGCCAAGGCGCCCGACGAGCTCAAGGGCAAGAGCGAAGAGGATGCATTGATCGCCTATTTGCAGGATCTCGGACTCGCGTTGCGCAATGTGAGGTAGCCATGGAACTCTATTCGACACTTTCCAGCCTGTTCACGGTGATTTCATTTCTGGTTTTCCTCGGCATCGTTGCGTGGGCCTACGGTCGCCGGCGAGAGCAAGCGTTCGCGGAAGCGGCTAACGAGCCTTTCGCGCTGCCCGATGAACAGGCTGCCAGAGAGCGCTGATGAGCGACTTCACCTCCGCGTTCTGGAGCGCGTTCGTTGCGATCCTAACGCTGGTCTCGATTCTTGGCTGCGGCGTGCTCCTGTACGTAACGGGCAGAGTGCGCGTGAAGCCCTCGGCGAAGGATGCGCAAGGCAGCGCCGGACCTGGCACCACCGGCCACGTATGGGACGAGGACCTTGCGGAATACAACAATCCGCTGCCTCGCTGGTGGATGTGGCTGTTCTACATCACGATCGTTTTCGGATTTGCGTATCTGGCGCTCTACCCCGGCCTGGGCCAGTTGCCCGGGATCCTCGACTGGAGCTCGGCGTCGGCCTATGCCACGGAGCGCGACGAGCTCGATGCGAAGATGAAACCGGTCTATCAGAAATATCTGGCGATGGACGTCAAGGCGGTTGCGGCCGATCCGCAGGCGCACGCCATGGGCGAGCGGCTGTTCCTCAACAACTGTGCGCAGTGTCATGGCTCCGACGCCGGTGGGAGCAAGGGCTTTCCCAGCCTGCGCGACCGCGACTGGCTTTACGGGGGCGAGCCGGAGGTGATCAAGGAGAGCATCACCAATGGACGCAACGGTATCATGCCGCCGCTTGGGCCCGTGCTCGGCGAGGACGGGGTGAAGAGCGTCACCAATTACGTGCGTTCGCTGTCCGGACTTCCGCACGACGGGCTGCGCGCGGAACTGGGCCGACCGTTGTTCATGCAGACCTGCGCGGCGTGCCACGGCGCGGACGGCAAGGGGAACACGCAGCTTGGCGCGCCGAATCTCACCGACCAGATCTGGCTCTACGGCGGATCCGCGGTGACGATTGCCGAGACCATCAGCAAGGGCCGCGGTCAGGCGTCGGCAGTCACGCGCATGCCCGCGCACAAGGACCTGCTCGACGCTGGCAAGATCCAGCTGTTGACCGCGTATGTGTGGGGACTGTCCAACCTGAAGCAGGGCGGCGCGCAGTAGTCGCTGCAGCGCACGCATCCACGACCGCCTAGCGTGAACGGACCAACGCCGTACGCGATCATTCCGATTGAACCCGCGGTCGAGGAGGGCTCGCTCTACGAGATCCGCAAGAAGCTCTACCCAAGGGTGGTGCACGGGTGGTTTGCCGGGTGGCGCTGGGCGCTGGTGTTCCTAACGCAGGCGATTTTCTTCGGCTCGCCGTGGGTGTCGTGGAACGGCCGGCAGGCGGTGCTGTTCGACCTGGCCGCGCGCAAGTTCTACATCTTTGGCTGGTTGTTCTGGCCGCAGGACATCATCTATCTGAGCGGGCTGCTTATCGTCTGTGCCCTCTCGCTGTTCCTGTTCACCGCGGTTGCCGGTCGCCTGTGGTGCGGTTACGCCTGCCCGCAGACCGTGTACACGGAAATTTTCCTCTGGATCGAGCGCAAGATCGAGGGCGACCGGCTGGCGCGCATCCGCCTCGATGCCGCGCCGTTTTCGCTCGAGAAATTGGTCCAGAAGTCGCTCAAGCACACGGCGTGGTTCACCGTTGCATTGTGGACGGGATACACGTTCGTCGGCTATTTCACGCCGATACGCGACCTGGGCATACGCGCGATCACCTGGCAGCTCGGCCCGTGGGAGACGTTCTGGGTGCTGTTCTACGGCTTCGCCACGTACGGCAACGCCGGCTGGATGCGCGAGCAGGTATGCAAATACATGTGTCCCTATGCGCGATTCCAGAGCGTCATGTTCGACCGCGACACGCTGGTGATTACGTACGACCGCGAACGCGGCGAACCACGCGGGCCGCGTTCCAAGTCCACCGACAGGCAGGAGAAGGGCATTGGCGATTGCGTCGATTGCAACATTTGCGTGCAAGTCTGCCCGACGGGCATCGACATTCGCGAAGGCCTGCAATACGAATGCATTGGCTGCGCCGCATGTATCGACGGCTGCGACCAGGTCATGGAAAAAATGGGCTATGCCCCGGGGTTGATCCGCTATACGACGGACCATGCGCTGAAAAATGGTCTCGACGCACGCGCAATGTGGAAGCGCGTCTTTCGTCCGC
>Ga0209890_10001020_pt1 | contig 12773 bp, 9 predicted proteins | sample OrgsoiDNA2013049_FD_185799 | JGI IMG/M metagenome (GOLD analysis project Ga0209890, IMG submission 185799) | Permafrost soil microbial communities from the Arctic, to analyse light accelerated degradation of dissolved organic matter (DOM) -... | ecosystem: Environmental > Terrestrial > Soil >...
GTTGCTCGCCAACCAGACTGCGGCTTTCTTCCACGGCCACATCGCCTACGATGACGACTATTCCGGCACCGCCGATTCGCTTGAGGAGGGCGAACGCCTGGCCGGCGTGATCGGCGACAAGCAGGTCCTTTTCATGAAAAACCACGGCGTGATCGTCACCGGCGACAATATCGGGCAGGCCTACAAGCGGCTCTACAAGCTCGAGCGTGTTTGCCGCACGCAGGTATTGGCGCTATCCGCGGGCCGGCCGATCGAAGTATTGTCGGACGACGTCGTTGCACGGGTCCAGGCGCCATCGGACAACGACCGGCACTCTCGCGCCGAGCGTGAGCGCCTGTACTTCGAGGCCATGATGCGGGTACTCGATCGCGAGTTGCCGGGCTACGCGGACTAACGAGCGGGCCCGGCGCCAAGTCAGAACAATTGGGCAATCATGAGCGCGCCCGTGATCAGTCGTTACCCGGTCCCGACGTTGAGCGAGTTGCCCGAAGACATCCGCGCGCGAATGCTGGAAGTGCAAGAGAAGGCGGGATTCATCCCCAACGTCTTCCTGACGCTCGCGCACCGCCCCGACGAGTTCAGGGCATTCTTCGCCTACCATGACGCGCTGATGCTCCGCGAATCGGGGTTGACCAAGGCGGAGAAGGAAATGATCGTCGTGGCGACGTCAGGGGCCAACGATTGCCTCTACTGCATCGTCGCTCACGGCGCAATCCTACGCATCTACGCCAAGAATGCATTCGTTGCCGATCAGGTTGCGGTCGACTACCGGAAGGCCGATATCAGCGAGCGCCAAAAAGCGATGCTGAAGTTCGCGCTCAAGGTCGCCTTGCAGTCGGTAGAACTTGCCGAGGTTGACTATCGGGAGTTGCACGCGCACGGATTCAGCGACGAGGACATTTGGGACGTCGGCGCGATCGCGGCGTTTTTCGCTCTGTCCAACCGCATGGCCAACCTGATCGCCATGCGGCCAAACGACGAGTTCTACACGCTCGGACGCCAGCCGAAAGCCAGGTGACGCGCGAGCGCCTACGCGACCTGCCTCAGGCGCGACAATTACCAGCGATAGCGCTGGCCGTGCATCGCGAAATACAGCTCGCAGACGGGAATGCATTCGCGCTCGATGTAGCGCCAGATATCGAGGTCGATCCATTCGAGCAGCGGATGCACGCGCACCTGCACTTCGGAGGGGAAATCGGTCTGGTACTGGTCCCAGAATTCCGCGGGCTGGTCGCGGTAGTTCCAGGAGCCATCCGCGCGGCGGGGACTGAACGTGCGTTCCTTGCCGCGTATCACCTGCTCGTCGCGGCGAATGCCCAGCATGACCCCGCGCAGGCCGCGCTTGGCAACGATATCCCTCAGGCCAAGCGTCTTGCGCGCCACGGCGCGTGCGGCCGGCGGCAGCATCGGGTCGGTTGCGCTGACGGGCGGGCACGCGACGTTGATGTAATCGAGATTCCATTCGCGCGCCAGGCGATTGCGAAAGGCATACACCTCCGGAAACTCGTTGCCCGTGTCCAGCAGCATCACGGGGAATGGCACGCGCCCGAAACGCCTGGCGCGTGAGCCAGATCAGCGTGTTCGTGTCCCTGCCTAGCGACCACAGCAGCGCCAGCGGTTTCAGGCGTGCGTGGGCCTCACGAATGATGTGAATCGAGTTTTGCTCGAGGGTATTCAGGTAGTCGGACAAGGTGAACGCGGAATGCGATGCGCCGTCATCATAGCAACGTCTCCTCCCAAAGTAATCGCATTGCGTCGTCCCGGATACCGCGTTCTGGAAAATATGCGTTTCACCGGCACCTGCGAACGAAGTCGCGTGGAGTAGCATTCCTCGGAGGGATTCGTCCAGAAGGCTCGCTTAGGATTCATACCAATATGGCCGCCTACGATGAGCATCCGTAGTTCTCAAGCGCGCTGTAACCGCACGACCAAACCCATCGCATTGCAGCCGAACGATGAATACCCGCTGCGAGCCGACGTCTACAGACCAAGTAGCAGTTCGCGCCCTCGCCAAGTCGACTCAATCGAAGCTGCGGCGATAGTAAATGCCGAAGCTGCCGACGACACCCGCCTCCGCGCGTAGCGTCAGCGTTTTTGTCAATGCGTATTCGATGCGCAGCGCATTCGTGGCGACGGTCAGGCCCTGCTCGTACACGAGGGTCAAATGATCGCTCAAGCGCTTGCCGAAGGTGACGACTTGCCCTCGCGTCGTGCCGGTGGCGGTCGCAACGCTGGATTCCGCGAACGAAATGTCGTCGAGCCCGACCCGATTGGCGATCTCCTGCGTCAGCGGTCGCTGTCCGCGACCGAGCAGCGCCGCCGATGCAGCGGAGAGCGCGACCATGTCGCCGCCGGACGCACGGTCCAGGCCCTGCCCGGTGATCAACCAAGCCAGCTTTTCGTTGTCCGGCACCGGTGGATTCGATACAAGGCGTACGCGCGGAAAGCGTGCGGTGCCGGTGACTTCGACGCCCGCCTCGACGGCCAGGTTCTTGCGCAGCGCGACGACGTCTAGCGCCGGATTATCGAGCGGGCCGTCGAAGATCAGCTGCCCGCGGTCGATGGTGAGCTTCTGTCCGAGCGCGAAGTAGGTGCCGTTGTACGCCTGGATTGTGCCGACGACGTTGAGCGCGCCGCTCGTCAGCGTAGCGACCCGCACCTGTCCACGCAGCCCGGTGTCCAGGCCTTCGCCCGAAAACGTGAAGCGACTTCCCAGGTCGACGTCCACGTCCAGCTTGAGCGGCAGGTCGCCGAGCGCCGATGTCGGCGGCGGGCGCGGGCGTCCGACGATCACGACGTCGTCGGCAAGCGTCCCGCCGGTCGTCGGTGTGTAGTCGACCGAACCCTCATCGAATTTCACGTGGCCCAGAAGATCGATCTTGCCGTCCACCAGTGCGAGTGTGCCGTTCCCGCCGGCGATCAGGCGCAGGTCGGGCCGGTTGATCACGCGAAACTGCGCGGCCTGCCAGGTGATATTTGCGGTGGCTCCGCTGGTGGCGGTCGCGGCCAGCGTACCTTGCGCGGTAAAGTTGCCGTCTCCCGCCGCGATGGAGAATTCGTCGAGCAGCAGCTTGCCGTTCTCCAGCCGCGTCCGCACGCGTCCCGAATTCAACAGCACTCCGTAGTGTGGCAGGTCGATGCGAATATCGTCGCCGGTGACACCACCGTCGAGGATGATGTTGTCAAGCGTGCCGTGCCCAGTGACGTCGATGCGCGCGCGGCCGTCGATCACAGCCGTGGTCCCCAGCCAGGGCTGCAGCGGCTGCAGCGACGGGATTCCCGCCTGCAGCGACAACGTCAGCTGCGTGTCGCGCCCGATGTGTCCGGGGGTGCCGTGCGCGTCCTCGCCGACGGCCAGCGCCAGGTTGCCGCTTCCGGCCCGCGCGGAGCGGAATTGAACATTCGCTTTTGTCGCGTCATCGATGAACTGCGCAACGGCATCGAGCGTAGTGATGCCGAAACCGAGCGATACCGGTTCGATCGAGGTCGTGTTCACCGCATAGAGATCGCCTTGATCGCGGCCGACATGGATCGCTCCATTGAGCCTGGGCGACGCGACGACCGACCAATCGCCTTTCAGCGTCAGCGTCGAGCGCAAAGGCATTTTTTGCCCCGCCATGCGCACCAGCACGGCGAGTGGAATCGCGTTGAAAGCCCCACGGGAACTGATGCGTCCGTCGTCCAGCGCGAACAGGGCGACGTCCGCGTGCCCCTCGGCGATGCGAACGCTGGCATTGGTCAGGTGCACATAACCGCTGGCAATGGCAAGATTCGCCGGCGCAGACAGGGCGACGGCGTAGTCGCCGCGATTGTCGAGGCGATCCAGCGTTCCCACCCAGCGCAGCGTGCTCGCAACGCCCGCAGCGCCAAGATCCTGCACGCCGCCCGTCGCGCTAGCGTGCATGTCGACACCGTCGCCTTGTAGCGCGACCGTTGCCGTGTGGTGCGCCATGCTGCCGGCTACGTCGAGGCGTGCGCTGGTGAACGCGCCTTGCGACGTCTTGAGGCCTGTCGCAGCGATCGTCACCGCCACGGGACGATCATCGATCGCAACGGGCAGAACCGACGCCTCCGGCAGCGCAAGTGTCGCCTTGGCGTCGACCGCCGCCGCCGAGAAAGCAGTTCCCCACACAAGATTGTTGCCGTGCGCGTCGACATCGAGGCCGCGTAACTGCAGTTCCCCACCGCGCCCCTGCGGCTCAAACTGCACCGTGCCGCTGGCGCGCAACGCGCCGGCCACGATTGCGGGCAACCGCGCGGCGAACGGCGGCGGCACCAGCGAGCGCCACACCGCGACATCGGGCGCTTGCAGCGCGAACTGCAATCGGTCCCCCGCGGCGCCCGCGCTCCCGGACGCCGAGACGGTGCCCGAGGCGATGTGCAGATTCGCCGTCGCGTTGCGGATCGCGCGTGGCGCAAAGTCGCCGCGCACAATTCCGGCGAGCGCCACGCCGCTCAATTTGCTTCCCGCAGCAATGTTCAATTCGCCTGTCGCCGTCCACGTCGGATGAATGGTCCCGCTGGCGTTGAATGTCGAATCCAACGAGCCCCCGGGAAACGCGCCAAAACGTGATGGGTCGAACCGGCGCGTCCCGCCGTCGACGTTGAATGCTTGGGCGCCGTCCAGTGCCATCCGGCCACGACCGGTGATCTCGCTCATGCCGGCAGTGGCGCGAAAGCGCTCAACGTCGAGCTGGCGATTCCGGACGCTCGTCGCGAACGTGAAACTCATGCCCGCTTGACCCAGGTCGCCACGCACGTTTTGCACGGCGCCGGTCACATCGGCCGCGAGTGTCCCGCGCAACGCAGTAACAACGAGTGCCTGGTGGATTTGCCGCAGATCGATATCGACGACGTCGAGCGCGAACGTCGCTGGCTTGCCGTCGAATGCGAATACAGCACGACCGGTGACTCGTCCGCGACCAGGCATAGTCGCCGTCGCATCGGTCAATTCAAGCGCGTCCTTCGTCCACGCAAAGCGTGAATTGAGCGACGCGAGCGGGATCCGGTCGGTGTCGATCGGCCCCGGGTCGGCATTGCGCACGTCGACCGTGCCAGCGAAGCGCTCGCCCGACGGCACGGCGTTCAGCGCGACGCCGAGGCTGGTTTTCGGCAATGTCGAGGACCAACGCGCGAGATCGACACCCTCGACGTTGACCGTGGCTGCCGTCACCGCAACCGCGCTGAATGGGCTGAGCTTCGCCGTAGCACTACCGCGTGCGCCGCGCACGAGCACCTTCGCATCGACCCCGAGCGCCTCGAGCGTGCCATCGAGATCGGCGCGGGCGGAGGCGTCGCGATAGTCGCCATCACCGGTGAAGACCAGTGTACCGGTCAGAGGAAACGGCCGCAAAGCGCCGAGCGTGAGATTGCCCGCCAAGGTTCCTGCCGCGCTAGCGAATTCGAGATCGCGCATCTGGTGCTGCGTCGCGCCACCGGCATAACCAAAGATGAGCCCGGTGACCACGCCCTGCTTGTCGCCGGATGTCCATTCGATGCGGCCGATTCCCGCGTGCGCAATCGTCACCTCGAGCGGCAACGCAAAGTCGGCCGGCAGCGTACTCGGTCCTGTCGACGGTTTCAGCGTCAGCGCCACGCGTTGCGCGGCAAGGCCCTGCGCGTTGAAGCGCCGCGAGAACAGGTCCGTGGGACTCCACGTCAACGCAACGCCGGTGGCGTCGAGCGTGAGATCGTCGCCGCGCCACTGCAACCGATCGATGTGAACCGTCGACAGGAGAGAGCCCGTGGCCCCGCTGACCGCGAGCCGCCCGTTGCTGCGGGCCGCCGCGCGTTCGAGCAGTAAATCGAGCGCTGTCTGCGTACCGAGGAACCACGCTCCGCCAGCGATGCCGACGATGACAAGACCCGCGGCCATGGCAATCACGCGCGACCATCGCCACCACCGTGGCTTCGGCACGAAGCGTGAATCGTGTTCGGGAGTCTGCGCGGCGATCATCAGAACGAGAGTCCAACCGAAAAGTGGATCCGGAATTGGCGAACTTCCTGGCCGTACGCAAGGTCGAGGCGAAATGGGCCGATGGGCGTGCGCACGCGCGCGCCGACGCCATAACCGTAGTGCAACGCGAACGGATGCAGCGAGTCGGTCGCATTGCCGGCATCGACGAACGCCGCAACGCCCCAGATCGGCGTGATCCAGTGCGTGACTTCGGCGCTGGCGACGCCATAGTAGCGTCCGCCGACCGTGGCTGCGTCCTGCTGCACGCCAAGGCTCTCGAAGGCGTAACCGCGCACCGTGGTGTCGCCGCCGGTGCGGAACAGGAACACGGAGGGGATGCCGTCGCGCGAGCGCGCCAGCACGGCACCGCCTTCGCCACGCAGATAGAATTCATTGGAATGCCCGAGCGGCAACCAGTACGCGAACTTTCCCAACACGCGGCCGAAGCCTTCGGTCGACGCGCCGGGCACGCCGGCGCCGCCCGCCAGATTGGCCATCCAGCCCCGGGTCGGCAAAAGCAGGCTGTCGGTTCGTCGCCAAGTGTACTGGGCTTCGCCATAGAGGGCGTGCGAGCGCAGCCAATCGCCGCCCTCAGGCTGCTGCCCGTTGATGAAGTAGCCGACGCTGAAGGCAGGCGTGTTGCGCTCGTCGATGCTCTCCCGTCGCACGATGATGCTGGCGGTGTGCGTGATCAGGTTTTCGATGTCGGTGCGTTCGATCCCGCCGAGGATCGCGTCCTGCCAGCCTCCGGTATTCGGCGGGCGCACGAAACGGAGGTTCACGTTCTGCACTTTGGTCTCCAGACGCGCGTCGGCGTAGAAGCGCAGGCCGTCGCCATTGATGTCGAGGTCCTGGTAGCTTGCGGTCGCGCGATACTGCGTGTCGGTCGAATACCCCAATCCGAATTCCAGTCGACGGGGCGCCGCTTCGATTACCGCCAAGGTCACCGGCGCGGCGTCGGCCTGCGCAGGGTCGGTCGCGATCGCGGCCTGCACGCCAGCGAAGTAGCCGGAGCCGAGCAGGCGTCGAACGTACTCGTCGAGCGTCGCCTGGCTATACGGTTGGCCGCGCTGCAGCGTGCTGAAATTGCGGACCAACGACTCGCTATATCTTGCGAGTCCCTGCACCACGATGTCGCCGACATAGAACGCGGGCCCGCTGTCGATCGCTATCTTGAGCGCTGCGCTCCCGGCGTCCGGATCGACCCGGGCTTCGCTCGATGCCAGTCGTGCCGCGGCGTATGCGTTGCCGGCCATCGTATCGACTGCCCCGCGCTTGGCGGCCGCCCATCCGGTCTGGGTGAAGATGTCGCCCTTCGGCATCGACCAGCCATCCCGCACCGCGGCGATCGCGAGGGTTCCGAGCGGCACTTCCGCGGCGGCCGGGCCGGTCACGTCGACATCGACCATCGTGACACGAGTAGGCACGCCAGGCCCGACGGTGAGCGTGATGCTCACGGGCGTCGTTGCACGATCGATCGCAATGTCGACGGCAGCGGAGAAGAACCCGCTGGCGGCTGCCGCTTCTTTGGCCTGCGGCACCGCTTCGAGCGCCAGGGCATCAAGCAGTTCTTCGGTCATGTCCGCATAATCCTGCCAGCGAACCAGATCGACGCTTGAAGTGACCACGCCCTTGACCGTGTCGGGCGCGATGACTTCAACTCGGTAGCGGATCGAGTCCCCCACTCGCGATGAAGGTGCCGGTGCGCTCGTCTGGCCGGAAACGTCGACCGCAGCCAGGAGACCACACGATGCGAACGCCCACAGCGCGTACGTATGCAGGCTTATCCGCCGGGGACGGCGCGCAATGCGGCCGCGACGGCCTGCGCTCCTTTCTTGGGGAGCCATCCGCGCTTTATATCATCTGCGCAGAAAACCGCAGTCGCGGGAAGCGCAAAAGGCGAAACGAAGCAAAGACGTCGACGGAGCGGCTGCCGCCGGCTCTCGCTCAACTCTCGTGGACAACGTGCCCGCTGACTAGCGTGAAACGAACCTTGCCGGCCATCTCCAGGCCAAGGAACGGCGTGTTCTTGCCCTGGCTGCGTAGCGAGCGCGGTTCCACGGTCCACCACGCGGCGGGGTCGAAGATGCAGACGTCGGCGGCTGCGCCGATGGCGAGGTGTCCTGCATCGATCCCGAGTATCCGGGCCGGATCCGCCGTGATGCGTGAGAGCGCGACGGGCAATCCCACCTTGGCTTCGACGGCCCATTTGAGCGTCAGTGGCAGCAACAGCTCCAGCCCAGTTGCGCCAGGTTCGCTTTCGGCGAATGGGAGTTGCTTGGCGTCGTCGTCGACCGGCGTGTGATCGGAACAGATCACGTCGATCGTTCCGTCGGCGAGACCCGCGCGGAGGCTGTCGCGGTCGCGTCCGCTGCGCAGCGGCGGCACCAGATGGCACTGCGCATTGAACCAGCCGATGTCGGTATCGGCGAGGTGCACATGGTTCGCGGCGACATCGCAGGTCACGGCGAGTCCCGAGCGCTTGGCGTCGCGTACGCGCACGACGCCGTCGTGCGTCGACAGCCGCGCGATGTGGACCTGGGCTCCAGTCGCGCGCGCGAGCTCGACGATCGTGTCGATGGCGATCGTCTCCGCCCAGGGCGGCACCGCGGCCAGGCCCAGCCGTGTGGCGACTTCGCCATCGTGCGCAACACCGCCGCGCGACAGATGCGCGTCCTGCGGCCGCAACCATACGCGATAGCCGAACGTTGCCGCGTATTGCATCGCGCGCCACAGGACCTGCGTATCGGACATGGGCGCGTCGGCCTGCGAAAAAGCAATGCAGCCCGCATCGGCGAGTTCACCCATCTCGGTAATCGTGTCGCCCTTGAGGCCCACCGTCAGCGCGCCGACTGGATAGACGTGCGCACGATTGAGCGAACGCGCCCGGTGCTTGAGCATCTCGACCAGCCCGGGCTCGTCCAGCGGCGGATCGGTGTCCGGCGGACATGCGAGACTGGTCACGCCGCCAGCGACGGCGGCCTCCATCTCGGATTCGAGTGTCGCCTTGTATTCGAAGCCGGGTTCGCGCAAGCGCGCGGAGACGTCGATCAACCCGGGGCAGACCACGAGTCCCGAAGCATCGATGACGCGCCTCGCCTGCCAGCGTGGCGGAGCGTCACCGATCGCGACAACCTTGCCGGCGGAAATGAACAGCGAAGCCGTGCGATCGACGCCGTGTTTCGGGTCGATCAGCCGGCCGTTCCTGATTTCGATATCCATGACGCTCTACGAAGTCCCGGCCAGGATGCTCATTACGGCCATGCGCACGGCGATGCCGAAAGTCACCTGCGGCAAGATCACCGAATGCTCGCCGTCGGCGACCGCCGATTCGATTTCCACGCCGCGATTCATCGGCCCTGGGTGCATGACGATCGCGTCGGGCTTGGCGAGCGCAAGTTTTTCGGCGGTCAATCCGTAGTGCTTGAAAAATTCCCCCGCGGACGGCAGCAGCGAGCCCTTCATGCGCTCGCTTTGCAGGCGCAGCATCACGACGACATCGGCACCGCGTACGCCGCTGGCCATGTCGTGAAAGACGCGCACGCCCAGGCTTTCGAGCGCCGCCGGCAACAGCGTCTGCGGACCGATCGCTCGAACCTCCGGCGTGCCCAGGGTCGTCAGGCCGTGAATCAACGAGCGCGCGACACGGGAGTGCAGCAGGTCGCCGACGATCGCCACGGTCAGCCCGCGAAAATCCTTCTTGTAATGCCGGATGGTGAACAGGTCGAGCAGCCCTTGCGTCGGGTGCGCGTGGCGACCGTCCCCCGCGTTGATGACATGGATGTGGCGTCGATCCGTTCGAGACAGGTGTTGCGCAATCAGGTGCGGTGCGCCGCTCTGCGCATGACGCACGACGAACATGTCGGCGTTCATCGCCACCAGATTGTCGATCGTGTCGAGCAAGGTCTCGCCCTTGCTGGTCGACGACACGCCGATGTTGAGGTTGATGACATCGGCTGACAGCCGCTTGGCGGCGATCTCGAACGTGGTGCGCGTACGCGTGCTGCTTTCGAAGAAGAGGTTGAATACGGCTTTGCCGCGCAGCAGCGGGACCTTCTTCACGTCGCGCTCGGCAATCGAGACAAAAGGCACCGCGGTATCGAGGATGCGGCGGATCACCTCCTCGGGCAGGCCTTCCAGCGTCAGCAAATGGGTGAGTTCGCCCCGCTCGTTGAGTTGCGGGTTAGTCACGCGGTGCACTCCCTGCCGGCTCGACCGACAGCTCCAGGCGAGCGTCGGGCTGACGATTCAACACGACCGAGAGGTCGCGGGCGACGGCGACGCGGGCACCCACATACGTTGCTTCGATCGGCAGTTCGCGGCCGCCGCGATCGATCAGCACGGCCAATTCGATGGACTCGGGTCGGCCATAGTCGAACAATTCGTTGATCGCCGCGCGAACCGAGCGGCCGGTGTAGAGCACGTCGTCGACCAGCACGATGCGGGCCCCGCCGATGTCGAATGGGAGGGCGGTCGTCTCGACTTTCGCGCGCAGGCCTTTCGTGGCGTAGTCGTCGCGATAGAAGGAGACGTCGATATAGCCGACCGGGTGCTCTCCTGACAGCAGCTCGGCCAGGCGATCGGCGAGCCATGCCCCGCCCGAATAGATGCCGACCAGCTTCGCGTCGATGGCAACGGCGCAGCGCATGCGCTCCGCGAGGGCGGCCAGCGTCGCTTCGGCGTCAGGCAGTCCGCTCGTCGGTGCCATGTTTGTCAAGATAAGCCTGCAGAATGAGTTGCGCCGCAACCTGGTCGCGCACGCCGCGCTGCTTGCGCGCGGTCACGCCCGCGTCCGCGAGCGCGCCGGCTGCGGCATGGGTCGTGAAGCGTTCGTCGGCCAGCGCGACGGCCACACCGAAGCGGCCCTCGAGTTGCCGCGCGAAGCGCCGCGCGCTCGCCGTCAGTTCGTGCTCCGTGCCGTCGGCGTGTGTCGGCAAGCCGATCAGCAATAGCGCCGGGTGCCACTCGTCGATCAGCCTGGCGATTGCCGCGAAACGGTCGTCCTTGCGCTCGGCGGCAATGGTCGCCAGCGGATGCGCGATGCGCGTTAGCGGTTCTCCCACGGCAACGCCGATGCGTTGCGTGCCAAAATCGAACGCGAGAATGGTGCCCGCAAGGGGCGCGGAGGGAAATGCCGTCGCCACCACGCTTCACGCGTGTCCGACAGCGCCGGACAGCCGTGAAAAGTCGATGCCGAGCAAGTCCATCGCCGCCGTCAGCCGGGTTTCCGGAGGCTGGGCGAAGAGAACATCGGGATCGGCGGCCACCGTGAGCCAGGCATTCTGGCTGAGTTCCTGCTCGAGTTGGTCGGCGGACCAGCCGGCGTACCCCAGCGATACGAGGACGTCGTCCGGTCCCTCGCCGCTGCCGACGGCCTCCAGGATGTCTTTCGACGTGGTCAGGCCCAGATCGTCGTTGATCGCTAGCGTCGATTGCCAGCTGCCCAGCGGCCGATGCAGAACGAAACCGCGGTCGATCTGCACCGGACCGCCGTAATGCACGCGCGCCTCGCGCAAACCCGAATCGCCCAGCGGAACGTTGATCTGCTCGAACAACGCCGAAAGCGTCATGTCGATCGGCTTGTTGATGACGATGCCAAGCGCGCCGTTTTCGTTGTGCTCGCAGATGTAGATGAGCGTATGGGCAAAGTGCGGATCGGCCATGCTGGGCATGGCGATCAGGAAGTGGTGGGTCAGGCTGACCCGGGTGTCGCCCATGCAGCTGCCTCTTTGCACCGGCCGCTTGAAACGCACAATGCGCCGTGCAATACGGCGAACCGGCAGCCTGCCGCATTCGCCTTGCCGTCGATCCCCTTGCGGGGGCTTCTCGCGCAATAGCTCACGCGGCGCATTGTAAACTCCGATGCCCCTCGACACAATGAATTGCTGCCCGACGGTTGCCGGGCTACGCCCATGCACCGCTTTGCCCGATCACTCGTCTGGTTTCGCCGCGACCTGCGGGATTTCGACCATGCAGCGCTGCATGCCGCGCTGCGCGACTCGAAAGCCGTGTACTGCGCGTTTGCCTTCGACCGCGAGATCCTCGATCGCCTGCCCGACCGAGCCGATCGTCGCGTGGAATTCATTCACGGCTGCGTAACCGAACTCGACGCAGCGCTGCGCGGTCACGGTGGCGCCCTGCTCGTCCGGCATGCGCTCGCGCGCGACGCCATCCCGCGGCTCGCCGCCGAACTCGACGTCGAGGCGGTGTTCGCCAACCACGACTACGAGCCGGCGGCGATAGCCCGCGATTCCGCCGTCGCTCGGGATCTGGCGGCGCAAGGTCGGACCTTCCTTACATGCAAGGACCAGGTCGTCTTCGAGCGCGACGAGATTCTCACGCAGGCCGGCGCACCGTTCACGGTCTACACGCCGTACAGGAATGCGTGGCTCAAGGCGCTGACACCGGCGCACGTCGAGCCGTATCCGGTCGATCTGCATACGCATGCGCTCGCCGCGCCGCCGCTTGCGCTCCAGCTCGCACTGCCGTCGCTGGAAGCCCTCGGCTTCGAACGCACCAACCTGCAAGCGCTGCCCATCGTCGCCGGCATGATCGGTGGCGCACAGCGCTTCGCCGATTTCCAGAAGCGAATGGACGACTATCGCGGCGCGCGTGACTTTCCGTCCATCAAGGGGCCCTCGTACCTGTCCGTCGACCTGCGCTTCGGCACGGTGTCGATCCGGCAGCTGGCAGCGTACGCGCATGCGCGCTCGCTGCACCCCGGCGGCGAAGGGGCAGCCACGTGGCTCAACGAACTCATCTGGCGCGAGTTCTACGCGCAGATCCTCTGGCACAACCCGCACGTGGTCGACGCCGC